>OCZT010006398.1_pt1 | contig 11661 bp, 6 predicted proteins | sample 1539031 | NCBI WGS metagenome assembly OCZT01 (sample SAMEA3539308, study PRJEB22396) | soil metagenome | biome: tundra; feature: field; material: soil | place: USA | collected 2010-05 | depth 0.15 m
TAGTCGAAAAGGGCTCACAAAACCTTTGACGTAAGCGAGCCCTCAAACGTGGCAGTAAACAGCGTGGTAGGGGGCCGGGCATGCCCGGCCCCCTACGCCCTACTGCACCGACACCGTCACGCCGTTCTGGCTGCTGTTCGAGCCGACATATACCTGAATCGACAGCGGGCCCGACGCCGCGTTTAACGGGATCTGCACGTTGAGCTGCATCAATCCCGCTGCCAGGCCCGGCGCTTCCCCGGCGTAAGTCCAGAGAGCCGGGTAGCCGTTGATCAGCACCGAGACCGGCAGCAGCGGCGCCGGCGTCACCTGCGGCGGCGGCAAGCTGGGGGTCGTAATCTTGCCCGTAAAGCTCGGCGGGCTGGTCGCGCCCTCGCCCGTCATGAACACCATTACGATGCTGCCCTTGGCCGCCGGATTGCCCGGCCCGTTCACGCTGAAGTCCTGGTTCAGGATAGCCCCCGGCCCGCTGCCCTGTGTGTTCTGCGCGAACAGCCCCGGCATGGTGGTCGCCGAGGCCAACTGGAACGCGTTGGAAGTCTGCCCCACGTACCTGATCCACACCGACGGGCTGGAAATGGGCGCCATCTCATACGGCACTATGGCCGACACCTGTGTGCTGCCGGCGTAGATCATGGGAGCGGGGATGCCGGCGAACAGCACCTGCACGCCGCCGATGGTGGTCGCCAGCTTGCCGTTCGAGGGATCTATGGTTGCGTAAGCCGCGGCGGCCGGTCCGATGGCCGTGCCGAAGATGGTAACAATCTCGCCCGGGGAAATCGCGCCCCTGATGTAGCTGGCTGCGTTCACCACGCTGTTGATGGTGGGCAGCGGAGCGGTCACCGCCAGGTTCACGTTGATGCTGGTCGAACCTGTGCCGGCGCCCGTGCCGCTAATCAGGATGGTCCCGATATACTGGGCCGCGACCAGGTTCCCTGGAGTCACCGTCACCGTCAGTGTGGCTGTCCCCGTGGTCGGCGTGGTTCCGCTCGTGGGCGATACGGAAAGCCAATCGCTCCCGCTCGTGACCGTCGCCGAAAAGCCCAGGCTTGCCCCGCCGCCGGAAATAGTCACCGTTCCGGGTGTCGGGTTCGCGCTACCCACCTGGTAGGAGAACGACAGCGTGGTCGCGGATGTAACCGTTACCGTCGGCGCCGTCTGCACCGTCAAGCTGACCGGTACGGTTACCACCGTCCCGCCGTTCGGCGTGATGGTGATGGTGGCGTTGTAAGTAGTTCCAGCCGCGAGGGTGCTCACATTCGGATTGATAACGCTGACGTTGAACGTCATCGGGGTGACGAGGGTAGCTCCGTTGACGACACCCGCCGAAAGCCAGGCGGCGTTGCTGGAGATCGTAAACGAGACGCCCGCCGATCCAGATGCGCTGGCCACCTGCAAGGTCTGAGGCGACGGCGTGCTCCCGCCAATCTGGTAGGTTCCGAAGTTCAACGAGGTTGGGGTAGGCGTGACATTGCCTGTTCCGCCGGTCGCCGCGCTGCTTACCACCAGGGTCACCTGAACCGTCTGCGTGACACCGTTGGCCGCCAGCGTAATCGTGCCGGCGTAAGGGGAACCCGCCACCGTCAGGCCCGACTGATTCACCGAAGCCGTGAGGATAGGGTTGGCGCTGGTAGTCAGACTGCCCGAAGGCGAGAGGCTCAGCCAGTTGCCCGTGCTGGACGCGGTCGCCGTATAGTTTGTAGAAGTCGAAGCACTCACCGACAGCGTTTGCGAAGCCGGGATGGTGCCGTTCTGTTGTGCGTTGAACGTCATCGACGAGCTGCTCAGAGTCAGGCCGCCGCCGCCCGTCGCCGTGCTGCCGGTCACCGTCAGCACCACCGGAACGTTCATCGGGCTATTGGCCGCGCTTCCAGCCGTGGTTGCCGTCACCGTCACACTCCCGGTGTAAACCCCGTTGGCCAGCGACGTCAGGTTGTTGCCCTGGACCCCGACCGGGGTAGGGGTAGTCGTCGAGGACTGCCCGCTCACGCTCAGCCAGGTCGCGGAGGTGGTCGCGGTCACCGCGATGTTGGAGGCATCGCTGGCGCTCAAGTACAAAGGCGAATAAGGGGGCGAGCCGCCGGCCGCGTAGGAGAAGTTGAGCGAACCCGGATAGGCTACCAGCACGGGGCCGGTGGTCACCAGGAAACTAACCGTCACGGTAGCGCTGCCGTAGGCGGTAGTCACCACCAGCGTGGCCGTGTAGGGCGTGGTGTTGGCCGCAAGTCCTGTTGGGCTGGCGCTCACCGAGATCGTCGCCGGGCCACTCGTGCTGCTGGGCGCGGTCGTGAGCCAGCTATTAGTCGGCTGGGGATTGGGGTACGTTGGAGCCGAGACCGAGAACGTCCCCGTTCCCGTAATCACGATGTTCTGGGCCGGCAGGGTCTGCGAAGTCGCGGTCGTGCCGGTCTGGTAGGAGAACGTCAGCGACGTCGGGGTCACGATTCCAGGCGTCGTGGTTCCGCCGCCGGAGCCCACGACGAAGCTGACCGGGATGGTCTGGCTCACCTGGGTCCCGCCGGTTGGTGTAAAGTACACCACCAAGCTGCCGTAGTAAGTGTTTGCCGCAAGGCTGTCGGAGTATCCGGACACGGTCACATAGCCCGTGGTGGTGTTGGTGGTGCTGGTCACGGGACCAATGGACAGCCCTGAACCGCTGATGCTTGCATTATTGAACGTGCCGGCTGTGGTGCTGGTCAAGTAGACCGTCTGCTGCACAGTGTACCCGCCCACCGCGGCCGTCATGGTCACGGGGTTCGGAGACCACGTAATCCCGGTCGCCGTTCCGCTGCCATTCACCGAAAGATTGACGGTGATCGTGACAGGATTATTATTCGAATCGGTCACATACACATAGCCGGTGGCCCCGCTAGTCAGCGAGCTCATTAACGACGGGTTAGGCGCAATCGTGATTGTCAAGGGGCCCGAGCTGTTATTCCCCGAAGTGGTAGTGGCGGAGTTGTTGGCTAACAGCCAGGAATTGGAAGGGCTCACGCTGGCCGTGTAGTAGCCGGCGCCGGAAGCACTCGTAAGCGTTACCGACTGGGATGCGGGGTAATATCCGCTTCCCGAGGTGTAGCTCCAGGAGATCGGGTTGGGGCTGGCGGTCAGATTCCCGGTTCCCCCCGTCCCCACCGTGAACGTGATGCCAATCTGCGACGACGATCCCCCACCGGTAGGCGTGATGGTAACCGTGCCATAATACGTGCTGCTCGCCAACGTCAACCCATTGGGCACCGTGATCGTCAGGGTCGCGAAACTGCCGGCGGTCACCGTGTAGGCGTTTGCCGACGCCGTCAGCCAAGCGCCGCCCGAGGTCGTCGTAGGCGTGGGGATGGAGAACGTAACCGTATTGCCGGTATTGTTGGCCAGAGTGATCTGAGCCGAGGTACTCGATCCCGACGCAGCGCTCAAGGGCACAGAAGTCTGGCTTGGAGTAAGCGTGCCGCCGCTGCTCGACGAGCCGAACGTATACGAAACGCTGATTGTGCCGGTGATGGCAGGGCTTGTCGAAGTCAGGGTGACCGTGGCCTGGTATGTGACGCCAGCGTCCATTCCCGAGGTGTTGGCAACAGCAAGGGACAGCGTCGTCGCCGTGGTCGACCCTCCGGTGACGCTCAGCCAGCCCTGACTAAGATTAGGCTGGTTGGTATACGTTGTCGCTGTCGTGAACGCGATCGCGGTGGTCCCATCCGAGCTAGCGACGGAGACTCCCGTCGCCTGGTTCCCCAGCGAAACTGCGGCGGCATTCGAACCGGTGCTGGCCAGATTGAACGTTTGCGCGCGTCCAGGCACCACCATGAGCAGCGCGGTCGCGAGAAATAGAACGGTCTTGTTGAAATACGTGTGAGCGGCGTCCATAATTTCACCTCAGCCAAATTGATGATACACCATCATCAGTCTGAATAACAGACTTAACTGTCTGTTTATATTGGGATACGGACGCGGTTCCCCTCTATCATACCGCTATTTCAAGATCCTGAACAGATTGCTGTAGTCGTCGGTCCACCATCGCACAGTCCGCTTGGATTCGATTTCCGTCGAATTCTTCAGCTCCTCGCCGTGGAAACCGCTGGCCGGGGAGGTGATGAGCACCCAGGTGGCGCCGAAAACATCCTGCGTATCGTCGTCGTCGGTGTCCACCAGGCGCGCCACTTTCCCGGTGGCGCGGGTCTCCCCCGCGAGCACCGGCTCCAAATCCAAGTAGCGATTGGAGATATGCACCGCCAGCACGCCGTCCGGCCGCAGGTGCCGGAAATACAACTCCATGGCCTCGAGCGTCAGCAGGTGTACGGGGATGGAGTCGCTGGAGAACGCGTCCACCGCCAGAACATCGAAATTCTCGGGGGACTCGCGCTCCAGGGACAACCGCGCATCGCCCATGGCTACCTCTACTTTGGCCTTCGAATCGCCCACGAAACTGAATTCCGTGTGCGCCAGCCGCAGCACCAGCGGGTTGATCTCGTAGAAGCGGTAATAATCTCCCGGCCGCCCGTACGCCGCTATGGTCCCCGTGCCCAGGCCGATCACGCCCACCCGGATGGCCCTGGTCTTCCCTCTTTCCCGGATGGCCAGCCCCACCCCGGTGTCCGGACCGTAATACGTGGTTGGCAGATCGCGGCGCGCCGGATTCAGAAACTGCTCGCCGTGGTTGATGGTGCCGTGGGTCAGGGTCCGGGTGGCATCCAGTTGGGTGGCCGGGCCGTTATCGCGCACCTTCAGCCCGCCATAGAAATTGCGGACCAGCTCGCGCGACCCGCGCACCGAATTCCGGATCTGGAGCCCCACGAATACCGCCAGCGCCACCGTCAGCACCGCCGCCACAATGGGTACCGGCTGTCGCCAGCGCTGAAACCATTTCAACTCCGCGTCCTGCCGCAGCACCCACACCACCAGCACCGCGCAGGCCACCAGGCCCAGCGGCATCTCGTAGAGGGCGTTGAACAGGTGCGGCGCCACCAGGCCTACCAGAAGTCCGCCCAGCGCTCCGCCCGCCGCAATCATGACGTAAAAGTGCGTCAGGTAGCGCGGATCGGGCTTCAGCCGCGCCAGCTCGCCGTGGCACACCATGCAGCAGGTAAAGAGGCCCATGGTAAACAGCGGCAGCATCACCCGGATGGGAACGCTGCCGGTCGAATCCATGCTCAGAGCGTATGCCATGGACCCCAGCGCCACCGCCAGAAGCTGCAGATAGGGATTGCGCCGATACCAGCCGCTGCCTTCAAAGCACAGGATGAACGTCAGCAGATAGATGCTCAGCGGCAGCACCCACAGGAACGGAATGGCCGCCACGTTTTGCGATAGATGATTGGTGATGGCCAGCAGCAACACCGAGGCCACCGCCGGCAGCAGCAGCCAAATCAGGTACGTCTTCGCCGATGGCGCCACGATGTCCGCATCCGGCGAGGCGGCTTCATCGCGCCCCGGCCCCGCCAGCGCAGCGCGCCCGGAGCCGATGGCCGTCACGCCGCACAGCACCACAAACACGCCATACGCCGCCGACCACATCCAGGCCTGCTGGTGCGTTGTGAACACGGGCTCGAACAGCACCGGGTAGCTCAGCAGCGCGAACATCGAGCCGGCATTCGAGAGCGCGTACAACCGGTACGGCATGGCGCCCTGGAACCGCCGGGCGTACCACGCCTGTAGCAGGGGCCCGGTGGTGGACAGCAGAAAATAAGGAAGCCCCACCGTCACCGCCAGCAATCCCAGGATTCGCAGCGTGGGCTCTTCCCCGCCCACCGGTTTCCAAGAAGCGCTCGGGTACACCGGAAGCGCCAGCGCGCTCACCAGCAGCAGGCCCGCGTGAACCAGCATTTGCGTTCGCGGCTTGAGGTAGCGCACCAGCGCATGCGCATAGAGGTACCCCAGCAGCAGCGCCATCTGAAAGAACAGCATGCACACGGTCCAGACGGCAGCCGAGCCGCCGAACCACGGCAGAATGATCTTGGCGATGACCGGCTGAACCTGAAACAACAGGAAGGCGCTCACCACGATTGTCAGTGCGTAAAGAATCATGATTGATAATGATCTGCTTGCCTAATCCACGACCGTCCTACTAGGCGTCCCCTGGTCCTGCTGGCACTTCTCCCCAACAGTTCTACCACACCCCGGTCCGTGCCTTCCGGAACCGGGCATAACGAAGCCGCCTGAACCCACTGCATGCCGGTGGCGACATCGAGCACCGCCTTCTGGCTTCTCTTTCGGTCAACGCGTATGGATGGAACGGCCCCTCTGCTATCTGCCAGAACTCGCTGCACTAGCACTTCTCCTTTTCCTGTGGAGCCATGGCACGGCCCACAGTTTCAATCTCGCGTTCATCTAATCCGTAGAGTGAATACACTATCTGGTCTATCTCACGGTCAACCGCCGCTATTTGCCTTTCGACCACTGTTTGTTCGTGAGCGGTTCGAACCGTCGATACATCATTGTGAAGTGAAGTTATCAGCTTGACCGCCGCCACAAGACTATCGTGTAACTTCACCGTCGACTTGTCCTTCCCGTCAATAAATCGAATCGGAAAACGTCGACAATCCTTAATAAGAATCTTTTGGAAGCGCATCTTGAATTCGTCAAGATATCGCTTGCGGTGATAGTACGTCATCAACTTGCTATTCAGGATGCCAAGAAGGTACTCGGGCTCGTATCCATCGCGGGGAAGTAGGTTGAAGGCATTTTGGGTATTGTAAAGCTCCTCATCGGTAAGAGCCGCCCAAATCCGCTTGGATGTCCAATCGATAATTTGTTTAACGAGAATCCTCCGAGACGTAAAAAACCGCTGTTCTCGTGGCGCCCCAAGCCACGAGCCGTAGCTAATCCACGATTCGCCGTTCCACATGACTCTGTAGCGTGTCACGTCGTTCCCGGCAAGGAGTTGTTTGTAGGTCTTGTCCTTTTTGTGATCGGCATGAAATACCTTTCCCTCAATTTGCTTTGGTGTATGGCCCTTGTACTTATCGTAGGGCGTCAGGCCCAAACAGAACTCCGCACACTCTTCCAGTGGCACAGTGTGGTCTTCACACTTCTTCAGGATGGCTTGGTCGTTAGCGCCAGTATTGAAAGCCCATACGCAATCGGGTTGGGCACACCACTTCTTTTCGTTTACAAATGTGTGAACCAGCGCTCTCGCTGGATCAATTTCAGTGATGCGGTCATACCCGGAGTAGCTGACAAGTTCTGTCTGCTTCGCAGCCGGAGTCTTGTTCGTAAGGATGATGATTACCGTATCGACCTTTACGTCGCCAGCGCTTGCGCCGAATGATTCGTTGGGCAGCCTGACGATTTGAGCAATGTGCGTCTTCTCCAAAATGGTTTCCCGAAGTGCCTTGTAAGACTCTTGAGCGACAATCGCTGTAGGTACGATCATGGAAAATGCGAATTCGGACCGCTGCAGGAGCATGAGGCTTTTCTCAACGAACGCTGCGAAGAGATTGATGCGGTTGTTGGCCGTCTTGTAATGAGCAAACAGATAATCGACCTCGACTTCCGGCAGCGTTTTAATGTCCACATATGGCGGGTTCCCGAGTATGCAGTCGAACCCGCCTCGCTTCATGATCTGTGGAAACCCATCGCGATAATCGAATGTATTGATCCGGTACCGTTCGGCAGCGCTGAGTTCTGGTAGATCGGGCTGATTGTAGAAGTCGGGCGAGATGAGCGAGTTTCCGCATCTGATGTTGCGGTCCAAATCGGGCAATGCACGCTCGTGGAACAACCGAAGGTTCTGACCTACGGTCTCGGACGTTTCCCCTTCCAGAACCTTTAGGAGCAATGAGAGCTTCGTAGTCTCAACAGCCTGTGCGTCGACATCAACGCCGTAGATATTGTTCAGTAGGATTCGCTTCCGTTCCGTCGTGGTGAGCCGCCAATTGTTGCCGCTGCGATACAACGCTGGCTGCTTCCCTCTGGCCCACCTCGCGGGGTCGTTACCTAAATACCAATTCAGGTGCCAGTCGAGAAGGCACTGATACGCCACGATCAAGAATGAACCTGAACCGCAAGCGGGATCAAGGATTGTGAGGACCGCTACGTCTTTGGGCGTTTTAGCCCGACACAGTCTTCCCACGGTATTCTCCGTCATGTGCGATACAATGTACGTGGGCGTGTAGAACACACCGCCAGCTTTTCGGACTTGGGGTTTGTACTCAACTATTGCTCTGTGGCCGCCCGTAAGCCGTATGACTTTTCCAAGAAACTGCTCATACACTTGTCCAAGAATGTCCGCCGGGAGGACGGAAAACTCATAAGGACAGGGATAATAAAGCTGGCGAAGAATTGTGGTCAATGGGGCATCGTCAAGCGCAAGGGTCAAAGTAAGCTCATCTGGCGGTTCGGGGCGGTCGTGTTCTTTATGAAAATGGAAAAGACCGGAATTGTACTTTTCGTCAGCTTGTTGGAACCGCTCTCCAAGCCGCGTGTAGATATTGGCGCGGAGGTTACTAAGAGAGCCGTACTCTTCGATGCCCCGGTCTTCAGAGATTCGTAAAAACAGAATGCGGTCGATGGTACGCTGAACCGCGTAGTTCAATTCAATCTGTGTGAGTGACGGGTTCCGTAGGGCGAAGTTCCGCGCCAGTGCATCACGCCACTCTTCGATGACTTTCAAGAACGAGTCGTCGACCCCGGTTGTGCCTTTTTTCGTTGTGGTTGACTCAGCATATTTGTCAAAAGAGCCCTTTGGAATGGCTTCGGGCGAGAAGATCGAGGCGAGCTCAGCCCATTCCCTCACGTAGTCCGTGTACTTAAGGTACTTGACACGAGCAACCGAAGCCCGGTCTTGCGGTCGAGGCTCGATTCGAGTGTCGTAGACGGCGAGTTCTTGAAAGTTAGTGACGATGGAAAGTCGGAGATGGGCGGTCCAGGCGTAGCGCCGAAGTTGAAACGCAGGATTCGCGTCTTCGTGAACATTGACGGACGGGCGTTTTGCCTCCACGAAAAATACCCTGGTTCCACCGATTCGGAAGCAATAATCTGGCGCTTTCGTCCCACCCTTCACCTTGATGGCGTCTTCGTGAATGACCTCTTTGTACCTTTCGCTGTAGCCCTTGTGGTTATCCATATCCCATGCGAGCGCATCGAAGAATGGATCAATGAACTCACAACGGGTTTGGGCCTCGTTATAGGTATTGGAACAATACTGTTTCTCGTTGCAAGCGAACCGCTGAACGAGTTCCTCGATGATCTCGGGCACTGGCATGTGTGATTATCGTTTCCACAGCGTAAGGAACGTCTTCACATTCCTTGTTTGTGCTGCTAGCGACACATCCTCCGGTTCCGATTCCTTGAGCCCCACGGGTTTGCCCCTCAATTTTGCATACGTCAACCGCTCAGGAGCAATTGTCCGCATCACGTAGCTGAGTCGGCGAGCATCATCCATGGGCCCGCGGTTATTGTAGCGAAATGCTTGGTCATCTAGGTAGCGGAGGAGGTGGAACGGCTTGACAGAGCACAACCGGCTTGCCATTCGGCCGCTATCTGTAAGCCGCCACTCCCGTAACTTTTTCCCCAATGATCAGCGCGTGTATATGATCCGTCCCCTCGTACGTCTTGACGCTTTCCAGATTCGAGAGGTGACGCATGACGGGGTATTCGTCCGTAATTCCGTTAGCTCCCAGCAAATCCCGGCTCAGCCGCGCGCACTCGAGCGCCATCGCGACATTGTTCCGCTTGAGCATGGAAATCTGCGCCGGCTCGATCTTTCCCTGGTCCTTCAGCCGTCCCGCGTGCACCGCCAGCAATTGCGCTTTGGTGATCTCGGTGATCATCCAGGCCAGCTTTTCCTGCACGAGCTGATGCGACGCGATGGGCCGCCCGCCGAACTGTTTCCGTTCGAGCGCATAGGCCCGCGCCGTTTCGTAGCGGTCCATGGCCGCGCACGCCCGAATCGGCGCGTTCCAGTTCCGGCATGACGAGCCCGTATTCCACGTTGCTCATCCCCGCGCACCCATAGCCTTCCAGGTTGGCGCCCAGGAACCCCAATTCCGCCATTTCGGGAATCAATTCGGACGGAAACCGCGCCTCGCGGTAGCACTCGCGGATCAGCGGCAGGATGCGCTCATCGGCGAACCGCCGGGCCGTCTGCCGCACCAGCAACTCCTCTGCGCTGAACAGGGAGTCGACGCAGAAATAGTCCACGCCTCGAAAGGCCATTTTCGTAATCTTCTATTTGAACACGGATGGGTCGGGTAGCGCCGCCGGTCTTTGCCGCCGATGAGGCCTACATCACGGATACAGGCCGCGAAGTTTGACCGCTTCGGCTACCCGTCCGACCCCCAGCATGTTGGCCGCAAGCCGCATGTTCGCCTTGCGATCGGTGTGAATCTTGAACACCTCGATGAAGGAGGTCTTCATCACGCGCTCCAGCCGGTTGTAGACATCCTGCGCGTCCCAGAACAGGTGCTGCTCGTCCTGCACCCACTCGAAGTACGACACGGTCACGCCACCCGCGTTGCACAGAATGTCGGGAATCAGGAACACGCCCTTCCGATCCAGAATGCGGTCCGCCTCCGGCGTCACGGGCCCGTTGGCCGCTTCGGCCACGATCCGCGTACGAATGGTATGCGCGTTCGCCTCGGTGATGGTGTTCTCGAGCGCCGCCGGGATGAGGATTTCGCACTCCAGACTTAGCAGTTCCTCCGGCGTGATCTCCTCCGCGGCCGGGAAGGCTTTCAAGCTGCCCGTGCGCTCCTTGTGCATGATGAGCTTGGGGATGTCCAACCCGTGCCGGTTGTAGAGGGCGATCCGCGAATCGCTGGCGCCGACGACCACGGCCTGGGCGCTGTCCAACAGATGCGCGGCGATCGACCCGGCGTTGCCGAATCCCTGCACCACGACGCGCGCACCCTTAATCGGAATACCCAGTTCCTCGCTGCTGCTGAGCACGGTGTAGTACACGCCGCGGCCGGTGGCTTCGTTGCGGCCCAGCGATCCGCCCAGGCTGATCGGCTTGCCCGTCACCACGCCCGGGACCGGATAGCCCTTGGTCATGCTGTAGGTATCCATGATCCACGCCATGATTTGCGGCGTGGTATAGACGTCCGGCGCGGGGATGTCCCGTTCCGGTCCGATCAGCGGGAGGATGGCACTGGCATAGCGGCGGGTCAGCCGCTCGATCTCCCCAATGGACATCTCCTTGGGGTTGCAGGTGACGCCGCCCTTGCCGCCGCCGAAGGGGATATTCACGACCGCGCACTTCCATGTCATCCACGTGGCCAGCGCCTTCACTTCGTCCACGGTGACGTTGGGGTGGTAGCGGATACCGCCCTTGGCCGGACCTCGCGTGGTGCTGTGCTGCACGCGGTATCCCTCGAACCGGACGATGTGTCCGTTGTCCATCCGGACCGGCACGCTCACACAAAGTGTGCGTTCCGGATACTTGATCATGGCCCGCACGTTTTCTTCGAGCTCCAGCGCGTTCGCCGCCAGGTCGAAGTTCTCGAGTGCGACCTCGTATACGTTCTTCTCAGGCGTTGCGGTTGCCGACATAGCCGAATCTCCTACAGCCGGCATGATAATTCTTATTAAGCACCACGTCAATGGGGTGCTGGCTGGACACAACGGTGATCGGACCTTGCAGTATTATCTGTAGGGTAATACCTTTATAGATGTGATTCAGGCGTTCAAAGACGAGCGGGCCAGGAGGTTGATGGAGGGCCTGCGCGT
>OCZT010006399.1_pt1 | contig 11661 bp, 13 predicted proteins | sample 1539031 | NCBI WGS metagenome assembly OCZT01 (sample SAMEA3539308, study PRJEB22396) | soil metagenome | biome: tundra; feature: field; material: soil | place: USA | collected 2010-05 | depth 0.15 m
GACCACCGAGATCTACACTCTTTCCCTACACGACGCTCTTCCGATCTGACCCCATCGATCGTGCGGGCGTGCGCGACGGCGGCGCGCCAGTCGACTTGCTGGGCGTGGATGTCGAGCACCCTCCGCGGCTGGCCGGGGCTGTCGCCCCACCCGCGGTAGTCGAACACGAGCGCAGCGAACCCGGCCTGCGCGAACCGTGTGGCGTAGGCGTCCAGGCGCAGCGCGCGGATCGCACCAAAGCCGTGCGCCATCACGACGATCGCCGGCCGCTCCACGCCCTCGGGCCGGTACAGCCACGCGGCACACGACGTCCCGTGGGAGTCGAAGGTCGTGTCCTCTCGGGTGTAACTGCCCATGAGGTGGGCGGTTAGGGGCTCCTCAGCCATCATGCGGTAAGTATCTCGTAACCCTCGTCTCTCGATCCCTCGCTGAGAAGCCGGTAGTACCTGCGGGCTAGGTGGCGCTTGAGGCAGCGCATCGCCTCGATGCGGGTCTTGCCCTCGGCTTCCTTGCGCTGCAGGTAGGCGCGTGTCCCGGGGTCCAGGCGGCCGCGCGTGATGGCGATGATGTGCAGCGCGCGGTTGAGTTGGCGATTGCCGCCACGATTGAGGCGGTGGCGATCGGTGCGGCCGGATGAGACGGGGATCGGTGCGACGCCCGCGAGTCGCGCGAAGTGCGCGTCACTCTTGAAGCGCTGGGCTCCGGCGGTTTGTCCGATCAGGATCGCGGCGGTGAGGGGACCGCAGCCGGTCTCGGCGAGCATCTCAGGACGGTGCACACGGACGAGGTCGCGCAAGTCGCGCTTGAGCTGCTCTGCGTCGCGGGTGAGCGCACCGATCCGTTTGGTCTGTTCGCGGGCGATGCGGACCCTCGCGGTCTGTGGCGTCGCTCTCAGGCGACGGGTCACGCGTTGCAGCTGGCCTGGATAGTCGAGCTTGCGAGCGGGGATCGTCGCCTCCAGCTCGGGGTCGAGGATCACGAGGTTGATCCGCAGCCGGTTGATCAGCCGTGTGCGCTCGTTGACGAGCACTTCGCGGTGATCGCACAGCAGCCGGATCTCCACGGCGTCCTCGTCGAGGAACGCGGCCGGGAAACGCTCGATGCCCTCACGCAGAACGGCTCGGGCGATCGCCCTGGCGTCGATCTGGTCGGACTTCCCTGGTTCGCGTTCGCCGCGGCGTGAGGCACCCATCAGCTTCGGCGCGACGCGGATCACGCGCTCGCCGGCGCTGATGAGCGCGTTCTCGAGATGGTGGGAGAGGTCGCGGCAGTCCTCGATCGCCCACACGATCTCGGTGTCGAGCTCGTGCGCCCAGCGAAGCGCGTCGAGATGGCCCTGTTCCCTGGCGGGGATTTCCTTCTCGCCGAGGAGCTGCCCCGTGTTCGCGTCGACGGCCGCGAGGGCGTGGGTGCTCTTGTGGACATCCGCTCCGATGACAATCATCCAGCACGTCCCTTCGATCGATGGGTTCGGTGAAGTGGACCTCGGGCGGACAGGCCTTCCTGGGGGCGGTTGCCACGCTCCTATTAGGTCACGCCAAAGGTCCCGGGTGGTGGCGGACGACACAACGGACGTTCGGTCAGGCCAGAGCAACGGCCGACAGACAGACTACGAGTCAGCCCGTCACCAGCCCGGGACCCAACCCGACCAACCGGACAGCACCAACGGCAAGAACCCTTCCTGCCAGCGCCGGCCGATCGACCGGCCCTTCCGACCGGAACCAGCACCCGGTCCCCACAGGCTGGCAGGAAGAACAGACTAAATGCACGGGGGTCGAGCCGGACCCGTAAATGGGTCCAACTCGTTGGCCGTATCGGTGCACTCGCGGTCTATAGCCGCATGACAACCACAGGAAGCACCAACACGAACACGGTCGGTCGGCACACCCGGGGGTGCAACCGATGAGTCGCCGTCTGAAGATCACGTTGCCCGATGGGCTTGCAGCGCAGTTGGACGAGCTGGCGGCGAACACCGGCGAGCCGGCCGCTCGCCTCGCCGGCCAGATGGTCCGTGAGGGCATCACCGAAGCCACGGCCAGCGGGCAGGTTCGGGCGCCGCGCGTCAGTTCGGCTCCTGCCGCGCTCGAAGCGCTCGAGAACGAGGAACCCGATCAGCGGGCGCCGTGGCTTGAGCCCTACGGCGGGGACCGGGAATGGCGCTCGTGGATGTGGGGCGGGATCGTCGCGCTCCACGGCCGCTACCCCACAGCGCTCGCCTCGTTGAAGGACGGCTGGTGGGAGAGCGAGGCGCACGTGGAGACCCTGTGCGCCATGGTCGTATGGCGCCAGTTGATCGACGACGCCTGCCGAGACCCACGCGAAGAGCTGGCCTTCCAGGTCAACCTCTCCGACTACGGCCACACCCTCCGCCAGGAAGGCGGAGGTGTCACGCGCGCCTGGAAGCCCGGCGCTCCGCCAGATGGGTGGGTCCGTTGATCCCAGAACGCGGCACGAGCGGCCAAAAGGCAGCACTCAGGGAGAAGTGCGAGTCGGTGGTCGAGGGCGCGCGAGGACTACGGGCAGCGCAGACGGCGGGGGCTGTGGCGGCCGGGTGGCCGCAGCTACGTGCACCGGAGGCGTCGGCTTCGCCTCCTTGTCGGCCCCGAAGTCGTTGGCCGATTCGGGCAGGTCGAGGTCTGTAACCGCGATGGCCCCAACATCACAACTGCAAGACCCGCAGCCAATGGGCTCGACCGTCCACCGCCCGCTCACCGCCGCCGACGTGATGACCGCAGCCGAGGTCGCCACCCTGCTGCGCGTGCCGAGGTCGACGGTCGAGGACTGGGCGCGGCGAGGCATCGTCCCGTCCCGGAAGGTGGGCAGGAGACGGCTCTACATCCGATCGAGGATCGAGGCCCTGCTCCTCGACGAGGACCCGCAAATCGGCCTGTGAGGGTCCAGCGAAACGGCTGGCGAAACTCATTGACACGCACTCCTGCCCTGCGATGCGGGGTCATCCCAAGGGCGTCGGTGTCCCGGCGCTCGATACCGTGTGCGCCGTGGCGAAGGTCTACAACCAAAAGTCGATGCGCAAGCTGCTCGAAGACGATGGTTGGAAGGCGACGCTTGGCGGCAAGCACAACGTCAAGATGGTCAAGCCCGGCGAGGCGAGGCCGATCACGCTGCCGGCACACAAGCGCCGCGACTATGGGCCTGGGCTTGCAGCGTCGATATTGAGGCAAGCTGGCCTATCATGAGGCAGACCATGGGAGAGACCAAGCAAGTCGAGCTGACCGTCGCCGTCCACGAAGAGGACGGCATGTACTGGGCCGAGGTTCCCAGCCATCCGGGCCTGTTCGCCTCCGGGGAGACGATGGACGAACTCATCGAGGCGCTGGGCGAGGCGTGGATCATGTACACGCATGACGAGAACCCCTCACGGCCGGCGGCTCACCCGGCGACCCAGTCGCTGAACGTTCTCGTCCCGGCCTAGCTGCCCTGACCGCTCTACGCGGCCCGTCGCTGCGAGCCCAGCCGGGGTACTTGCCTCCGCGCCGACGCGTCGAAGAGGGGCGGGCGTCGCCGCCTCCACATCCGGTCGAGGATCGAGGCCCTGCTTCTCGACGAGTGACACGCAGTGCGGCCTCCAAACACCCAGCCGCGATACTGGCTCAATGCCGTCGGCGAGCCTGGACCTTGTGCGCTCGATCTACGCGGCCTATGCCCAGTACGGTCGCACCGGCACCGGACCGGACCGAACCGCCAGGGGCGGTACGATGGGATCATGGCGAGCAAAGCTACGAAACGTCCTGCCGGGTCGGCCGCCTTCACGAGCGGGCGGGTCAATCCTCCACGTATCAAGGATGCCGACGAGCGGGTGGCGAACGTCGAGCGCGCGACGAAACGTATAAAGACCGACGTGCAGGTCAACTTCGTGCGCACTCGTCGCGGGCGTCGGTAGCCGGTGGCCCGAAGGGGCCGTCCTCCCCTAGCTCGGGGCGTTCTGTCTTTTGAGGCTCCCGACTGGTCGCCACCCGACGCGCTGCTGCTAGACACGAGCGTGGTGGTCGAGGCGCTGCTGCCGTCGCAGCCCGACCACGCGGAGTGCGTAGCTTTCCTACAACGCCTCGCCGCGAGCGACTGCCTCGTGGTTTTCAATCGCCTGCTCGAAGTCGAGCTGCACGAGACGCTGTTCGGTGTGGCGCTGAAGGAGCGGCACGGCAAGCGCTGGGCGAGCGCCCGCCACGATGGCCGGGTGCGCCGTCGAGCTGGGCGACTACTTGAGGTCGGTACCAGTGCATGGTCTGACCTGCTGGACTCGCTTTCGTGGGCGTCCATCGATTTGGAGGAGGTGGTGGAGAAAGTTCCCCCGCTGATTCGCGGCTACGGCTTTCGTTCCTACGATGCCGTGCACGCCGCCACCCTGGAGGTCGCGGAAGTCAATGACATAGCCACGCTCGACCATGGCTTCGCGGCCCTGCCTCAATCGCGGGCGACGCTGCACACCACCGCTGCTCGCGCTGTCACGATGCGCGCTCGGCGAAAGCGGCGCTGAGAGGCCGCCCCGGATTCAGTGGGGCGGGCTCCCCAAGCGATGCGCTGGCGAGCCTACATGGCTCAGAGCCTCCCAGTCGCGATCCACGGACTCAAAGCTCCTGCGCGTAAGCTCGACCAGGTCTGGGGTCGTGGACTCCTCAGACATCACGCGGCAAGTATCCGCAAGTTCCGCTCGAACGATCCCGCCGTCGGGTACAACCGTTGGCCCCGGCTCAGCTAGCGGTTCGGGATGGTTGCGCGCGAGCGAGGGGTTAGAGTGCCTGCCGGTGGCTATCCCTGACTTTCAGAGCCTGCTGCGCCCCCTGCTCGTGATTCTTGAGGACGGCGAGGATCACGCCATCTCGGAGGTTCGCGCGGAACTGGCGCGACGCTTCTCGCTGAGCCGCTCAAGAGAGGACGTGCTGTGACAACTCAGTTCGCTGGCTCGAATACACTCGCGCTCGCGGCTGCGGTGCTTCTGTTGGGCGGCTGTGGGACGGCCGAAGAAGGCAAAGGTGCAGCAAGCAGCAGCGCGACGACGAGCGCTGTCGCTGTTGCGCACCCGCACCCAGCCCGCCATCCCGCGCACCGACACTCGCAGGCGGCTCGGCACGCATCGAGCCCGACCGCTTCGGCGCTGGGACATCAAACCAAGTTCGTCGGTTGCCATGTCAGAGGCCAGCTCCCGGACGCAGGCTGCACGCCGGGCGCGATCTTCGCTGCGACGACGGTGACCCAAATCTGCACGCCCGGCTACTCCCGGGCCGTTCGTAACGTCCCGGAGTCGCTCAAGCAGAGCGTCTACGCCGAGTACGGCATCGAATCGCATGTACCCGGCAGCTACGAGGTGGACCATCTCGTTTCGCTGGAGCTGGGAGGCAACAACAGCGCGGCGAATCTCTGGCCCGAGATCAGTCCCGGCTATCACGAGAAGGATGGGATCGAGAACCGACTCCACGACGCCGTTTGTGCAGGGTCGGTGAGCCTGCGCGCTGCGCAGCATGAGATCGCGCGCGACTGGCGTCACACCTTCGTCGGAGCGCCAACCGGGGCCGGAACGCAAGCGACACCCCCCTCGCCCGTCACAGCAACGAGCACGCCAGCGACCAGTACGCCCGCCAACTTCTGCACGACGCATCAATGCATAGCGAGCTTCGCCGAAGGACACGGCACCATCGTTCAGTGCGCTGACGGGGAGTGGAGTCACTCGGGCGGGCGGCCCGGCGTTTGCTCGCGCCACGGCGGACCACGCTGAACACCGCGCTTGGGTAGTGCCCCCGGCACGCCCCCAGCGCATGTGCCCGCAAGGGCCTACAGGCTCGCCGTCGAACAGTGCGTCGATGGACGAGCAAAGCGAGCGTATCGCCAGGCGATTTGACGTTCCCATGCTGATCGCGGCCACGCTGGTGATCCCGACGCTCATCATCGAGGAAGCCGGGCCAGGAGCGCCGTTGGAGACTCTGGCCGTTGGCCTGAACTATGCCGTATGGATGGCTTTCCTGATTGAGGCTCTGGTGATGCTCTGGGTCGTCCCGAACAAGTGGCAGTGGGTGCGCCAGCATCCGCTGGAGGTCATTGTCGTTGTGCTGACGCCTCCGTTCTTCTTGTCGGCGCTCCAGCCGATTCGGCTCCTGCGCCTGCTACGGCTCCTGCGCCTTCTGCGACTTGCGCCGCTTGTGCGACGCCTTCTCACCGCCCAAGGCGTCAGGTTTACGGCGTTGCTTGCCTTACTGACTGCGCTTGCGGGGGGCGCGGCGTTCCATCAGATAGAAAGCCACAAGTCATTTGGGGATGGCCTGTATTGGGCAATTACGACGATGACCACGGTCGGATACGGCGACCTCTCTCCCCATACCCCGGAAGGCAAGATCGTCGCCGTCATCGTGATGCTCGTCGGTATCGGCTTCATCGCCCTGCTTACAGGAGCCATCGCGCAAGCGTTCATCCGGCCGAGGGCTGTCCGGCTGGAGGGAGCCTCCGGCGACGAGGCATTGACCGAGAACGAACTGCTCTCTGAGTTCCGCGAACTTTCAGCTCGGATGCGGAAGCTTGAGCGGGCGCTGGAAGCGCGACTCGCCGCCAAATAGCTCCAACTCACACTCCCGCTCACGCGCGGACTTGAGTTGTGGCATCAAGGCGCTGACAGCGGTTGCCGTGCGCGCGGACAGCGGTTGCCGTGCGCGCGGGTCGGGTGATGGTCTTGCGCGCGACGGGGGCCAGCGTCGGCGTAAGGGCGGGGAGGGGTCTTCGATCCACGCGGCGGGCCGCGTCCGCCTCGGCGAAACCGCGAAATCAGACGCTCGGGAGGGCTAAGTGCTACCCCAACCTGCTACCCAAGCAAACTGGAGCGGATGCCGTCACCGCCCCGATCGTCAAAAAACGGGCGTAGTTCCAGGCACTTTCGGGAATGGGCCGTCCGGGAATCGAACCCGGAACCTTGGGCTTAAGAGGCCCCTGCTCTGCCGGTTGAGCTAACGGCCCGTGAGGGCGCCGGCGGACGAGCGGCCGGCTTCAGCGCTCGATTCTAGCCGAGCGCGCCCGCAGCACGTTCGGCGGAAGGGTCAAGCGCCAGCTCGCTCGGGGGCGCGTCGCCGCTCCACGTACCTCAGACCCCCCGTCAACGCACCCTCAGAACACCACCGTGCGCCGCCCGTCCACGATCACCCGATCGTCGAGATGCAGCGCCACGGCACGGGCCAGCACGAGGCGCTCGATGTCGCGCCCGACACGCGCGAGCTCCTCGGCGCTCTGGCGGTGGTCGACGCGGACGACGTCCTGATCGATGATCGGGCCGTCGTCGAGCTCGGCGGTCACGTAGTGAGCGGTCGCGCCGATCAGCTTGACCCCGCGCTCATGCGCGCGCCGGTAGGGGTCTGCGCCCGCGAACGCCGGCAGGAAGGAGTGGTGAATGTTGATCGCGGGCATGCCGACGCGCGACAGGAAGTCGCCGCTGAGCACTTGCATATAGCGCGCGAGCACGAGCAGGTCGGCCCGGCCCGCCAGCAGCTCGCCCATCGCCGTCTCGGCCTGGGGCTTGCCACCCTCGAGCATCGGCACGTGCTGGTAGGCGACGCCGGCGGCCTCGGTCTCGCGGCGCAGGTCCTCGTGGTTTGAGATCACCGCGACGATGTCCCCGTCCAGCTCGCCCCGCCGGTAGCGCCACAGCAGATCCACCAGGCAGTGGTCGTGGCGGGAGACGAGAATCGCGATCCGCGAGCGCTCGCCCCACCAGCGCAGCTCCCAGTCCATCTCAAAACGATCGGCGACCTCCTTCCCAAAGCTCTCCTGGAAAAGGTGCCGGGCCGCGTCCGCGGCGCTCCCGTCCAGGCCGGCCAGGAACAGCTCGGTGCGCATGAAGAAGCGCCCGCCGGTCGGATCGGTGGAGTACTGGTGGGAGGAGACGATGTTCGCGCCCTGCCCGAACAGGAACCCGGAGACCGCCGCGACGATCCCCGGCCGGTCCGCGCAGCCAATCAGTAGACGCGCCGTATAGCGAGGCTCATCATCTCCATCGGCGGGACCACGCGCTGATGAGCCGCCCCGCTCGGGGGCCTTCGCCGGGAGAGCATCCGCCGCACGAGGAGTCTCTTCAGGAGGAGCCATCGCGTACGGACGCCGGCCCCTCCGCTACTTTTTTGCCGCCGTGGATGTGCCGCCGGCGCCGCCCGTGCCCACATGGACGGGATATGTCTTGCCTCCGATCGTGACCGTTCCACTGGAGCCGTTCGCCGCTCCGGTGCCGCTCACCGTGCCGCCGGTGCTCGCGGCGCCGCCGGTGCTAGCGGCGCCGCTGGAGGCGCCCGTCGGGTTCTTCTTGATTTCGGCGAGCTCGGCCTTCAGCTGCTTGCGCTGCGCAGCGGGCGCCAGCGCGACCGCCTTTTCGGAGGCGAGATCGCCGATGCGCGTGTTGTGGGCCTTGTACGCGTACTCCGCGAGCGCCGCGTACAGCGACTCACTTTCGGGCTTGGCGGCAGTCACGATCTGCAGGACCTTGACCGCTTCGGCGGGTTCGTTCAGGCCTTCTTCGCCGAACACCCGCACCATCTCCTGGGCGATTTCAACGTTGGGCTTGGGCGGGTTCAGCGCGACGTACCGGTTCCAGGACTGGGCGGTCTGGGAGAACAGTTCTTTGCCCTTGCTCGTGACTTTGCTGTTGGCGAAATACGCTTCGCCGCCCGCTTCGTGCAACTGCGCCAGGGTCAGCTGTTCCCATGCGTACACGTCGCTCGGATGCTGCTGGGTGAGCTTCTTGTACTTGTTGATCTGGCTCGAGAAGCTTGTGCTGCCGGAGCCTTCGTTGCCGGTCAGCGAGCTCAGAATCCCGCCGCTGCCCAAGCCGCCGCCGACGCCGAGCCCGATCAGACCAAACCCGATCAGCAAGGCGAGGCCGGCGTAGATCACCTGGACCGTACGGCGACGGCCGCGTCCGCGCAGGTCGAACAGCATCAGCTGAGCTCTCGGTCGAAGTGGTCGATGATCTGTTGCACGCTTGGCTCCGTTCCCTGCTGTGCGGGCGGACCGCCGTCCGGCGGCGGCCCGGCGCCCGGGTTCTGTTGCTCGCGTCTGCGCTCATGGCGCTCGGCGAGCGACGCGAGCAGGATACTCGCCTCGTACAGCACATACAGCGGGACGGTCTCCAGCAGCAGGGTGATCGCGTCTCCCGGAAGGAACGCGGCGACCGCCGCGCAGGCCACGATCGCGTAGCGCCGGCCCCGGCGCAGCTGTCTGGGGGAGACCAGGCCGGCGCGAGTGGCCCCCAAGATCGCCACGGGGACCTGGAACAGCAGACCCATCGCCAGCAGCACGGTTGCCGCGAACTCATAGTACGGGCCGGCCTGCACCAGGATGTTGAACTCGCTGCTGTTGAAGTTCATGAGGAAGTGCAGCGCTGAGGGAAGCACCACGAAGTAGCCGAACAGCACGCCGGCCACGAACAGGAACGGAACCGCGAGGAGCAGCGGCGCCACGGCGCGTCTCTCGTCCGGTCGCAGCGCGGGCAGCACGAAGCCGTAGAGCTCGAACAGAATCACCGGCAGCGACGCGATCAGGGCGAAGAAGAAGACGACCGTGATCGTGGTCGTAAACGGCTCGCCGACTCCCAGCGTCACTAGCTTTTCGGTTTGGGTGCCGGGCGAGAGCTTTGCCGTGTCCGCCCGCAGACGAGGTAACTCGGCGGCCAGCCGTGCGCGAACCGCGGCCGGCAGCCCGCTGTCGGGGGCGCTGAGGATCGCGACGGTCGCCGCCGTCTCTCCGGCGACTTTGATCACCGCCTGCTGAGCCTGGGCTGCCTGGCCGAGAGAGCCTTCCCCCCGTTGCACCTGGCTGTGCCTCACCCGTTCCAGCGGGCGGCCGATCAGATGCAGCAGGGCATGGTTCTGCCACAGGCACACGCCGAACGCGACCGCCAGTACGACCCCGCTGACGATCAGGCGCGTGCGCAGCTCTTCGAGATGATCGACAAGGCTGAGACGGTCTTCGTGGCCGATCGTGCGGATCGCGGTGGCCATGTCCACTGAACCTAGCACCGCGCCTGCGCTGGACTGCCGCATGCCGAGCTGCGCGGCATGGCGCTAAAGGCGATCGGGGGGAGCGTCGATGAGTTAAGGGCAAGCCCCATGTCAGACACGAACCCCCACATCCGCCACCGCGTGCAGATGCCCAACGGCGAGCACGTCGAGGTCGTCTATCGCGATCACCGGCGCGCGCAGCGGGAGACGGGCGCGCCCGCGCGCTCCGAGCGCTCCCACATGCCCGAGCAGAGCGCTCGGCCCGACCTCTCCTACCCTCCCGATCCCGCGCTCTCGGCGGAGACGAGCTGTGCGCCGAGGGAGCTGCACGTCTGCTTCAACTGCGCGGGCGAGCTCGTCTACCCGCTCGACTGGACCGAGGAAGGCTCGAGCCACTGGCGCATCGTGCTGCGCTGTCCGGAGTGCGAGGCGCTGCGCGAGGGCGTGTTCGAACAGGCCATCGTGGAACTGCTGGACGATGAGCTGGACTGCGCCTCGGGTGCGCTGCTGAGCGACCTGAAGCGAATCACGCACGCGAACATGACAGACGAGGTCGAGTTCTTCGTGCGGGCGCTGCAGGCCGACCTGATCGTCCCGAGCGACTTTTAGGGCCCACGCCAGAATATCTGCCGGGATTGAGGCCGCCGTTCCGCGGCGTCAGCCGCCACCCGCGATGCTCGACGTGCTGGCCGATCCCGGACGATCGGTAGCACGCCTGCGCTCGCGTGCGTCGTCTGCCATCCACGGCCCGACCCCCTCAACCCACCATCTATTCTGGCGCGAACCCGTAGTTCTGCGACCCGAAGGCGGGTTCAGCGGTAGCGCTCGACGACCGCATCAGCGACGAGATCCAGCAGGACCGCGCGCCCGTCGGGCAGGCTGTGCGGGAGCGCCGACTTGGCCTGCGCGACCAGCGTCAGCGCCCGATCGCGGGCCTCGTCGAGGGCGCCCGTCGCGGCGATCCTCGTGCACAGCCGCTCGGCCTCCAGCGGTCCGCACAGCGAGGAGAGGTCCAGCTCGGCGAGCTCGGGGTCGAGCTCCCGCGCGAGAATGAACGGGAGCGTGACGGTGCCGTCGAGCAGGTCCGTGCCCCGAGCCTTGCCGGTGCGCTCGACCGGGCCGGACACGTCGAGCACGTCGTCGAGCAGCTGAAACGCCAGACCGATCCGCCGGGCGAACGCCCCGAGCTCCTCGGCGAGCGTGCGCGAGCCGTTGACGGCGAGGAGCGCGCCCAGACGGCAGGCGGCCTCGAACAGCGCCGCGGTCTTCAGTTCGCAGCGGTGCAGATACCGCGCGACCTCGACCTGCGCGGCGTAGGCGTCCTCGCGCTGCAGAAGCTCGCCTTCGGCCAGCGCCGAGCTGGCATCCGACAGGGCGCGCAGCTGGGCCGCCTCGCCGTTGCGGGCGAGCTCGGCGAACGCACGCGAGAACAGCAGATCGCCGGTGGCGATCGCCAGCTTGCGCCCGGCGGCCGCGGCGACCGACGGGTGGCCCCTGCGCAACTGGGCCCCGTCGATCACATCGTCGTGCACGAGCGTCGCCGAGTGCACGAGCTCGACCGCCACCGCGGCGCGCATGAGACTGTCCTCTGCCTCGGCGCCCTCGCCCGGCCCGCCCGCGGCGGCGGCGGCGAGCACGACCAGCAGGGGGCGCAGCCGCTTGCCCCCGGCCAGGACCG
>OCZT010006402.1_pt1 | contig 11659 bp, 11 predicted proteins | sample 1539031 | NCBI WGS metagenome assembly OCZT01 (sample SAMEA3539308, study PRJEB22396) | soil metagenome | biome: tundra; feature: field; material: soil | place: USA | collected 2010-05 | depth 0.15 m
CCCTATTACCGCTATGCCTTCGATCGGCCGCTCTTCCCCGACTATCCACGGCCCGCGATCTGGCCCGACGGCTACTACGTGCCAACGAGCACCGGCGACAACGTGGTGCAGAAACATGCCTGCGTCGCCGATCGGACGAGCATGCTCGCCGGCCGTCCGGCGACCGAGCAGTGCGTCGTCATCGACGGCGTCAACTTTCTGAACAACACGGATATCGACGGCCGTGAGCGGCCGCCGGCGGGCGCGCCGAACATCATGATGGCCGAGGGTGGGACGCAGTTGAAGAACGTGCTCGAAGACGATGGCGTCTACGCGTGGACGTTTCACGTGGACTGGCGCGCGCCGGCGAATACCAAAGTGAGCGGCCCGGTGAAAATCGCGGTCGCGCCCTATCAATATCTCTGCGGCGGACAGTTGACCAACTGCGTGCCGCAGCCGGGAACGGACCGGCGGCTCGACGCGCAGGGCGACAAACTGATGCAGCGGCTGGTGTACCGCAAGGTCGGCGGCCATGAGTCGATCGTGGCGGTGCACTCGATCGCGACGAAGGCAGGAGGCGGCGGCGTCCGCTAGTACGAATTCCGGCTCGACACGCAGCGGAATCCGGTGCTGTATCAGCAGGGCACGTACGCGCCCGACGGCTTCTACCGGTGGATGGGCAGCATCGGCATCGATCGCCGGGGCTGTTCCAAATGAGACAGTCGGCGTCAGCCCAACCGTTCTAAAATGTGGACGAATAGGAAGTTTGTTCGATGCAGCATGACAGGCCCGCCCGGTCAGAACCCATCGCCTGTCCAATTTGCGCCCAGCCGCTCAAATCGACGGCTGGCAACGGGCTTGCCGCGTTCGAATGCGACCGTTGCGGACAATTCTCGGATTTCGGCAACTCATCACCTGCGGAAGGCCGCCGCTCCCTTCAGTCTCCTGGCCCGTCGGACCCGACGTCAGACTCATAGCCGGTCAGTGTGCAAAGCGGTACAGCTGAGGCAGAGCTCAGCCCGGTATCCTCATCGGCGTGACATCTTGTGCGTACTGTGGACAGCGAGCAACTCTGGACATCCCGTCGAACCCAGGGCGCGTGTGCCTCGCACACGCCCTTGAGTTCTGGACCGAGCTCTTGGCCTACGTCAAAGATCGCTCGCCGATCCCCGACGCGGCTGCCGGCTCGCCGCGAAACACCGAGAGCCTTCGTCAGAGGCATGCTCGCAGTTGTTCCGCCACCAGCTCAGGCAACTGATCGGCGCGCTCAGTAAAGGACGCGAAGTGACGGCCGAAAGGTCCTCGTACACCGAGGTCCCACTGCCCGCGCGTCTCTGATGGCGACACCATCACGCTCCACTGACCAGAGCGCTCGGTGCTTTTGCACACCTGTCGAACTTTCCGTTTGATCTCGTTCGCCACACGCACGTCGGACACGCCTTCGATCACGACTTCGAGCTCCGCTGATCCCTCCCACCAACGATCCCACGCCGCGTGTTGTATCAATTTCATTGGTTCATTCCGCTCGCACGAGCGGCGTTTCAACGACATGCTCCGCCAGGAACCACACCTGCATCTCATTGGTGCGAATGACGTCGCTCACGATCAGATCGTTGGTCCCGTCGTCGCCGCGCTCCGCCGCGAGCCTGGCCATCGTGCGGGCCTCTTTCAGGACGATTTCGTGAGCGTGGAGCAGCCGCGCAATCTGTACCGGCACTTCTTCACGTCCTTTCGGCGGACGCGGAATCAGCGTCGTCTCGGCGATGTCCGCGGCCATGGCGAGGCTCACGCCGCCCAGCATCTGGATGCGCTCGGCGATCGAATCGACGAACACGCTCTGCTCCCCGAAGTGTTTGTCGAACAGCAGATGCAGTTGGTAGAAGGTCGGCCCGAGCACTTGCCAATGGTGCTTCTTGTACAAATCCCGCAGCGTGGCCGTGTCCGCGAGGAGCTGGTTGAGATGCTCCACGCTTTCACGGCAGACGGTTTCCGACAGCGCGATTGGCAGCCGTACGAGATGGCCGTACGGCTGGATCTCGGCGGCATGCTGGTACACCAGCGGCGCGGCCTGATCCGTGACGTTCCCGTCGATGGTTTTCGTACTCATGGTGCTCCTCTCACACCGAGTGTGGCTTGGAGGCCGAGCGGTCAGCCGCCGCGTACTGCCTGGCTTCAGTGACACGATCGCTCTTGGCGGCTGTGGCATATCGCTCCACTTCATGGGCGCCGCGCGCCACTGCCTCGGCGACGTCGTCACGGACGACCTGACCTTTCCGGGTGAGATCGTCGACTGTCTCTCCGACACGGGTGCTGGCCTGCTGATACTGTTCGGAAGCCCGCTTGCCCAGATTCCTCGCCGAATCGGTCGTTCGCTGACGAACCTCTGAAGCCGTTCGCGGAGCGAGCCACATCATCAGGCCGGCGCCGACGAACGTGCCCGCAAACAGTCCGATCACGAAGCCGTAGTCTTGATGCTCGTGCGTATGTGCATTCATGGATTGGCACTCCTATGCCAATACGTTACGCGGGCGGCGAGCGGGAGGGGTGTTCACAACGGCACAGACGCTCTCTAGATGAGCTAGGAGCGCTGCCGTTCGCGGCGGGGTGCCAGGCAGCATCCCGTCGGACTCGTCAATCGTGCAGGACGACGCTCAACAGCGAGTTGTTGATCTTGAGGGGGATGTCGCCGTTGTATTCGATGAAGCCCAGCTTCTTGAACTTGTTCAGGAAGAAGTTCACGCGCGAGCGGGTCGTGCCGACCATTTCCGCGAGGGTCTCCTGCGAGATCCTCGGCACCACGCGCGCCGGCTTGTCCTGCTTCCCGTAGCGCGCCAGCAGCAGCAGCGTGCGAGCCAGCCGTTTCTCGCTCGAGTTGAACAGCTGATCGATCAAGTCCTCTTCGATCCGGATGTTGCGCGACAGCATGTGTGAGATGAACCGGTCGGACATCGCATGCTGCTTGTGCAGCAGCCGCACCATCTTTGCCTTGGCGACGAGCAAGATCACGCTTGGGGTGATGGCCGTGGCGCTGCCCATTCGGACCGCCTGGCCGGCCAGGCACCCTTCGCCGAAGAAGTCGCCGGGCCCGAGCATCGCCACCACGGCTTCTCTACCGGTCTTCGACACCACTGACAGTTTGACGCCGCCCGATTGAACGTACATGACATCCTCGCAGGCGTCCCCCTGCCTGAAGATGGTCTCTCCCCGCCCGTACTCCACGATGGTCTTCGCAATTCCCGCCGACTCGAGAAACGTCTGGGCGTTGAACGCTGGAATGCCTATTGCTCCAGCGCGAGAGGACTTCCGAGGCTTCATATGTGAAGTATGGCACACACACGGCCAGCCCACGGACGTGTGCATTAGTGAACAGCCGAGGTTGATGGCCAGGCGCTATCGTTGGGGACGATCGGAAAGGAAATCACCGTGCTTTCAACACTCGTCATCGTCCTCCTGGTCTTGTGGCTGCTCGGCGTCGTCACGTCTTATACGCTCGGAGGCCTCATCCACATCCTCCTGGTGGTCGCGATTGTCGTCGTGCTGCTCCGCATCATTCAGGGCCGGAATCCGCTCCGGGGGTAATCGCTTCCGTCGCCCTCGGTGTCATCGGCGCCCTCTTGCGGTCCTGCCCAGCAGGCCGTTCATGTTCCGTTTGTCTGCGTCGAACGCCCCATTCCCTTGCCACGTCAGCCGCAGCAACGTGAGCATCCCGCTTCTCACAATCCCAGTCGTCGAACGAGTTGCCGCTTCGCCACGTCGACCATCACGAGGTACGTGAGGGTCGCGGGAATCAGGAACGCAAAATAGGAGACAGGCAGCTTCGTGAATCCGAGAACCGTGGCCAGCGGCGTCGCCGGCAGCACGGCGCCGATGGCGACGATGACGAGCGTCGTCACCGTCAACGCACGGCTCGGGCGGCTCCGAAAAGGGTTCCCCATCGTGCGGATGACGAAAAGCACCAGGGTCTGGGTCGCCAGCGATTCGACGAACCACCCCGTGTGGAACAGCGACTCGTGCGCGTGAAAGTAATGCAGCAGCACGTAGAACGTGAGGAAGTCGAAGATCGAGCTGATCGGGCCGATGAACACCATGAAGTCGCGAATGACCCGCATGTCCCACCGCTGGGGATGCCGAAGATAGGCATCGTCGATATTGTCACCCGGGATCGTGACCTGGGCCAGGTCGTACAGGAAGTTGTTCAACAGAATTTGCGTCGGCAGCATCGGCAGGAATGGCAGGAACACGGACGCCGCCGCCATGCTGAACATGTTGCCGAAATTCGAGCTGGTACCCATCAGCAGGTACTTCATCATGTTGCCGGAGGCACGGCGGCCTTCGAGAATGCCACGATGCAGGACGCGAAGGCTCGGCTGCCCGAGGATGATGTCTGCCGCGTCGCGCGCGACGTCGGCGGCCGTCATCACTGAAATGCCGACATCGGCCGTGTGCAGGGAGGGCGCGTCATTGATGCCGTCGCCCATGAATCCCACCACGTGCCCTCGCCGCTTCAGCGCGAGAAGGATCCGGTTCTTCTGCGCTGGCGAGACGCGCGTGAACACGGACGCCTGCTCCGCCAGGTGACCGAGCGCCGGGTCGTCGATCCGTGCGAGGTCATCGCCCGTCACGATCTGCTGCTCATCGAGCCCGATGGCTCGGCAGACGTGACGCGCGACCCGTTCGTTGTCGCCAGTCAGGATTTTGACTGTAATGCCGTCGCGCTTGAGGTCCGCCAGCACCCCGGCGACGTCAGGCAGGACGGGATCGGCGAAGCTGACGAAGCCCGCCAACACGAGATCGGCCTCGTCGTCGCGCGAATAGGCGGCGCGAGACTCCAGCCAGCGGTAGGCGACCGCCAGGACGCGCAGACCGTCCTCGCCCATGTGCTCGTAGACTGCGGCACACGCCTGCCGGGCCGCCGCGTCGAACGGCCTGACCTGACCTCCCGTTTCGAACGCGATCGACCGCTCGATGATCGACTCGGACGCGCCTTTGGTGATGAGGAGCCGGCGACCGCCGCCGTCCGGCGCCTCCACCACCACCGACAGGCGGCGCCGCTCGAAATCGAACGGGATTTCGTCGATCTTCTGATAGCCCGTCACGTCGGCCGCGGCCTGCTGAAGAATGGCGGCGTCCAGCGGACTCCGGATGCCGGTCTCGAAACTGCTGTTGATGGAGGCCAGCGTCAACGGCCGCGGCGATGCCGCACCGGTCGGATCGACGGCCCGATCGAATTGCATCACGCCACTCGTCAGCGTGCCCGTCTTGTCGCTGCACAGGATGTCGATGCTGCCGAAGTCTTGAATGGCCGGGAGATGTTTGACGATTACCTGATCGCGCGCCATCCGCAACGCGCCCCGCGTGAGCGTGACGGAGCTGATCATCGGCAGGAACTCGGGCGTGAGACCGACGCCCAGCGCCACGGCAAAGAGCAGCGACTCGAATGCGTCGTGCTTGAACGCGATGCCCATCAGCAGGATGAAGAGCACCAGCACGACCGTCGTCCGAAGAATCAACAGACTGAATCGCCGCAGTCCGTGCTCGAACTCCGTTTCCGGGACGCGGCTCCCCAACCGCACCGCGATGTCGCCAAACATCGTCTTCGGGCCCGTGGCGGTCGCCACGGCCGTGCCGGTGCCGCTCACGACCGAGGTGCCGAGGAACACCAGATGGGGCGCGTTGGGGTCGGTCGCGCCGTCCGGCGCGGCGGCGGAGGCTGTCTTGTCGGCGGGCAGTGACTCGCCGGTCAACATCGATTGCTGAACGGAGAGATCCCGCGACTCCAGCAGACGTGCATCGGCGGGCACGAGATCGCCAGCCGACAGCCGGAACACGTCGCCTGGCACGACGTTCCGCAACGGCTTCTCGACCCAGGCCCCGTCACGGAGCAAGGTCGCGGTCGGGATCACCGACGACCGGAGTCGCTCCGCCGCCTGCTGCGAACGGTAGGATTGCCAGAAGTTGATGGAGACGCCGAGCACCACCATCGTCACGATGATGAGCGCATCGACCTGCTGTCCGAGCGATCCGGCAATCGCGCTCGCCACGAGCAGGATGACGACGAGGGGATTCGCGAAAAGGCGGAACAGCTGAACGACGGCCGAGAGGCGCCGGACGGGAGCGGGCTCGTTCGGGCCGTACGTGGCGAGGCGCCGTGCCGCCTCGCTACTGCTCAGTCCCTGTTCGGTAATAGACATCAGCCCTTCAACGGCTGGTGCTCATCGCTGGGGACCACCACGGCCGGCGCACAGACCGTCGGCGTGAGCCGCCGACGGTCTGTGAATGGCTAGCCAGCCAGCGCCTAGTCCTTGCGTTCTGTGACCGAATACCGGTTCAGCAGAGCGAGCAACTTGGCGGCGGCCTTGGGCGCGCGCACGCCCTTCGTCACGATGGCGCGGTTTTCCAGTTTCTTGCCATACAGCGTGGCGTTGTCATCCAGATCTTCGCGCAGCGTGGCCCCTTCCAGGGCGACGCCGGCAAACAACCCTTGCGTTCGCGACCACGACAGAATGTCCGCGCGCATTTGCACATCCGTTTGAGCCGTGGCCGTGCGTCCCACGGGGCCTGCCGCGACGGAGCCTTCGCCGCCCAACGTGAACTTGCTGTCAAGCAGCTTGTCCGCGCCCCGTTCACTCATGACCAACATGATCAAGTCCGTCGAAGAAGCGCCGATCTGGAAGCCCACGCTCCCGCCCTCGATGCGGACCGTGGCAGGCGCAGACCAACCCGCGCCGCTCTTGTTGCGACAGGACAGATACCCCTTCCCGTACTTTCCGCCAACGACGAACGCCGCCGTCTTGAGGTCCGGGACAATCACGATGCAATGGGCCTTCTCGAGGAGATCCTGGGGAATGCCCTTATCCGGCGCCGCCATGACCTCTGAGAACACGATCGCCGCATCGTCCAGTCGCTTTGCCGGCTCGTTGTCCTGGGCCAGCAGCGGCGTGAGCGCCAAAGTCGCCGCCACAGTCGTCGCAATCATCAATTTCACTTTGTACCTTCCTTGTGTCCGAGCACGTCGTTGATCAGTTTCGCCGCATCAGCGGCCAGAGCGTTCGCATCCTGATTGAGCTGGCCGGCCATGCGCTGCGCCTCGTCGATCCGCGTCAAGGCGATCTCCAGTCGTTTCGCATCCTCCTGTCGGCCGAGGTCGTTGAGTCGCACATCCGCGGCGCGCAAAGAACTCCGAGCCGCTTCGAAATGGCGGCTCGCTTCCCCGAAGTTGACGCTGTAGATGGCCAGGCGCGCATCGAGCACTGCGGCGCGCCCTTCGAGCAGGTCGTCGCGCAGCTCAGCGATCCGGAGTGCGTGATTGATGTCCGATCGGCCCCACGCACCCCACGCCCATCCAACACCGAGCGCCACGAGCAGCGCCACACCGATTCCAAGAATGAGCTTCGTCATCGCCCCGCTCGAGGTTCGTGCCTCTTTTCAGACCTTAACGCCTGAGTCATGGCTGCGTATGTTCCATTTGAGACACCTCGATCGCCATCGTGGACGGCGTGCAGGAGGGAAGGGTTGATCTGGAGCACTCCGGCGTCCTCTTCGATGAACCCAAGCTTCTTGAACTTGCCCATGAAGACGTTCACACGCGAGCGTGTGGTGCCGACCATTTCCGCGATGATCTCTTGCGAGACATGTGGCAGCACGCATCGGCACGGGCGCCGCTCACCGCACCCGGCGAGCACGAGCAGCGTGCGCGCCAGACGCTGCTCGCTGGAACTGAGGAGCTGATCGGTCAGATCGGCTTCGAGGCGCGTGTTGCGCGCGAGGATGTGCGCGATGAATCGGTCCGAGAGCGCTTGCTGCGTGCGGAGCAGCCGAATCATCTGCACCTTCGAGACGACAAGCACCTCCGTCGCGGTCATGGCGGTCGCAGTCTGGCGCCGGACGGCGTGCCCGCCGAGCGCCTCCTCACCCAGGAACGCGCCGGTCCCCAGGAGGCCGCAGATCGCCTCCTTGCCGCCGGGCGTCGCCACGGCCAGCCGGACAAGGCCTTTCTCGATGTACATCACGCTGTCGCACGCGTCGCCCTGGGAGAAGACAACCGCTCGTGGTTCGTAACCCGCGACGGCGAAAGGGGTGCCCGTAGACGCGAGCAGGGCGCGCACATTCAACGGGTGACGGTCTTCCTGGGATTCCATCTGCGAAAGCCGTTGAGAAGTGAAGTGATGCATTTTGATGAATAGTGCAGGTTGTGTACCACCTCCGCCATGCGGCCAACGGGGCAGTCCTGATGGGATCCCGACGTTTTTGCGGCTCATCGCCCGCTCGCTAGCCGATTCTCCGTCATGATGTACGCTGCGTACCACCTCGGCCATGCGGCGGTTCGCTTGCGCGCGTCTACCGTCGCCGGATTCTCGTCATCGCGGCACCTAAGGAGGACTTATGCCTGTGACACGGCACGTGGAACGCCATTTCACGTCGGGTGAGACGGTCCGCGACATCGTCATCGGGATGTCGGATGGCCTGACCGTGCCGTTTGCGCTGGCCGCCGGTCTGTCCGGCGCCGTCCAGTCCACGTCGATCGTGATTACGGCAGGTCTCGCGGAAATTGCCGCGGGGTCGATTGCGATGGGTCTCGGAGGGTATCTCGCCGCCCGGAGCGATGCCGAGCACTACGCAAGCGAGCGGCGCCGCGAGCAAGCGGAAGTCCGCGACATCCCTGCGGCGGAAACCAAGGAAGTGGCCGATGTGCTCGCGTCATACGGCGTCAGTGCCGAGGCCGCGGCCCCAGTAGTACGTGCGCTGAAGAAACGGCCCGAGGCGTGGATCGACTTCATGATGCGGTTCGAGTTGGGTCTCGAAAAACCCGACCCGAAGCGGGCGCTCGTCAGCGCGGCCACAATCGCGGGGGCCTACGTCGCTGGAGGGCTGATTCCGCTCGCCCCCTATTTCATCTTTCCGGCGGCGGCCCGCGCGCTGGCGGTGTCGGTCGCGTTCACGTTGCTGGCGCTGTTCGTGTTTGGCTACGTCAAGGGCCACTTCACGGGAGCCGGGCCCATTCGCAGCGCCCTGCAGACGACCCTCGTCGGCGGCCTCGCAGCGGCCGCCGCCTTCGGGATTGCCCGCGCCATTTCCTGACTCAGTCCGTCGTCCGCCTCCGGCGGATCGCGAAGAACCCGCCCAGACACAAGAGCGCAACCAACGCGATCATGGCCCCCTCTGGGAGCGTGGGAACCGGGGGAATGGCTGCTGAGATGACCAACGTCGCAACGGCCGCCACGGTGTTGAAGCCGTTGCTGGTCGAGAGTGCGCTAATCCCTATCGTGTTGGTATAAGTGGCCGCGGTCGCCGACGTCACGTTCGCGATCACCCTGCAGCTCCCCGAGGCAGGGATCGCGCTTCCCGCCTGCGACAACGTGATTGAGCTTCCGCCGGCAGCGGCGGTCACCGTGCCGCCGCAGGTCGTGCTGGCGTTCGGGCTCGCGGCGATGACCACGCCGGCCGGCAACGAGTCGACGAGCGGGGCGCTCAACGTCGCGGCCGTACCGTTCGCGTTGGTCAAGGTAATCGTCAGGGTCGAAATTCCACCCGGACCGTTGGTGCTAGGGCTGAAGGCCTTCGTGACCACGGGGCGCACGACGGGGGGGCTGCCGAATGCGGCGCACGTGGGGACATCAATGGTATTTGAATCTGTCGTGACTGTTGAGCCGAACGCCAACGCTCTTCCCTGCAAGTGTACGAAATGTCCTAACGTAATACTGAGACCAGCAGCAGTACCACGAAAGATATTCCCCACGAACGTCGGCACAACAGGTGTTGTTGCAGAGTTTGCTCCAAGTGTTGTGCCGCCGACGGGAGCCCAAAATACATCGGTTGCGCAGGCGCCTACCAAGGTCACGAGGGAATTGGCTTCTGTCGTAAGCGCCCCACCTGGCCTGAAGACGTAAACGCCGGCGCCACTGAGGGTCACTGTCGTGCCTGTGGTTATATTCATTGCGCCAGTGCTGGAATAACAACCAGGAGTGTAGATTCCGGTCAGATGACCCGCGACATTGTTCAAATTAACCGCAGCGCCGAGAGATGTACAGGCTTGACCATTCAGAGTCGCCAAGGCGCTGGTTTGCTCGGTGCCCATTGCAGGATCGCAGGGCCCACCATACGTGCCGCTAACTGACACAGGTACTAAGACGGACGGTGTGGTAAAGCAAACACTTCCAGTGATCGCCGTTTCGAGCGCGGTGTTGATGGCATTGGTAAAAGTGCCGGAAACGACAGCGTTTGGGGCGGTCGCGACGAGGGTTGGCGCGACCGCTTGCGCCGATGCCGAAGAGGCCCCGTAAAGAAGCGCAGCGAACGTCATTCCGGCTACGAGTTTTGAGTGCCTGTGGGCCATTTTGTCTCCAATCCGCGGATTATACGCTGTCGAGCTGGTCAGCACACTGTTCCAAATTGCACAGTCCGTTCTCCAGCCCTGCCACCACCACCCCGACGTCATTTCGCGCTGCGCGCCGTGGCGCGGAGTCTCGGCCTGGGGCGGCTCGCTCGACACTTCCGGCAGAAATGAATGTAGGGGGTACGAGATGGCGAATGCGGTTCTTACGCTTGGCGAAGGCTCCGAGCGCCTCCGCCAAGGTCAAGAACCCTTAGAGGCTGGAATGCGGTCCGGTCCGCGACCCTCGCGAGCGCATCGCGATAGCGCCGGCCAATGCGAGGAGCAGCGACAGCGTGATCATCGCCCACTCGGGAAGCGTGGGAACGCCAGCGCCGCCGCCGCCGCCGGCGGCGATGGCACAGTCTGCGACCGTGTTGCTGCTCAGCGTCACTGCAGCAGTTCGCGCAAGCGCCTTTCCTGCCAGGCTTGCGCCAGCAGCCATAGTAACGCTCGTGTCGGCAAGAATATTTCCTACCAACGAGCTGCCCGAGTCGAACGTCGCCGTGCTCACGACGCGCCACCAGACGTGGCAGGATGGACTGGAAACTTTGGCGGGGGCGCCGGCAGAAATGATCAGATCGCTCGCTGACTTGAAAATCCAGGTATCGCTAGCGGTACCGCTGAGCGTGAGTGTTCCACCGGTCAAGTGAAACGAGGTCGCACAGTAGACGCCTGGCACAAGGCTGGTGCCGGCCAGTTCCCTGAAGGCGCCTGCATAAGTAACGGTGCAACCCTGGTCGAGCGCGCCGTACGCGGTATTCTTATCAGCCATGGCGTTCTGGGCGGGCACATCGGCGTCGTGCACACTGCCTCCGATCACCACGGTGCCAAAGCCACTGTAATGCGGTGTTGGGCCGATACCGGGGTATATACCCACATTGTCACCAATGGTGGTTGCGCCGGTATTGGTCACCGCTGACCCAGCCAGGATCGAGTACGTGGTGGCGCTCCCAAGACTAGGGGACGTCTGCGCAAATACGCGGGAGGGGACGCAAAGAAGCGCGACGAACCCCACAGCTGACAGAAGACGGACCTGTTTGCTCAACATTTAGAGGTTCCTACCCTTGAACTTTCAATTGACGGGTATCCTACACTTGTTCGCGTTGAATTGCACGCTACGCTAACCCCTGCACAGCGTACAATACGTAAATCGTGTTTCGGGCGACTGTTCATTTGAACAGTTCCGTCCCGGTGGTCCCCCTAAAGTCTGAAGATGAAGACGCACGTCCCACCCGCCCTCTACTCGGTCGATTTCGGCGGGTGCACGGATCTTATCGACCGCGCGCCAGACGAGATTATGGCCGCTTT
>OCZT010006404.1_pt1 | contig 11656 bp, 10 predicted proteins | sample 1539031 | NCBI WGS metagenome assembly OCZT01 (sample SAMEA3539308, study PRJEB22396) | soil metagenome | biome: tundra; feature: field; material: soil | place: USA | collected 2010-05 | depth 0.15 m
CCGACCGGCTGGGTATGATTCAGTCAATCGGGCGATTGGTGCAGCAGGTGATTACCGCTGCATCCCTGTCGGTTTCCATTCTCTTGTTCTCGCCATGGCTTTTGCTGTTGCTGATTGCCGGTATTCTTCCGGCATTCCTCGGAGAAAGCCACTTCGCGTTTCTTGGATACGCCAGAAACTTCCGCCAAACCCCGATCCGCCGGGAACTCGACTACCTTCGCGTACTGGGAGGAAGCCGGGAAGCCGCCAAGGAACTCAAGCTTTTTGGACTGAAGGATTTCCTCATCGGGCGGTTCACGCGTCTTTCGGATGATATTTATCGCGAGAACGTTGATCTCGCCCGCCGAAGGCTCATCGCAGGATCCTTCCTCTCCATGATCGGCACTGCCGGTTATTACTCCGCCTATGTCTATGTCATTTGGCGGACCGTGACCGGATCGCTGACGATCGGTACCCTGACTTTTCTGACCGGCGCGATCATGCAGGCGAGTGGAAATATCCAGCAAATCTTCTCCAGCCTCTCCAGCATTGCGGACCAGGCGTTGTTCCTCACTGACTTGCTCGCATTTTTTGAAATGCAGCCCACCATCAGATCCAAGCCCAACGCGCTGCCAGCTCCTCGACCGATCATGCGGGGATTCGAATTTCGCAACGTTTCCTTCCGCTATCCGGGAACCTCCCGGCTCGTGCTGAACCGCTTGGACTTCCATCTCCGGGCAGGGGAGCGGGTCGCGCTGATTGGAGAAAACGGCGAAGGCAAGACGACCCTGGTGAAGTTGATGACGCGGCTCTACGATCCGGTCGAAGGCCAGATTTTATTGGATGGCGTGGATCTTCGAGAGTACAACCTGGAGGATCTTTACCGGGAAATTGGCGTCATCTTCCAGGACTTCATGCGCTATGAGATGACCGCCCGCGAAAACGTCGCGATCGGACGGATCGATGAGATCGACAATTTGCCGCTCCTCAAAACAGCAGCTGATAAGAGCATGGCCAACGAAGTCATCGAAAGACTTCCCCGCGACTACGATCAAATGTTAGGCCGCCGCTTTGAGAATGGGGTGGATCTGTCGGGCGGCGAGTGGCAGAAGATCGCACTCGCGCGCGCCTATCTTCGCGATGCGCAAGTGCTCATTCTGGACGAGCCTACGGCCGCACTCGACGCGCGCAGTGAGTTCGAAGTGTTTCAGCGGTTCGAAGAGCTCACCGCGGGAAAGTCCGCCCTCTTTATCTCACACAGATTTTCAACCGTAAGAATGGCAGACCGCATCGTTGTCTTGCACAAGGGAAGGATTGCCGAGGATGGCAATCACGACACTCTATTGAATCTCGGGGGGCGCTACGCAGGCATGTTTGAAATGCAAGCTGCCAACTACCGATAGAACTTCATCCATAGGAACCCGTATATCCAATGCCGAAGAACACACATTTAGAGGCCGTCAGCGCAGACGCTGAACGCCTGCCGGAGCCCGCTCAACGGGCCCGGGATCCGCAAGTAATTCATGACAAAGCAGCGGCGCTTGCGCGCAGTCTAACCTGGTTGCCCAACGCTCCTTCATCGCACACCTTTGCTGAGCGCAGCCGCGTTCTCGCCCATGATTTCAAGCCCATATTTGCTGGTCTGGAACGGCCCGCGCCGAAATCGCCGACCTCCGACGATTTCCACTGGCTTTACGACAGTAGCCGCCTTCTGTATTCGGAACTCCAGAATGCGGTTGGAACGCTCAAGTCCCAAGCCAAAATTGCACACGTGCGGACCCCGGTTGGCCTAACCATTCCCCGAGTTCTGGCCCTCGCAGAAGGATTTCTTGAGGCGGTTTCCTACGAGTTCAGTGAACAGGAATTTACTTTGTTTGTGGAAGTATTTCAGCAAACCACGGCGTTGCAACTGCGCGAGCTGTGGTCCTTTGGCTCGGCCCTTAAGCTGGTTCTTCTGGAGGAGATCGCCGAGCGTGGCAGGTGTCTGCTGGACAATCCCAAGGATGATTCCAGCGGTGTGAGTATTTTGGTACGGAGTCTGCGGGACATTGGACAAACAACCTGGAAGGATGTCCTTGAGCCGCTCATGATGATCGACGGCGTGTTACGGCAGGACCCCGCCGGCGCCTACGGTCGGATGGATTTCGAAAGCCGGGATCTTTACCGAAACCGAATCGCAAACATCGCCAAGCATTCTGATTGTTCCGAGTTGGAGACCGCGGAGGCAGTCGTGGCATTGGCCGAACAGGCCAGTCAACGCAGCTATGTCGAGCCACGCGTCGCTCTCCGGGAATCGCACGTCGGTTACTACCTGGTGGACAAGGGATGCTCTCTTCTCTGGCAGAAGGTCCGCTTCCATCCGCCATTCGGCCAGAAGATTCAGGCACTTGTGCGTAAGCATCCCGATGAGTTTTTCTTGCTGGGCATACACCTTCTGGCGCTTGCCATCATGTCCGTGGCGGTGATACTTCTCACCGATTCCTTCAATTCGGTGGCGCTTATTTTGTTCTCGATGCTGATCCTGTTGTTACCCAGTTCACAGAGCGCCGTGCAGCTCATGAACTATCTGGTCAGTTTGCTGCTGCCTCCTGAAATTCTCCCTAAACTCGATTTCACGGAAGGGATTCCTGACAACTGCGTAACCATGGTCGCAATTCCTACTCTGCTCCTGGGTGAAAAACAGGTGAAAGAGCTGGTTGAGAGCCTGGAAGTGCGCTTCCTGGGAAACCATGATCCCAATATTCATTTCGCACTCCTGACCGACTTGGCCGATTCTCGTGAACCGGCTCGGGAGGACAATCCGCTCATTACGTTGTGCTCGGATTTGATTCGCGAATTGAATGACAAGTACGCGAGTCAGAGCGCAGGTTCCTTCTTTTTATTTCATCGGCATCGGGTTTACAATCCGCGCGAGAAATCGTGGATGGGATGGGAGCGTAAGCGCGGCAAACTGCTCGACCTCAACAAACTGCTGCGCGGGCAGTACGACAGTTTCCCGGTGAAAGTTGGAGAGCTGTCGATCCTCCCCCGGGTTCGGTTTGTGATCACGCTCGATTCGGATACGGAGCTTCCACGGGGCGCGGCACACCGCATGGTTGGAGCTCTGGCGCATCCGCTGAACCAAGCCATCATCGATCCACAAACGAATATTGTGGTTGACGGATATGGCATATTGCAGCCGCGGGTCGGCGTCAGCGTGCAAAGCACAGCCCGCTCGCGGCTCGCAGCCATCTACGCGGGAGAAACTGGTTTCGATATCTATACTCGTGCGATTTCCGATGCCTATCAGGATTTGTATCGCGAGGGCAGCTTTACGGGAAAGGGAATCTACGAGGTGGACGCCCTGCATCGGGTCCTCGACCGGCGCTTTCCCAGAAATTCTCTGCTCAGTCATGATCTGCTGGAAGGAGCCTATGCGCGGGCGGGCTTGGCCAGTGACATCGAGATAATCGAGGACTACCCCTCCCACTACAGCGCTTACAATCGGCGAAAACACCGCTGGTTGCGAGGCGACTGGCAGATCGCGGAGTGGTTATTCCGTTTTGTGCCGGACGAGTCGGTGCAACGCGTTGCCAATCCGATTTCGCTGATTTCGTGGTGGAAGATTGTCGACAACCTTCGCCGCAGCTTAGTGGAACCGGCAACATTTCTGTTGCTCGTGGCTGGATGGTTCTTACCCGGTAAGCCGTGGCTATGGACTCTGGCCACGCTGTGCATTTTATTCATACCCGCCTGGGTCGAGTTTAGCTTCAGTCTGCTCCGCGCCATTTTCGCTCTTGATCTGACCATCGTCGGCGATGCGTTCAATGCACTTTACACCGCTAAAGTTAATCTTCTTTTCACGTTGATCTTCCTCCCCCATCAGACCATGCTCGCGCTGGATGCGGTCGCGCGATCGTTGGTCCGGCGCTTTGTCACGCAAGCCCGGCTTTTGGAATGGGAAACGGCGGCCGAATCGGAGCTCAATACTCGGGGCCGCACACCTGTCGACGCGTATCTGAACTGGATGCCTCTGCTTGCGATCCTATTGGGTTTTTTGGTGTGGGCGGTGCGGCGCCAGGCGCTTCCGACCGCGCTGCCGATGCTAGCGCTTTGGGCCTGTAGTAAAGCGGTTTCCATCTGGCTTGGTCGGGCTCCGGCCACGGCCCGAAATCAAACCTCCCGAAAGAACGTGGCTTTTCTCAGGCGTACCTCCCTGAGCACCTGGCGATATTTCGCCGAGTACAGTACCGCCGAGCACCACTGGTTGATCCCGGACAACGTTCAAGAAGAGCCTGCTGCTGTGGCGGCCCGGGTCTCACCGACCAACATCGGGGTTCTACTCAACGCGAGGCAGGTGGCCTGTGAATTCGGATATCTCACGGTGCCGGAATTTGCCGAACAGACTCTTCGCACATTAGCCACAATCGAGAGCTTGAAAAAGCATCACGGCCACGTGTTGAACTGGTACGACACGCGTACGCTTCAGCCGCTTGCTCCCCTTTTCGTTTCTTCCGTGGATAGCGGTAACTTGCTGGCGTCGCTCTGGACTCTGCAGCAAGGATGCATGGAACGGTTACGCCAGCCGGTATTGCAGCCGTGTTTGTCGGAAGGATTCCTGGATTATCTTCGTGTACTGTCTGCCGGCCGTGCCTTTCCGCGAAAGTTGCTTTTGAGCTGCGAACGGCTGCGCAATACGGATAGTTGGTTGCAGTCGATACTCGGCTTGTCCGAGGCAGTTTTCAAGCAGACCAACGAAACTATTGCCAAGTCCAAACGACCCTCCCAAATCGAATGGTTTGCGGAAGAGGCTGCGTTGCGGTTCCGGAGCATTCAGCACGCAGTGAGCGAATATTCGCCGTGGTCTTCGCTTGATTTTGCAGCTTTGCGTGATGACGCCGCTGTCAACATCAAATTGATGGACAGCATCGCGTTGCAGGAACTGCCCCGATTCATCGACCAACTGATCGGCCAAATCGAGCGGGGCCTCGAATCCACGACCCAGGGGCAGGAACTTCGGTATGTACGCCTTCGCGACCAGCTCCTGAAAGCAAAATCGAACACGGAACGCTTGATTGCGGATATTCGAACGATCGCAAACAGGGCGGGGAAGCTGGCCGATGAAATGGACTTCGAGTTGTTGCTCGACAACCGCCGCAAACTGATATCCGTAGGCTTCGATGTGGAGACACACCATCTTCACCCTGCTTGCTATGACCTGCTCGGAACGGAGTCTCGCACCGCCGTGTTTGTCGCTATTGCCAAGGAAGATATTCCACAGGAGAGCTGGTTCCTGCTTGGCCGGGCCCACACTCTGGATGGCGGACGGCCGGTTTTGCTTTCCTGGACTGGAACGTTGTTTGAGTATTTGATGCCTTCGCTTTGGATGCGCACCTACCCCAATACGCTCTTAGAGCGTTCGCGCACGGCCGCCGTACGTGCGCAGCAGACCTATGCTGCGCGCAAAGGCGTTCCTTGGGGTATTTCCGAATCCGCGTATTTCAAATTGGACGAAGCTGGAAATTATCAGTATTACGCTTTTGGCCTTCCCCATCTCGGACTGCGGGCACGAGAGACAAATGCACTCGTCATATCCCCCTATTCGACGTTCCTCGCGCTAAATACTGACCCAGTAGGAGCGGTGCGCAATCTGCTCAAAATGGCTGATATGGGGTGGTTTGGGAACCACGGCTTTTACGAAGCCGCAGACTTTACTTCCACCAGGCACAGATTGTGGAGGGGGCGCCCGCAATTAGTGCGGTGCTGGATGGCCCACCATCAAGGAATGAGCCTGTTGGCGTTGGCCAATTTTCTGAATGACGATGTTGTGCAGAAGTGGTTTCACGCCGAGCGGCGAGTGCAGGCAACTGAACTGCTACTACACGAGAAGCCGGTCGCGCATGTGCGACGAAGAGATATGCCGCGTAGACTCGCTGCGGCATGATTCGAGATCTGAAGGCGTGGGTGATCGACCGTGGGTGATTTTGCCAGTTTCCTGTCGCCAGATTTCCGCTAAGTTCTTTGGAATGATGGTGGCCAGGGACGGAGTTGAACCGCCGACGCCAGCCTTTTCAGAACCCCGCTTTTGAGTACTTACAACGCCTTACAAGCCGCCGAGGACTGCCTTAGTACGTCGTAACTCCTGTAAAACGGAAACACCACAGGTGTGAACCACAGGTGTGAAATGTGATGCTCGCTCCAGAGAATCGGTCACAGCGAGAGCCTCCCGTTAGAACCCCTGCCCAAATTTCCTTGGTGGATCGCTCCTAGAACCCACCCCCTCTGCCGCTCGGATGCCGAGAGAGGCACGATCATCGTCGGGAGGGACCCTTAGGAACGTGGAGTCGACGCAGAGAGGGCGCTCGGTGGAAGCCGGGGACCGCAGCGAGTGCAGTCCTAGTCGCGGTCTTTATGGAAACTTTGAATACGGGACTCCGTCTGCTGAGATCAATGATGCCGACATAGCGCTGACGCTTTTGAACTCAGCGCTTTCACCTGTTCCAAGCTGCAATCCAATCCTCATCATCTGGGTTACCCCTCGGTTTTAGTTCCCCCTCCTTCCACGCACGGTAAAGTTGTTTTCGTTCCTTGTAGAAGAGTTTGTGACCCGGCCCACTGTTATCGATGTTTATCTTCGTAATTTCCTTGTGGTGCCGAACACATAACGGCTCTGTTTGATTGGAGTCATTGGTGACATGGTGCGAATGAGCAGCCTTACGTGTACACCCCGGAAAACTGCACAATTCATTGGATTTCATATCAAATATCCTTTTTGGCGTTCCTGAAGGATGCTGATCGAGAGCGCATCATCGAAACCACGGCGCGGCACCGACCTTATGTCCCGGGGAAAGGCAAAGACAGATCACGCGGGTAACCGTCCGAAATGGAAACCATATTGGTGAAAAGGGGCCACCTTCTCGCGGAGAAAACGGCCCCAAGTGTTCTACGGCTCATCCAAGTACACCGCCTTGTACGACCACGCTGGCATCCCACCGTTAACGGGCTCGTCTTCGCGCCCGTTATCGCAGAGCCACACGGCGTGGCGGTCTTCGGCTTCTTGCACGTTAGCGATCTCAGCATCCGCATCTGCCCACGCAGGCATTCCGTCATCGCCAAGTGGTGGGTAATCATCATCGTCGTCGAAATTCATAGATATCTTCCTTCCGTAATTTCACTTCGAAACTTCTGGCATGGCGTCGGTCTCTGCCTGTGCGCAGACACCCACAGCAATAGAATTGACTGATTTGCAGAATTGCGGGTAAGCAGGTGAACCCCGCAATCGACTCAGAACGAGTCTTGAGGTGGGCCGTGGACACCTCTGCCTTTGAAAGGGCTACGCTTTGATCGGTCTAGTGGCGCATCCGGGGTTGTGTACGGGGGCACAGTGGCAGCCGTACTCCGGTTTGTTAGCGCAACATATCACTATGAAAACACCGGGCTTGCTAGACTGTCAATCCCGTGAACTTGCGTGGTGTCATGTGCTTACGGAGCGCTCCCCATCTGTGGCAACACGTAAGCCTTCGAAAAGAGTCTTAACTCTTCCCGAGGCAGATGACGAAAACGTGCAGCCCAGTCAAGCAGCGGGTGCAACAAGCGCACGGACCTAGATCCCGTTTAGAGTCATGGACGCTTTCAGAACAGCCCTCCTGACGTCCTTGCCACATCACCCAGATTTCCATCGCACCACGCCCTAGAACCCACCCCCTCTGCCGCTCAGATGCCGAGAGAGGCATGATTGGGCCTGTTAAGCCACCTAGCCAGGTCACGCGCCAGCACCCATTCAACCGACTAGCCCGACGAGCATTGATATAGGGGTGAAAGAACATTACCGTATGTCATTTAACTTGACAAGCACATTTCGACACGCTATACATGTTGCATGGGGCCGTCCAAACGACGGCTTTCGTCAGGTCTTTGAAAATTCGTTTACTCCGGGGATCACCAGAGGCCGGTAGTTTCGGCCTAGCGTCCGGCTCGCCAGTTCTGGAAGTCGGGCAATGATGGTGCAGCAGAAGACCGCTGCGCCGAGTGGCGGAAAGTGGCGCTCACTCGCTTTAGAGGGGACTGTACGTATACGACACAGTGGTGAATGGGTCTTCGGTTTTGGAGTCGTCCTTCCGGTGATTGTCGCTACCTACGACACGGCGCCTTTCGCGTCGGGAAGGGAGTAAACGAAGTGAAAAAAGTAAGGGACTTGGAGTTCCTCTTGGCCCAATTAAGGGCTTTGCTGGACCGAAACGACACCGAACCAGAACAGACTAAGAATATCGACGATGCAATCGAACTTGTGAGGCAGTTGCGAAGGAAATCGCATCCGACCGGACCGGAAGTAGCACGGTTCGTTCGGAAGATCGCCGACGCTCTGTTTCGTGCGTTCGTGAAGTGAGCAAATTCACAATGCTGATTCGATAGGGGACGTTCAGGAAGACCCAATTCCAATTCGACTTTCAAACACTATGGACTATGGCAAGGCCATCAAGATCGTTCGCACGATCGCCGGACTACAGCAGAAAGAACTGGCTGAACTGACCGGTGTGGATGCCAGTCTGATTTCCTTGTTCGAAAAGGGAAAGCGTCGGCCAGGGCTTTCGACGCTCGAAAAAATCACGAAGACTTTGGACGTCCCGCAGCACTTGTTCACCCTCCTGGCGGCAGAGCCGGAGGACCTCAAGGGTACAAGTGCCGAAGACGTGCAAAGGGCGTCGGAGTCGCTGGCCCGGATTCTACTGACCAATGCCCAGAAACCCAGGAAAAGTCGGACCACGCGTCGAAGTCGGAAAAAAGCGGCTTAGCATCACTTCGATCAGGCATCTAGAGTTCATCCTGGGAATTTCACGAACGACCCTAGAATCGGTAGCCTCTCGCGCGGATACTTACTACGACCCTTTTCCGAAGGCACCGAAAACCAGGCCATTCCAGAAGATTTTCAAGCCGACCAAAGAACGGCTCATCGACAACCCCGTTGATCCCCTAAGAACGATCCAGAAGAGAATCCAGCACCGGTTGCTGGCGTCCCTGGACTTGCCATTCTATTTGTGCGGTGGGGTGAAGGACAGATCGCTCATGGACAATGTCACGATCCACCTGGGAGCATCGGTGCTCGTGGCAGTGGACATCAAGAATTTTTTCCCCAGCATCCACAATCGGATGGTGTACACGGTATGGTCCGAACTCTTGGGGTGCTCCCCGGGAATTTCTTCGCTGCTGACTCGGCTCACCACCCGTGAGCATCATCTTCCCCAGGGATCGAGCACGAGTACGACATTGGCTAACCTGGCGCTTTTTATGATCGACGGGCCGATCCGTGCCGCGTGCGACGCTCGAAGCGTTCGCTACTCGACCTGGGTTGATGACCTGGCTTTTTCGGGAGCGAACGCCCGTGACGTACTACCGACGGTGATTCAAACACTGAAGGATTCCGGACTCGCCGTGTCCCGAAGCAAACTTCGAATCATGGGACCAGGCACACGAAAAGTTTTGAACGGAGTTTTGCTCGGACACTTTCCGAGTGTGCTTCCAGAGCGTGTGTCGCAGTTGAGTGCTGGAATTCACAACCTGAAAATCGGACTGGTGGCGGAGCAGTCGCGGCGGAACTACATTCAGCGACTCGGGAGCAGCATCGCACAGGTGGCAAGTATCAGTCCCCGAAAAGCCGCGCCGTTACAGGCAGACTTCGATGCGGTTGTGCGCGAACTGAGAGTCCGAACGAAACCTTAACCTGGTCCGACCCTCAAGTGCAGATTCGAGCGCGCGGCGCGGACGCGGGGAATGGTCCGTCCCTGCCACGCGTAGGTGCACACCCGGCGTCCTTTCAGAGAGACAGAGGACAAAACTTCTGAGGACAAAACTTCTTGACTTTCTCTGGGATGCGGCATAGGTTGTGCTCGTATTTCCGGGTAACTGAACTTCCCCTCCCAACTTCCCGAGAATTGTTCGCGAGGAGGCCTCTATGCTTCCGACAATTTGGTCCCGGCCCCTTTTTCTGCTGTTACTCGCGACTTACTTGATCGCGGCTTGCGGTTGCGAGTCTCGCAAGAGCGATTCTAGTTCTCAGACTTCGGCGTCCCGCTCGCCAGAGGAGCCACCGCAAGCCGAGCCTCCTCCGCCGCCCCCGCCTCCGCATCGAGCTTATCCGAAGTCGGCGGCGAAGGCCCCAACTACCACCGCGGAAACTCGGCAGCTTCGAGCGAATTATGCTGTGGTGCGGGTGTTTTACGCTACCGACCGCATGCCCACGGGCAGTGCGTTGGCCGGCAGATTCTATGGCGGCAGCCGTGCGCAGAATGAAGACCTGCAACTCGGGACACTGGATGTGAGCATTCCGCGCGATCATCGCATGGGCTCGGTCGAGCGGCCATCCGTTTTGAAGTTGCAGTACCGTGAAGACCCGGAGAAGCACGTGGTCTTACTCAGCGTGACGCCAAAGTCCGAACAACAGTTCTACGGAGAGCTCGCGGCGAAAGTTGATTCGGCTCCGGAAAAAAATGCCTTCGTTTTCGTGCACGGCTTCGACAACACGTTTGAAGATGCGGCGTGGCGCACGGCGCAGATCTCCTATGATCTTCACTTCCAGGGAGCGCCAATTCTGTACTCCTGGCCTTCAAAAGGGAAACTTTCGGGGTACACGGTCGATGAGGCCACCATAGACTGGACGGCGGCGCACCTGGAGAAATTTCTGGAGACGGTAGCGACCCAATCCCACGCTACCACCGTGCACCTGATTGCGCATAGCATGGGAAATCGGGCGCTGACGCGGGCGCTGGCGGCGATCGCTGCCCGACACCCGGTGCCTCCGATGTTCAAGCAAGTGTTTCTGGCAGCGCCGGATATTGATGTGGGCCTGTTCCGGCAACTGGCGGCGACGTTTCCTTCGGCAGCGGCGCATGTAACGCTCTATGCGTCTTCACGCGACAAGGCCATCATCGCCTCTGAAAAGATCCATCAGTTCGACCGAGTGGGCGACTCGACCCACATCTGCGTGGTCCCGAATATAGATACCATTGATGCCAGCGCAATCGACACTGGATTGATCGGCCATGCCTACCTGTCGGACAACCGGACAATTCTGTCGGATATTTTTCAGGTGATGCTGACGGGGGAGCCACCAGGGCAGCGCTTCGGCATGCACGTGATCACCGCACAGGAGACGACGTACTGGGCGCTGACACCCTGAAATCGGGAATCCAGGGTTCGGGCCGCCCTGGGGAACTGAATTGTTCACTCCGTCGGGACAGCGTTCGTGGGAGCGGCCCGCATCACAGTTCTGCGGCAAATCTGAAGCAGATTCCTCCCGTTGGTCGGAATGACAAGCAAGAGCAGGCTCTGGGCTTACCCCACCCTCGTCGGAAAGTGTGCGATAAGGGTGGAACCAATCACGAATGTAATGCGGGGAAAGTCTGGGCTAGAGGCAGGAGGGAGGACACCTGACGGAGTACGGTATCCCCATAGTGATGACCATGTGCGACATTCACATCCTTGAAGTGGTCGACGTCTGCGACGATAACGGCCACACGGTTTGAACGCTGTAGGGCTGAGTTCAAGTCTTTGAAGAGCTTCCTACGCATCCACAATCCCGTCAACAGGTCGCGTTGCCGCCAGCGATAGAACAATAAATACTTGAGGCGATTCATCTCGCTGTAATTATCACTCGCGCAAAGACTGTACCCGCCTGTTCAGGCGTTGTGTGATGCGCGACGAC
>OCZT010006406.1_pt1 | contig 11653 bp, 8 predicted proteins | sample 1539031 | NCBI WGS metagenome assembly OCZT01 (sample SAMEA3539308, study PRJEB22396) | soil metagenome | biome: tundra; feature: field; material: soil | place: USA | collected 2010-05 | depth 0.15 m
AACGGTTATCGAAGCCGTGCCTCGCTTCAGGCTATCGCCGATCACGCCGACGTAGTTGGCCGGAGACCCTACCGCCGCTCCGCCTCCGCCGCTTGGAGCGGTGAGATGTCCGACGTCGAGCATGCCGCTTCCGCAGGCGCTTGCGATCAGGACCGCGGATAGCGCCGAAACACGATGCAGGATGGACCGGGACGTCATGTCACCTCTGAGAGTGGGCTCATACGCTGTTCACCACCGGCACCAGCTGTTTCTGCGCCAGCACCACCTGGAGGCGCTGCACGCGAACGATCCAGCTGAAGAATAAGCCGATTGCGACGGGGAAGACCACGAATATCAGCGGCATGAGGCTCACCCGCCGACATACTGATCGGCGTGACCGAGGATGCCTGAGACTGCATTCCATCGTACGAGTAATTGTACATGACGCCGCCGCCCATTGCGCTGAAAATCGCGCCCATGAGAACCGTCGTCCATCGTCCGTCGTGGACGACGAGTTCGGTCGGAGTTTGGAGGACTACCTGCATGCAATCGCGGCTCCCTCGCTAGTTCCGCAGTGGCTTCCCGGTCTCCAGCATGTACTTGATTCGCGCCTGCGTCTCCTTGGTGCCGAGCAGCTTCAGCGTGGCCTCGCACTCGAGATCCATGATGTCCTGCTCCGTTGCGTCACGCGGCGGACCGTCGCCGCCGGCGAGCACGTACGCGATCTCGTTTCCGATTCGAACATCATGGTCGCTCGCTTGTCCGGCTTCCTTGAACGAGAACAGCGCGTACTGCAGGTTGCCGAGTGTTTCGCTGCCCAGCACGCGTATCGTCTTCATCGCGGGCGCGACGTAGTCGGGCGCGAGATCGAGGACGCGCGCCTTCGCATCGGCGATGAGCGTGTCGCGATTGAACGAGATGCGATCCGCCACGGGGCGAAGGAATCCCATTTTTCGCGCGTCGGCGGCGCTGCCGCTCATCTGCGCGAGCGCGATGAGCTTGAACGCGCGCTTCGCGGCCTCGAACGGATCGGCATCTTCGTACGGCTTGAGCGCCTCGGTGAAGCGGAAGAGCAGTTCCTTGGTGCCGCATCCGCTCGGAATGATCCCCACTCCGACTTCCACCAAGCCCATGTAGAGCTCTGCATGAGCCTGGATGCGATCGGCGTGCAGCGAGAATTCCACGCCGCCGCCGAGCGTGAGGCCGAATGGCGCCGACACCACCGGGAACGGCGCGCGGCGGACGCTCATCACCGCGTCCTGGAACGCCTTGACCGAAGCTTCGATCGCCTTCCAGTCACCCGACGCCGCGGCTCCGGCGGCCGCGCCAAGATTGGCGCCGGCGCTGAAGGTGCGCGGGTCGTCGTTGCCGAGCACGAGGCCTGCGTACTTTCCCTTGGAGACTCGATCGATGGTCTTCGCGAGCATCTCGAGGACGCCGGGTCCGAGCGTGTTCATCTTTCCGCAGAACTCGAGGCAGAGCACGCCGTCGCCGAGATCGACGCAGCGCGCTTCCTTGTTCTCCTCGAGCACCTTGCCCTGCTGCTTGAGGATCGCGAGCGAGAGCTGTCCAGGAATCGGCGGGAGCGGAATGCGGCCCGCGTCGACGGTCGCGATCGTCGTGCCGGTGGGAGTCTGCTCGTAGAACGACTTGCCCGCGCTCTTGAGAAGCGCCGGCTCGTTCTTGCCGGCCTTCGCGAACTCAGCGCGCAGCCAATCCAAACCCAGCGCGTCCATGACCTTGAACGGCCCGATTTCCCAGCCATAACCCCACTCGGTCGCGCGATCGACGGCGGAGAGATCGTACGCGAGCTGCGGAGTCATCGTGAGGCAGTAGTGCGACTGTTCGACGAGCAGCTTGCGCAGGAAGGCGCCCTGCTTGCCGCCGAGGTCCCTCGCCTTGTTCACCCGCTCGGCGGCGGGGAGCTTGAGCAGCGCCTCGATCTCGGGAGTCGAATAGCGCTCCTGTTTCTCGTACTCGAGGGTCTTCCAGTTGAGCGTGAGGATGTCCTTGCCCTGCTTGTTGTAGAAGCCCGCCTTGGTCTTGTCGCCGAGGCGGCCCGATTTCACGAGGTCGACGATCCAGGGGGCGAGCGTGAAATCTTCGCCGGTGGCTTCGCTGAGTCCCTTGGTGACGTGAACGAGCACGTCGATTCCCGAGAGATCACCGGTACGGAACGTGGCGGTCTTGGCTCTCGCGATGAGCGCGCCGGTGAGAGTGTCGACTTCACCGATAGTGAGGCCGTACTCCATCATGAGCCGTCCGGCGATGACCATGCCGTGCACGCCGAGGCGGTTGGCGACGAAACCCGGCACGTCCTTCGCGATCACGATTCCCTTGCCGAGGATGCGTTCCTGGAAGTGACGTACCGTCTCGAGCACGTCCGGGTCCGTATACGGCGTGGGGATGATCTCGAGCAGGTGCATGTAGCGCGGCGGGTTGAAATAGTGCGTGCCGCAGAACTGGCGCCGGAACTTCTCCGTGCGTCCCTGCAGGAGCACCGACATCGGGATGCCGGACGTGTTCGAGGTGACGATCGCGTTGGGCGCGACGGCCTCGATCTTGGCGAACAGTTCCTGCTTGGGCTTCGGCTGCTCGATGATGACCTCGACGATCCAGTCGCAGTCGGCGAGGAGTCCGATGTCGTCCTCGGTGTTTCCGGGAGTGACGAGCGCGGCGCGGTCGTTGTCCATGAAGGACGCCGGCTTGCTCTTGATGGCCTTGAGCAGGCCGTTCTTCGCGGGTGCGGAGCGATCGGGGGACTTGGGGTCGTCGGATCCCGGGATGTCGAGGAGGACGACCGGGATTCCGGCGGACGCGCAGAGCGCGGCGATTCCGTGGCCCATCACACCGGCGCCGATGACGCCGACTTTGGATATGCGCATGGGGAGTTTGCGGGGCTGGGGTACATCTATATGATAGGGGGCTGGCAGGAATGGAGGCAGGGGGAGCGGCAAGGTGGATGCGGGATGCGGGATTTCCAGCAATTGCAGGTTGCAGGTGAGGAATGCGGGATGCGGGGTAAGAGGCGAGATCCGAGTTTGAATGCGGAACTCGGATCTCATCTCCGCAGCCCGCATCCCAGCTCACATCTCGCCCCTTACCCCGGTACCCGCATTCCTCACCTGCAACCTGCAATTGCAGGAAGTCCTGCATCCCGCATTCATCTCGTTTCTCTGCACTAATGAGGCGCTGATGTCCGCAAGAGTGTTCGTCGCGATGGTCGTAGTGGCATGCTCAGTACCGCTCACTGCAGTGGGCCAGACGCCGGCCGGCGCGCCGCCGGCCCCGACGATGACCAGCTCGCCGCTGCCGACGGGCCGCGTGACATATCGCACTTACGTCGAAGTCATGAACGAACTCGAGCGGATCGCGAAGGCCAATCCCGAGCGTGTGCGGCGCTTCGAACTGCCGCATCAATCGCTCCTGGGCCAGACGATCTACGGACTCGAGATCACGCACAACGTGAACGCGAGCTCGGGGAAGCCGGTGTTCGTGATGACCGGACTGCATCACGCCCGCGAGTGGCCGACGGTCGAGCTGACGATGGAGTTCATCTACGACCTCCTGAAGAACGACGGTGTCGATCCGCACTTTACGGCGCTGCTCGACAGCGTGCGCTTCATAGCCGTGCCGGTGGTGAACGCGGACGGATACGAGATGTCGCGCTCGATGCTCGTCGAGCAGAAACGGCGTAACTGCCGCATGGAGGCTGGGAAAGTCCCGACCTTCGCAGACTGTGCGAATCCCGCCAATATGCGCAACGGCGTGGACCTCAACCGGAACTACGGCGCGTTCTGGGGCGGCAGCGGTGCGAGCGTCAGCCCGGCGGGTGACAGTCATCGCGGCGCGGCGCCGTTCTCGGAGCCGGAAATCCAGAACATGCGCGAGCTGCTCGCATCGAACCAGGTGGTGGTCGCGCTCAGCAACCACACGCCCGACGCGAAGGTTCTTCGCGTGCCGAGCGCGAACGAGGAACCCGTGCCGGCCGATGTGGTGCCCTATGACTCGCTCGCGCAGCTCCTCGGCGGCGATCTCAAATGGACCGCGGGGCCGTGGCCGAAGATTTATTACACGGCATCCGGCACGATGGAGGAGCAGGCGTACTATTCGGCGGGCACGTTCGCGTTCACGTTCGAGAACGCGCCGGGCCAGCGCTCGTTCCATCCGCCGTATTCGTTCGTGATCGACCAGTACTTCGGCACGGGCGCATACCCGGGGTCGAGTTCGCGCGCCGGATACATCCGGCTGCTCGAGGCGGCGGCGAATCCGAAACTGCATTCGGTGCTCGAAGTGAAGGCTCCCGCTGGAGCGACGCTCACGATCCACAAGAGCTTCACGATGGAGACGTCGCCGCTGCTGGTGACGGATGTCGCGAGCGACAGCACGCGGGGAGCGGCCATCAAGTTCACGCAGGAGTTGAACTCATCTCTCGCAGTGCCGAAGGGCGCGGATCACGTCACGTGGCACGTGAACCCGTCGCTGCGGCCGAGCCAGCACGGGACGGAGTTCATTCGCGAGGCGTGGAGGCTCACTTGCTCGCTGAACGGGCAGAGCCAGACGGTGGAAGTGGTCGTGGCGCGCGGCGAGACGAAGCAGGTGGATGTGAGCCGCTGCCGCTGAACGCCGAGCCGATACGCATGCCATCTCGAGCGGCCGGCGCCGACTGGCGCCGGCCGCTCGAGATCACTGCGTTACCGTGCGCGTGGCCCGGTCCACGAACGCCGCGATGTTGTTGTGCAGCTTCACCCTGCTGTCGTCGTGCAGGTACATCATGTGCCCGGCCTCGTAGTACTTGTTCTGCACGTGGCCCTTCAGCGCCTCGGGAATATCGAGGTGGTCCACCGTGAACTCGGTCGCGAAGAACGGTGTCGCCATGTCGTAGTAGCCGTTCTCAACCTCGACCAGCAGCCGCGGGTTCGTGATGATGGCCTGTGCCAGGTCGCCCTGGACGTTCGGCGCGCCGGGAAATCCGCCGCCGCCACCACCGCGGCCGCCCCGGGCGCCGCGAGTCCAGTTCCAGCCGCCGATTCCGCCGCTGGTGTTGTGGTACTCACGGTCGAGGCCGAACTTCAGCTCGTCGTGGTTGTACTCGTTCAGCAGTGCGGTGAACGCGCCACCCACGGCCGGACCTTCCGGATCGCCCTGTGCATTTTCCGAGAGCAGGTCTCGCGTATAGCCGGTGAAGCGTGCGTCGATGCGCCCGGCGGTCAGGCCGCGATCGCGGAGCAGCTCCACGTTGAACTGGCCGAGCGTCGGACGCAGGCGCGCCTTGAGCAGATAGTCCTCAGGCAGCCCGGTAAAATAGGACAGTCGTTTCGCGACTGCGGCCGCCTCGGCGGCCGTGATCTTGTCGCCCTTGAACAGCGCTGCCGAGTACTCGCCCTTCGCGTACTGGCGTGCCTCCTCAACGAACGCTTCGAGATTCGCCGGCCGGTTCTTGAGCGCCTTGTGATACCACGCCACTGCGGCGTAGCTCGGCAGGTAGTACTCGTACACGCGGTCGTCGCCCGGCCCGAACGTGATGGACGCGAGATCGAGCACCGACGAAATCAGCACGATTCCGTTCAAGTGCATCGTGTACCGGTTCTGGAGATAGTTGCCGAGCGCGGCCGACCGGAACGTGCCGTAGCTCTCGCCCATGAGGAATTTCGGCGAGTTCCAGCGGCCGTTGCGATTGACGTACGTGTTGATGAACTGGCCGAACGAGTCCATGTCCTCGTCGATGCCGTTGAAGTCGGAGGGCTTCCCCTTTCCGATCACATGGCTGTAGCCGGTGCCCATCGCGTCGATGAACACCATGTCGGTCTTGTCGAGGAGACTTTCGGTGTTGTCGACCAGCTTGTACGGCGCTGGCGCGGTGAACGAGCCGTCGGGCGTGGACACGCGTCGCGGCCCGAACGCTCCCATGTGCAGCCACATGGACGCCGAGCCCGGGCCACCGTTGTAGAAGAACGAAACCGGCCGGGTGCTCAGGTCCTTGACGTCGCTGCGCGTGTAGGCGACCGCGTACATCAGGCCGATCGGCTCTCCCGCCTCGTTCTTGATCTGGATGGTTCCGGCGGTCGCCTTGTACGGAATGATCTGTCCGTTGATGCGAATCGAGTGTTCCGTGACGGACGACTCTTCCCTCACCGAGGAATCCTGGCTGGCCGCAGCGCCGCGGCCACCAGCTCGTGGCTGGGTGGCCTCGTTGGTCGCGGTCCCCTGGGCCGCGGCCTGCGACGAAAGTCCGGCAAGCACGCTTGCCGCCAACGCCGGAATCCAAAGACACCTTTTCATTTCCGTGCTCCCCCTGTTTCGTGAACGAATTACCAACAACGCCGTGTCACCCGGCGACTCGCAATATCAGTGACATCCGTTCTGTGCGCTACGCCGTGGCGTCGCCCGCCGGTCAGGGCGAGTGGTGCAGCTCCATGACCGCCGCGCCGTCCTTGCGCGGATCGGAAGCACCGAAGTTCGTGCCGATCACAAAGTCGCGCATCACGGCCTGCCCCGAACCCATCCGCGTCGCGGAGAAGTCGCCGCGCAGGATGATCTCGTGGCCGAGTGCGGTGAGCTCGTTGCGCACCTTCTCCGGAATCCGCGCTTCGATATTCACGTCGCATCCCGGAAACGTTTCTTTGGAAAACCTCGGCGCGTCGATCGCGCCCTGAATGTTCATGCCGAAGTCGACGAGGTTCGACACGAACTGTGCGTGGGCTTGCGCCTGGTTCCATCCGCCCATGATGCCGAACGCGATGCGCACGTCGCCCTTCTGCATGAACGCGGGAATGATCGTGTGCACGGGCCGCTTGTGAGGAGCGAGCACGTTCGGGTGTGATTTCTCGAGCGTGAAGAGACCGCCGCGATTCTGTAGTGCGAATCCCGCACCGCCCACCGCGAGCCCGGACCCGAAGCCCACGGTCGCGTAGTTGCTCTGGATGAGCGACACCATGTTCCCGTCGCGGTCGACGACGCTGAGATAGGTCGTGCCATTGTCGGTGCCCGGCGGCGTGCCGGCGTCCACGTGGCAGTTCGCCTTCGATGCGGTGATCAGCGCGGCGCGCGTCTTGGCGAACTCCTTCGACTTGAGTCCGTCCACGGGAATCTTCGCGAAGTTCGGGTCGGCGTCGAAGCGGATCATGTCGGCGTAGGCGAGCTTCTTCGCCTCGATCATCGTGTGCAGGGCGCGCGTCGAGTTGTGGCCGTACTCGGCGAGCGGAAAGGTCTCCATGATGTTGAGCATCTCGAGCGCCGCGATGCCCTGGCCGTTCGGCGGCAGCTCGTGGACCGTCCAACCGTGATACGTCGTCGAAATCGGATCGACCCACTCGCCGTTGAAGCCCGACATATCCGCGGCGGTCATCGTGCCGCCGTGACTCGCGAACGTCGCGAGAATCTTCTTGGTGATCTCGCCCTTGTAGAACGCGTCGCGTCCCTTGGCCGCGATCTGTTTGTAGGTCCACGCAAGATCGGGATTCTTGAAGATCTCGCCGACCGCGGGTACGTGGCCGTTGATCAGGTAGGTCTTCGCGGTCGCGTCGTCGGCCTTCAGCGTCTTCTCGCTGTCTTTCCAAAACACGCCAACCACTTCCCCGACTGCGAAGCCCTCCTCGGCGTGCGCGATGGCGGGCGCGAGGACGTCGGCGAATTTCATCCTGCCGAATTTCGTGAGGAGCTTGTCCCAGCCATCCACCGCGCCCGGGACCGTCACCGAGTTGATGCCGTGCTGCGGCATCGCGGTGATTCCCTTCGATCGCAGGTAGTCCGGTGTCAGGCCGGCGGGCGCCCAGCCGGATGAGTTGAGTCCGTAGAGTTTCCCGGACTTGGCTTCGTACACGATCGCGAAGAGGTCGCCGCCCACGCCGTCGTTCATCGGCGCGACGAGGCCCATCATCGCGTTGGTCGCGACCGCCGCATCGATCGCGTTGCCGCCATGTTCGAGGATCGAGGCGCCGACTTGCGACGCAATCACGCTCTCGCTCGCCACGATCCCGGAGCGCGAGATGACCATCGACCGCGACTGCGACCGGTCCTGCGCCTGCGCCGCAAACGCGGAGGCGGAGAGCGACAGTCCAAGTCCCGCGGCGGTCAATTCCTTCATCATGGTGCTCCTCGTGAGCCTTGAGAGTCGATACTGGACATCCCGGTGACGCTATACGATGGTTCGTGAGAACGTCAGGCGCCATTCCCCGACTCAACCACCATGTCCATCAGCGACAGTTACCGCACTTTCGTTCTCGATCAACTCGGCCGCGTGACAGAGCGCGTCCGGATGAAGAGCCTGTTCGGCGGAGCGGGCGTGTATGCGGGCGAGTTCTTCTTCGCCATCGTGCACAGCGATGTGCTGTACTTCAAGGTAGACGACACCAATCGCCCGGACTTCGAGGCGCGTGGGATGGGGCCGTTCAGCCCGTTCGGAGAAGGAGGGGAGGTGATGCAGTACTACCAGGTTCCGGAGGAACTGCTCGAAGATCCGGACGAACTGAAACCGTGGGTTGAGAAGGCAATCCTCGTGGCCGAACGGAAGAAGAAGCGAGGCCGGAAGCCGGAAGCTCGGAAGCACAGAAGCCGGAAGCCGGAAGCGCGGAAGCCGGAAGCGAAGTCCAAACCGAAGTCCAAACCGAAGTCCAGGCAAAAACCGAAGAGGCGCTAACCGCATGCTGCAGAGGGCTCCGCTACAGCTGTCCCACGACGAAATGCAGGCCTTGGGCACGCATGCGCTCGAGCTCGTCATACGCCATTTCGAGACGAACCGCGAAAGTCCCGTGGCGGTCACGCTGCCGCGCGCAGAGACCGAGAAGATGCTGCGGGCGGCACTGCCGGAACACGCCACTCCGGTGCGCGACCTCGTGGATATCCTCGCGCGCGACGTATTTCCGAACTCGCTCAAATCCGATCATCCGCGATTCTATGCGTTCGTGCCAAGCCCGACGAACTTCGTGAGCGTCATCGGTGATTTGTTGATCAGTGGCCACAATCTGTTCGCCGGCCACTGGATGGCGGCGTCGGCGGCCGGGCAGGTCGAGATCAACGTGATCGACTGGCTGAACGAACTCGTCGGCTTTCCGAAAGAAGGCGGCGGGATCCTGGTGAGCGGCGGCTCGATGGCGAACCTCTCGGCCATCGCCGCGGCGCGCGAGTCACGGCTCGGCGGCCCGAACGAGAAGGCGATCGTGTACTGCTCGGATCAGACTCACTCGTCGATGGCGAAAGGGCTGCGCATTCTGGGGTTTCGGCCCGGGCAGAAGCGCACGATCGCGACCGATGACGGACTTCGTCTTTCGATCCCGGCACTCGAGGCGGCGATCGCTGAGGATCGCGCAGCCGGGCGCCTGCCGTTTTGTGTGGTCGCGAACGGCGGAACGACAAACACGGGCGCGGTGGATCCGCTCGGACCTCTCGCCGACGTGTGCGCCCGCGAGAAGCTGTGGCTGCACGTGGACGGAGCGTACGGCGCCGCGGCGGTGATCACCGAGCGCGGACGCGCCGCCCTTGCCGGCATGGAGCGCGCCGACTCGATCACGCTCGATCCGCACAAGTGGCTCTTTCAGCCGTACGAACTCGGATGCCTGCTGGTGCGCGACGCGAGCGTCCTGCAGAAGGCATTCCGCGTGGAGGATGAGGATCACGCGGACTATCTCGAGGACGTCACACGCCACGTGCAGCACGACGTGAACTTCTATGAATGCGGCGTACAACTCACGCGATCGTTCAAGGCACTGAAGCTGTGGCTGTCGATGCGGGCGTTCGGGCTGGGCGAGTTCCGGCGCGCGATCGAGATCGGGTTCGAGATGGCGGATCACGCTGAGCGCACGTTGCGCGCGGCGGGAACGTGGGAGGTCGTCACGCCGTCGCAGATGGGCGTCGTCACGTTCCGGTGGCGCGACGCGACGAAGACGGATGCGCAGATCGACGCGATTACGCGCGGGACCGTCGATTTGATGCGGGAGGATGGATACGCGCTGGTGATGTCTACGGTGCTCAACGGGCGGGCGGTGCTTCGGCTTTGTCCGATCAATCCTTCGACGAACAGAGCTGAGATTGAAGAGACCATCGCGAGGCTTGGGCGGTTTTCGAAAATCGTCAGCGCGAGGGGATAGTCAAGAACGAGTAAGCGGTCATTGGTCGTTGGTCATTGGTAATTAGCCCCAGTCACGTAACGCTCGATCGCGTTCGTGGCCGGGGCTAATCACCTACAACCAATGACCAACTACCGATTACTCGCTGTTTGTTCTCCTAGTGCTTGATGGCAATGAACCAAGCCGCCACCATCGGCCCACGCGGCCCACCGCGACCACCGCGGCCGGCTGCCGGTGCCGGAGCGTTCGGATCGGGTGCGGGCGCCGGGCTGAACTCCGGCCCGAACAGATACGCGATGTGCTTCACGTCGTCGACGGCGATCGTCTTCAGGTTCGCGCCCTTGATCGTCGGGACGGTCGCGACGATAGTGTACTTGTCGGGCGAGTCCTCGTGAATGACGGTCACGGTGGCGTCGCGGCCGGCGGGAATGTAGATCAGTTTCTCGTTCTGGTCCCAGCCGAGCGCGTCCACTCCGTCGCCGTTCTTGAACTGGGCGACGACCTTTCCGTTCGTCGCGTCAACGACGACCGACGTGCCGCTGCAGCCGGCGAAGAGGCGGTTCGACTTGCGGTCCATCGCGATCCCCGTCGGGCCGTCGCAGGGCGCGATGTCCCACGTGGCGATCTTCGTCCACGTCTTGGTGTCGACGACGTCGATCGCGTTCTTGTTCTCGATGTTGATGTAGATCTTCCCCTTGCCGTCGCTCACGCCGCCTTCGGGCGCGTTGCCGCTCAGGACCACCTTGCCGACCACGTCGCCGGTCTTCGCGTTGATGACGACCGCGGTTCCGTCGGGCGAGCTGTGGTTGATCGTGAGGATCGTGTTCGTGAAGTCGTCGTACATGATGCCGTCGAGGCCGTTGATTCCGGCCTTCACCTTCTTGATCAACGTCAGGTTCTTCAGGTCGAACATGGACGACGTCGAATCACCGGAGTTCGTCGTGAAGCCGTGGTTCTCCTTTGCCACGAGCGCGATGCCGTGCATGCGCGGCGTGTCCGGGATGTCGCCGAGCACCGTGCCCGTCAGGCCGTTGACAACCATCACGTGCGTGCTGCGCGAGACGAACACGCGGCCCGTGCCGGGTTCGGCCGTGAGGTAGTCCGTGCCGCCGTCGCCCTTGATGTCCCATTTCTGGACCGTGAAGTTCTGCGCGGACGCCGCGGCCGGAATCGCCAGTGCGGCGGCGAGAAGCGCCAGGGCCGGCGTCATGCGAGAGGTAATGCGAACCATATCAACCTCGATGGGAATGGGAGTCGATGCGAACCCGCAACATCATATAATACGAGCACAGATGGCCATCTGTTGGGAGAAGGCCAGGGGCCTTCCCGGCTATTTGCGGGCTACTTGCTCGTTACTTGCTGGTTACTTGCTGGTCACTTGCTCCACGGCGGCTTGACCCCGTTCATGCAGGCGTCCAGTAGTAGTACTCGCTCGCGATGTGCATGAATACCTCGCCGGCGGAGCGCACGCCGGGGCCCGGCCGCCAAGCAAACGGAGCGTTGAAAGGATCCGGGCGAATACTCGTATCCCGCCGTGATTCAAACGCGCGACGGCCTCGTGCACATTACCTATACGTGGAAGCGCAGGCGCATCAAGCACGTCGTCATTG
>OCZT010006407.1_pt1 | contig 11653 bp, 8 predicted proteins | sample 1539031 | NCBI WGS metagenome assembly OCZT01 (sample SAMEA3539308, study PRJEB22396) | soil metagenome | biome: tundra; feature: field; material: soil | place: USA | collected 2010-05 | depth 0.15 m
GAGATATTGGCGTGACTGGAGTTCAGACGTGTGCTCTTCCGATCTGGCCGTCGCCATCGCTGTCCGTCCGTCCGGCGATCACGGTGGCCGGCGCCCCCGCCGGGGTGAAGGCCAAGGGTGCGATCCTGGTCGACGCGGCTACTGGCCAGGTCCTGTGGAGCCGGGACGCGGCGACCGAACGGCCCATGGCCAGCGTCACCAAGGTGATGACCGCCTTGCTGGTCCTCCAGGCCGGCGGCCTCGACAGGCAGCTCCCCATGACGAAGGCGGCGGTCAGCTACGCGTGGAAGTACGGCGGCGAGAGCGCGGCGATCCACCCGGGCGACGTGCTCACCGTGCGGGAGTTGCTAGCCGCGCTGCTGCTGCCCTCCGGGGCGGATGCCGCCTACACGCTGGCGCAGGCGTACGGCCCCGGCCTGGACGCGTTCGTCGCGAAGATGAACGCCGCCGCCGCGCGGATGGGCTTGACCCGCACCCGTTTCACCAACCCGGACGGGCTGCCGTACCCGTCCGAGACCTCCACCTACTCCACGCCGTCCGACCTGGTCACGCTGGGCCTGGCCGCGATGCGGTACCCGGCCTTCCGTTCAGTCGTGGACCTGGACTTCTACCACCTGCCGAAGGGCCCGGGCCACCACCAGTACTGGTGGGACAACACCAACGGCCTGATCGGCTCCTACCCGGGCGCGGACGGGATCAAGACCGGCTACACCGACGACGCCGGCCACTGCCTGCTGTTCGAGGCGGTCAGGAACGGCCGGACCCTGATCGGGGTTGTCCTGGACAGTCCCCCCACTGGCCCCGACGCCGGCGCGCAGGACGCCGCGCGGATGCTGAACTGGGGCTTCCGGCTCCCCTCCGCGACCTGAACGGCCAGGTCAGGTCGCGGAATCCGCGGCGGCGGCCACGGCGCGCGGTCGCCGCACCGTTCATGACCCGCCGAGCACCGCGGCGAAACGTTCCCGGATCGTCGCCGCGGTCTGGTCCGGCGGTGCCGCCCAGACCTCGGCGTTGAAGATCTCCACCTCGACGTAGCCGTCGTAGCCGGCCGCGGTGACGCTGGCCGAGATGGGCCCGAAGTCGATCGCGCCGTCGCCGAGGTGGCCGCGGCCGAGCAGCGTGTCCTGCGGCAGCGGGAGCACCCAGTCCGCCAGCTGGTAGCTGACGATCCGCGAGCCCGCCCGGGCGATTTCGTCCGGCAGCCGGGCGTCCCACCAGACGTGATAGGTGTCGACGACCACGCCCACGGCGTCGGCGGGGAACGTCAGGGCCAGGTCGAGCGCCTCGCCCAGCGAACTGATCACGCACCGGTCGGCGCAGAACATCGGGTGCAGCGCCTCGACCCCGAGCCGGACGCCCAGCCGCTGGGCCTGCGGCACGAGCTCGCCGATCGCGTCCGCGATCATGCGCCGGGCCAGCCCGAGGTCGCGCTGCCCGGGCACCAGGCCGCCGCACACCAGGACCAGGGTGTCCGCGCCTAGCTCGGCCGCCTCGGCGATGGCCGCCCGGTTGTCTGCCAGCGCGGCCTGCCGGCCGTCCGCGTCGGCCCGGGTCAGGAAACCGCCGCGGCACAGGCTGGAGACGTGCAGTCCGGCCGCCCGGACCGCCGCCGCGGCCCGGGCCAGCCCGAGCTCCGCGACCGGTTCCCGCCACAGCCCGATCGCCGGGATCCCGTGCCGCACGCACAACGCCACCGCGTCTTCGCAGCCGAGGTGCTTGACCGTCGCCTGGTTCAGCGACAGCCGGTCCATCATGGTCCCGGCCGGCCCCCGATCCGAGGTCATTGAGGTCAAACCCGCTCCGGTCCGGCCAGCCGGGCCAGCAGCCGGTTCATCCGCTCGGCCGCCAGGTCCGGATCCCTCAGCGCGCGGGCCGCGGCGGCCCGCTCGAACACCCGGAGCAGGTGCGTGGCCGGTCGCTGCCGCTGCAGGCCGCCCAGCATCGCGAAGTGCGGCTGCCAGCCGTTCAGCCAGGCCAGGAAGGCCACGCCGACCTTGTACCGCGAGGTCGGCGGTTCGAAGATCAGCCGGCTGAGCGGCACCGTCGGCCCCATCGCCGCGTCGTAGCCGGCCACCTCGCCCCGGTCCAGGGCGGCCAGCGCCGCGGCGGCCGGGGCGGTGATCGCGGCGAACGCCCCCAACATGGCGTCACTGTGCAGCGCGTCGCTGTACCCGGTCGCGTCTCCCCGGATCAGCTCGGCGTAGTTGAAGTCGTCCCCGGTGTAGAGGCGGACGCCCGCGGGCAGCCTGCGCCGCAGCTCCACCTCCCGGCCCGCGTCGAGTACGGACAGCTTGACGCCGTCGACCTGACCGCCGGCCCGCTCGATCAGCTCGAGGACGGTGCCGGCCGCCTGGTCGAAGTCCGTGCTGCCCCAGTACCCGCGCAGCGCCGGGTCGAAGGCCTCGCCCAGCCAGTGCAAGATCACCGGCCGTTCGGCCTGCTTGAGCAGCTCGCCGTACACCTCGAGGTAGTCCCGGGCGCCGCGGGCGCTGGCGGCCAGCGCGCGGCTCGCCATCACGATCACCCCGGCCCCCGCTGACTGCACGAACGCCATCTGCTCGGCGTAGGCGCCGGCGATCGCGGCGAGCGGATAGCTCTCGCCGTCGGCCAGCTGGTCGGTGCCCGCCCCGCAGGCCAGCGTGGCGGCCGACCCGGCGGCGCGATGCTCGGCCGCCCGGGCCGCCGACCTGGTGATCAGCTCCCTGGCCTGGTCCCAGGACAGCCCCATGCCCCGCTGCGAGGTGTCCATCGCCTCGGCCACGCCGAACCCGTGCGCCCACAGATGATCCCGGAAGCCGATCGTGGCCTCCCAGTCGATGTCAGCCTCGCCGTCGGTCCCACGCGCCGCCACGTGGGCCGCCGCGAAGACCCGGCGGGACGCCGGGGGCGGGTAGCTGGCCGCCCATCCCGGCTCGGGGATGAGCAGCGGCTCGTCCCGGCCGGGCAGCCGGATCTGCGTGGTCACCTCAGATGGCCAGATCCGGCACGTCGAGCCGCCGGCCTTCGGCCGAGGACTGCAGCGCGAGGCTGGCCAGCTGCACGCCCTTGGCCCCCTCGACCAGATCCCAGGCGAACGGCCTGCCGTCGGCGGCGCACTTGAGGAACAGCTCCCATTCCACCTTGAACCCGTTGTCGAACGTCATGTTGTCCGGGACGTCGGACCACAGGGCCTGGTATTCGATGGGGTCGGGCAGGTCCGGGTTCCACACTGGCATCGGGGTGGACACCCGGTGCTGCACGGCGCAGTCCCGCAGGCCGGCCACCGCACTGGCCACCGTGCCGTCGACCTGGAGATCGAGTAGCTCACGCCGGTTGACCCGGACCGTCCAGGAGGAGTTCACCGAGGCGAACGCCCCGCTGGCGAACTCGATCACGGCGTAGGAGGCGTCGTCGGCGGTCGCCTGGTAGGGCTGGCCGGCCTCGTCCCACCGCCGCGGAATGTGCGTGGTGTTCCTGGCGTACAGCGCGGTGATCGGGCCGAACAGGTCGGTGAGCAGGTACTGCCAGTGCGGGAACATATCGAGCACGATCCCGCCGCCCGCGTCGGCCCGGTAGTTCCACGACGGCCGCTGTGCCGGGATCTCGTCTCCTTCGAACACCCAGTAGCCGAACTCCAGCCGGACAGAAAGCACCCGGCCGAAGAAACCCTCGTTCATCAGCCGGTGCAGCTTGATCACGCCGGGCAGGAACAGCTTGTCGTGCACCACGCCGTGGGTGATGCCCGCGGCCTTGGCCGCCCGGGCCAGCCGGACCGCGCCTTCCAGCGAGGTGGCCACCGGCTTCTCGGTGTAGACGTGCTTGCCCGCCTCGATCGCCTTCATCAGGGCGGCCTCACGGGCGCTGGTGACCTGCGTATCGAAGTACACGTCGACCTCGGGGTCCGCCAGCACCTCGTCCACGCTGGTGGTCCAGCGCTCCAGCCCGTGCCGTTCGGCGATGGCGCGCAGACGCTCCTCGCTGCGCCCGACCAGGATCGGCTCGGGGTACAAGGTGGTGCCGTCTTCGAGCCGGACGCCGCCCTGCTCCCGGATGCTGAGCAGCGACCGCACCAGGTGCTGCCGGTATCCCATCCGGCCGGTGACACCGTTCAGGGCAACGGTGATGACCTTGCGCGTCAAGAATTCAGCCCTTCGGTCGGCGGCGAGTGCGATGCTAACCTACTACCGCGGGAAAGTGCTTTCCAGATTAGGCTGAGCCCGGATTCCGGGTCAAGCGCGGGTCCGAGCGCGGCAGGAGGGGTCAGTGAGCCAGGCCCGTCCAGATCCGGCCAGGCCGGGGTCGAGGGTGACGTTGCAGGACGTGGCCGACCGGGCCGGCGTCTCGCTGACCACGGCCTCCCGGGTGATGAACGAGGGCTCGCGGCGAGTCGGGCCGAGGCTGGCCGGCCGGGTCAACCAGGCGGTCGCCGAACTCGGCTACACCGCCAACCTGCAGGCCCGAGCCGTCGCCACCGGGCAGAGCACGATGGTCGGCGTGGTCGTGCACGACATCGCCGACCCGTATTTCGCCTCGATCGCGGCTGGTCTCATCGAGGTCGCCGACGCGCAGCAGCTGCTGGTCTGCATGTCTCCCGCCTCGGCCACCGAGGCCGCCGAACGAGCCTACGTCGCGCTGATGCGCGCGCAGCGGGCCCGCGCGGTGATCCTGATCGGCAGCCGGTCCGACGACGTCGCGGCCAGGGACGCGCTGCGCGCGGAGATCGCCGCCTTCACCCGCTCCGGCGGCCGGGCCGTGTGCGTCGGCCAGCACCTGCTGGGCGTGGACACGATCCTGCCGGAGAACGCCGCGGGCGCGCAGGCCCTGGCCCAGGCCATGGTCGCGCTCGGGCACCGACGCTTCGCGGTGCTGGCCGGACCGCACGGGCTGCTGACCGCGCGGGACCGGCTGGATGGATTCCGGGCCGGGCTCGCCGCCTGGCCGGTGCCGCTGGAGGCGGCCAGGATCATCCATGGCCCGTTCACCAGGGACGGCGGCTACGAGGCGATGAGCACCATCCTGGCCGCGGGGGAGCCCTGGCCGGACTGCGTGTTCGCGGTCACCGACGTGATGGCGCTGGGCGCGCTGGCCCGGCTCCGGGCCAGCGGCCTGCAGGTGCCTGCCGACATCGCGCTGGCCGGGTTCGACGACATCGCCACCCTCCAGGACGTCTATCCGCCGCTGACCACGGTGCGGCTGCCGCTCAAGCGGATGGGGGAACTGGCCGCGGGTCTCGTCCTCTCCCAGGCCGCGCATGCGGATCAGGAAGCCCCGCGCGTCATCCCGGTGCCAGGCGAGGTCATCCTGCGGGACAGCACCATTCCGCGCCCGCCGCGCCCCTGAGCCGCAGATCAACGCTCGCGCGGACGCCGGACCCGCCACCTGGGCCGGCCCTTGCGCACCCGGGCGCGCATCCGGTACGTTTCGCAGAAATCGGAAAGCGCTTGCCAATGGGGGCAGGGCCTGGCCAGCGTCGGCGGTCAGCGCGGTTGGTTTGAGTGCCAGGTCAGGCGGTGATTCCAACATCGAGGACTAACCAGGCGTCACTGGTTGACCGTCAGCCCAGGCCCCGCGCATGATCCCTACTAAATCAGTACAAACAATCAGCCCAGTCGGCCCCTTGAGGGAGTGTGCACATGAGCGAAGCGGCACGGGTTCCGTTTACGGAATCAAAGGCGCCTGAGTCCCCCGAGCGGCTGCACAGGGGGGCCCTCAGCCTGATCGACATCTCCGCGTCGACGATGGCGAACATCGGCCCGGCCTACAGCTTCTACTTCGGCTTCGCCGGGATCGTGATCGCGGCGGGCCTCGCCTCGCCGCTGGTCGTGGTCGCCGCCATCGTCGCCATTGCGCTGCTCGGCAATACGCTGTCGCAGTTCTCCCGGGCGCACCCGTCGACCGGCGGTTTCATCACCTTCGTGGGCAAGACGTTCGGCGGCACCAGCGCGGTGACCACCGCGCTGCTGTGCGGCGCCGGGTACATCATCGCGATCGCTGGGGTCATGGTCATCTCCGGCGGGTTCCTGTCGATGATGATCCAGTTCTACCTGAACGTGTCCATCCCCTGGATCATCTTCTCCGCCGTCTTCACCGCCGGCGCCATGTTCATGATGTTCCGCGGCGTGGCCGTGTCGACCAAGCTGGCCGGCCTCTTCTTCAGCTTCGAACTGGTGGTCCTGCTGGTCGTGTCGGTCGCCGTGCTGATCAAGAACGGCGGCCACCTCAGCACCGTGCCGTTCCAGCCCAGCCACATCACCAACCACTTCAGCGGCCTGGCCCTCGGCTTCCCGCTGGCCGTCTACCTGTTCATCGGCTGGGAGAACTCGGCGGCGCTGGCCGAGGAGACCGCCAAGCCCCGCCGCGACGTGCCCCGGGCGGTGTTCATGTCGATCGCCCTCATGGCGGTCGTGTACCTGCTGCTGGCCTACTCCACGGTTTCCGGCTTCAAGTACAACGCCACGGCGCTGGCGAACGCCACCATCCCGTCCATCAGCGTCGCCCACAGCGTGGTCGCCTGGCTGGCCTTCATCGCGTACATGGCCGGGTTGACCTCCACCCTCGGCGTGCTCATCGCCGCGGTCAACTCGCAGTGCCGGCTGATCTTCAACGCCGGCCGCGAGGGCCTGCTGCCGCGCTGGATCGGCTACGTGCACCCGGTCCGCCGGACGCCGGTCAACGCCATCATCACCTTCGTCGCCATCGCCAGCGTCATCACCCTCGGCTGGGCGCTCGGCCACTGGATCGGCGGCCACGGCAACAGCCTGAGCGCGCTGAACTTCTTCATCGACTCAAGCACGATGGGCACGATCTTGATCCTGGTCGTGTACTTCCTGGCCAACCTGGCCCTGCCGTTCTACTACCGGAGGTACCGGCCGGCCGAGTTCAACATACTCAAGCATTTGGTGCTGCCCGTCCTGGGCATGGTCGCGATCGCCGTCCCCATCTACTACCTGTGCAAGCCGCCGCAGCCCCAGCCGTTCGACTGGTTCCCTTACGCGGCCCTGGGCGTCATCGTGGTGTCGATCGTCTACTCCATCTGGCTGGTCAGGCGCGACCCCGGCCTGGGCGAGCGGGTCGGCTCGATCGTCGCCGACGAATAAACCCTCCGGCCCGGTGGCGGCGTCCGCGTCCGCCACCGGGCTCCGTTTCGCTCCACGGGAGATCTGCCATGACCGACACCGACCCGGGTACCGTCCGCACGGACGACGCGGACCGAACGTCCCGCGAGCATCCCGCCCATCCGCTGGACCCGGCCACCGCGGCCGAGTACCTGGCGGGACGGGACATCATGGCGGCGGCCGGGCTGCTGGCCGATCCGGTCAGGTTCGCCTACTACGGGCTCGAGGAGGCACCCAAGGACGAGGTACTGGGGGGCACGGACCCGAGGACCGCGGACCGCCGGCTGCGGGCATTCCTGGTGAACACGAGCACCGGCGACTCGACCGACGTGGTGGTCTCGCTCACCCGCCGGGACGTCGTCAGCGTCCGCAGGCTCGACCCGCGGACCGACGGCCAGATGCCGATCCTGGACAGCGATTTCCCGGCCGTGGACGAGATCGTCAAGGCGGACCCGGACTGGCGCGCGGCCATGGCCCGGCGGGGCTACCACGACCTCAGCCAGATCCGGACCGCCCCGATCACCGCGGGCGCGTTCGGCGTGCCCGACGATGACCGGCGCCGGATGGTGCGGGTGCTCGCCTTCGTCCAGGCCCGCGAGCACGACCTGGCCTGGGCGCACCCGGTCGACGGCGTCGCCGCCTACGTGGACCTGGTGGAGAAGAAGGTTTTCAAGGTCACCGACGAATTCGAGCTCCCGGTACCGGCCGAATCCGGCGACTACGACGACGAGGCCGTGCGTGGCCCGCACCGCAGCACGCTGAAACCGATCGAGATCACCCAGCCGGAGGGGCCCAGCTTCACCCTGGACGGACACGCGCTGCGCTGGCAGAACTGGTCGATGCGGATCGGCTTCGATGCCCGCGAGGGGCTGACCCTGCATCAGATCAGCCTGCACGACCAGGACGCCGGGCGCGAGCGCCCGGTGATCTACCGGGCGTCGATCCCGGAGATGGTCGTACCCTACGGCGACCCGAAGTTCCGCTACTGGCAGGCGTACTTCGACACCGGCGAGTACCTGGTCGGCAAGTTCGTCAACTCGCTCGAGCTCGGTTGCGACTGCCTGGGCGAGATCGCCTACCTGGACGCGACCGTGACCGACGAGGTGGGCCAGCCCCGCACGGTACCGAACGCGATCTGCATCCACGAGGAGGACTTCGGCATCCTGTGGAAGCACACCGACATCTTCAACGGCTCGGCTCAGTCGCGGCGCCAGCGCAGGCTCGTGGTCTCCTACTTCACCACGGTCGGCAACTACGACTACGGCTTCTACTGGTACTTCTACCTGGACGGCACCATCGAGTGCGAGATCAAGCTGACCGGGGTGCTGTTCACCTCGGCCCATCCCGGCGGTGACCACCCTTACTCCACCGAGGTCGCGCCCGGGCTGGCCGCGCCCGTGCACCAGCACCTGTTCAGCGCGCGGCTGGACATGACCGTGGACGGGCTGGCCAACGCGGTCGAAGAGGTGGACGTCAGCGGCCTGCCGATCGGACCGGACAACCCCTACGGCAACGCCATGGTGCAGACGGTGACCCGGCTGACCCGCGAATCGCAGGCGGCCCGCCGTGCCGACGGCGCCCGGGGGCGGACCTGGCGGGTCATCAGCACCTCCCGCGCGAACCGGTTCGGCCGCCCGGCCAGCTACACGCTCTACCCGGAGTCCGCGCCGGTGCTGCTGGCCGACCCCGCCTCCCCGCTGGCCGCCCGGGCCGGCTTTGCCACCCACCATCTCTGGGTCACCAGGTACGAAACGGACCAGCGTTATCCGGCCGGCGACTTCGTGAACCAGCATCCGGGGGGTGCCGGGCTTCCCGCCTTCATCGCGGGCGACAAGGACATCGACGGCACCGACATCGTGCTGTGGCACACGTTCGGCCCCACCCACTTCCCGCGCCCGGAGGACTGGCCGGTGATGCCCGTCGCCCGCTGCGGCTTCGTGCTCAAGCCGACCGGTTTCTTCGACCGCAACCCCACCCTGGACGTCCCCCCGTCCCCCCACCACTGCCCCCCCAGCTAACCGAAGGATTAGGCCCTGGTGCGCCCGGATCCGGAAAAAGATCGTGGAAGTTCTGGCTTCCGTGGAAGATCTGGTACCTGATAGGGTACCTTTTTTACCACTAAAGCCGAATCTTCCACGGTAATTGAATACTGCATCGTACAGGTGATCGATTTGGTGCGGATGGGGCTGGTGAGGCAGCCAGGTGGATCGGGCGACCCCAGTCCGTTAGGTCAAAAGGAGAATTTTCCCGAACGGACCCGCCTGCGTGTCCCGCCTCCCGGGTCCCAGCCGCGGATCCGTTCCCATCCCGCCGCCCCCAAGGCCCTCCCTGGTCGGGTCACTCCATTTGTTGTAGCAAATAACGAGCAGCAGGCAGAGGGCTCAACGGGTCTGGGTCGCGGAGAACCCGGACGTCTCCACCCGGCCGGACGGCTGGGGGCCCGCGGCCGGATGAAGGACGCCGCCTCGACCGACGTCATCGTGCCCGCCGGGGTCGCGGTGGCCAGCTTCTGGCAGTGCGGCGACCTGTACCTGCTCGACCCGCTGACCCTAGATGACCTGGGCAAGTGCAGCTGGGGCGGGTCGTTCCCCGCCGAGGCGGGCGTATCCGCCCACACCAAGGTGGACGACCACGCCGGCGAGCTGCTTTTCTTCAATTACGGAACGACCGCGCCTTACCTGCACTACGGAGTCGTCGACGCGAGTAACCGGCTGGTGCACTACGTGCCGATCGACCTGCCCGGCCCGCGGCCTGTACGCGTCCCGGTTCCACCCGGACATCCCGTCCCGCCTCGGCGTCATCCCGCGCCGCGGCGGCACCGGCGACATCCGCTGGTTCGAGACCCGGCTGCACCGGTGGCGGATGAACCTGGTCACCGGCCAGACCCGCGAGGAAGACCTGTCCGAGACCTGCACCGAGTTCGGCACGATCAACAGCGGGTTCGGCGGGCGGCCCTACCGCTATAATTGCGCCGCCACCAACGAACCAGGCTGGTTCCTGTTCAACGGGCTGGTCAAGCACGACACCCTGACCGGTCGCGAGGAGCAGTACCAGTTCTCCCCTGGCGTGTTCTGCAGCGAGGTCGGCGTCGCTCCGCGTGTGGGCGGGACCGACGAAGACGACGCGTATCTCGTTACGCGCGAGCGCAGCTACCCGAGCGGATCGCTAGTGGCACGCACAGCTGCTGGGCGCCGGGCGAGTCCATCCGAGGGTGGTAGCCGCCCGGCCTGACCATGAGCCGGAGATGCCGGAGACACCGCAGACGCCAGCCCAGCCCGACGAGGCGGTGCCCGTGGTCGTGGCCGAGAATTCCAACGCCATCGTGCTCGGGCTGCTCGGCGACGAGTGGAACCTGACCATCGTCAAGCTGGCCATCATGGACGGCGTACGCCGGTACAAGGACTTCAGGGACCGGCTGGGCATCGCGAACTCGGTGCTCACCGTGCGGCTGCGCCGGCTGGCCGAGGCGGGCGTGTTCACCATGTCGCAGTACTCCCAGGCGCCGCGCCGGTTCGAGTACGTGCTCACCGACTGCGGCCGCGACCTGTGGAAGGTGCTGCTGACCATCTGGTCGTGGGAGGCCGTGTGGGTCACCGAGCACATCGAGCCGCTGCCGCCGATGTACCACGTGCAGTGCGGTGAGGAGTTCGCCCCGGTGATGATGTGCCGGGCCTGCGGGCAGCCGGCCGGCATCAGGGACGTGCGCGGCACGTTCGGCCCGAGCGGCGGTTTCCCCCGGTCGGTGCCGCGGGCCACCACCCGGCGCCGGTCCGCGGGCGGGTCGCCCGGTCCCGGCCTGGTGCCGCAGACGATCGAGCTGATCGGAAACCGCTGGTCGGCCTCGGCCATGGCCGCCGCGTTCCTCGGCGCCCGGCGGTTCACCGACATGCTGACCATGATGGGCGCCCCGCCGACCATCGTCTCGGACCGGCTGCGCACGTTCTGCCAGATGGGCGTGCTGAAGACCGTGGTCACCAAGGCCAGCTCGGGCCGGGTCGAGTACCGGCTGACCGATAAGGGCCGCGCCTTCTTCCCGCACGTCATGGTGATGCTCGACTGGGGCGACCGGTGGTTCCGCGCGCCCGAGGGACCCGCCACGCTGCTCACCCACACCAGCTGCGGCGGGCGGTTCCGCCCCGTGCTGCACTGCGCGGTCTGCGACCGCGAGCTGCACGGATCGCAGATCCAGGTCGGCGGCGACCCGCCCAAGGGATAACCGGGGTTGCCGATCGGCGGCGACGGACCGACCATGAAGGGGGGCAGCCTGACCGTAGGGGTGATATGCCGATCGACTCGATCGAGCGGGAGATTCAGGCGGCCTACGTTCAGCTGTCCTCGGCGGCCGCGACGGTGCGCTACGGCCATGAGCACTACCTGGACGGTCCCGCGGCCCCGCGGTCCGGCGAAGACCCGTTCCGCGCCGTGACGGCGCTGACCGCCGCGCATCCGTGGGCGCTGGCCGGCTTCGGCGAGCCAGCCTGGGACGCCTACCAGCCCGACCCGCACGCCCCGCCGCCGGAGGGGCGCGCGGGTCGGGCTGGTAGGCGTCCCAAGATCGG
>OCZT010006409.1_pt1 | contig 11653 bp, 10 predicted proteins | sample 1539031 | NCBI WGS metagenome assembly OCZT01 (sample SAMEA3539308, study PRJEB22396) | soil metagenome | biome: tundra; feature: field; material: soil | place: USA | collected 2010-05 | depth 0.15 m
GGATGATGTCGAGGAAGAGGGGAAAGCCGCGGCACATGGCCTGGAGTTGGGCGAGGTTTGCGGCTTCGCGGGCGGTCTGGGCGTCCGGCGAGTTTGGTAAAGGCAAAATACTGGGATTCTGACCCTTCGACTCGCTCTGCTCACTCAGAGGCAGAATGACAGTTTCAGAAGCGGCGGGGAATTCAGGGTTGTTGTGCTGCATGAAATGTTGCAGGGCGTAGCCGACTCCGAAGTACGCGGGCACAACGTGGCGCGACTGCATCCAGCCGAAGACCCAGGGGATGGCGCGGAGGTCTTCCATGCTGCGTTTACGTTGCGCGCTGGCGTCGGTGCGCTTGGCTGGGCGCGATCCTATGCGCGCGTGTTCCAGCTCGGCGACGGGCGTGGCCTGCTCGAAGTAGGTGAAGGTTTCCGGGTTGTCGACGATGTGTTTGCGGTAGAAGGCGTGGGAGGTCTCGGAGATCCGGTCGAGCGCGGCCTCCCACTCGGGCAGGATTTCGCCGGTGAGGTGAGGGATATAGTTTGGTGGCGGGTCCGGGAAAGGCGAAATGCCGGGATCCGCTCCGCTCAGAATCACAGCGCTCCCACTTTGCGCCTCGACAGCACTCGCCTTTTGCCCCATGACAGCACTGTCATCTTTCTCAGAGGCGCCGGCAGATCGGCGTTGGAGTATGGCGTCGGGGCGGGCGAGGGCGTCGAGGGATGCGGCGATCATCAACTCCAGATTGCGCTCGGCCAGAACGACGTCCGAGTACTTCCAGTTGAGGACTTCCCCTTGTTCAGTGATGCGGAGTTCGCCGGAGAAGCTGTCGATGGGCTGGGCAAATATGGCGCGATGGGTGGGGCCTCCACCGCGGCCTACCGTACCTCCGCGGCCGTGGAAGAGGCGCAGGGTTACGCCGCACTCGCGGGCTACCTGGTGCAGCGCGCGGTGCGCCTTCCATATCTCCCAGGTGCTGGTGATCATGCCTCCGTCCTTATTGGAATCGGAATAGCCGAGCATCACTTCCTGCCCATAGCCCCAGGATTCGAGCAGCGGCTTGTACACGGCCGAGGACCACAGATGACGGCAGATAGCGGGCGCATTGCGCAGGTCCTCGATGGATTCGAAGAGGGGTACGGGTTGGAGACCGGGGTCAGAATCGTTGGACGCGCACGCTGAGCCTTCGACGTGCACGCCGCCGAGACGGGCGAGCCACAGGACGTTGAGGACATCCTCAGCCGAGGTGGCGCCGCTGATGACGTATCGGGGGAGCGACTCAGGGACGTAGACGCGCTTGAGCTCGGCGATTGCGCGGAAGGTGTTGAGCACCTCGGCGGTCTGCGGGGTGAGCGCGGGCGGGAGTTGGAGTGAGTCGGCAACCTGGTGGGACGACTGCCCGGCGGAGATTTCGGCGATGGCGGCGGCGTGGACTCGCGCGTGCTGACGGATGTCGAGCGTCTGCAGGTGCAGGCCGTAGGTGCGTACCTCGAGCAGGAGCGGATCGATGAGCATGCGGGCGAGGCGACGGCCACGGTTACGGATTAGACTTGCGCGCAGCACGCTGAGGTCGCTGACGAGCTCCGCGGCGCGGGCATATGGCTTCAGCGCGGACTCTGCCGGCAGCGGGACCGAGAGGTGTGGGCCGCCCCCAAGGCGCATCATGATGCAGCCGGCCAGAAGGCGGACGGACTCATATGGGAGGCGATTCTCGAACGTGGTCTGGCCAGCGGAGCGGAGTTGCTCCAGGTAGCTGTCCAGCAAAAGCGTGAGCTCGGGCGAGACGGAGACAACCCGTGTGGAGCTGGCCAGTTGGTCGAAGATGTTCTGCAACCTGCGCCGGTAATGGGTGAACAGGAGATTTCGTGCCATGGCGAGCGCCTCGCGCGTGGCTTCGGGTGTGACGAAAGGATTGCCGTCGCGATCGCCGCCGATCCATGACCCGAAGCTGACTAGTTGGGGCAGCTCGGCAAGCTCGGCTTTGAGGCCGTACTCGGACTCCAGCGCGTCGCCGATTTCAGCATAGAGGACGGGCAGCGTGTCGAAGATGGAGGACTCGTAATAGTCGAGAGCCATGCGGATCTCGTCGCGCACAAAAGGGCGGACCTGGCGGACGTCGTCGGTCTGCCAAAGCGCGGTGATCTCAGCGACAATGTCCTGCTCCAGAGCTTCGAGTTGGGCGTCGGGGAGGGGAATGCGATCGAGCTGCTCGAGCAGGTCGGAGATGCGCCGGCGCTTGAACATGACGGCGCGGCGCGCGACTTCGGTGGGGTGCGCCGTGAAGACGGGTGTAATGCAGATGCGCTCCAGCGACGCGCGGGCCTGGCCGGCGGTGACCCCGGCAAGACGGAGTTGCCTCAGGGTTCCACGTAGTGATCCGCGTTGCGGTTCGGCGTTGGGATCGAGCTGGCTGGAGAGGCGGCGGCGCTTGCGGTGATTCGTCTCGGCAAGATTGATGAGCTCGAAGTAGAAGGCGAAGGCGCGGGCGAGTTGGTAGGCGGAGGGGAGGCTGAGAGCTTCGACGCAGCGAAGGGCGTGCTGGAAAGGGTCCGCAGCCGGAGCGGGGCGGGGCTTGGAATTGGCGCCTCGGCCTGCTGTGGAACCGTTGGCGCTGGCGACAGGAGGATCGGCTTCACGACGGGCTATGGCGGTCTGGCGAAGCTCTTCGACGGCCTCGAACACAGGCAGGCCCGCTTGCTCGCGAAGCACCTCGCCGAGCAGCATGCCGAGCGAGCGAACATCGCGGCGCAGAGGAGCTTCCTTGAGTTCGCCGGTGGGCGCTTGCAGTTCGGCCAGACGCTGCGGCCAGTTGGGTGGAGACCAGAGTGATGGCATCAATGCCATTATGCACTGGCACCGCAGGGCTAGACCAAGCTGACCCGATCAGCGACAAATCAAATCACATTACGAGAGCGAGTTTTTCGAGCTCTTCCTGCATCGACTTCAGCGAGCATCCAACGGATTCGATGCGCGATGCTGCGCCACGTGCCGCGTGGTTCGAAACGCCGTATCCGCGCACGCTGAGGAATGAGCTGATCAGTTCCGCTGCCTGCCAGAAATCCAGGCCGGATTGCATAAGCTCTTCACGCAGTGAGGAGAGGTCGGTCGCGGTGAATTTTTCCATCGAGTTGCTTGCGGGTGAATAATATTCCATGGCCATCCTCCTTCCCGACCCGCCTGATCTGAATCCACTCGATCCGCCGAATCAACCTTGCATCTCAGCCTGCCTGACAACTTAGGCGATTAGACACTGGATTGCTTAGGCGATTAGACGCTGGATTGCCCCATGAGGTGCTAAATATTCTTCGATTAACACGAGAAGGCACCAGGTTACTTTCGTGTCATGCAAAGGGTACGTAGATTCCTTATCGGGAAGTTCAATGACAAACCTTATGTAGGCCGCGCGACAATGGGGCAGTTTCAAGGCGCAAGTCTCAATTCAGGACGAACGCGCAGCTAGCAAAACAGCTATTCCATCAACGATGGGATATCGGCGGCAGCAGCCATTGCAGCGCACAGATTCGGCGTCCCGCGCGAGGGATTGGCGGCAAACCGGACAGACGAGCCACTGAAGATACTCCTGGAGAGGCTGCGAGGCGGGTTTCGCCGGGTGGGAAGACATCGCCCCATGGTACGAGGTCAGAAGGGCCGACGTGCAGCAGGGCCTGGATCGAGGGGTTGGTTCGGCGCCGCGCGGTACCATGGGAATCAAGATGAAGAATACGGCGCGAGTTCTGAATGGTGTGGATATTGCCGCGGAGATCAAGGCGGAGGTCGCTGCCGAGGTGCGGGCTCTGGCGGCGAGCGGCATTACACCAGGACTGGCAGTGGTGCTGGTCGGCCATGTTGCGGCATCCGAGATCTACGTGCGCAGCAAGGTGAAGACGTGCGCGGAGCTGGGCATCCGGAGCGAGATGCTGACGCCGCCCGAGAGCGTCACCACCAGCGAGATGCTGGCGCTCATCGCGGATCTGAACGCGCGCGATGAGGTTGACGGAATCCTCATCCAACTGCCGCTGCCTGCGCATGTGGATACGCGGCGTCTGCTCGAGGCGGTGACGCCGGAGAAAGATGTCGATGGTTTCCATCCGATCAATGCGGGGAGATTGCAGGGCGGCCGCCCCGCCCTGGAGCCATGTACTCCAGCGGGGATAATGGAGGTCCTTCGGCGCAGCGGTTTGCCGGTAGCCGGACAGCATGCGGTGGTGCTTGGGCGCTCGGACATTGTAGGTAAGCCTGCGGCGATGATGCTTCTGAATGCGTCAGCAACGGTGACGGTTTGCCACAGCAAGACGGTGGATATCGGGCGCTACACACGCGATGCCGACCTTCTGGTGGCCGCGATCGGCAAGCCGGGATTTGTGACCGCCGACATGGTGAAGCCCGGAGCCACGCTGATCGACGTTGGGATCAATCGGGTGACCGATCCGGCCGAGGTAGCGCGCTTCTTTCCCGGCGACGAGGCGCGTGCGGCACAGTTCGCCACCCGTGGTTCGACCCTGGTGGGCGACATTCATCCGGCTGCGTTCGAGCTTGCGGGAGCGTATACCCCGGTGCCCGGTGGCGTAGGCGCTCTGACCATCGCAATGCTGATGCAGAACACGGTGAAGGCGGCGAAAGCGCGGCGGGGTGACAGGGCGCATTTCGCGGTCGGCGTATCGACCGGCAGGGCGTAGCGCGATGCTGCGCGTGGGACTCACAGGCGGACTGGGCAGCGGCAAATCGACCGCGGCGCGGATGTTTACTGCGCATGGGGCGTATGTATTCTCAGCGGACGAAATTGGGCGCGCGTTGATGCAGCCGGGGCAGGCTGTCCACGCCGCCATCGTTTCGCACTTCGGGCCGTCCGTCGTCGCGGCGGATGGATCGCTCGATCGGGCGGCCCTCGCGCGCATCGCATTCGGCAATGGACGCATCGGAGAACTGAACGCGATCGTCCATCCGGCGGTGATTGCCCGCCAGGCTGAGTTGATCGACCAGATCGCAGGGCGCGATCCGAACGCAGTGACGATGGTTGAGTCGGCGCTGATCTTCGAGACCAGGTACGGTGGGGAGGGCGGATGGCACAAGCGCTTCGACAAAGTCATCTTCGTGAAAGCTTCGGAAGAACTCAGGATCGCCCGCTTCATCCATCGCACGTTCCATAAAGACAACCCTGGGCCCAGGGAGCGCGAAGGTTTGGAGGCCGAGGCACGGCGGCGGATTGCGAACCAGGTCGAAACGGAAAGGAACGCCGCGCACTGTGACTACGTACTTACAAATGACGGTTCGTTGACGGAGTTGCAGGCGCAGGTCGACGCGTTGTGGCCACTGCTTAAAGCTGCCGCGAGACATACAGAGGACCCGCAATGACAGGCTGGAGTTCACAGTGGTGGATATCAACGAATAATATGATGGCTGAGGCCCACTCCGCTGTGAGGAGTGAGCTAGAGGAAGCTTTCTCATGAAATTGCGCCCTGTTCTGCTTGTCGTTATTCTCCTTACCGGGTTCTACTACGCGACCACTCATCTTGGATCGACCGGGGCGTTCGCCCCGTGGCTGGCCGCGCTGCATGCTCCCTCCGGATCGGGAACCAGTATTGACTCCGTGCGCGGTCCGAATGGCGCGTTTGACCTCAGTGAGGCCTCCGCTGCGCCAGCCTTCGACACCGAGGAACAGCAGAATATTGCTGTCTATAAGAGAGCCCTGCCCAGCGTGGTCAACATCACGTCCACCGCTGTCGCGTGGGACTTCTTTTACGGGGCTGTGCCGCAGCAGGGGCAGGGCTCGGGTTTCATCCTCAACAAGGAAGGCCTGATCCTGACCAACAACCACGTCATCGACAACGCGCAGCGGGTCGAGGTGACGCTCTCGGACAAACACAAGTACAAGGCCACCGTCGTCACTGTGGACAAGGGCCATGACCTGGCGCTGTTGAAGATCGACGCGCCTAACCTCGTGCCCGCAACGTTAGCCGAGACGAGTACAGGTCTGACCGTGGGCCAGCGCGTGTACGCGATCGGCAACCCGTTTGGGCTCTCGGGCACGATGACGCGCGGCATCATCTCCGCGATCCGTTCAGTGCGAAGTCCTGCCAACGGCAGCCCCATCGAGGACGCCATCCAGACCGACGCTTCGGTGAACCCGGGCAACTCGGGCGGTCCGCTGCTGAACTCGCGGGGTGAGGTCATTGGCATCACCACGATGATCGCTTCGAACGGGGCCGACCAGTCATCCGGCATCGGATTCGCCATTCCGATCAATACCGCCAAGGCGGTGCTCGACGATTTCGCCAAGTACGGGCGCGTACGGCGGCCTACGTTGGATGTCGTGACGCTTGAGATCGGCCCCGACGTCGCGCAGCAGATCGGGCTTCCCGCCGACTATGGGATCCTGGTTGAGCGCGTTCTGCCCGGCGGAGCGGCTGAAAAGGCTGGCCTGCATGGCGGCACACAGCGCGCCTACGAGGGCAACACTCCGGTGATGCTGGGTGGCGACCTGATCGTGGCATTTGACGGCCAGGAGATCGCCAGCGCTCAGGATCTGTCAGCCGCGATGAACGCGAAGCGAGCCGGCGACACGGCCACGGTCACCGTGTTCCGCGGGCGCAAACGCATGGATATCAAGGTCACCTTGGGCGATGCGAAGGACCAGCCCCAAGGGCCGCAGGCGTAGGTGACACCGGACGCGGGACATGGCGCCAGCCGGCTAGCGGACCCGCGGCGGAAGACTTTTTATGCCATCCTCGCTACGGCCCTTGGGATCTTGTGCCTGTCGGCATGGCCGTTCACAGAGTCGCATCTACAGTCGATTGCCGTCTTGCGAGCCGTGGCGGGGCAGCGCGTGCCGTGGATCGCCCGAGATCTGACGGTCTCAGTGACGACCGAGGACTTCAGCTTCCCCATTGAAGCGACCAACCGGAAGCAGCAAGTGCGCGCACGTCTGTACACACCGCGAAACAAGCCGAACGCGCCGGCGATGGTGATCTTCCATGGAGTGCATCACCTGGGTATCGATGAGCCGCGCCTGATGGGATTTGCGGCGGCCATGGCGAGTTGTGGCATCCGCGTGCTTACACCGGAGTTGCCCGACATCAAGGATTACCACGTAAGCCAGGATTCGGTGCGGACGATAGGCGAGTCGGTGAAATGGTTCGCCCTGCAGACGGGTCAACCGGTGGGCGTGATGGGGCTGAGCTTTTCGGGAGGCCTGGCACTGGTGGCAGCGGCAGACCCGCTCTATCATCCAGACTTCAAGTTCGTATTTGCGGTGGGGTCGCAGGACTCAATGGCGCGGGTGACGCAGTACTACCGCACCGGATCGGACGTTCGGCCGGATGGCACGATCGAGGTGCTGCCCGCGCATGAGTATGGGCCGCTGGTGATGGAGTACGAGTATCTCGAGGACTTTATCCCCGCGCATGACGTCGGTGCGGTGCGCGCCGTACTCCGGGCTCATCTCTACGAGGACACAAGCGCCGAGACGGAAGCTTCGACCGGACTGAATGAAGTCCAGAAGCGCGAGTCGCTGGAGTTGATGGATGCGACTTCGCCGGTTACCCGGGCAAAGATTGCGGTCGCGATTATGAAGCACAACGGCGAGCTCGCCGGCCTGTCGCCGCTGGGACGGCTGCAGACGCTGAGCACCCCGGTCTACCTGCTGCATGGTGAGGCTGACAACATCATCCCTTCAGCGGAGACGCTGTGGATGGCAAGCGAGCTGCCCCGCGAGGACCTGAAAGCCATGCTGGTAAGCCCGGTGCTGTCGCACATCGATCTCGACGGGCCAAAGCCAGGGGCGATGGATGAGTGGCGGCTGATCCATTTCTTCGCGCTGATTGTGCGGGCGGCGGAGACACCCCTTAGCAAAGCCCGACCGCTGTAACTGGCATTTACCGCGAGGCATGGAATCCGAGGTGGAGAGACTCCGCGACCGCAACGAGCCGCTTGTCGCGCGTCCAAAGAGCCGCCTCAGGTGTCAGTCGGGCTGCGGCCAGAAGATGTGCGTCGATGTAGCCTATTTTTTCCCCGCATTGGAGCCGAAGTGGAGGCTCGGGCCGACCGAATAGCGGAAGGTCCAGCGTCCATTCGCAAGGATGTCGTTGAATGGGTGGTTGTAGACGATGTCGATTTGCGCGCGAATGCCGACGTGCCTGCTCAAGCCGACTTCGCCGCCACCCCCAACGCCGTAGAAGCCGGTCCAGTCGGTCTTCGATCCGGCGGGCGCAAGCTGCTTGACAATTACGGTCTGGAAAGGATCGGCAGGGTGCGGCACCGCGCGCTCCCGCAGTGCGCCCAGCGACGGCCGCAGAAACAGCGTGAACCGGGAATGATGCCGGTCAACCAACTGCGGTCCAAACGCGAAGGTCTGGGTGAAGGCGTCGGTCGGCACCGCGAGGTGGTAAGTCGGCGGCAAAAGCCCAAGCGCGATAAACCCCGCCTGCGCCCCGTTGATCTGAGTCTGCAGCGCTGTGGGGAGAAGGCCGGTGGTCAACAACTGCGAACCGGACGCCTTGCTATAGTCTCCGCCGAACGAGAGCCAGCGCCGCGGATTCATGCCGGCTTGTACATGGAACCCGTGCTCGTTCAGGCCCAGCGCAGGGCTGTCGATGTCTGCGAATCCCGCATAGACATCGTAGCGGCTGACATAGGACTGTTGGGCCTGCGTCGGCATTGCTGGAGATGCGACGAGAACTGCGACAGTAGCGGCGGCAAGTAGACGGAGGGATACGGCTCTCATTTAGGACCTCTTGGTAACTGCTGCGTCGGGCGATTGTGAATTGAACCGCAAACAAGTCCATTTACCTTCAATCAGCGGTTACACTACCCGACTGCACTGCGTTTGTCACGATTTATTCATGCGAGCGCGCCGGTTCGCTTGCTCTACCCCGGGCTCCGTCGGACAATGGGAGAAACATGGCTTCCTTGATCACGATCGATGAGATTCGCGCGGCGCAGCGGCGGATTGCCGGGGTTGCGGTGCGAACGGGGCTGCACCGGGTTTCGCCGAAACGATTGCGGACCGCGGGCGTGACCGGTCTGCCGTTCGAACTCTATATCAAGGCGGAGAGCGAGCAACCGATTGGTAGCTTTAAACTGCGCGGGGCGTACAACCGGATCGCGCAGCTCTCGGCGGAGGAGCTAGGGCGAGGCGTGATTACGTATTCGAGCGGAAACCACGCGCAGGGTGTGGCGTACGCTGCGCGGGCGCTGGGAGCTAAGTCCGTGATCGTGATGCCAGACAACGCACCGGCTATCAAGCGCGAGGCTACGGAGGCGATGGGCGCGCAAGTGGTGCTGGTGGGGCCGGCCAGTTCTGAGCGGAGGGCGAAGGCGGAGGAACTCGCCCGCGCGCATGGGTACACTGTCATTCCGCCGTATGACGATCCGGCGATCATTGCCGGACAAGGGACCTGCGGGCTTGAGATTCTCGAGCAGCTTGGGCTGGTTGAGCCTGAGGGAACGGTCGGAGGCACCACTGGGCTGAGTGAGGGCGGCAGTGTCGTGATTCTCTCGCCAGTATCGGGTGGTGGGCTGCTGAGCGGCATTGCGACTGCCGTGAAGCTGGCAGCGCCGGAGAACGCTCGGGTCCAGGTATGGGGTGTCGAACCGGAGTTGGCGGCGGATGCGAAGGAGTCCTTCGACACCAGGACGCTTGTGGAATGGCCGGCTGCGAAGACAACGCGCACCATCTCCGACGGGCTTCGTACGCAGTCGCTTGGCGTTCTCAATTTTGCACATATTATGAGCTTCGTAGATGGGATTGTGACCGTATCCGAGGACGAGATTATCGCAGCGATGCGCGTGATGCTGGCGGCAACCGGGCTCATCGCGGAACCCAGCGGCGCCGTAACTTTGGCAGCGGCGCTCTTTCATCATGGCGAACTCCCAGTGTGCAACACGCTGGTCGCGGTACTGAGCGGCGGGAACATCGATCCGGAGCGGAGGCAGCAGCTTGACGCGAGCGTGGCGGCGGATGCTTCCGCGTGACCGCCAGTGGGAGTCTAATCGAGTTATGACGGCTTCATCGACAACACGAATGCGGATGCGAATTTCAGCCATCGCGGTGGCCACCCTGGTTGCGGCAGGCAGCATGATGATGGCGCATGCCCAGAAGAAAAAGTCGAAAGACCCGCTGGCTGGCTATGATCGCGCGGCACGTGCGACCCTGGTGCATCCCGCGATCGTATACGTCTCGGCCGACGACAACGCGCAGCATATCGCCGAGGTCGGGACGGGGCACGAAGTCGTGGTAATCGAGCGCAACGGCGCGTGGGTGCGGGTGTTTGCAAACACCGACGCGGCCGATGATCAGGACGAGGCGGGCCAGCCGGAGTTCAGCACAGACGACACAGTGACGCCTGCGTCCGGCTGGATTCGCGACAAGGGCATCGTAGCGGCGAGTACGCCTAATGGCGATGCGATTCTTTATGGAATGGCCGCGAACCTTGAAGAGGAGGCCGCGCAGCCGCACGCTCCCAAGGACGCTGCCGAGGAGGCGCACCTGCTGTATCGCAGGGTGGCGGAGTACTACCCCAACTCGCCGCTTGCGCCTGAGGCAATGTTTCGCTCGGCCGATGTGCGCTGGCAGATCGACAAGGCCGACATCCGCACGCTGCCCTCGGCCAAAGAGCAGGAGGCGTACCTCCGGCCGCAGCTTTACGAGGGCGAGATGAAGAAGCTGATGAAGCTCTATCCCAACACAAAGTTTGCCGCTCTCGCCGCGTACGACCTGATCGACAACAAGCTGTGCGGCGACTGGCAGGGACTGCCCAGGTGTCCGGAGATGGAGGCTGGCCTCTACCAGAAATACGCGGACAAGTATCCGGACAGCCCGAAAGCCGCCCAGGCTCTCTACGAAGCGACGTATCGGCAGGGCGTTCTGGTTTCGATGTATATCGTCGAGGAGAACCGGAAGCGGTCGGAGCAGGCAGTGGCGAACGCGCAGTCGCTGGCCAGCCAGTTGAAGCAGCGTTATCCGCAGTCGGACTATGCAGCCAGGGCGGCGAGCATTGCGTATCGTGTCGAGCAGAAAATTGCGGTATACGGGAACGATCGAGACTGAATTTCGGATCGGGAGAATCGATTGGCGAGAGAGCACCGCTATTCCGTCACCGTGCAATGGACCGGGAATACCGGTACGGGCACGTCCGGCTATCGAAGCTACGAGCGGCGGCATGAGATTTCCGCGGGAAGTGAAAAGCCGGTGATCCCCGCCTCCTCCGATCCCGCATTTCGCGGGGATCGCGCACGCTGGAATCCGGAGGAGTTGCTGGTCGCGGCGTTATCTTCGTGCCATCAGCTTTCGTATCTGCATCTCTGCGCGGTCGCGGGAATTGTGGTGGTGGACTACGTTGACCATGCGGAGGGCGTGATGGCGGAGTTGCCAGGTGACTCGGGGCACTTCGTGCGGGTGGTACTGCATCCGAAGGTGACGATAACGCCTGGGAGTGATGCGGTGAAGGCGCTGGAATTGCATCACCAGGCGCACGCCAAGTGCTTCATCGCCAACTCAGTGAACTTCCCGGTCGAACATGAGGCGGAGATCATTGCCGGGTGACGGTGGCTGATTCCCTTCCCCATGTTTATCCAAATGCTCATGGAGCACCTTTAGAATAGAGAGATGCCAATCTATCAGGTCATTGTCCTGGCCATTGTGCAGGGACTCGCTGAGTTGCTGCCGGTTTCAAGCTC
>OCZT010006410.1_pt1 | contig 11653 bp, 9 predicted proteins | sample 1539031 | NCBI WGS metagenome assembly OCZT01 (sample SAMEA3539308, study PRJEB22396) | soil metagenome | biome: tundra; feature: field; material: soil | place: USA | collected 2010-05 | depth 0.15 m
ACGATCTCGCCAAGCTCGCCCTCACCGTCGAACGCGAGATCGCCCAGCCCACCACGACACACACCACCGAGGAGGCCGCTACGCTCATCACCGTCTGAAACTCACACCTAGGCCGCCACCAAAGTTCCACGCCGGCCGGGACATCCTCGCAGGAGCTGTTGGGCCCTCCATCCCCACCGCGGATGGTCCCCCGCGATCTCCCCGCAAACGACTAACGAGCCGCTCATCAGCCGGCCGTGGGAGCGGTGCAGCTTTGCGCTGGGTGGAGCGAATGCTGGCCGGCGAGACGGCACGCACGGCGCTCTGAAACCGCGAAACGCGCTTGGAGGCGCGCAACGGCGCGGCGTCTGCGTTCCATGGTCAAGAGTTTCCCTCCGCCAACTCTTTGAGCATGTCGATGACCAGCGCCTGCTCAGCGACGAGGTTCTTCAGCCGCTGGTTCTCGACCTCGAGGTTCTTCAGCCGCTCGGCCTGGTCGGCCTTCATCCCGGCGTACTCGACTCCGTGCCTAGGGCTGCCGCAGCACCTCGGCGAGATCCTGTCCCTTGTTCAGCAGCCGTTCGCCCCACGGATCTTCCGAGCTGCCTGCTCCGGCGTGTCCCGACTTCGCTTCATGATCGTGTCTATCCTGCATCCCACCAGCGGGACATGACGACACACACGTGCAGCCTGGATCACTTCACGGGGCCCCTTCAGGCTTTCGCGTGTCTTCGACACGGCCTTCCTCGAGCGCTGTAGCGTGCAGGCTCGTGAGCCGAAACTTCTGAATCTTGCCAGAGGGCGTCAAGGGAAAGGCCTCGAGCTTGATGAGATAGCGAGGGATCTTGAACCGGGCGATTCGCCCGCTGAGCTCGCTGAGCACGTGCTCAGCGGTCAGCGTCGCGCCGTCGTTGAGCCGAACAAACGCGCAGAGCTCTTCGCCGTAGCGATCGTCGTCGACGCCGATCACGCTCACGTCGGCTACGCCGTCGAGGCTGCGCATGGCATCCTCAACAGACGCCGACGCTATATTCTCTCCTCCGCGGATGATCATGTCCTTCGCCCTGCCTGTGATCCGAACGTAGCCGTTGGCGTCGATGCAGCCGAGATCTCCCGACCGTAGCCAGCCTTCAGAGTCGACGGCGGAAGCGGTCGCCTCCGGATCCTTGTGGTAGCCATTCATGACGAACCCGCGATAGCGCAGTTCACCCTCCTCATCGACTGGCACGCGGTCGGTCGTGCCGGGGGTAACGACGTCGAGCTCGACGTGAGCGATCGGCCGTCCGCAAGTGGTAATCTGCGCGACCTTCGAGTCCTGCGGCGAGGTGACCGTCGCAAGTGGACCGAACTCAGTCTGACCGTAAGTGATGACGAAGTTTACGTCGAGGCGCTCCTGCCAGCCTCGTCCGATAGCCGGCGGAACGACTGAGCCACCGCTAACGACTGTCCGCAGCGTGGCCAGGCTCTGCCCGTTGAGTTCCATCTCTTCCTGCATCGCGATGAGCATCGTCGTGACCCCCGACACGAATGTTGCTCGCTCCCGCTCGATCGTGTCGCAGACGCGCTTCGGATCGAACGAGATGATAGGCAGGTGCGTGGCAGCGGCGGCCAGGATTGCCATCGCCGTCACGACGCAGCCGCCGCAGTGGAACAGGGGCATTGGGTTGACCCAACGGTCGGTCTCGACTACCTCCGCGCGGGTGGCCATGTGGAGGCCCTGGTTGGCCAGGATCCAGTTGGTGAGCTCGACGCCCTTGGGGGAGCCCGTGGTTCCCGAGGTGAACTGAATCTGCGACAGGTCTGCGGGTTTGACCGAGCGACGACGCTCGAGCACGCGCTCACGGTCAGTGTTGGCGTGTGCGGCGCGCCACTGGTCCCATCCGAGTCCGCGGTCGTCCGGTGCTTGTTCGAAGGCGACCTGGAGGCGCAGCGTCGACACGTGCTTCGCCGCGTCGCCGAGGATATCCCACAGGGACGCACCGCGGTCTTCGGCGTTCAGGAAGACCGCGTTCGCATCGACTCGCTCCAGCACGAAGGTGAGCTCGTCGCGCCGGTAGAGCGGGTTGATCGGAACCATTACGAGGTTCGCGTACGCGCACGCCCATTGGATCAGCGAAAACTGCGGCACGTTCCTTCCCCACACCACCACTCGGTCACCGACCTCGAGCCCCGAGTCGATTAGCGCATCGGCGATGCTCACCACTTCCTCGTAGAGGCCATCGTACGAAAGCCGAACCGAGATGCCCAAGTCCGCGTACGCCGAGTAGGCGAGCGCATCTCCGTGCGGCCGATGTGCGACGGCACGATCGACGAGATCCGCCACGGTTACGCTCTCGAGGGCTGGCAGCGCGCCCGCGTCTGGCCACCAGTGGGATATCCCACTGCTATCGAGCACGCCCGAAAGGCCTATCGCGAACTGATGGACATTGCTCGGTAGTCACGCAGTGCGCCTCCCAGCCCCCCGCCGCCGATTGGCGTGGTGAGGGGTAGGACACAAAGCCAACTTAGCATCGCCGCCGCTCCACATGTCGGTCATTGGCAAGCCGGCAGGCGCCTCCTGTTGAGCTCCACAAAGATCTCGCCATCGTCTCGTGCCCGAGTGCGCGCGGGGTGCGATGATAGAATTGAAGCTAACCGATCGATTCGATAGGAGTGCCTCAATGTCTGAGCGGTGGTTCGAGCGGAAGGAGCTCGAAGAGATGTCGCGCCCGACGATGGACCGCGCGATCGAGGCAATCGATGCCGGTGACCTGACGACAGCGCGACGCCTCTGCGACGAGATGAGGTATGAGTGGCAAATGCTGCACGATCTTATGGCTGAGTCGGTGCTCGGGCTCGTCTCCTATGTACAGGATCAGCAGGGCGACGACGGGGTCGGTGAGGCTTGGAAGTATCAGATGGAGCGCGGCTGGAAGCGGCATGTCAAGGCGATCGATGCACTCGATCGCCGCCGTGTCGTCGAGCTGCTGGCGGCGACTTGGCGGGCGCATTCCGTGAGCGGCGTAGGTCCCCAACCAGCGTCGTTTACCATCACGGAGGACGACGAGAAGCTCACTTTTGTGATGAACCCTTGCGGATCCGGCCAGCGACTCGCACGGCGAGGGCTCTACGAGAAGGGTGGCTACGGCAGGACGCGTGAGGCTCACAACTGGTCTTATGGCCGCAAGGACTTCCCGCTCTACTGCACGCATTGCTCGTTTATGAACGAGTCGCTGCCTATCCAGTGGAGCGGCTTCCCGATGTATCCGTCAGACCCACCTACCGACTTCGATCGCGATCCATGCACTTGGTACTGGTACAAGGACAAGGACGACATTCCCGAGCGCCACTGGGAGCGTGTCGGGGCGTCAAAGCGGCCTCGCCGGGCGGCTGAGGCCTAAGGTGAAGGTGGGTGGATGACTCTGGTTTCTCTGACAGCCGCCAAATCTCCGGACCGCAAATCTGGCTGCACCGCTGAACATCTGGCGGGCGTATGACTCCGCAGCAGGCTCAACGGCGAGCACTTGTGACGGGATCTAACGGGGGCATCGGTGCGGCGATTGTCGGGCGATTGCGGAGAGATGGCTATTCGGTGTTGACGCTGGATGTCAGGCCTCCCGCTGACCTCGTGGTTGATTTAGTCATGGAGGACATTCCGCGCGAGGCATTGGCTGAGATCGACGTCTGTGTTTCCAACGCAGGTATCGTTGATATTCTCTCGCCAGCTCATCGGATGAGCGCGGAGAAGTGGGACCGAGATCTTGCGATCAACCTGACCGCATCGTTCCGAGTGATCCAAGCGTGTTTGATCGGCATGCGCGAGCGCAACTACGGGCGCATCATCGCGATGTCGAGCTTGGCGGCGGCGATTGGTGGCCCGGGCCAGGTTGCGTACAGCGCCTCAAAGGCCGGTTTGTTGGGCATGACGATGGCGATCGCAGCTGAGAACGCCGCCCTGGGCATCACGGTGAACGCCGTCCTGCCCGGTGTGATCGCGACCGAGAAGGTGAGGAGCATGCCACCGGAGATACTCAAGCGAGTTCATGACCGATTTCTGCCCACCGGGCGTATGGGGGAGGTCTTCGAGGTCGCCGCGCTCGTCGCGTTTCTCGCCGCAGAAGATGCAGGCTATGTCACTGGCCAGGCGATCGAGGTGGACGGTGGCTCGTCGCTGAACTCGATGAGCATGGGTGCCTCCTCTCCGCGCACCTAATCGCTCAACCCGTCCGCCCCGGCGGCGGCTTGCCCGCGGACGCTGCTTTGATCAACCGACGGCGGCGTAGCCAGTCACCCGGCGCGCCGCATCCACACCGAGTCCGCGGCCACTGTCGAGCAAACCCTGCTCGACCAGAAGCTGCTGGCTATAGACCATCCGTCCCGACACGTCATCGACTGGCAACGTAGCGAGTAGATAGATCGCTTCTGGCATATATTTGAGTGGCTCTGCGCGAGGATCCTCGGGTCCCGCCAGGACCTGATTGAAGACCGCTCCGGGCGTGGGGACGATCAGCGACGGCGCGACCGCCATCACGCCCACGCCAGATCCATGTACCTCCTGCGCGAGCCCCTGGGTGAACCGCTCGATCGCGGCCTTCTGGGCGCCGTACGCAGTGTCTCCGACGCCATAGTCACCCGGCTCGTAGGGACCGGCCCCCGGTCCGATCGCCGACTCCGAGGAGACGTTTACGATGCGTCCGCTACCACGCTCGAGCATGCCTGGCAGCACGAGTTGGCTCAGAAGGACCGGCGCGCTCACCGTGATCCGCCACGAGAGGTCCCAGCGTGAGGGCTTCAGCTCCAACGTGGGTCCGAAGAAGCCAACGGCGGCATTATTGACGAGCACGTCGACCCGTCCGTAGGCCGCAAGAGCTTGCGCAATCAGGCCGCGACAGGCGTCGTCGTTGGCGACATTCGTCTCGACCGCGATCGCTCTGCCTCCGTCGGACTCGATGGAGGCGACGGTCTCTTCGAGCGACCCGCCGAGGACGGCGTTATCACCCTTCCGGAGCGTTCGCGCTGCGCACACGACGCAGGCTCCAGCCTGTGCGAGCCTGCGCGCAGTGTCCGCACCGATTCCCCGGCTCGCCCCGGTTACCACGGCAACCTTGTCGCTCAAGCCATCCATCTCGAAGTTCTCCTCACGCCGACTGGGTCGAGTCATCGATGTCGTTGGTAGACAGAGCTAGCCTGCCACATGGTGCCTAGGCGCCGCGTCGGCGCGCTGCGCCGGCTTGTGCGAAGATACAATCCAGTCAGTGGGTTTGTATCTTCGCATCACAGCGCGACTGAGGTCACGAGTTCAACGGTACGGTGGCGCGGGGTCCGCTCGATCGGTCTTGGTCCGGTAACCCTAGTCGCGCCTAGGGTTACCGGACGAGCGCTGCTAAGGCGGCGCATCTGGGCTCGTCGTGGTCAACTCGCGTGCGATAGCTTCTAGCCGAGGCGAACTCTGGGATCTTGCCCTTGGCAGGCAACTCTGCGTCCGTTGCTTTGTGGGTACCTCTAGGAGCGGCGCAGTACTACCTCGCCGCCGCGGGCGGGTGGTTGGCAACCTAGAGGGACAACTACGCTGAGTCGGGACCACCTGAGGGAGTTGAGCTGTGAGCACGACGGAGTCGATTGAGAGCTGGGCGACGCCCGATGGGGTGATACGCCACGCGCAGGCTGACCATGATCGGCTGCTTGGCGGGCCATGGGATGGTCGTAAGTACTCCTACATCCCGCGGTACCCGCTGCCGCTTGATCCCTCTGTCCAGTTGCACCAGGACTTCGACTCCGAGATCGACCCGATCACGTACCAGGTTCTGCGCTCGAGGTTCTGGCACCAGAACCTCGAGCACGGCGACGTCCTTATGCGCGTGAGCGGCTCGCTTGTCGTGGTCGAGTCGCTGGACTTCGCGACCTCGATCCTGACCGAGGATGGTGACGTGGTTGTCGTCGGACCGACGATCCAGTACTTCGGTGTGCAGTCGGATCTAGTCGTCAAGTGGACGTTGGAGCATCGCGGAGCGGCAGGTATTGAGGACGGCGACATCTTCTTGCAGAACGATCCGTTCATATCCACAGCTCAGCAGGCCGACACAGCACTGTACGCGCCTCTGTTCTGGGAAGGGCGGCTGTTCTGCTGGATCTACAATATGAGCCATATCGGTGATCTGGGTGGCGTCGATCCCGGTGGGTGGTCGATCAACGCACGCGACATTTACGACGAGGCGGTGGGGATACCGCCGATTAAGGTCGCAAGGGCTGGCGTAATGCAGGATGACATCGTCGAAGCGTTTTCTCGCCAGTCGCGCGACCCGACGATGATCGTTCTAGGTATCAAGGGAGCCGTTGCGGGCATTGAGGCGACGCGTCGGCAGATCTTGGCGACGCTTGAGCGGTATGGCCCCGGCGTAGTGAAGGGGACGATGCGCAAGATGATCGCCGATACCTCGAAGGTCGTCAGCGAGCGCTTGCGGCGGATCCCCGACGGAACATGGAGTGAGCGTGTGTATGTGACTGGCGTCACGGGCGACGACCGTGTATCGCACAAGGAGATCATCAGCATCAGCAAGCGGGGAGACCGAATCACATGTACCAACGATGGCACATCCGCGCAAGCGGGTCCTGGTAACTCTCCGTATGCGATCCTGCGGGCGTCTGTAGTCGCCGCTCTCACCGCGGGCCTTGCGTTCGACCAGCAAGGATGCGCAGCGGGAGTCGCTAACCACGTAGTGTTCGAGCCCGTGCCGGGCACACGCAACGTGCCGACCCATCCTGCGGCCGTGTCGGGAATTCTGTCGACCATGATCACGATCAACCTGTCGGGTATCGTCGTGAGCAAGATGCTGATGTGCGGGCCGGAAGAGCTGCGTGCGCATGCCAACGCCTCTGGGGCTCTCGCGGTCCCGCTGGCCAACTTCACGGTAGGCATCACCGAGCAAGGCGATCACGTTGGCGTAGACGCGGTCGCGGGTGGGGCGATGAATCCGCTGGCCGGCGGCTTTGGTGCGTTCCCGCAGCGAGATGGTGTGGATACGGGAGGTTCCTGGTGGCTTATGAACACGACTGCCGGCAACGCAGAGGAGATGGAGAAGGTTGGCGTGGTGATCGCGATTTACCGCATCGAGAAGACCGACAGCGGCGGCCCCGGTCAGTGGCGTGGCGGCAACGGCGTATCACTGGCGCTCATGAAGCACAAGATATTCTCGGCGGTAGCCCAGTTCGCTTACATCGACTCATCGGCGAACACTGCGATGGGCCTGGGCGGCGGCTACTACGGACTCGGCGGTAACTATCTCAAGGCAGAAGGCATCGACGGTATGTTGGCGTCCGGGACGATGGCCGGCAGGCGTGAGGATCTCGAGGGATACACGGGCGGCGCGCTGGAGCGGTTACACCCGCGCGCGATCATCTTTCCTCTCCCTGAGGGCGACTGTCTGATCACCGAGTACAACGGAGGCGGTGGCTTCGGCGATCCACTCCTGCGCGATCCGGGCCGCGTTGCGGCGGACATCGCCGAATTGCGTGTCGGCGCCGGTGCGGCCGATCGCCACTGGGGCGTCGTCCTTGACAAGAAAGGGCACGTCGACAGCGACGCTACCGCGCGCCGCCGAGACGAGATCCGCGCCCAGCGTCTCAGCGGCACGAAGCCGGATGGAGGATCGCTCGGGAAGGCGGACGGGGCGACGGTTCTCATCCCAGGTGCAGGCGGCAACGTCGATCTGGTGGGCGGAGATGGGGCTCCGCAGTGGGCTTGCTCGATTTGCGCTGAGCTGCTCGGCCCCGCCACGTTGACCTTCAAGAGCGCGTGCGCGCAGTTGCAGCGCAAGCCGCAGGAGGTTGACGCGCTGATGTACTGCGATCCGGCGATCTTCGGCGATCCGGCGATCATGCTGCGCCAGTACCTATGTCCATCATGCGCAACCCTACTCAGTCAAGAGTTTTGCCACGCGGAGGATGCTCCGTACCCCGATACCTGCTTGGAGGCCGCGAATGCCTAGTAGTGGATCAGCCGCTTCGCAGGGCGTCGACGGCTTTGTTGTAGGCGTCGATATCGGCGGCACCTTTACTGACGCGGTTCTGATCGCGCCGGACGGCAAGGTGCACACCGGCAAGGTGCCGACCCGGCCTGAGGACCGCGCGCGCAGCTTCTTTGAATCGATCGAGGAGGCGTCCGCGAAGTTCGACCTGTCGCTCGATGAGCTGTTTGCCAAGTGTGAGCGCGTCGTGCACGGCACTACGACGGGAACGAATGCGCTCATCACGCGGAGCGGCGCGGCGGTCGGGATGCTTACAACGACTGGCTTCCGCGACATGGTCCACATGATGAACGGTGCGGGTCGTCTTGTAGGGCTGGCCTCCGACCAGATCATGGATGCCTCCACCAGCGACAAGCCCAAGGCATTGCTGCCCAAGCGACTCATCCGCGAGGTCGTTGAGCGCGTCGACTTTGAGGGAGACGTGATTGTCCCGCTCGATGAGGACTCGGTTCGCTCCGCGGTGCGCGAACTCGCCGGTGAGGGCGTGGAGGCCGTCGTGATCAGTCTTATCTGGTCGATGCGTCATCCTGCGCACGAGCAGCGTATTGCCGAAATCGTCGACGACGAGATGCCGGGTGTCTTTGTCAGTTGCGCCTCGGACCTCTCGGCGCGCGTAGGCGAGTACCAGCGCACGATGACAGCGGTCACGAACGCCTACATCGGACCGCTGATGCAGCGCTACGTCGACAATATTGAGGCCGGCGCCCAAGATCGCGGCTATCCCGGGCGAATCCTATACGCGCAGGCCGCCGGCGGTGCGATCACAGCGGACGAGGCTCGAGTGGCTCCGGTCCGCACTGTGCACTCGGGGCCCGTCAGCGGGACGCTCGGCAGCGCCTATCTCGCGGCCCAGATGGGGGAGCCCGATCTGATCGTGACGGACATGGGCGGGACGTCGTTTGACGTCAGCATCATTCGCGGATCGACACCCGACGTGCGCGAGGTTTCATTGCTCGAGCGGTTTGAGATTGCGCTGCCGATGGTCTACCTTGACTCGATCGGAGCGGGCGGCGGCAGCATCGCGTGGATCGACGACGCCGGGGGCTTGCAGGTCGGCCCGCAGAGTGCCGGTGCCGACCCTGGGCCGGCCTGCTATGGCCGCGGAGGCGTCGATCCGACCGTCACGGACGCGGATGTCGTGCTCGGCGTGATCGATCCCGATAACTTTCTGCACGGCGCAATGAAACTCGACAAGGCCGCAGCTGAGGCTGCAGTCATGCGTGTAGCAGAGCCACTCGCGCTTTCGCTGGAGGAGGCGGCGGCCGGCATCAATCAGATCATCGATTCAAAGATGGCAGATCTACTCCGGCGCATGAGCGTCATGCGTGGCTTGGATCCACGCGACTTTGTGTGTTTCGCCTACGGTGGGATGGGCCCTACCCACGCGGGGTCCGTAGCGAAAGACGTAGGCGTCAAGCGGCTCATTGTCCCGCTCCTGCACGTGGCGCCGGTGTGGTCGGCGTTCGGCGCGGCGATCGCGAATGTCGCTCACATTTACCAGCGCTGGGAGGAGCACGCGCTTCCCTTGGACTCGTCCGTGGTCGCACGTGTCTTTGACGATCTCGAAGATGCGGCGCGGGCGCAGTTCCGTGACGAGGGTTTTCCGGACGAGCGCGTCATTCTGCAACGCTTTCTGCGCATCAAGTACAGCGCCCAGGCTTATGACGTTGAGGTTCCGGTCGCACCCGGCGCGCTAACGCACGACCTGCTCGAGGCTACTGAGGCCGACTTCCATCGCATCTACGCGGAGTTGCACGGCGAGGGGGCGGGCTACAAAGAGGGCGGTTCCCGCGTGACCGCGTTCATCGTTCGCGGCCAGGGTCTTACGGAGGACCCGCAACTGAGCGCGCACGGAGACGAGGACACCGTCCCAGCCGAACACAAGAAACGCTCGGTATACTGGTCGGAGTTCGGTGAGTTCCGTGAGACAGACGTGCTCTCAGCACACGGCACCTCGGTAGGAGGGGTATTCGACGGGCCGATGCTGATCGAGCTCCCCGACACGGTGGTTGTGTTGCGGCCAGGGCAGCGGGCGCGCTTCGATGATCTCGGAAGCTTGCTGATTGACCTGAGGTGACGCGCCACTTCAGGTGACGTGTCGGTTCGTCCGGAGCCACCTCGGTCAGGTGTGGTCCCGGTTCACCCCGGAAGCCAGAGCGAGCTCGTCATTACATGATCGTGGCAGTCGCGCCTCCGTCTGCGGACCACGCGGATCCTGTCACGAACCCGGACTGGGAAGAGCAGAGGAAGACAATCACCGCGGCGAGCTCCTCCGGTGTTCCGAACCGTCCGAGTGGAGTACGCGCCTCGACACCGGCGATGATCTCCTCGCGTGTGACCCCGAGCTTCGCCGCTAGCTGGTCGGCCGTCCCGCCAGCTTCCATCCAAAACGGCGACGCGACAGGGCCCGGAGCGACGGCGTTGACCAGAACACCAGTACCCGCATACTCCTCAGCGAGGACGCGAGACAGCGACAGCTGGGCTGCCTTCGTGACGGAATACGGGTGGTGCATGGGGGTAGGGCGCTTTCCGGCCGAGGAGGAGACATTCACGATCCGTCCCCAGCCGCGCCGCACCATCTCCGGCGCGAGCGCCTGTGTGAGACGGAGCGGCACCATCACATTCAGATCCCATTGGCGTTGCCAGTCTGCCTCGCTTACGTCGATGAGCGGCTGCGCGACGCTTGCCCCAGCGTTGTTGACGAGCGCGTCAAATGGGCCGGCCGCGGCGATCTGTGCGATCGCGTCGGGATCACAAACGTCAATAGCAATCGTGCTGGCCTGAGACCCGATCGCCTCGGCCTGGGAGGCCAGGGCGTCGGCGCTGCGCCCGACGAGTGTGACCCGAGCATCTTCTTCGGCTAGCATCGCCGCGACCGCAGCTCCGATCCCACGGCTGGCTCCAGTAACAATGCATGAGCGCCCGGCAAGTCCCATATCCATTTATCCATTAACCCATGTTTCAGCCATGTCGCGCCACCGCAGCGAGCGGTTGGGCGATCTCGGCATTGTCGCAAACTACAATCTGAGGCAGGCTCTTACGTCTCGCCAGGCGCTGTCGACAACCCCGAAGGCATAGACCGCGCAGCCGAACACTCCCCGGCCTCGCGTAGCTCCTTGGGGTCCACCCCGCCTCGGCCGACGCAGCGGGCCTTCGCCCAGCGGCCTCGTGTGCACCATGTCCAAGCGCAGGGTAGTGGGTCAGTTTCAATCGAGTAGCCCCGCGATCTCCCGAAGGGTCCAAACGTGGTCGGTCACGCCCGCCGCCATCGCCGGGGTCCGCTTGGTGGTGGTACCGTCCTCGTTGGTGATCGTGAGCGTCTGGTGGACGCTGGCGAAGTTGTAGTGCATGTAGTGGAGGCTGACGGCGTGCGCCAGGTTCTCGACCTTCTTGCTGAATCCGTTGGTCAGCCGCGTGAAACGGCGCATACCCATGCGCATCGTCAGGTTCTGGCGCTCCACGTAGCTTGTGCTGATCTTCGTCGGGTCCGGGTCGCCCCGCTTGACGCTTATGTCGATGCCCGTGCAAACAGCCGGGCTGTAGCGGCGTTCCCCGGACGGGTCTTTGCCGTAGATCTTCTGCAGGACCGCCCAATCGACCTCGGTCCCGAACGAGAACAGTGATCGGCGAGTGCCTACCACGCCACCGTCACACAGAGTTCTTGAGGTTCC
>OCZT010006411.1_pt1 | contig 11652 bp, 11 predicted proteins | sample 1539031 | NCBI WGS metagenome assembly OCZT01 (sample SAMEA3539308, study PRJEB22396) | soil metagenome | biome: tundra; feature: field; material: soil | place: USA | collected 2010-05 | depth 0.15 m
CCTCGGAAAGAATAAACAAAACCGCCACGCTCGATTTCGAGCGTGGCGTTGTTCCGAATTGCTTCGGTTTTAATACTGAAGAAGGGTGTGGTCGTTCCCGTCAAAGTTGTCGCCGACAAACCGCTGATGCTCGACAACATACCCATTTTCCCAGGTAAGGTACGACACGATGCGCTCAAAGGCGACACGCTCAATGGAACCCCAAAGGAAAACCCTTTTTCCTTTGTACTCCGTTGGGTATGTTGTTGGGTTTGCGAGCCAACCCAACACAACATCACCATTCTTCGACGGGCACCGTTTGATACGTCCGGTCTTCTTGAGGTGAGCTTCGAGTTCTCTTCCGCCGATTACTCCACCACCTTTTTGCGTGTCGTGAAGGTAGAGCTTGAGCTTGCTTGATAACGTTGCGGGCTTCTGTTCCTCGGCTTTCTGTAACACGAGAATGTGAGCGAGAGCTATCTTCAAAGCTCCTTGGTAGTGGCTCCATCCTTGCGCCGACTCCTGATCGATTTCTCCAGGCCGAGGCAGCTGTCGCAATACCGCTGCTTGAAACTCAATGTACCAACCTGGTACTGAGGCTGTTCCACTCATGGTGGCTGTTCCTCACTTACAGTGTGCTTCCGGAATCTGCCGGATTCAGTAGCAAGAATGTCTTGCTCCATCTCAGCGAACTATATCATATTAACAATAAAAAGCAAGTATTTGCTTGCATTAAAAAAGGGCTAAGGTTGGGGGTTTTTCAATTTGGTATCCGAGGACTTAGCCTTAGTTTCAAATTCTCAAGGCTAAGCCTCGAATGCAGGCGCTCGCCTCGGAAAAAACCTCGGATTCTTCGTAAATGTTCAACACTCGGTGTTGAACATTAAACTCCTTCCCTAGATAATATTGTTTTAATAGTGCGAAGAGCTATCTTCAGATCAAGCATGAATGAGCGATTCTTTATGTAATACAAATCGTAGGAAAGTTTGTTGCGGGTTTCATCAATTGCTAAAGCACCATGGCCATGTTCGCCATAAAGCTGTGCCCAACCAGAAAGCCCTGGCTTGATGAGGTGGCGAATATTGTAATAAGGAATTTCTTTTTCGTAATCCTTTGCTAGTTTTGGAATTTCCGGACGAGGTCCAATCATAGACAAATCACCACGAATTACATTCCAAAGCTGTGGCAACTCATCGATACGAGTCCTGCGTAGAAATTTTCCAACCTTAGTCGTCTTGGGATCTCTGGCGACACCGCCTGGATCGTTGTGAACCTCCAAACTTCTAAACTTTTTTACTTTCATCACCTTATTATTTCTACCCATTCTTTCTTGTGTAAAAAATATCGGCCCGCCATCTTCAAGTTTGATAGCAATATATACAAATGGATAGAGAATGAGGGAAATGGCTCCGAGGACAAGTGCAAGCACTAAGTCCATTCCCCTTTTCAAAAAATCGTAACCTTTTTGAGTGGAACCGGAAATGTTTTGCAAAAACCAACTTTCCTTCACCAGTGAAAGTGGTATGCGGTCAAAAATATCTTCGTAAATTTTGTGCATATCTATGAAACGTACTTTGGAAAAAATAAGATTGTAGAGAGTCGGCAAAAACGCCTCAACTTTTTCGTTCTTAAAATCCGCAGCAATGAGATGAACGTCCTCGGTATATATATGGTCCAAAATTTCTTCTTTGAAATCGATGGCGTTCACCATGTTGAGATCCAAAGAAGAAATAAACTTGAGCGAATAACGAGGATTGTTGTTGACTTCGCTCTCAAGCTCGCGCATCTCATCCCCAATGCCAATGAGGATGGCGTTTTCTTTTTCTCCTTTTTCAAAAAGAGGAAATATGGAAAGTCTCCAAAGCGCAATTAGACCAAAAGAAATGATGAGATAAATGAACAGATTTGTTTTCGGAGTGATGCCAAAAAACGGAATGAAATAAAAGAAGAGAAAGGCTAGGACAGAATTGGTAATCTGAGCACGCAAAATGACATTGCCAATCTTACTTTTGAGAATAAGAGTATGCTTTTCATAAAGACCGGCAATAAAAAAGACTACAATCCAAACTAGAAAAAGAAATGAGAAAGGCGGGACGTGGAGATTTAGGTTGTCTCCGCTAGGAATAGAGCCATATCTCACGAGTAGCATAAGCCAAAGAGCCGTGTAGAAGGCAATAATATCGCCAGTTAGGAGCAAAAGGGCCTCTTTTTTGTTGACGGGATTCATCTTTGGTGGTCTCCATACTATACAAAATAAGGACTTTTTCAACCCCGTTAGCTTTTTGCCCCACTCCCCTCTAAAGCCAAAATAAGGTAGTCTTAAACACAATGAACCAAAGAAAAAAGGTCTTATACGTTATAACCAAGGGTAATTTTGGCGGGGTGAGCCAATGGGATGGGACCCATTGGTGCAAGACCGGAGGGAGCGGAGGCGAGTGAGGTAGGGTCGCGGAATTCACCAGCAGGTGAATATCCGTGAAGCCGTCAATATAAACAGAATACAAAGAACACAGCAATATGAAAAAAAAGATTTTATATGTCATAACAAAAGGTAATTTTGGCGGCGCGCAACGCTACGTCTTTGACCTTGCTACCCACCTACCAATAGATAGATTTGAGTCGGTAGTTGCCTTCGGTGAAGGAGAAACGCTTGGCAAAAAACTCATTGAAGCTGGTATAAGAACTATTCAAGTCCCGTCACTCAAGAGAGATATCTGGATATTTTCTGACATTGTGGCCTTTTTTGCTTTGTGGAAAATAATTCTGAAAGAAAAACCACACGTCCTTCATCTAAACAGTTCCAAAGCTGGTGGGCTTGGGGTGGTTGTTGGAAGAATGTCTCGAGTGCCACGTATTATCTTCACTGGTCATGCTTGGGCGTTCAATGAAGAAAGGTCATTTTTTGTGAAAATTGTTTTATTGAAAATATATTGGTGGATTATCAAACTCTCTCACAAAACAATAGCTGTATCCGGAAGAACCGCTGACCAAGTGTCGTGGATGCCGTTTATCAAGAAAAAGGTTTCTGTCATTTATAATGGAGTAGAAACATTTGAAACACTATCCCAAACTGACGCTAGAAAAAAACTCGATCCCGATACTGTAGAGAGAACATGGATAGGAACTGTCTCCGAACTTCACAGAAGCAAAGGTCTCGATTATCTTATAGGAGCATTCGCTGTCGTTGCAGAAAAATTTGCTAATGTGGCTCTTATCATAGTAGGAGGTGGCGAGCAAGAAAAAAAATTAAAAGAACAGGCGGAAAAACTGGGACTAGAAAAGCGTGTAGTCTTTGCAGGCTTCGTACCTGACGCAAGAAAGTATCTTAAAGCGTTTGATGTTTTCACACTCACCTCTCGCACTGAAGCATTCCCCTATGCCCCACTCGAAGCAGGACTTGCAAACGTACCAGTGGTTGCCAGCTGGGCGGGAGGAATACCGGAAATTATCACAAACAAAGAATCAGGATTTTTGATTGACCCTACAAAAACCAATGAGCTTGCGGAAATACTAGAACAACTTATTGTGGAACCAAGACTGGGGCAAGAAACGGCTAAGGAACTTTACGAAAAGGTAAGCAAAAAATTTACCATTGAACAAATGGTGCAAAAAACAATTGCGTTGTATTAAAAAAGGATTATTTTGTAGAACCACAAACCAGAGAGGGTTTCATTTAAACGGCTCAAATAGCGGTATTTGAGGGGTTCGGGTTTACCGAGGAGACTCCTCGGCAAAGTAGCGCTGTCATTATTCTCCAACCTTTCTCGATAGACCCAACACTACTCGCATGCTTTTTGCCGTGATATAATGCTCACTATTATAAGAACTGGGGTTATCTAATTTCAAAAGATATGTTTGGAGAATATAAAAAAGAGAAGTGGGATGAAGCAAAGGTAGTCGCCGACTCTACACACAACGAAGCAATGGATGCTGGAACTGGAACGTATGCAAGCGGGCACTTCAAAAGTTGGCCCCAGGAGCACTACGACAGATTGAATGATGATGCTGTCGAAGCAAAAAAAAGACTTGATGCGTTGACAAAAAAGGGCCATACGGAAGCAAATCGTTTGAATGAGGAATATGACAGACTCACTCTAAAAGTACAGGAATCACTAGAAGCCTTAGTAAAGTTTCAAGAAGAGAAATTGGGTATGCACGGTCACGAATCCTCTAGTTTACCGAACGAATTATAATTTAACACATGTATCAGCAAATCTATTGATTTCGTAAATCAATAGATTTACCGGTGTGAATAAGGTCGTGGGGATTTTCATTAAGAAATTATTCCTACAAATTCATTTTTGACATCAAGCTTGTTTGCCGAGCGATTGTATTTGCGCATACCCATAAGTATTCCTAAACCCAAAAATTCTAAAATTAAATGACTACCGCCATAGCTCATAAACGGTGTGGTTTGGCCAGTTACTGGCAAAAGGCCGATATTCATACCGACGTGAATGACGATGTGAGTGAAAAAAAGTATGGCTAATCCGAGACCAAAAAGGGTCTCGAAATTGCTTGCCCCATAAAATGCATTGGAAACAATTCGCCACAATACTATTGCGTATAAAATCATTAGAACCGATGCACCAACAAAACCCCACTCTTCGGCAAATGCAGCGAAAATAAAATCTGTCTGGTATTCAGGCAAAAACTGGAGCTTGCTCTGCGTGCCATAGCCCACACCTTTGCCCAAAATTCTTCCTGAACCGACAGCGATTGTGGACTGATACGCGTTGTACCCACTCCCCCGAATGTCAGTCAGTGGATGAATGAAAGTCAAAATTCTATCTTTCTGGTAAGGCTTGAAAACAAACCCCCACAGAATGATGAAAGAGAAAATACCGAGAGCAAAAACGGAAAGTAAATGCTTGATAGAAATACCTGATACCAAAACCATACCGAGCCAGACACAAAAAAGAATAATAGCGGCGCCAAAATCAGGCTGTAGGAAAACCAGAACAAACAAAATGAAAGCATAAAGACCAGAAATTAAAATGTGGCGGACATCGGCAATTTCCACATGCCTTCTACTAAAATATTTTGCCAGAAGAATGATAAGTACGAGCTCGGCAAGATCAGACGGCTGGAAAGATAGTCCTCCCAAAGAAAACCAGCTTTGAGCACCTCTGAATATACTTCCTACGGCAAAAAGAAGCAGGAGCAGTGTCGCTGAAACAATATAAAGCCAAGTAACGACCGTGGTCCTGCGCAAAAATCTCCAGTCAATAATGCTGGCTACAAAAAAAACTACAACCGAAATAATAATCCAAATAATTTGACGATGATAGTAATAGCTTTGCCCCTCAAACGAATTCATTGTTAGTAGCCCCGCGAGAGAAATTACCAATGCCAAACCAAATAAAATCCAATCAATATGGAGGAGTGATGCCCCCAAATTCTTGATTCTTTCCCAAATTCCCATTGATACGTCTGTCATCCCGTACGAAATAGGAAGCGCTTTAAACGAGATTTGATATATCGTTTGCCACGTCCTGATTTTAAATATAATTCTCTCGACCTTGCATCATCTTCATCAACACACGCTTCGTAGTAAATAACGGCAAACGGACCTCTACCCTTAGTATACGATGATTTACCGGTGTTATGTTGTGTTAAGCGCTTCCGTAAATCATTTGTATATCCAGTATATAACTTACCATCCTTTTTGCTTTTTAATAAATAGGTGTAATACATAACCGAGTCATTTCGTACGAGACCAATGCTCTATACTACTAGATTAATAGACAATGCTATATGGAAAAACGCGGGAGATAATTTGCACAACAGCTGGGGTTTGCTTGCAGATACTTGTTGCAATTTGAGAATAAATGCCACTTAAAACAGTAGCACTTGGCGCAAGGTAGGAGTCTGTAGGCGAGGAAGCGATGGACTGAAGAAAGTTTACGTTCACATCTTTGCCTAGACCAATGGTGAAAATACGTGTGCCACTGTCCTTGGCCAACTGTGCGGCGGCCAAGGCGCTGGCTTCTGGATATTTGCTATCGCCCACCTTCGTAGGCAAATCTGCTACGCCGTCAGTAAGGAGAACCATAATTGTGGAAACACCAGCTCGGTGACGTGGTGAATTGAGCTCGTTGTATGCTTGTGCAATTCCGTCTTCTATATTTGTATTCTGAACACCGTTAGTCAAAATAGCCACTTGGTCTATGGCATTGTTCAAGAAAGTCGGATCGGACATTGGTGAAAGAAAAGCTGTGGTGGTAGCTGTGTTTGCAAATGAAACTAATGCACCGTAATCCTTCTGATCCAGCTGGTTGGCAAAATAAATGGCTGCATTTTTCACATCGGTCAAAGGCTCGGGAGGATTTTTACCGAGAGCAGCCATTGAACCAGAACGGTCAAGAATAAGAGCGACATCCACGGGTGACTGACACGCTACAGCTGTAGTAGAAAACGGTTTGGGCCAAGTGAATGCAATATTTTGAGTTGCTCCAGCTCCCAATGAGTCTATAAATGTGTGAGAAGCTCCAATGGTATTGCCTGCCCCATCTGAAACCATAACAACAAAATCCAAGTTTGAAACTGTGCCCAAAGAATTATTGGTAACTATGGCATCTACCCTCGGTGTGGTGGAAGCATTCTCTATCGGGCTATTCGTCACACCGATAGACGGATACGGAGTGGTATTACGCACCCAAATAAGTGCTTGAGTAAACGCAAAGGTGGCGCGGGTAGCAATACGCGAACCGGTAGAGATGTTGGGTTCAAAAATGGCAAATGCTTGACCTTTGGGGATATAGGTCTCCCCTGTTTTGGAGGTTATGAAATTTCCTTGCGAATCGTAAAGCTTGAATTCATACGGAGCATGAAATGATTCGGCGGCAACATTTACATTTTCCATATAGGCCAATACGCTCACGGTGCCAGAAGCCATTTGAAATATGCGCGGGTCAAAACGCGAAACTGGTACAGCTATATCGGCTGTACAAAGAAGTCTGCATGAACCACCACAGTCAATACCAGTCTCACCACCATTTTGTATACCATCAAAGCATGTCGGTGGTTTATAAATAAAAATATAAAACGGGATGACCATAAAGATCACCACAAATAGAAACAACATCCCAAGGTACTGTAATTGACGTTTGGTAGCCCAGTCCATCCCGTACGAAGCAGGTCGCGGTCAGCGAACTCTGCCAAAAGTTAAAGTAGTAAATATTCGACCAATCATAACGTTGTTATCAAAGTTCCAGTTGAAACCGTGACCGCGGCTTCGTACGGGATGGATCCCGTTTGAGAATGTCCTGTTTACAAAAACAGTGCGTAAGCACCTTGGGACAACAATTCTCGAATGGGACATCCTTATTTTATCACGAAAACATTTTAAATATTTTGCGAAAACAAAAAGCCCGCCCGAACGTGGAGTTCGGAACGGGCGGGCCCCGTGCTGGCAACTTTTGTTGCTGACATCACGGGGAGGAACACAGCTTCTCACGAATCACGTTGCGACGGGCAATCGAGGAGTTGATTGTCCTTCTGTTCTTACGAATATATTCGACCAGACTGGCTTCCCCACCGGCCCGATAACGATCTTCGAGCTTGCGAATCATATCCTGATTCTCGAGGCGACACTGGTCAATCGTGCGCTGGAGTAATACCAGTTCTTTCTCCAGTCTTTCGCGGCGACGACGCTTTATTTCGCGAATGAACTTAAACACCCTCTCCCAACCACGGAACGCTTGAACCACCATGATTCCGTACCACAGCCATATGGTCCACTTCGGGGAACCGAGGTATGACAACGCGACGGCTCCGCCCAACGCAACAATTGCGTACACCATTATTCTGCGCATCGGTTTCTCCTTTGTGGTCGGTTTACCTTTGAAGCGCTTCGGCGCAACTACTGACTTTCTCCGCACCCAGAATCAACCTGTACGGCTGAGCGGGATTTGCGTACACGACCATCATGTACGACTGCCCAGGCTTGAACTGAATCAGCCTAGACATCCTCTCCGCTGGACGTGTCCAGTACATATCGTATGGACGGGTCATGCCGGTGAATTGAACGTAAACGTGGTCACTACTCACGTTCTTGACCGAGGTGACTGTACCACACATGTCTCCTTTCATCGGCTGCTTGCACGCGGCAAGCAAACCGACGAACAGGAGCGGAACGACTGAAATGAACTTCATGACCTGGCCTCCCGCGAAAGAAAGATGACCTTGATTTCCTGACGGTATTATACACCTTGTTTATATATATGTCAAGCACTATTCATACAAACAAAAAGTCCCCGAGAGATGCGCGCGAACGCGACAACTCCCGGGGACCCTACCGTGCTCAAGCAGACTTCTGTTCGTTCGCGGGAATGAAACTTGGAACACGACGACGGTGATGCACCACAACCAGCGTTGCGATAAGAGCAATCGCAACGTACCACCCCAATATCGCCAGCCTGGGAAAAAAGTAGTACTTCATAGCCGAGGCACCTCCCAGCATCGTTGCCACGGTCGCGAATGCGAAACGCTTGCGCATCATCAACTCTCCTTGCGAACGGGTTTGTGAAGCTTTGTGCTAGACCATCATGGGGTGGTGCCGAGCTCCTCCATCAGGATTCGTCATCGTCGTCGTCAATGGGGTAGAAAGTATTGACGAGTGTTGAGACAATCATACAGAGAATCTCCATTTGTTACCTCGTCATTTTTAAGGAGTTGAGGAATCGGCGGGGTGCCGAATCCTTTCTAATGATTGCCGAGAAACCTGCGATTCTCCTCCTCAATCGACATGTTGGCGACTCGACGGAAATAAACCTGCTTCCCGTGCTTGCACTTCAAGCAATGCCGAGCGTGCACCCTGTCAACATACGTACGATTGAGGTGATAGTCCCTGCTCTTGCGCGTTTTCTTGAGGGCAAGGGTCAATCGACTTCCACATTTGTCGCACTTTGTGCCAGGGAGAGTGTCGATTACGAACAACGTGAAGAAAAAAACCGCAAAGACGATATACCACACGAGCGCCTCTGGCTTTTGGCCGGAAAGAGCTGTCTTGGGAATCAGCGGGGTGCCGAATCCTTACTATTACAAGTATAGCATATTACATGATATTTGTCAAATTAAAATAGGTAGCAAAATAGCCCTAAGATTAGGGCTATTTTGAAGATTCAAACACTATGTTCTGGCGACTAGCTACTCTTCCTTTTCAAGTACCATCGCCTCAACAGAGCTTAACTGCCGTGTTCGGAATGAGAACGGGTGTGACCTCTGCGATAAATCACCAGAACATAAAGTTCGAAAACATAAACCTGAAATCAAAAACTCAGAAGTGGGGGTGATTTCGATGATTCGAAAATCACCCGTTAGTGGGTGGTGTGGGTGCGTGAAGAACCAGGACGATTTGGAGGATTCCGGGCCTCCGCCACGATCCAAGCTCATCCACGCACCCACCAACCACGGGCCTGAGTGGATTCGAACCACCGATCTTCGTCCCCCGAGGACGACGCTCTAACTCTGAGCTACAGGCCCAAACAAGCACGCAAAGGGATTCGAACCCCCGACCTCCGTAGTGTCAGTACGGTGCTCTACCGGTCTGAGCTACGCGTGCAAGTTGCCCGAGAACGAAATTGGACAAACTTTGCGACCCTTGGCTCTCCACGAGAGACCAATTGAAGCTACGCCTGATTCTTACCAACTCGTTCTCGGACAAACCCACTTCTGAATTTTTGATTTTCCCGAACAAAACAGCGGCCGACAAGCGACCTGTTTCGTACGGGACAAGTACAAATAACCCTTCGATTCACACTGAAAACAGTGTTCTCTCAGGGCAGGCAACAAACATTGAAATGATAATTCATTTCATATAACAGGATGAAGTAAAACACGAATGATTACGAATGAAATCGAATGACACGAATAGATTCGTTACATTCGTTCTGATTCGCGTATATTCGTATCGCGATTTCCAAATTTCCTAATAGAAATGGGCGAATTAGTACACCTCGGCTCAACACATTGCTGTGCTTACACCTAGTGCCTATCAACGTGATCATCTCTCACGGGCCTCATAACGAATTCTAATCTTGAAGCTGGCTTCCCTCTTAGATGCTTTCAGAGGTTATCCATACCGAACTTAGCTACAGAGCAGTGCCCTTGGCAGGAACAGCTCTCACACCAGAGGTTCGTTCACTCCGGTCCTCTCGTACTAGGAGCAAACCTTCTCAAAATTCAACGCCTGCAGTAGATAGGAGACCAACCTGTCTCACGCATGTTTTTCACGTGTCGCCACGTGCATTGGACTATATCTTAATCCTGAAAATTTCAGGATCGTTAACGTGTAGTCTCTACGGGCGCCGAGATTTTCTTAACGGTAATCCGTTTTAGAAAATCTAAGTGCAGTCGCGTCTAGCGAGCTGCCGTCTTCCCTCGGTATAGCCTCGGACATCAATCCGAGATTCCACCGATATTAGTTAACTGGATCATCCCGCATTTCTGCGAGCGACCGCCGCGATCTTTCTATGGTTGTATTAACAGTCAAATCACTCTGAATCCTCTGAGGATTCAGACGGTCCAACTCGCAAAACGTAGAACGTAAACCGTAAAACGCAAAAATTCTCTTGCGCTCCACGTTCTACGCTACACGCTTCACGGTCTGAACGGTCTGAACCCAGCTCGCGTATCATTTTAATTGGCGAACAGCCAAACCCTTGGGAGCTTCTTCACCCCCAGGATATGATGAGCCGACATCGAGGTGCCGAACTCCGCCGTCGCTATGGACGCTTAGGCGGAACTAGCCTGTTATCCCCAGGGTAGCTTTTATCCGATAATCCTTCGCCGCGTCTAATGCGTACGATCGGTTCACTATGTTCCACTTTCGTGTCTGTTTGACATGTACGTCTCACAGTTAAGCCAGCTTATGCCATTACACTATCGGCACGGTTTCCATTCGCGCCTAGCTGACCTTAATAAACTCCTCCGTTACTTTTTAGGAGGATAGCGCCCCACTAAAACTGCCCGCCAGATACTGTCTCTCATGGTTTTTGCCCATGGGGTTAGAAAATACGTCATGCAAGATGGCTATTTCACTGTCGAGTAGATTCCATCCGAGAACGAAACCATCAGACCTCTCACCACTATGCTACGCATGCTAAACGTATTCTCAATATCAAGTTGCAGTAAAGCTCCTGGGGTCTTTTCGTCTAACTGCAGGTAACCGGCATCTTCACCGGTATTGTATTTTCACCGAGCGGATCCCCGAGACAGTTCTCCAGTCATTACACTATTCGTGCGCGTCGGAACTTACCCGACAAGGAATTTCGCTCTTCTATTCCTCTCAGAAGGACTCTCTCTTAGCCCACTTTTGCAAGTTTGGGCCCGTGACGTTGGTCTCTCGTTGATCACGATGGACTATTTCTGCATTACGACAGAATAGGTAGCTGGAAATGTAATGATTATATGTTTAATTTGTTTATCGTTTTCTATAACAGTCCCAGTCCTTGTGCGAGCAATAAATTGTTCGCACAACCTTAGGACCGTTATAGTTACGGCCGACATTCACCAGGGCTTATAACAATCAGCATGCACATCACGCTAAGCGCTATGCAAGTTTATAAGTTTAATAAGTTACGCTTCGCTTTAGTTTAATAAGTTCTGAATTCAAAACTTATTCAACTTTTTCAACTTATACAACTTCTAAACTGACATTGTACTCAATGT
>OCZT010006412.1_pt1 | contig 11652 bp, 10 predicted proteins | sample 1539031 | NCBI WGS metagenome assembly OCZT01 (sample SAMEA3539308, study PRJEB22396) | soil metagenome | biome: tundra; feature: field; material: soil | place: USA | collected 2010-05 | depth 0.15 m
CGGCGACTGTCGGTGATACGGTAAACTTGCTGCCCGCATTTTTTCTAAGCGCTGCCTTATCTTTCACAACTACTCCATTTTGGCCAAATTCCTGATCACGGGCAGAAATAATGGCGGAATCAATCAATCCCTCAAACAAAGCTAATTCCATTAGAGCTGTAACTGTTCCACCATGCTGGGCATTTTCACGTAATTGAGGATCAGTAGCCCGGGAAAAACAATAACCTTTCACCGCTCCTGTCTCCGGCGTCAAATCGCCGGAATCAAAGAGCATATTTCTTAATTCATTCAGATCAGTTAAGGTTCTGGGACAAAAATCATAACATTTACCATTTTCCAGATCACAAGTATGCAACTGAACGGTCCGGTCGTGAAATATAACCTGATAAGGACAAAGGCCTACACAGGCTCCGCAGCCAGTGCACAAGCCACCTTCCAGTACTTCTTTTTTCAATATTTTCTGGCTGATAACCATTTTAACCAGTGAACTCATTCCCATGTACTACCTTCTGAATTTGTATTTTTATATATCATCATGGTTTTTGAGGCAAGACAATGATGAATAAACGGCAAAGTACTCTTTTGATAGTTAGTTTCTGAAATATTGTAAAGAAATAACAAAAGATATCGCTGCTTTAAAATGCTTAGAAACGTTTCTGCTTTTTTTCGCGAGCGCATCATTGTGGTTGTTGACATCCTCTGTTAATTGTATTATTAAGCGCCTGCAAAATTAATCTTTCCCAGTAGCTCAGTCGGTAGAGTCCGCGGCGGCGAATTAACCATCGAGTCCGGGAAAATTGTTTTATGTGTATTACCGATTACTTTGTGTTCCCCAGTAGCTCAGTCGGTAGAGCGGGTGGCTGTTAACCACCATGTCCGTGGTTCGAGTCCGCGCTGGGGAGCCAGAATAAAAAAGCCCAACTTCTAAGGAGTTGGGCTTTTTAGGTTTAGTGATATAATAAAATCGTTGCGGACAGAAAGAATGTCATTCCGGTTGAGTCCGCCACGGCGGACTGGAGAGCAAAACAAGTAAGTGCGTTTAGCGATGGGTAATTATCATAAATTCATCGCTATTTTGCTCATCATTTCTTAACATAAGAACAAATTTTGATAGAATTTTAGAAAGTATAATCATGAACTATATGATGTTTGACTTGACAATGAACTTGTAGTATTAATCCAATATAATAAAGTAATGGTTTTTTAAAGAGATGTCTTTATTTATTGCTTACTTAAATAACATGTATTCAAAAAAGAGGAGGAGAAAAATGAAGCATTTGAAAGGATTTATCTTCTTATTGACCGTATTATTGACGATGTCGTGGACATCGCCCAGTCAGGCGTCAGACATAGTAATCGGATTTACCGGCCCGCTTAGTGGTCCGGCTGCCGAATACGGTCAGAATTGCGTAAACGGGCTGGACATGGCCATTAAAGAATTGAACGCAGCCGGAGGCATTACAGTCGAAGGGCAGAAGCTCCTCTTTAAACTGGAAAAACTCGACGACAAGGAAGATCCCAACCAGGCCATGAGTAATGCCCGCCAGTTCCTGGTCAATAATGCCTTGGCCATATATAATCCGGTATTCAGCACGCAGGCCGCTTTAATGAAAGTTAATCAGGAAGATTGCAACGAGTTCATTTTGATGGGTTTTACAAGTAGCCCCAAAGCCACCCAAACGGGTAATAAATTATTGGTAACTATGAATACTCCTCTGACAGTTTATGCTCAGCTCTTTGCCGATATGGCCTGGGAGCGCGGCTGGCGCAAGGCGGCCATGGTTGTAACTCTCGGAGCTTACGGTGATGAGTGGCGGGAAGTCTTCAAAACCTACTGGAAAAAACTCGGCGGTAAGATCACGGCGGATAAGCCTGCCGATTACTCTAAAACGGATTATACCGCTCCCCTTGCGGCAGCTTTGGCGACAAATCCCGATGTTATGCTCATCGGCGGTCCTTCGGCCACAACAGCCCTAGTCATTGAACAATCACGTAATATGGGTTACAAAGGCGGTTTCCTGCTCGTCGACCAGGCCAAAATGGATTATATCGCCCAGATGCTGGAGGGTACGAGTTTGATGGAAAACGTGATCGGGATATTGGGCTATGCCGGTTCTCCCGCATTGGCGACTCCGGCTTTTGATAAAAAGTACAAGGCAAACTATAGAAGGCTTACCACCTGGGAGGTTGTCCAGCATTACGATAGCATCTATTATCTGGCCAAAGCAATCCAGGCCGCAAACACGGTAGATGATGTTTATGCAATCCGCGCTGCGCTTCCCAAGGCTTTCCCGCAGCTTGCCGATAAATTTTCCCAAGAGGATCACGGAATTTCATCTGCCGGACGTGTGTATACGATGGCGGGTGTGCAATCAATTAAAAATGGTAAATTTACGCACCCGGATCTTTATGTCTGGTGGGCAAAAACACAAGCGGAATTCGATAAGGTCAAAAAGGCAACCAAATATACGGTACCATTAAAATGGTTTAAATCAAAGATGGGAAAGATCGAATAGCTTAAAGAATCCGGTTATTAACGTTATCTTATTTATCCGGATTAATAACTGAGCATCTTTTTTGAATCTATTGTCATACCATTCACTTTCAAAGGATAACGAGGCGGCGAGAAGGAGGTGCCTGAAACGTATTGTACATACGTTGAAGAAGCCGACGACGATGCCAACAAAGTTAGCCAAAGAAAGCGAATTGGTATCAGGTAAAAAATAATAATCCCCCACCTACTTTGTGCAGTAGTCTGGGGGATTTTACATTAAAAGTGAGCCCCTCAGATATTCCAATATTTTTTCGAAACTAACCGCAGACAGAATACTGCATGAAAGCCATAAAATGATTAATACTTTTAACAAGTAAACCACTACCGGCTGAAGCCGGTAGTGGTTTACTTTAATCTTCTGCCTCAATCACGTCATCATATTCCGGTATCACAATTCCACGGCGTACCATGATTTGATAAATCCTTTCCGATTGGCCTTCCACATATCTGGATGTGCCATTGGGTTTATAGCGGCGTGGATTAGGCAAAACCGCGGCAAGAGTTGCCGCTTCACGAGCAGTCAAATTTGCTGCGTGTTTCCCAAAGTTGGTTTGCGCTGCCAATTCGATACCGAAAATCCCATTTCCCCACTCGGCCACATTTAAGTAAAGCTCGATTATTCTTCTTTTACTCAGTTGCCTTTCTATCCTCCATGTAAGTATTGCTTCTTTGATCTTTCTGATCGGAACCTTTGCGGGAGAAAGATACAGATTTTTAGCTAGTTGCTGAGAAATTGTGCTTCCGCCAACCTGAAACTTTTTCTTTTTTATATCTTTTTCCAGCGCTTTTTGCATGGCATTAAAATCAAAACCTTCATGCGACCAGAAGTGATCGTCTTCTGCAATAATCACAGCCTTTACAACATAAGGAGATATTTGAGAAAGAGGTACCCATGCTGTATTGATTGATTTCTTTATTCTTTTTTTTTGCCAGCTTTCTTCCCGATATTCCATAAAGGCGGTTTTTCCGGGACGATTCTTTTTTAAATAAGCCACATTGGGATAAATGAAATAGCGCCCGATATCGACAATAAAGTAAGCAGCAATCAAGAGCATAACTATTATAATTAACTTTTTCCAAAATCGCATAGCTATCCTTAATTCCACTTCTAAATCAAAGCGCTATCCTTGCTGGCAGCGTCGTCGGCTTCCTCAACGTATGTACACTCGTCGCCTCCTCCTTGCCGCCTCGATATCATCTTTGATTTAGAAATGGTATTACATATTTTTTGTGCTGCTTTCCTATAACGCATTAAAGCAGATTGCAAAATAAATTTGACAGGAAAAATTATTTTTAGTATAGCATACGGCACAAAGTCAGCGGAACGTTGCTGGAGATCAATCTTCATATTCTTTGTGCAGTGAATTATCCCCTAATGTATCGGTATCTAGACAAAATTTGTGCATCGTTAGCAAGATGGGGAGCACCCAACAAAAAAAGGAGGTACTTCATAGTGAAACGGCAGATTTTCGCATTGGCAGGACTCTTTGTCCTCTTTTCGTCATTATTCTTGGTTAGCAACGTTTTAGCCAACGTAAACACCAATGTTTACCATAATAAGGCAAAATCAGGACCAAAGGCATCTTATTACACAGTCAAAAGCGGGGACACTCTCGGAACAATCGCCAGAAAAACCAAAGTTCCTGTAAAACGAATAATGGCTCTGAACAATGTTCGACCGGCCAGTTTACGCATTGGACGGAAACTTGTTTTGTCCAAGCCGGCAGGCAATTCTGCTCAAAAAGAATCTGTCACGGATGAAGAAGAGGAAGACATTACTGAAAATATTGATTTGTCCGAGTTGGAAAAAGAAAAAAGAGAAAATGAAGAACTTTTAGGAAAATGGAGCAGCCCCGATGAAAGGAAATTATTTATTAAAGTGGCAACTGGTTTTTTAGGCGCGCGATATAGACTGGGCGGCTCCACGGTAAGAGGAATAGACTGTTCCGCTTATGTACGCAAGATGTATGAATTTTTCGATATAAGTTTGTCTCGTACTGCCCGAGAACAATCCACTGTAGGCGTCAGTGTCGAGAGAGAAGAACTGGAGGAAGGTGATCTGGTTTTCTTCCGGACACACAGGCCGATAGGACATGTGGGAATATACATTGGTAACAATGAATTCGTTCACGCCTCATATAAGGGTAAAGTCGTCCGCATTGACAGCTTGGATAGACCTTATTTTCAAAAAAGATTCCGGCGCGCTGTCAGGGTAAAGGGTCTTGATAATAACAATAAGGGCGCTTAATCTCGATCCGGAAACAAATCTGTTCATCAAATAATGGAGTTTAACTTAGAGCCCCGTTACTTTCTCCTGCCATATTTGTCAGTTGATTATCCACAAAGTTTATTATATAAATTTTGTTGAGTTTATCTGGTTTATTAATTGCTTTTTTTTGAATAGGATATGATAGAAACCATATTAATAAAGAGGATATGAAAATAAATATTCAGCTCTTTTCCAGTATTTTTGTAATGCCTTTATTTTGCAGCGGTTGTTTGGTTGCGGAAAGTAAGTATATAAAAAAGTGGAAGACGTAGAAAATATGACCAAACAATTGTCCGCCCTCACTGAAGAAAACAGCGCCTTAAAAGAGCAGATAAAAAAAGAAGGGCTGGCTGTGCTCAAGAGAGTGGTGGAAATATCGAAAAAAGTTAAAGACAAAAATATCCGCATTGAGGGGCATGCGGATAATGTAAAAATTACCAGCAGATTAGCCAAAGTATATCCGACCAACTGGGAACTTTTTGCGGCACGAGCGATCAATGTCTCAAAATATTCGCAGCAGCAAGGCATTGATCCTAAGATTCTTTCGGCAACTGCTTTTGGCGAATATCAGCCACTGGCGGATAACTCAACTGCCGAAGGCCGGGCGAAAAACCGCCGCATAGCCATTATTCTGCTGCCCCAGCATTGATGACTCAATGAAAAGTCATCAATGCCGTTACACCGGCGGAAGCCGGTGTCCAGAAACTTTGGGAAATACTGGATTCCCCCGTCATGCGCCGGGTATAAGGCTAAAAACATGCCGGAACGATGAAAAGGTTTTAGTTCTACTTTTTACAAGTTAATCAAGGAATAGTAAATGGGAAGAAATTTAGTTGAAAAGATTCTTGCCGGGCATTTAATTGCCGGCAACCTTGTGCCCGGAGAAGAGATCGGCATTCGTATTGATCAAACCCTAACACAGGATGCCACAGGCACAATGACATACCTTCAATTTGAAGCGATGAATGTGCCGCGTGTAAAAACAGAACTTTCGGTTAGTTACATCGATCATAATACAGTTCAAATCGGCTTTGAAAATGCAGACGATCATCGCTATTTGCAAAGCGTGGCACATAAATACGGTGTGGTGCTTTCGCGCGCGGGTAACGGTATCTGCCATCAGGTGCATCTGGAACGATTCGGCAAACCGGGAAAAACCATGATTGGTTCTGACAGCCACACACCTACCTGCGGCGCGCTGGGCATGATCGCCATCGGCGCGGGCGGCCTTGACGTAGCGCAGGCAATGGCCGGTGAACCTTTTTATCTGACCGGCCCCAGGGTTGTAAAAATAAATCTGACCGGCAAGCTTCAGCCGTGGGTTTCTGCCAAGGATATTATCCTCAAAGTCCTCCAAATTTTTTCAACCAAAGGCAACGTCGGAACCATTTTTGAGTATGGCGGAGAGGGGATTGCGTCGCTTAGCGTGCCAGAACGCGCCACCATCACCAACATGGGCGCGGAATGCGGCGTGACGACCTCGATCTTCCCCAGTGACGAACTCACCCGGTTTTTCCTTGTCTCACAACAAAGAGAAGCAGACTTTATTGAATTGAAGGCGGATAACGACGCTGTTTACGCCAAAACAGTAAACATTGATTTATCCACGCTTGAACCCCTGACGGCCAAACCGCACAGTCCGGATAATATCGGCACCGTGCGCAGCATGAAAGAAATTGCCGTGGATCAGGTCTGTCTGGGCAGCTGCACTAATTCGTCTTATAAGGATTTAGTAACTGTCGCAAAAATCCTCAAAGGGAAAGTGGCTCACCCTGATGTCAGTTTTATTCTGGCACCCGGCTCACGGCAAGTTCTCGATAATCTCGCCCGTGGCGGTTATTTGGCCGACCTCATCGCTTCCGGCGCGCGGCTGATGGAAAACGCTTGCGGCTTTTGCATCGGCAACAGTCAGAGTCCCAAATCCGGCGCGGTATCACTGCGCACATCTAACCGTAATTTTCTGGGACGATCGGGAACCATGGACGCCGATGTTTACCTCGTCAGCGCCGAAACTGCCGCGGCAGCGGTCATTACCAGCCATTTTACCGATCCGCGAGACTTGAAAATGGCATACCCACAAGTGACCATGCCTCATAATTTAATTATCGATGACAGCATGATCATCCGACCGGACAATACACAAAGCAACATTGAAATCTATCGCGGCCCGAATATCGGCGCTCCGCCTGCCAACTCCGCGCTTCCCGATACTCTTTCCGGTCAGGTCACTATTAAAGTCGGTGATAAAATCACGACCGATCATATCATCCCCGCCGGAGCGCGGATGAAGTATCGTTCGAATATTCCTAAATATTCCGAATTCGTTTTTGAAAACGTGGATGCATCTTTTGCTAAGAGCGCTATGGCACTGAAGGATACAGGAAAGCACAACATTATTGTCGCCGGCCTGTCTTATGGTCAGGGATCGTCACGCGAGCATGCCGCCATCTGCCCCATGTATCTGGGCGTGCGCGCGATCATTGCCAAATCGCTGGAAAGAATCCACGCCGCTAATCTTATCAACTTCGGTATCCTGCCCTTGACTTTCATCATCGAGAGTGACTATGACACTATCGCCCAGGGTGATGATCTGGAAATCGCCACGGCCAGAATGGCCATCACGGAAGGCAAAAACCTGTTAGTGCAAAACAAGACCAAAGGCACATCCTTCTCAGTAAGCTGCCCTTTGTCGTCAAGACAAAAACAAATCATCCTGGCCGGAGGCGCGCTCAATATCCGCAGCCAGAAATAATATTTTAATCACGGGCATGAACCCCAAAGTAAGCTTTGTGGTTCATACCTTCCGCTTCGCGGGATTGCTCAACTTAGCAATTCCGATACGCTTCGCTCAGCATGCGCCGGGTTTTACTTTCGAAATTGTAGTTTCACAAATAAATTAATATGGAGTAAAATTTTTACATGACAAATAAAATCAAAGTAAAAACAACTATCGTCGAAATGGACGGCGATGAAATGACCCGCATCATGTGGCAGATGGTGAAAGACAAACTACTCTTCCGCTATCTGGATATGAATATTGATTACTACGATCTGCACGTCAAACATCGCGACGACACGGATGATAAGGTAACCTTTGACGCCGCCCGCGCGATTATGAAATACGGCGTCGGCATTAAATGCGCCACGATCACCCCCAATGAAGCCCGTGTGAAGGAATACAATTTGAAAAAGGCGTGGAAGAGTCCCAACGGCACCATTCGCGCCCTGCTGGACGGCACTGTTTTTCGTAAACCCATTCTCGTGGGCAACATCAAACCGGGCGTCTCTTCATGGAAAAAACCTATTACAATCGGCCGTCACGCTTACGGAGATGTTTATGACAATTTTGAATTGAAGATTCCGCAGGCCGGAAAGCTGGAAGTTGTCTTTACCCCACAGGACGGCAGCAAACCGCAAACAAAGCTGGTGAAAGATTTTCCTTCGGCAGGCATTGTTCAAATCAACCATAACCTGGAACAATCGATTTCAAGTTTTGCCAGAGCGTGCTTTACCTATGCGCTTGCCGAAAAAATTGATGTGTGGTTTTCCACGAAGGATACCATTTCGAAAATATACGATGCGGGTTTCCGCAATATCTTTGACCGCGAATTTGAGACAAACTGGAAAGATAAATTTTCAAAGGCAGGGATTGAATATTTCTTCACGCTGATCGACGACGCAGTCGCGCGCATCATGAAAACAGAAGGCGGCCTTTTGTGGGCGCTGAAAAATTATGATGGCGACGTGATGTCGGATATGATCGCTTCCGCGAGCGGTTCCCTGGCCATGATGACATCGGTGCTGGTTTCCCCCAACGGCTGGTTTGAATATGAAGCCGCGCACGGCACGGTACAAAAGCATTACTACAAACATTTAAAAGGCGAGGAGACCTCCTCAAACTCGATGGCGCTTATTTTTGCCTGGACCGGCGGCCTGCGCAAACGCGGCGAATTGGATGGAACCCCGGATGTGGTAAGATTTGCCGATCAAGTTGAAAAAGCGGCACTGGAAACAGTCGAAGGCGGTATCATGACCGGTGACTTGCTATTACTTGCCGAAAAGAAACCTTCCAACAAGAAAGTCAACACAGAAGGATTCATTGATGCCATCGCTGATACTTTGAAGAAAAAGCTCAATGGTTAAAAATCCCGCCAATGCCTTACCTAATTTACTGGACTTTACTCTGGAGGAAATGGAGAAATTCATTTCTTCTGCCGGCAAGGAAAAATTCCGGGCACGGCAAATCATGAAATGGCTGCATCAGTCAGGCAGTCTTTCTTTCGATGATATGACCACTCTTTCCCGCAATTTTCGTGAGAAACTGGCCGCGATCGCCCGAATCCAAAGACCGGAGATCATCAAAATTCTCACATCGCAGGATGGAACAAAGAAAGCACTCCTGCGCCTGGAAGACGATCTTTGTATCGAAAGTGTTTTAATCCCGGGTAAAAGCCACTGGACAATATGCTTATCCACACAAGCCGGTTGTGCTATGGATTGTAAGTTTTGTCTTACTGCCTCTCAGGGCTTCAAAAGAAATTTGCTGCCTTCAGAAATTACAGGCCAGCTTATAGCACTCAAACACGAAAAGCCGGAAGGCATCGACATTAAAAATATTGTCATGATGGGCATGGGTGAACCGCTCGCCAATTACGAAAACACTCTTAAGACTATAAATATTCTGACCTGCGATTTCGGCCTGGGTATCTCCAACAGAAAAATTACGGTTTCCACCTGCGGGCTTGCCCCACAAATAGTTCAGTTGGGGAAAGATATCTGTATCAATCTGGCTGTATCGCTCAACGCGCCGGATGACGCAACCAGAAACAAGCTTATGCCGATCAACAAAAAATATCCCCTGGAAGTTTTGCTCGATGCTTGTAAAAAATATCCCATGCCCGGCCGTCGCCTGCTAACTTTTGAATACATTCTTATCGAAGGTGTTAATTCTTCTTTGCACGATGCCGAAAAGCTTGCAGCCTTATTAAAAAACCAACGCTGCAAATTAAACTTGATTGTCTTTAACGAATATCCCGGGTCGTCTTTTAAATCACCGCCGCAGAAGGCTGTCGAAGCTTTTCAGCAGCTGCTGATCAAAAAACATTTTACAACCATGATCCGGGCCAGTAAAGGCAGCGACATCCTAGCCGCCTGCGGCCAGTTGAGTGATTCGGACAATGATCATTGACATTTATCCGGAAATAATAATGTAAAGGAGTAATATCGCAGGAACATAATATCCTTTTTTCAGATCTATTGCCCAAATTTTATTCCAGCAAGACTTAAATTTGCCATAACGCCGATTATTTCTTTTCTTCCTTCTTCGGCGTTGGAGCCACAGCTTATTTTCCAACAACTTTAGCGGAATCAAATTTCATTGCTTTGATTGCTTCATCCATTTTGTTTATTTGAACGGATGATGTTAATTCCTGAGTTGTTGCGCAACTGATGATTAAAAAATAATCCTGCAAAAACTAAAATAGCCGCCGATAGTTTACGCTTCATAATTTCCCCTCCTGATAAAAGTCAAAGAAACATATTAACGAAAATTTTCATTTACCGCTTTTTTTAAACGGCAAGCAGTTCTTTTTTTGCCGCGGCTGAGTTTTAAATTTTCTTTCCCGCAGAAGCCGCGAGATGTCTTTTTGTCTGCGGGTATTTTTCTGATTAGCCATAGAAGTGCCGCCTTAGAGGAATATCAAAGACATTCTTCTACGGGAAAAGTAAAGGCTCTTAAACCGGCACGGGGATGCTCAACTTTTAATTTACGTACGAGATCGCAAATATTTTGAATATCTTCATCATGTACTGCTACAAACAGCGTATTGTTTTTCCCCGGCCAAAAATGTGTACCCAGCTTTGGTTCGGATTCTTCGCCTTCACCTGTTGCTCCTTGCATTTTAGTATAAGATTTGAATCCGGCGCTCTTAAATGCGCCAACTATACTCTCATCGGAAGCCGCAGCGTAAATGACCAGAAACATCTTCATGATTCCGACCTCCTTTTTACTCTCATTACTATCATTTTTTCTTCCTAAAATATTCCCAACACACTTTTACTGTTTTCGTTATTATTCCATAAATATTTCTCAGTAACGATACCAAATCAATAAGTATTTCTTTTGATTTTTTCCTTTTAAAATATTCCTGCCAATCATCGAATATGTCATAAGCTGCCGGGACAACCACTAAAGTGAGTACTAAAGAAGTAAGCAGGCCGCCGATAACAGCAATACCCATTGGTGCTCTTGTTTCCGCTCCTTCTCCAACACCCAGAGCTACCGGTAACATACCAAATATCATGGCAAAAGTAGTCATTAGAATCGGCCGCATCCGGACAGGTCCTGCGTGTAATATCGCTTCGCGTTTGGACATGCCTCTTTCCCGCGAAACGTTGGTATAATCAACCAGCAAAATTGCGTTTTTCTTTACCAGACCCATCAAAAGAATTAAACCAATCATACTGTATATGTTCATCGTCTTACCGGTGATGAACAATGCGCCAAAGGCGCCGATAAAGGAAAGTGGCATGGAAAGCAAAACTATTATGGGATGGACAAAACTTTCAAATTGCGCAGCCAGAATCATGTAGGCCATAACGATACCTAAAAACAGGGCAAACAACAGATAGCCAAACGATTCTTTCATTGTATCGGCCATTCCCTGGTATTTGGGCAAATAATCCGGCGGTAGAATGCGTCCGGCAATATCATCAAGTTCTTCCTTAGCCTGCCCTAAGGGCTTTCCTTCCAAACTGGCAAATACAGTCACAGCTCGCTGTCTCTTGAATTTTTTGCGCCCGTAAAATGTCGAAATAGGCTATTTTCACT
>OCZT010006413.1_pt1 | contig 11651 bp, 11 predicted proteins | sample 1539031 | NCBI WGS metagenome assembly OCZT01 (sample SAMEA3539308, study PRJEB22396) | soil metagenome | biome: tundra; feature: field; material: soil | place: USA | collected 2010-05 | depth 0.15 m
TCTGCTCGAAGGCGTGGACGAACTGGGCTACATCCTGAAGCAGGACGCAGCGATCTCCGCATTCGAGACACAGCGCGTGGGGTCTGTCAACACGCTGGTCTGAGCCGTCCTATCCCGACGACGTCTTTAGGAGATTCCGCGCTAAAGACTCAGCCGGACTCGGCTGCGGCTGATTGATGAAGTCCCACGCCTCCTCTGGCAGCCAACCATCCGTAGCGCTGGGCTCCAACTGCGCCACAATAAAAAATCCCTTTGGAAACGTGTTGCCAATCAAGCGATTGAGGGTCTTGGCGTCCAGCGCGGAAATAACAAAGACTTGGCCAGGCAAAATGCCGTACCAGTTTACGATCTCTGGACGGGTGTCAAAGAAGGCAGTGAGGTCTTGAACGCGAAGGCTGAGTATGTTGAACCCAACCAAGAAACAAACGATACGTGGATACGATCATGAATCTTCCTCGGTTGCACCAATGCGCTCGTCAACAGGATTAGCGACTCTAGCGACGCTCGCCGGATCAACCACCTGCAACGGGGCGCTTTTCTTAATTATAGTCAAAGCCATTTGGCGAAGCTGAAACTCCTCGGATTGAAGCTTGTCGGGCTTCTTGAGCGCGAAGTAAACATAAGCCCAGCAGGCGAGAGCCAAAGGTGCCATGCCCGCGATTGCGAGGGGGACACACAAAGGCTCGAGAACGGGCCTGAAGCTGAAGAGATACGCCGCGATCCAGCAAGCGACCCCGAAGCAGCAGAGCCACAGCGCCGGTGTCATCGCGCTGCGCACGATTCGCTTTGCCAACTCGCAGTGGTAGCGCCTCGACCTTATGATACACGCGCCATCACGTAAAACGGCAAGCCAACGCTCTTAAGCTGTTTCTTTGCGCGACTTAGGCGATTCAGTCACCCCGGGGCCGACTCATCGAGCCATAAACTTCGGCCAGGAGATATACCGATGGCCGCAACGACCTCTGGAACCAAGACCGTAACACACAATGTCGCGCCGCATCTGACGGGGGCGATTCTTACTACGCTGCTGGCGACGCCGATTGAAAGCCTCACTGTAGGGCAGGTTGACGCCCTTCGCGACGCGTTGAGGCGCTGCTCGGACGGCGAGAACCCGGCACGCACCGTCGGATCGCTGCTTAGCTAGCGTTCCGCAGATGTGGCGCTGGACGCCGCGGGAACGGGCTTCTTGAGCACGTATTTGCTGTACCAGCTCAGATAGCGCTCGTATCGATCTTTGACATAACTGGGCCGCGAGATGCCGTGAAACTCGTTGGGGTAAATCACGAGCTGTGTCTCTACGCCCAGGCTCCGCAGCGCCTGGTACATTTGCTGGCCGCCCTGGACGGGGACGTTGAAATCGCGTTCGCCGCCCAGAAACATGGTGGGCGTGGCGATGCGGTCGGCATGCAGGAAGGGGTAGGAAATTTTCACGTACGTTTCCCATCCCTTCGCGGTCCAGGGCGGGCCGATTTCATAATCGTATTGCAGGATGTATTGATCGGTGCCGTAGAACGAGACCGTGAAAGCCGTTCCTGCGCCGCTGGTGGCGGCTTTGAAGCGACGATCGGTGGCGATGATGTAGTCGGTCAGGATTCCGCCGTAGCTCCATCCGCCGACGCCCAGTTTGTCAGGGTCGGCCACGCCCATTTTGATGACATGATCGACGCCGGCGAGCAGATCCTCGACTTCATAATGTCCCCAGTCGGCGAAGATCGAATAGGAATATTTCTGGCCGCGGCCAGCACTGCCGCGATAATTCACTGCCAGCACGGCGTAGCCATTGGCGGCGAAGACCTGCCGTTCCACGCTGAACTGGTGCGCGTCCTGGCCGTTGGGGCCGCCGTGAATCCGCAACAGCAGAGGAACCTTGGCGCCTTTCACGTAGCCGACCGGATACGTCAGCAGGCCGTGGACATCCGTGCCGTCCTTGCTTTTGAAGTTCACTTCTTCGGTGGGCGGGATGTCGAGTTCCGCGAAGAGCTCGTCGTTCTGATGCGTCAACTGGCGCAGCGAGCCTCCTTGTACGGCATAAATTTCGTTGTGCCGCGAATCGCCGCCTGACAAGACAGCGGAGCATGCGGCGGCGACTGTCGGACTGGAGACGACCACAGGGGTCGACATCAATCGTTCGGCGCTGCCGCCGGAAACGGGGACGCGGACGGGATACGCGCTGCGATCGTCGGCAACGAGCACGGTCAAGGATTTTCCATCGGCGCTCCAGCGCGGCGCGGAAACGCCCCGGTCGAGATCCTTCGCGGCTTTCACGAGCGCGGGCGTCGCGCTTCCGTCGGCGGATACGAGCGCGAGGCGCTCCATGCCGTAGGCGTTGTATTTTTTTTCGTCGCCGACCAGGAACGCGATCCATTTCCCATCGGGCGACCATTCCAGGCGCGAGCGGCCGGCGCGGATATCGTTTTTCGTCAGCGCCTTTTCCGCTACGCCGGGCTTGGCTTCGGCGACGTACACTTGCGCTTCGGGATTGCGGTCCGAATCCTGCTCGTGATTGCTGGTGAAGGCGATCCACTTCCCATCGGGCGACCAGACGGGGCCGGCTTCGTCGGAAGATTTCTGCGTGGTCAAGCGGTCCAGTTTCTTCGTCGCGATGTCGAACAAATAGATGAAGCTGTGCCGGCCGGTCAACAGATAGCCCTGCACATCCTGTTTAAATTTGTAGCGATCGATGACGATGGGCTTCGGTGTTTTGGGTTTGGCGGGACCATCGGCTGGGTCGGCATCGGGATCGGGATCGCCGATCACCAGCGCCAGTTTCGTTGAGTCGGGCGACCATTCATAGCCCTGCAAGCGGCCTTTTACATCGGTCAACTGCATGGCTTCGCCACCGGCGCGGGGCAGCAGCCAGACCTGGCTGCCTTTCGCTTTCCCCGGGCGCGACGAGGTGAAGGAGAGATATTTTCCGTCGGGGCTCCAGCGGGGCGACGATTCGCTATCGGTGCTGGAGGTCACCTGGCGGTCGGTCTTGCCGTCGTAGCCGATCATCCAGACGTGGCCGCCGGATTTATCTTCCTTCACATCGATGGTGGAGACGGTGTACGCCACCCACTGGCCATCGGGCGAGCACTGCGGGTCGCGCACTTCGCGGAACCGAGCGAGATCGTCGAGTTTCAACGGGCGGGGCACGGGTTGCGCCCAGATGGAAACGGCGGACAAGAGAATAACCAGGATTCGTGAAACGGACATAAGGACCAGTTTACACCGTGATAGGATTCGTTCATGTTGCGAAAAATCGTGTTGGTGGTGGCCGCGGCGGCGCTGGCGGTGGCGCAGAAGCTGGATGGGTTCGACACGTTCGCCAATCAGGAATTGCGGGACTGGAAGTGCGACGGGTTCGCCATCGCCGTGATCCAGGACGGCAAAGTGATTCTTTCGAAGGGCTATGGGTTGCGCGATGTGAAGAAGAATCTTCCAGTGACGGAGAAAACGCTGTTCGCGATCGGCAGCGCGACGAAATCGTTCACCGTGACGGCGATGGGCACGCTGGTGGATCAAGGAAAGCTGGATTGGGACAAGCCGGTGCGCGATTATCTGCCAGACTTCAAGATGTTCGATCCGTTCGCCACCGAACGCATGACGCCGCGCGACCTGGTGACGCATCGATCCGGGCTGCCCCGCCACGATTTGATGTGGTACAGTTCTCCGTTTTCGCGGCAGGAGTTATTCGAGAGGCTGCAATACCTGGAGCCCAACAAGGATTTTCGAACGACTTTTCAGTATCAGAACCTGATGTTCATGACGGCCGGCTATCTGGCGGGACACGTGGCGGGGACGACCTGGGAGCAACTTGTGCGGAAGGCGATTTTTGAGCCGCTGGGGATGACGAGCTCGAATTTTTCGGTGACCGAGTCGCAGAAGTCGACGGACTATTCGCTGCCGTATCAAGTGGTGAACGATGTGGTGGTCGACATGCCGTTTCGCAACATCGATTCCATTGGCCCCGCCGGCTCGATCAATTCGAACATCGAGGACATGACGAAGTACGTGACGATCCACATGGCGAAGGGGAAGGGAGTGGTGTCGGCAACGAACGAGATGCAGATGATGATTCCGCAGATGGCGATTTCCACGCCGTCGCCGGACAAGGAACTGGGCGACCTTGCCTACGGCATGGGATTTTTTGTGACCAGTTACCGGGGGCATAAGTTCGTGCATCACGGCGGCAATATCGATGGCTTCAGCGCGCTGGTGGCGTTTCTGCCGGACGATAAGCTGGGCCTGGTGATTCTGACCAATCAGAACGCGAGCGCGCTGCCGGCGGTGGTGGCGTACAACGTGTGGGACAGGATGCTGGGCTTCGATCAGATCGACTGGACGGCGCGCATTAAGCAGCAGCGCGCTCTGACCAAAGCCTCCGAGCAAGACGCAAAACAGAAAGGCTATACGATTCAGAAGACGGGCACGCATCCATCGCACGAATTGGCTGAGTATGCGGGCGAGTACGAGCACCCGGGCTACGGCATCGTGAAGATCGAGCAGGCGGGAGAGGCGCTGAAGCTGGACTATCATGGGCTGGGCGGCGTGCTGACGCACTTTCATTACGACGTGTTTGAGGTTCCGAAGGACGAGGCGAATCCGTTCTCGCGGGAGAAAGTGCAATTTCATACGAACCTGGCGGGTGACGTGGATTCGCTGGGGATTCCGTTCGAATCGACGTTGAAGGACATCACGTTTGTAAAACTCGGCGATCGAAGGATGACGCAGAAGACTTTTTTGCAGCCATTGACTGGCGAGTTTCAACGTGGCTCGATTACGGCGGCGGTGGCGCTGAAACGCGATAATGCCTTGACGCTGACGATGCCGGGGCAGCCAGTCTACAATTTAGTTCCGGTGCGCGGCACGAAGTTCAACATCAAAGAGCTGAATGGATACAGCGTCGAATTCAAGGGCGACGACCTGGTGTTTTATCAACCGCAGGGAACGTTTGCTGCAACGAGGAGAAAATAAATGTTCGATTTGACAGGCCAGGTTGCCGTTGTCACCGGGTCGACCAAAGGAATCGGGCGCGCAATCGCGGAGGAACTGGCGCGGGCTGGTTCGAAAGTGGTCATTTCGAGCCGCAAGGCCGATGCGTGCGAAGAAGTGGCGGCCGCGATCGTGAATCAAGGGCACGAGGCCATCGCGATTCCGTGCCACATCGGACGGCGCGCGGACTGCGAGGCTCTGATCGCGAAAACGCGCGAGAAATGGGGCAAGATCGACACGCTAGTGTGCAACGCGGCGATTAATCCTTATTACGGGCCGTTGACGGGACTGGCGGACGAAGTATTCAGCAAGGTGATGGAAACGAACGTTCGCAGCAATTTGTGGCTGGCGAACCTCGTGCGGCCGGAGATGGCGGCGCGGCGCGACGGGTCCATCATTATCGTGTCGAGCATCGGCGGACTGAAGGGCACGGAGATTTTGGGGATCTACGCGATTTCGAAGGCCGCGGACATGCAACTGGCGAGGAACCTGGCTGTGGAGTGGGGGCCGGATAACATCCGGGTGAACTGCATCGCGCCAGGATTGGTGAAGACCGATTTCGCGCGCGCGCTGTGGGAGGATCCGGAGTTGAGAAAGGGATCGGAGGATCGAACGGCGCTGCGGAGGCTGGGAGAACCGGAGGACATCGCCGGAGCTGCTGTCTTTTTAGCAGCGCGCGCGGGACGCTGGATTACCGGACAAACCATCGTGATCGACGGGGGACGGACCATCGCATGAAAGCCGCCCTGTTGCGCGAATTCGCGGGACCGATCGCGATTGAGGAAGTGGAGACACCTAGCCCAAGTCCGGGCGAGGTGCTGGTTAAAGTGCAGGCGTGCGGCGTGTGCCACTCCGATCTGCACCTGGCGCTGGGCGATTGGGACATGCTGCGTCCGATCACGAAGATGCCGCTGATTGGAGGGCATGAGATCGCGGGCGTGGTGGCGTCGTTGGGCGAAGGCGTGACCGATTTGAAGATCGGGGACAGGGTTGGCGTGCCCTGGCTGCACTGGACTTGCGGCGAGTGCGAATACTGCTGCGCGGGCCGGGAAACGCTGTGCGGCAAACAGAAGATCACCGGGTGCACCGTGGATGGAGGATTCGCGGAGTATGTGAAGGCTCCGGCATCGCACGTCGCAAGATTGCCGGCCGCGTTGAGCGCGGTGGAGGCGGCGCCGCTGCTGTGCGCGGGTCTCACCGTTTACAAAGCGCTGAAGAATTCCGGAATCGCGAAAGGCGAGAGAGTCGCGGTGTTCGGCGTGGGCGGACTGGGGCACCTGGCGGTGCAGATCGCTCATGCGATGGGCGCGCAGGTTTGCGCGATCGACATCGCGGACGACAAACTGGAACTGGCGCGGTCGCTGGGCGCGGAGTGGACGGTGAATGCGGCGACGGAACAGGTGCCGAAGAGAGTGCGGTCGATCGGCGGGGCGCACGTCGCGCTGGTGACGTCGGCGAGCGTGGCAGCCTACGAAACGGCGCTACGAGTTTTGAAAAAAGGCGGCACGCTGGCGGTGGTGGGGATGCCGAATGAGCCGTTCAAGGTGTCGGCGGTGGCGATGGTTTCGGGCGAGACTCGCATCGTGGCGTCGGCGGTGGGGACGCGCGAAGATATGCGGGAGTTGTTCGAACTGGTGGAGAAGTTTCCGATCCGGTGCCACATAGAAACACGTCCGTTGGACGCGCTGCCAGAGGTGTTCGAAGAGATGAAGCGCGGCGCGGTGCTGGGGCGAGTGGTGCTGGTTTTGTAGCAGAATGCCGCCTTCGCGCAAAATCGCGATTGGATTTCGGGTCCATTCCGGATGGGCCGTGATGGTGGCCGTCGCGGGCTCGCCCCATCGGCCGGCGATCGTCGATCGACAGCGCCTTCAAATCGCGGACACGGCGCAACCTTATCACGCCGCCCGCGATTTGGGCGCGGCTCGCTTCAGCGCTTTTTTGAACGACTGCCGTTTGGCGTCAAATGCTCTTGCCGCTTCAGCATTGGAAGCGGCGATCGCGTGCAGTGCTGCGCGGTCCTTACCGGCTCCGGCCGCCTCTCCCCGACGCTTGAGGCCACGCTCGCTTCTCACGCCGCCATTCACACGGCGGAGGGTGAGTTTGTTTGTGAGATCGTCACACACGCCGCGGAATCGTGCGGTTTGCGCGTCCGTCGAATCAAGGAGAAGGAGTTGTTCGATCTTGCCTCGAGCGAGTTTCGAATTTCCGTCGCCGATCTGATCCGCGGGCTGAACGACCTGGGTAAGATGACGGGGCCACCGTGGCGGCAGGATCATAAATTCGCCGCACTCGCGGGCTGGCTCGTTCTATAGAAGCATGTAGGTGACGATGGCGATGGCGGCGAGCTGGTTCGCGTCGTCCAGAATATCTACGCGCGACACGCAGAGCGTTTTACCGGCGCGGACCAGATAGGCTCTGGCGACGGCCTTTTCGCCCATGATGGGGCGCAGATAGTTGACCTTGAGTTCAGTGGTAGTGCAATTGGTCGGCTTGCCGAAATGATTTTCGATGGCGTGCCAGGCGGCTTCGTCGGCGATGGTTGCGGTGATGCCTCCGTGCAGCACGCCCTGGGAATTGATGAACTCCGGCGCGAGAGGGAAGTGAACGGTGACGCCATCGGAGTGACGTTCGGCGACGTACAACTTCAGATGATTCTCGAAGGGCATTCTCTAGAGTGTAGGAGAATCGTCGCCCAGCAGTGCGCGGCGAACGATCTTGATGGGAGGAGCGCCCTGCCTCATGAAGTTGTCGTGAAATTCCTGGAGGGAGAACGTCGCGCCCATCTTGAGTCGATAATCCTCGCGCAGCTTCAGGATTTGCAATTTTCCGAGCGTGTAATAGAGGTACGTGGGGTCGGAGGCGCCGCGTTTGGTCTCGACCTCGGCGACTTCGTGGCTTTGATAGCCTTCCTTTTCGAAGAATTCGATGCCTTGTTCAAAGGTGCGTTTCCCGGTATGCATCTCGATGCCGACGATGTAGCGCGCGTTGCGCAGCAGCGCATCCTGCAACTGGCCGATGCGCATTTTGGGATCGGTGGAGTAGCCTTCGTCGAGCATCATCTGTTCGGTGTAGTGCGCCCAGCCTTCAGCGTTGGAATTGGCGACGATCAGCTTACGCGCGCGCGAATCGACGCGCTGCATCCAGAGAAACTGCACGTAGTGTCCGGGGTAGGCTTCGTGAATCGCGGTGCTGAGAACGGTGCCGCGGTTGAAGCTGGCCATGAAGCCTTCGACGCGCTCCGGCTTCCAATCTTTTTCCGGCAGGGTGACGTTGAAGAACGCCTCTTTCGCAACAGCTTCATAGGGACCCGGTGTATCCATCGACGCGAAGGTCAGCGCGCGCATGAAGGGCGGAGTCTCTTCGAGGATCGGCGGGACGGGCGAAGGAATGGTGACGATTTTCTTTTCATTGACGAAGGCGTCGAGCTTCGTGCAAGTCTCGCGAAAGGCGTCGAGGAGTTTGTCGGGCGCGGGGTGGTCCTTTTTCAGATCGTCAAGAATCGCCTGCGAGGCGCGGTTCGGATCGATGAGGGCCGCGGTTTCGCGAAACTTCTTTTGATTCGCGTGGAGATTGTCGTAACCGATTTCGAGGAGACGGTCGAGAGGGATATCGACCATTTCTTCGTACTGGAGTTTCTTCACGAAGTTCGCTGCGCCGAGTTTGAAATCGTCAGGAGTGTACTTGCTCGCTGCCTGGCGCGTTAGAAACTCTTCCTGGTCCTTGAGAGCGGCGATGGCGCGGGCATCGGCGAGCACGTTCGGCATCAGGCGCTCGCGCGCGATGAGCGCTTTCAATCGCGCTTCGGGCGGCGCGAAGGTGCGGCTCATGATGACGAAGGCGCTGTTCGAAAGGCCGCTCGAATAGAGATCGGGGTTTTTGGCCCACATGCGGACGGTTTCGAGCTCGAGAAGATTCGCGCGGATGGAAGAGAGGACGAGATCGCGGTCGGGGCTGGCGGCGAGCTTCGCGAATTCGGCTTCGAACATTCTCAGGATTGCGATGCGCTTTTCCACACCGGCGGCGGAATAGTCTTCGAGCTGGTCGTCGTATTTATGGATACCGGCGGCGGTGGCGGAGGTCGGGTTCGAGGGGAAATAATATTCGTCGAAATAGCGATCGGTGAGGGATTGCGCGGAAGCCGCGCCTGTGAGGAGAAGGCTCATGGTGATTAGGAACCGCACAGGAACCACTTTACAATGGTCATGTGAACTTCGCGCCGGTACCTGAACAGCTCGCTTACATCAAGAAAGGATTTTCGGAGATTATCCGCGAGGAGGATCTGAAGGATCGTCTTGAGAAATCGCTCAAGTCGGGAAAACCGCTACGCGTAAAGGCCGGCTTCGATCCGACGGCCCCGGATCTGCATTTGGGCCACACGGTGCTGCTGCGGAAGATGAAACATTTTCAGGACCTGGGGCACACGGTGATTTTTTTGATCGGCGATATGACGGGGCTGATCGGGGATCCGACGGGGCGCAACATCACTCGTCCGCCGATGACGCGCGAGGAACTAAATCAGAACGCGGAGACATATAAGGCGCAGGTTTTCACAATTCTCGATAGAGAGAAGACGGAACTGCGATTCAATAGCGAGTGGCTGGAGCCGCTGAAATACGAGGATATCGTGCGGCTGTGCGCGAAATATACCGTCGCACGGATATTGGAGCGAGACGATTTTACCAAGCGGCTGAAAGAAAACACACCGATTTCGATGCATGAGCTGCTGTATCCGCTGGCGCAGGGCTACGATTCGGTGATGCTGGAATGCGACGTCGAATTGGGCGGGACAGACCAGAGATTTAATCTTCTCGTCGGGCGCGAATTGCAGCGCGATGTGGGACAGCCGCCGCAGATCGTCGCGACGGTGCCGCTGCTGGAGGGCACCGACGGCGTGGAGAAGATGTCGAAGTCGAAGGGGAATTACATCGGCATCACGGAAGCACCGAAGGTGATGTTCCGGAAAATCATGGGCATCAGCGACGCGCTGATGTGGCGGTACTGGGAATTGTTGACCGACGTGTCGCTGGCGGAAATCGCGGCGATGAAATCGCGCGAGCCAATGGGGGTGAAGATGGAGTTGGCGGGCAGAGTCGTCACCGATTTTCATTCGGCGGCGGAGGCGAAACAGGCGGGTGAAGACTTCGATCGCGAAGTGCGGCAGGGCGGCGAGCCAGCGGACATCGAAACGGTTGAGTTCGGCAAGGCGGGCGAGATTCGAGTGCCCCAGATGCTGGCTGCGATCGGGCTGGCGCCAACACGGAGCGAGGCGGAGCGATTGCTGAAGGCGGGCGCGGTGGAGATCGATGGAGCTTATCAGGTCTATCACATGTGGCATGCGTCGGCGGGTGCGCATACGATTCGCGCTGGCAAAAAGTGGAAACAAATCACTGTCCCAGCGTGAAGATCACGTCGATGGGCGCGATCACTTCCACTGCCTGGCCGTTCAAAAGCGTCGGGCGGTAAATCCATTGGCGCACGGCGTCGAGCGCGGCTTTCACGAGCAGCGGATGTCCGCTGGCCACTTGTAATTGCTGAATAGTGCCGTCTTTCGCGATGACCCCGATGAGTTGGACAGTGCCGGAAACTCGCGCCTGGCGCGCCAGCGGCGGATAGACAGGAATCACTTTTTTCAGGAGCTTCGCGGCTTGCACATCGCCGCCGACCACCTTCGGCTTTGCGGGCACGCTCGAAGGATCTGCGACGCGAGGCTTTGGTTGTGTCACGACGTCGCGGAATAGCTGTCCGATCGTCGGCGCAAGACCTGTTCCGCCGGGAACGCCTTCAGAAGCGGACGTGTAGGCAGGCGGCGCTTCCACAAACCCAACATCGGGAATTTGAGAGAGATCGGCGATCCGTGCGGAGGGTCTGAAACTTCTTGTCGGCCCAGAGTTCGCGCGCGACGAGGACGAGGACGCGAGAGTGCGCTCGGGTTGCGGTGGAGGCGGCGGAGACGGCGAGGGGAACGATAGCGAGATGAAACGCGGGACATCGGGCAAGCGATCGCTATAGATGAGAGGGATGGCGATCATGACGCCGACGGCCAGCGTCTGAAAGGTGAGAGATGCCGCCAACGCCCCGGTTTTCTTGCCTGCGGCGTGATCGAGAAGAAGAGATTGCTCGAACATGCCAGTGTAGACAACACAGGGGCAAGAAAGTTCCCGGTTTTATCCGTGTGATATTTATTCGACGATCCGGCCGTCGCGCATGCGCACCATGCGATGGCCGTAGGCGGCGGCGTCGGGATCGTGCGTGATCATGAGGATGGTCTGGCCGAGGCGCTCGTTGAGGTCGCGCAGAATGCCGAGGACGGCGGTGGAATTTTCACTGTCGAGATTGCCGGTCGGTTCGTCGGCCAACAGAAGGGCTGGGTGATTGACGATCGCGCGGGCGATGGCGACGCGCTGCTGTTCGCCGCCGGAGAGAGCGCGCGGCTTATGATGCATCCGGTCCCGGATGCCGAGCAGGTTTAGGATTTCCTCGAACTGCGGATCGTTCGTGACCTTATTCCCGGCGATGTCGCGCGCGATGGCGATATTATCCTCGGCAGTAAGCGTCGGCAGGAGATTATATTTCTGAAACACGAAGCCGACGGTGTTCTTGCGGAGCTCGGTTCGCTCCGCGTCGCTCATCTTGAGAAGATCGCGGCCGTCGATGTAAATCGAGCCTGAAGTGGG
>OCZT010006414.1_pt1 | contig 11651 bp, 11 predicted proteins | sample 1539031 | NCBI WGS metagenome assembly OCZT01 (sample SAMEA3539308, study PRJEB22396) | soil metagenome | biome: tundra; feature: field; material: soil | place: USA | collected 2010-05 | depth 0.15 m
ATTGTCGAGCCGGATAACGGCGAGATCCGTATCTTCATCGCTTCCGATGACCTTTGCCGTGTAAGTCTTGTCACCGCCGAAGCTGACGGTCAGCTTCTGGGCACCCTCGATAACGTGGAAATTGGTTAAAACATCGCCATTGGTGTCGATGACCGATCCCGAACCGGTACCTTTGCCCTCTTCGGCTTCGCCCCAAAATCCCTGTGAAACGGACGTCGTGTTGATATAAGCGACGCCGGGCGAGATCGCCTTGTAAACTTCAATATTGTTTTGTTCGTCTGAGACACCTGACGGGTCCGAAATGCTTCGTGGGCTGTCCGTATTAAACGCAATCTCGGCACCGGTTGTGGGCGTCCAGAACTTTCCAAAATTGTATAAAAGAGCTGTCGCTCCGACGGCGATCAACGCCGACGAAATAGCCAACAGAAATATCTGCCGTGCCGACATCTGATATGCATTGTTTTTCGCCATATTACTAATTCATTCCCCCTATGAAAACATCAAGGTTTTGATGCAGATCGTTTTACTCTGCGTTGTTAGCCGATTACGAAAAAAGCCGCTCAGATGTTGCAAGAGCAGCTGAACGGCGAATGGAGTTAGAAGAATTGGTTAGAAAATAAAAGCGAAAAGCTGACCCGGAATTTCGCCCAGATCGTGCAGAAACGTATTTGAGACCAGACCAAAGGCCGAAAGACCCGTAAACAGGTGAACGCCCATCAGACCTATATATACTGCCAAAGCGACCGCCAGGGCATATCTCGCGAGCGGAAGCTTCCCAAATCGCATGAGAACCAATGCGGCGACAGCACCGATGACGACTTTCACACCAAGAAACGGCAAATTGCCGATATCAAGCAGCTTGGCCATCAATTGATTGCTTTCGGTCGCAATACCGCTGCGTACCCAGACAAGTGTTAAAAGAGCGTCGAGCAAATTCAACGCAAACAAAAGAAAACTTGGACGCAACAGCGGCATAAACGTTACACAAGCAACCAGTGCACAAACTTTTTAAACACGCTCCCTCAAATACGGAACCCCCGATCTTATTCGGGGGCTTCCGGTTACCTGGAGTTGGAGTATCTTACTGTCGTACAGAATATACGTCCAATCGAGCATGATTTCAGAAAAATCCCTTTCATTCTCGATGCGCGGCGTCTCGTTTCTATTCGATTCTAATTATAGAGCATAAATAATGATCGCGTATGTACGTAAACAGACATAAGTTATTGAGGATTTTGCCAATGATCTTAACCGAGGGGATAATAGACACACGGCAAAAATTATTATTGCAACGTGTTTTGCGTGCGTTAAATCAGAACATTCGGGCACTTAAAGAGCCTGTTCGCAGAGAGCGGACATACAAGTGGGAGGAAGATCCATGAACCGTGTTTTTAATATAAAGTTTTTTTCGGCTCTCCTGGGATTGCTGTTGATATTTACAGCGACTGATACATTTGCTCAGAAAAAGAAACCAGTGCTGAGACGGAAGAGGCCGGTACATCATGTTGTACACAAACCGGTTGAGCCTCTTTATTCCGTCGCCTCGGGCACCGTCATGCGCGTGCGGATGAACCAGACGATCAGTTCGAAAACGGCCCGCATGGGGGACCGGTTCACGGCAACAGTGACCGAGCCCGTGTATTCGTCAAATGGTGTCGTCGTGGTGCCCGTCGGCAGCACCGTAACGGGAAAGATCAATGTTGCACGACCGGCAGCAAACCAAGGCAAGCCCGGCCAGATCGACGCGAGCTTTGTCCAGCTTCGGCTGCCCAATGGCCGCACCCGTTATATAAATGGTTCTCTGACCGATCTGAATGCTAATGGCGTCCGCAGCGACAACGAGAGCACAGCCTCGGGCAAACAGATGCAAAATCGCAAGCTGATCTTTATCGGGGGCGGTGCGGCAGGCGGCACAATTCTTGGTGCGGCCATCGGAGGCGGTAAAGGCGCAGCGATCGGAGCGTTGCTTGGAGCCGGCGGCGGCTTTCTCGGCGACCGTTATACAAAGGGCAAGGAGGCCGAGGTACAATCTGGCACCGAATTCGGTGTTTACCTTAACCTGGCGATCTCACTGCCGCGCTTTGGTGAAACAACACCAACACCCGTCAGGCCCTGATCTTTCTTTCGGAGCCGCGGAAATCTTCAGCGGCTCGTTCCATCTTCGTTTGCCTAGTGATCGGCGGTCGAAGACCGCCTTCTTAACATCCCACCGTGAGACGCTGTTAAGCCAGCGGTCTGTGACCGCGGAGAGCTATTTCCGGCGATTCAGATCGTCGAATTCCGGCTTTTCCTTTAGCTTTTCGCCGGTTGTCGTACGGCCTATCTTATACCTTACAGGTCCCGAGGATGTCTCTCGACTTTCGATCTCGCGGGCGAGCTTGAGCCGGTCCCATTTTCTATATCTGATACCGAAAGTCGTGCTCTTGCGAAGTATCCAGTCGGCTAGATCGCCAAATCGTGACTCGTTCGCAAGGACGCTGAGACAGATCGTGACGCGGCCCTTCTTACCCGTGGCAGGCGTTTGCCAGACATCGAATGCGCCCAGCTCGAAGAGTTGTTCCGTCATCCATCCGATATGCTCGGCCGTGTCGTCGTCGATGTTGCAGACGATCTCAACAACCGTGTCCGTTTCATAGGGGAGATGATTTGATGGTTGACCGGTCTCAACTATGGCAATGCGAAAGACATTTGGGAACGTGCCGAGATCGCGGGTGCCGGAGCCGCGGCCCTCACAAATCAGCGTACCGGCGGGCATCTCGTTTACAAACCATGGATCGAGGCATTTGATTATCGCGATGCCGGTGGGTGTCGATAGCTCGATGTTCTCATTGGTGATCGCATCTGGTGTTAACGCGACGGGCATGCCGAGAAGGAGGCGGGTGCTGGCGGGCGGCGGCACAGGGTGTGTGCCATGAGCGATCTTTATCATTCCGCGACCTGGTTTCAGCGGCGTTGCGTAAACCACATCGACCGCGGCCTTGCCGATGCAGTACGCAGCCATCACGACGTCCATGATCGAGTCGACAGCGCCGATCTCATGAAAGGCCGCGTTCTCGATCTCGACTCGATGAACCTCGGCTTCGGCATGTGCAATTGTTCGAAAGATCTTGCGGGCAAGTGACCTGGTCTCTTCAGCAAGCGAAGAATCGCGGATCGCGGCGTCTATGTCCGTATAGTGTGCGTGCCAGTGGTCCCCCGCGTCTTCGAGTAACAGGTTTGTGTTGTCGGGAGGATCGTGGTGACGGGTGTGTTCGTGATGTTTATGGCCGTGATCAAAGAGCTGCTTCCAATTGTCGTTGTCACATATTATTGAGAGATGAGTCGCCCCGATCGATGCACGGATAACATCCTCTGCTTCGACACGAACGCCCTCGATGCCGAGTTGAACGGGCAATGCGTTTAGCTCATCGAGCGTAACGAGTCCGGCGTCAAGAAACGCCGCCGTAAACATATCCCCGGCAACGCCAGCGACACTTTCGAGAAACAATGCTTTAGCCACCGGCGATCCTCTTTATCTCGCGTACAACCTGGCAAGCGGCAAATCCCGCCGAAAATCCGTTATCGATATTCATTACCGCAACGCCTGGGGCGCAACTATTGAGCATCGCCAGCAAAGCGGCGATACCGCCAAAGCTTGCCCCATAGCCGACGCTCGTCGGTACGGCGAAGATCGGTTTCCCAAAAAGACCGCCGACGACGCTTGGCAATGCCCCTTCCATGCCCGCGACAACGACGAGCGCCGAAGCGCTTTGCAGCTCAGTATGCTTGTCTAGTAGGCGGTGGAGGCCCGCGACTCCGACGTCGTAAAACTTTTCGAAGGCGGTGTCCATCGCAATGCAAACATCGCACGCCTCTTCGGATGCGAACGCGTCGCTGGTACCGGCGGCCAGGACCGCAACAAAGGGTTCGCCGGACGTCGACCCCTTTTCCGCCTTTGCGTTTATCAGATAGGTCGACGAAATATCGTTTGCTTGACCGTCGGGAAACCGCTCACGAAGGGACGCGATCTTTTCAGGCTGCAGCCGCGTGATCAGGACTGTTTGGCCTGAGGAAGCCAGGTCGGCGACGATCGCGATGATCTGTTCGACGCTCTTTGATTCGCCATAGACGACCTCGGTTATCCCATGCCGGACACCGCGGTGATGATCGACGTCGGCAAATGGAATGTCGGATCTTCGAAACGGGGCCGCCTTGAGCAGACTGACGGCGTCGGCGGCCGAGAGCTCCCCCTGACGAACGCGTTCAATAAGATCGATGAGCTCGGCGTCGGTCATCGGTGGGGAACGTTCCCGCCGCCCGATTGGTAGCCGGCTAGATCCAATGCGACGAATTGATATCCACGCGCTTTGGCTTCATCGACGATCCGCTCCCGGACCGACAATGCCAGTGGCATTTCTTCGGGCTCGGTCTCGATCCTGAGGAACCGGGTGCCGGCTTGTTCGTGCACACGGACCCGAAAGACGTTCATACCGCCGGCGCGAAGGATAGATTCGAGATATTCGACGTCGTTTAGTTTGCGGGGGGTGATCTCGACGCCGGTCATCAGACGCGAGCTAAGGCATGGGCTGGCGGGTTTGTCCGCAAGTTCGAGCCCGCGGCGACGCATCAATTCGCGTATCTCTTCTTTTGTAAGGCCAACATCAGCCAGCGGCGAGAGGATCTCGTTATCGAGCGCCGCTCGATGGCCGGGGCGAACGTCTCCCCGATCCGATGCGTTATAGCCGTAGGCGATCCATTTGAAACCAAGCTTGGCTGCTGCTTCACGGCATACACGGAAGAGCTCGGTCTTGCAGTAAAAACAGCGGTCGGCGTTATTAGCGGTATATCTAACGTCGAGCAACTCGCGGCTCATCCTCCACATATGACGAATGTCGTGGGCCGCGATAAAACTCTCGACGTCGGCCCGCTCTGCCTGTGAGTAGCTCTCGCTTGTCGTAGTCAGGGCGATCAACTCTCCGCCGGTCTCTTGCCGCTGCTGATCAGCGACCCAAACCAAAAAGGTGCTGTCTACGCCGCCCGACAGAGCGATAAGAAGTCCGTCGTCGAGTTTTGGCCGCAGAAGATCGCGGAGCTTTTGAAACTTGCTCTCGACCGCATCGACGACCGGTTGGTTGATGGTCGATACAAGCGGAACGCCGGTGATGCATTGGGTTGCCATAATTTCTTTCAGTCTGTCGTGAGGTCGATAGCGTCGGCCATCCGGACGATCTTCATGTTCGCGGCGACTGTCGTGCGGCAGGCCATCACAGCCTTTTCTTTATCGCCGTTTCTTAGCCAGACCTGGCAGTTGAGACATTCGCCGTTCCAACAAAAATCGCCGTATGAGATGTTTTCCATCGCCAGGTATTGAAAACATCTGAGCAGCGAATTGTTCTCGGGCACCATCCGCCGTTCGCCGCAGATCTCGATCTCGACAAGTTTCTCGTATGGCTGGAAGATGTCGGAATCGGCCATCGTGTCAACCTCAAGATGCTCAATTTATAACCAACTTGCTTCTTGCCCGCGAGAGAGAACCACCGAGGTCAGCCGCGGCGGCTGCCACCCCTCCTTCGTAAGGAGGGGAGCTTATTTTCGGTCGCTAGATTATCTTACTGAAAAGGTGTAATTTTGAACAATGGCGTTAGTTTTATACACGAAACCGGGCTGTCCATATTGCCGGCAGGCGATGGACCATTACACATCGAAAGGCATCAATTTTACCGAATATGATGCCCAGAACGATAAGCAGCGTCAGCGTGAGATGCTTCGCTTTTCACGCGGCGATCCGACAGTTCCGTGCATCGTAGAGAACGGCGCGTATGTCGGGTCAGGATGGGGCGATCCGCCTAGAGGCTGAACAATCCACCCTGACTAGGTCGGCAGTTGGCCGATCCCGAGAAAAATTAAGCTTGAGTTGTTTAACCAAACCGGCTTTGTGTTTGCGGAATGCAGCTATCCGGTTATAAAGTATTGTTTTTTGTTTCGCGGTTTATGGCGCAGCACGGTAAGCGCACATAGCCCGCATTTTTATGGTTGGTTCCCAAATTAACCAATATAAGATCCTCGAAAAGATCGGTTCGGGCGGCCAGGGAACAGTCTATAAGGCCCTTGACACCAAACTCCATCGGACAGTCGTCATCAAGATGCTCCCGCCCGAGCTGACGCATCGATCCGCCAACTTCAAACGCTTCGAACGCGAAGCCCAACTCTGCTCCCAACTCGACCACCCGAACATTTGTACCATCTACGATTTTCATGAAGCCGACGGTACGTTCTACATCGCGATGCAGTACGTCGACGGCAAGAACGTTCGACAGTTGGTATCGGGTCGGCCGCTCGAACTAAAAAGCGCGCTTTCAATCGGCATACAGGTTTCTGACGCCCTCGCCTACGCCCACTCGAAAAACATAATTCATCGCGACATAAAGGCCGGCAACATAATGGTGACGGAATCGGGTCAGGTAAAGATACTCGATTTTGGTTTGGCAAAGCTTATCGAGGATGATTTTGCCGAGCAATACAAGGGAAGCGATAAAACCGAGATCACAGAGCTCGGCATACCTTACGGAACCGCTACCTACGCGGCTCCGGAACAGGCAAAGGGCGAGAGGGCCGATGCTCGGTCCGATATCTTCTCGACCGGCGTCCTGCTTTACGAGATGCTTGCCGGTATTTGGGCATTTCAGGGAAAGACAGTGATCGACGTTCGGCACCAGGTCCTTTATGGTACGCCAAAACCACTCGCCGACATGCGCAAAGACCCACTGCCCCCGCGTCTGCAGCAGATCGTCGACAAAGCGCTTGCCAAGGACCCGAAAGATCGCTATCAAAAGATCGCACAGATGCGCGACGACCTTCGCGCTGTTCTACAGCAGATAGCCGGTCCGGCGCTTATGCCGGGTGACACATATGCACCCAGCCATGCCGATGGGAGCGCCGTCAAGCGTGTCTTCAAATGGTTTACGGGTAAATCGACACAAGAAGGGACGCCGGGATTTACGCCGTCCGCGGCAACGTTATCGGGCTCGCCTTCGTTCGGACCCGATATCTCGATGACCGCGACGGGTACCGAGAAGAAGAGCGTCGCTATACTGCCATTTAAAAACCTCGGCGGTGACGGCGAATCAAATTTCTACGAGTTTGCATTGGCTGACGCCGTGATAACCGAGCTTGCCCACATCCGATCGATCATTGTCCGGCCTAGCTCAGTTATCTCGAGGTACCAGGGAAAGAACATCGATCCGCGCGAAGCGGGCAAGGAGCTGCGTGTCCACGCGGTCCTGTCCGCCGGATTTATTCGCTCGGGTGAGCGCCTTCGTGTGACCGCACAGTTGCTTGACGTCATGTCGGGGGACATTCTTTGGAGCGATCGCATCGACGCCACCGGCGGTGATATTCTCGCGCTGCAGGACGACATCGCGCAGCGCATTCTTGAAGGGCTCAGATTGGAGCTCACCGATCTTGAAGCCGAGAAGCTTGGCCGACGTGCCACCGATAACGCCGAAGCTTGGGAAGAATACCTTCGCGGCCGAGACAATTTCGGCAGATTTATCTTTCGTACGATAGATGCTGAGGACTGCGACGCCGCGATCGCGAATTTCAAACGGGCCATCGAGCTTGATCCACATTTTGCCCTTGCTTATAGCGGACTAGGGGCATGTTACGCGAACCGTGTCTTTAAGGGATTGGGCGAACCCGAAGATTACACCTACGCCGAGGCCGCATTTAGCAAAGCGTTCTTCTACGATCCGAACGTCGTCGAGGCACGCGTGCTGATGGTTATGATCTACATGGCACGCGGCGAGAAGAAGAAGGCACGGTCAGAGATCGAACTGCTTCAGAAACAATTTCCGAATGATCCAGCACTGTATTTTGTGAAAGGCGTCATGCATCGCCTTGACGGCCAATACGAGGAATGTCTGAAGGCATTTGAAAAGCTGGCGCGGCTCGACCCCGCGGCGCGGGCGGTCGCCGCATATAATCGCGCCCGTATCTTTATATACAAACGCGAATACGATAAGGCATTGGAAGAGCTTGATAAGGGTGTAAAGGTTGAGCCAAACCACCCGATGCTAAAGATCTTTCGATCCGCGGTCTACTATCACCAGGGCCATAAGCATGAGGCCATCGAATTGATGGCGTCGGTGTTGAAAGATAACCCTCGAATGGATGGTATCAGGCCCCTGTATGCCGAGTACTTAGCAGGCGCCGGCCGTTCGGATGAAGCGCTCGAGCAGCTTACCGACGACGCTCTTGCTCTTTCGCGTTCGGACCATGATTCGGCGTACTGGGTAGGGGCTACGTACACGCTTCTCGGCAATAAAGATCTTGCTTTTAAATGGCTTAACAAAGCCGTTCGTCTTGGAAACGAGAACAAGCCTCATTTCGAGGACGATCAAAAGCTGGTGTCGTTACACGATGATCCGCGATGGCAGGAATTGCTGGACAAGATCGGAATGAATGGCGATTGAACAGGTTTCTTGAGTATCTCGCTTCAGTTGCCTCCAGCTTTAGCTGGAGGTTCAGTGCATCCAAAAGTTTTGGGGCTTTAGCCCCATTTTTGCTGAAGCATGAAGGAATATTGCTTTTCTAAATTTGGCTGAAGCCGGGTTTGATGTTGTCACTAACCCCTGGCTAAAGCCAGGGGCAACTGATAAGAAACTGTGTTTTGTCACACCGGCTCTTCAGGGGGTTGACTGGTTAACCTAGAATTGGGGCTTTAGCCCGATTTAGATCTTCATACTCTCTCAAAAACAAACTCATTACAACCCAAACCGACTCCTCCGGTTTTTAACTTAACAAGCGTAAATCCTCGGGTTTTGAAAAACTCAAATATCTCGTCCGGTGAGGCCACTTCATAAGGGTAACCGCCGACCCAATCGATGATATCGTGCCAGCGGTTCATGCCGCGTCCCGTTTTGTAGCGTGTCCAGGAATGGATGTAATTCATCGGCCGCAGCGTAATGAGGGACTTTACGATTGACTTTGCCTCTTGCGGCAAAACGACGGCCACCGCGAAAGGCGTTTTCAATAACCTGGGCAGACTGCAATATTTCTCCTTGATCCAATGCCAACGCTTTGACTGGCTGCCGGTGTCGTTGTAGATGGCGATAAAGAGCTTTCCGCCATCCGCCACCGGGATCGCCGCGTTTGAAAGTGCTTCCCACATCTTGCCCGTGTGATGGAGCACTCCCCATGAATAGACGATGTCAAATTTTCCGAGACCCTCGATATACTCGCGATCTAAGGCTGATCCTTGATCGACGATCCACTGAGGGTCGCCGGGGAAGAACCTTCGCCGTAATTCTTTTGTGCAGGTGTATGAACTGCTGTCGAAATCAAAAGAATGGACGCGGGCGCCGAGACGTCTTGCGGCAAGTGAAAACAATCCGCTGCCCGAACCGATATCGAGAAATGACTTACCTTCGAGTGTTTCGCACGCGAGCATCGTCTTAAGGGATCCCTCGGCCTGTTTGATCCGCTCATCGTCGAGGACGGAAAGAAACGCGATCCAGTTCTTGCCAAACTCAAACCTTTCGCCGCCCGCGACTTCCTTCTTGTGTTGTATGGCGATGTCATGCATTTCGCTTCGTTAGAAATAGACGCAATAAACGGCTGATTTCACATACTCGCCGGCGACATCCTGCCAGCCTCGCGGGGTGAGCCACCATGTATTGGAACTTGTCGTTTGCTCGCCTATCGGTGGATGAACTATTCCCAACTCAACGGGTCGACCGCCGAGAGCTTTCTCAAACGACCACAAGGCACGCCGGGTATGATAGGCCGATGTGACAATCAACACCGAGCGGATCGGTCGCGAGTCGATCTCGGCGGCCATGGCCCGGGCCTCATAGTTTGTGCCCGTTACCTGACCCGGCAATATCTCTATATCATCCGGCGATACGCCATTGGCGATCAGCTCTTTCTGTTCTAACTCGAGGTAGGGTGGATGGCGTTGGCCGCTCTGGGACCAGCCGGAACGCTCGCCGTCATCTGTAAGAAACAGGACCGGCGCGACACCTTGCTTATACAGCTCGGCGGCCTTGTGCGTTCGCTCTTTGTAGGCGGCCGACCCGCTTAGGACGATGATCGCGTCGGCATGTTCGAGCGGTTTTTCGATGACAAGCCAGGTCGCAAGCCTTGGTGCGGCAAGCACCCAAACGCCGCACAAGAAGAGCACTGGGAAAAGAAAGAGCCCGATCCTCATCTCGCATCCCCAGCATCACCGGTGCTAAACATGATGTCTCTTAATTCGTCTACCTTCGCCTCCCAACTCTCATGCCGGATGGCGTCGCTGACAGCTTTCCGTTGTTTTGGAAACGCAAGTGCATATTCGATCTTTTCGATGAAGTCGTCATGATCTGTAGCCACCAGGCAGTCGTCGAGAACACGCACCTCGGGAATGTCGGTCGACACGACCGGGAGTCCGGCGGCAAGATACTCACGCACCTTTAACGGGTTCGCCGAAAGTGTCAGCTCGTTGATAACGAAAGGATTTATTGCGACGTCAAAGGCTTTGCAATAAGCCGGAAGCTTTGAGTACGGTTTGCGGCCGAGAAGACGGACGTTTGGAATACTGTCAAGGATCTTTATCTTTGTCTCGGCATCGACGGCCGTCTTGCCGATCAGCACGACAGAGCCACTTGCAAAGTGTTCGGCCGTCTTTCTGATAAGGTCGTAATCAACCCAATCGGCAAGAAGACCATGAAAACCGATTATCGGCCGCGGGAGACGGGCGATCTCGTCGGGTATCTGCGGATCAGGATCGAGGGCCGTCCGAAAATGTCGCCAATCGGTACCGTGTCGAATGATATGTGTGTTTGTATTGAACCGCTTCTTTGATTCGTATAGCTTTTCCGCCGAGACGATGACCAGGTTCGCCCGGCGAAACAGGTCTTCCTCGATCTCTTTCAGGGCAGCCGTGCCGGTAAATGCGGTGTATTCGTCGACACAGTAATAGATCAACTCGCTTTCGCCGAGCTGGCCCGCGACCATACCCGCCGCCGGATTAAAGACCATGTTCACGACGTTCTTAAATCCGAGATTTTGCATCGCCTTCCGGACCTGATCGATAAGAAACCTGCGGTTGAGATCGACGATCGTCTTGCTGCCGTAGGCCGGGATAGCAAACGGGTTAAAAACGAAGATATTTGGCTCGACCTCGCGGACCGGCTCGGTAAAGCTCTTTAGCTTCCGGTAAATTCGTGAGAGGTCTTTTGACGAGGTGGTCGGCATCCGGTTCGCGATCGAGTTGATCCAGAGTATGCGGTTATCGCGTGCAAGTACACGCATCAGGTGCGTCTTTGAAAGCGGATCGCCCGACCAGTCATGGCTAAAACAAAGAATGTCGCGGCCGCGAAGCTCATCGCGTGCGGTCCGTGCGGTTCTCGTCATTGCCATTTCTGCTGTTGCTGCCGTCATCCCGCTATATTTGCGTCGCCGTCAATAAACTGCCGCTGCCACATCTCAAAGTTCACAAGTGCCCAGAGCCGCTCGTCATGATCTACGCCGGCGTTGTGCTCGCCCACGACCTTCCGAACAGAGTCTTGATCGAATATGCCGCGTTCCAACGCACGCCGTCCGAGAACAAACTCGTCGACGATGTGTTTGTATTCGTTTCGAAACCAGCTTCCTATGGGTACGGGGAAACCAATCTTTGGTCTATTGAGTAT
>OCZT010006416.1_pt1 | contig 11650 bp, 8 predicted proteins | sample 1539031 | NCBI WGS metagenome assembly OCZT01 (sample SAMEA3539308, study PRJEB22396) | soil metagenome | biome: tundra; feature: field; material: soil | place: USA | collected 2010-05 | depth 0.15 m
CGGTCCCGGCGTCGGAATCGAGCCGCGCACGCCCCAGAATTTTACGCAAGTGGCGGTTTTGATGCCAAGAATCTAACCCGCGTTTGACAAAAGACAAAGTGTAAAACAACCGGATTATCGCCACTTGGCACTGCCGCAAGGACGCGAGGTCGCCTTGGCTGCGAAGCGGAGAACGAAGGGTGGTGGGTTGGCAGGGACTCGAACCCTGGACCAATGCCTTAAAAGGGCACTGCTCTACCAACTGAGCTACCAACCCACCAAGGGGCCGAAGATTATCATGTTAAAACAGCCACGCTGTCACGCAAGGTTTTTTACGGTGGTAATCCGGTTGTGGGCACAACCCGGCACTGCCACCGGAACGCTTTGAGCTTCGCCCGGCTGGTTCTGCCCTGACGACAAAACTTGCTCCCTACGACTCGCCCCGCTTACTCTGACCACACAATGCGGTTGCTCGACCGATATCTGTTCCGCGAACTGCTCACGCCTCTGGCGTATTGCCTCGGCGGTTTTCTGATTTTCTGGATTTCCTACGACCTGTTCACCGAGTTGCAGGAAATGCAGGAACGCAAACTGCATTTGCTGGACGTCCTTGCCTACAGCCTGGCCATGACGCCGGAATTTTTGGTGACGATCCTGCCGGTCGTGCTGCTACTCGCGTTGCTTTACACGCTCACGAATCACGCGCGCCACAATGAAATCACCGCCATGCGCGCGGCGGGCGTGAGTTTGTGGCGCCTGTGCGTGCCTTATTTCGTCGTGGGTTTGGCTGCGAGCGTGGTTTTGTTCTGGCTGAATGAATGGTGCGTGCCGCGCAGCACGAATTGGGCGGAACGAATATTGAACCGCCATGTGCAAAAGCCGGGCGATGCTGGAACGCAAAACGAATTCCGCAACTTCGGCTTCACCAATGCGCGCGATCATCGGACATGGTTTATTGCCGAATATCGCGTAAAAACCGCCGAAATGCTGAAGCCGCAGGTGAACTGGACGTTGCCCGACGGTTCGAGCCACCGCTTGTATGCCGACCGCGCGATTCGCATCGCCGGCGTCTGGACTTTTTTCAACGCGGCGGGATACTCGCAGACGGACGCCAGCGCGCCGCTGTTGCCGTCATTCCAAACGAATTCGCTGGCGATGCCGGAATTCACCGAAAAACCGGCGGAAATTGAGGACGAGATCAAAATCGGCAGCTATCGGAGCCTCCGCAATTCCCGCCGGGCGGATATTCCGCTCAAAGTCATTTATAATCATTTGCGGCTAAATCCGAATTTGCCGCGGGCGGATGCAAGTTGGCTGCTCACCAAATTACACGGGCGATTGGCCGCGCCTTGGACGTGTCTGGTTGTGGTGCTCATCGCCATTCCGTTTGGCGCGGCTTCGGGGCACCGGAACCTTTTCGTCGGCGTGGCCGGCAGCATTTTCATTTGCTTCGCCTATTTTATAATCCAGCAAGTGAGTCTCGCGCTGGGCTCCGCCAGCCATCTACCCGCATGGCTGGCGGCCTGGCTGCCCAATATGATTTTTGGGACGACGGGCCTGGTGCTAACGGCGCGGGTGCGATGAATTTGAGTTTCGATTGTGAGTGACGAGCATTCCAAACTGATGTCGCGTTACGAGCGGCTGCAATTGCTCCATCAAGTGAGCAATGTCATTCATTCCACGCTTGAACCCCAGGAAGCGCTGCAATTGATCGTAAGCGAAGCGGTGCGGCTGATGCACGCGTCGAGCGGCTCGGTGGTCTTGATCAATCCCACGTCGGGCTTTCTGGAAATCCACGCGTCGCAAAACCTGCCGTCGGCGGCAACGCGGCTCAAATTGCGCGTGGGTGAAGGCATCACCGGCTGGGTTGCGCGCACCGGCAAACCCGCGCGCGTCGGCGATGTGACGCAGGACCCGCGCTACGTTATGGCGCGTCGCCGTGTGCGGTCGGAACTGGCCGTGCCGCTGGAAGTGAACGGTGAAACGCGCGGCGTGCTCAACATGGATTCGGATCGCGCGGACGCCTTCAGCGCGGAAGATCAGGAATTGCTCCAGGAACTGGCGGTGCAAGCGGCCAAGGTGATTCAAAACACCTGGCTCTATGAGCAATTGCGGCTGAAGGCGCATTTGTTCGAATCCCTTGCCAGTGTGAGCCGGACGATCAACTCCACGTTGAATCTCGACGAAGCGTTACAGGCCATCACACGCGAAGCGGGCGTGTTGATGCACGCGCGGATGTGCGCGCTGATGATGCTGGACGAAAGCCGCGAATGGCTCGATTTGCGCGCCAGCCACGGTGCGGGTAAAGCCTACATCAACAAACCGCGACTGGCCGTCGGCGACAGCCTGCTCGGCGTTGTGGTGCGCCGTAAAAAACCGATGCAGGTCACCAACGTCCAAGAGTCGAGCCGTTATCAGCATGTCGAAGTCGCGCGGTGCGAAGGATTGGTTTCGCTGCTGAGCGTGCCGCTGATCTTTGCCGGCCGGGCGATCGGGACGTTGAGCATTTACACGGCCCGTCCGTATAGTTTTTCCAACGAGGAAATCAGCATTTTAAGCGCGCTGGCCGAATTGTCGGCGATTGCGATTGAAAAGGCGCGGCTTTATGAGCGTGTCGTGGACGTCGAGGAACAGTTGCGGCAGAACGAAAAACTCTCCGCGCTCGGCCTGCTGGCCGCCGAGGTTGCACACGAAATTCGCAATCCGCTCACGGTGATGAAGCTGCTGTATCATTCGCTGGATTTGAAGTTTCCGGACGGCGACCCGCGCGCGAAGGACGCCCGGATCATTGACGCGAAAATCGAGCACCTGAACAAGATCGTCGAGCAGATTCTCGCGTTTGCGCGCACCACCGAGCCCAAGCTTGCGCCGGTGAATTTGAATGAATTGGTGGACGAGCTTGGATTACTTGTGCGGCACAAGCTGGCGAATCAAAACATCCGGCTGGTCCGTCAATTGCAGCCGGATTTGCCGGTCGTGATGGGTGACGCACCGCAACTGGAACAGGCGTTTCTGAATTTGATCCTCAACGCCGCCGGGGCCATGCCCGCTGGCGGGACACTCACAATCGAGTCCAAAGCCATTCGTTTGCCGCGGAGCAATCCGCGGGCAACACACGTCACGGTGGAGTTCAGGGATACTGGTGGCGGCATGAGCAAGGAAGTTCAAGAACGTGCCTTCACAGCAGTTTTGAGCACAACGAAGGCCAAGGGAACAGGATTGGGTTTGGCCATCGTTGGCCGCATTATCGAAACACATCACGGGAATGTCCGAATCAAGTCACAAATTGGCTCTGGTACGACCATTCGCATCACTTTGCCGGTGAAATAAATAAGGTGCGAGGCTGACTGACTTCCTGTGGGTTGCCTGAAACTTCGGGTGTAATTCAGCCTCCTAATTTTCCAGACTCTGCTTATTGCGAATTCGGCCGGACACGCTATTTTCTTGCCAGACGTTACCGCCGAGTTTATTCGACGCGGTTTCCAATTTTATGAATTACTCAAAGCTGGAATGGTGGGAGCGATTTCAAAAGTATTACACTGAGTTTCCCAAGCTTGGCTTGGCGGTGGATTTGAGCCGGATGAATGTGGATGACACATTCTTCACGGCGATGGAACCGCAAATGCAAAAGGCGTTCGCCAACATGGCAGCGCTCGAATCCGGGGCCATTGCCAATCCGGATGAAAATCGGATGGTGGGACATTATTGGCTGCGGAACCCGTTGCTCGCGCCATCGCCGGAAATTCGCAATGAAATTGAAGATACCGTCGCCCGAATCAAGGATTTCGCGGCTAAAATTCACGCGGGTAAAATTCACGGTGCTGGCGGGGCGTTCAAAAATTACCTTTTGATTGGTATTGGCGGATCGGCGCTGGGGCCGCAATTCGTCGCCCACGCTTTGGGTGATCCTCGTACCGACAAGCTCAAGCCCTTTTTCTTTGATAACACCGACCCGGACGGCATGAACCGGGTTCTTGCTGCAATTGGATCCGATCTGGACAAAACCCTTTGCATTATCATTTCCAAGTCCGGCGGCACCAAGGAAACCCGCAACGGAATGCTGGTAGCGGAAAACGCTTTCAAGCACGCAGGCCTTCATTTCGGACAACACGCCGTCGCCATTACCACTTGCGGCAGCGAACTTGATAAGCACGCCATGAAGAACAAATGGTTAACGCGATTTCCAATGTGGGATTGGGTCGGTGGTCGAACCAGCGAGCTATCAGCGGTCGGGCTATTACCTGCCGCGCTACAAGGAATTGACATAACTAATTTAATTTTAGGAGCTTGTGAATGCGACAAATCAACAAGGCTGTCTAACGTTAAAGTCAACCCATCAGCCCAGCTTGCGCTGGCTTGGTACGAGTCCGGTAACGGTAAAGGAACCAAAAATATGGTCGTTTTGCCCTATAAAGACCGTTTGGAGCTGTTTTCAAAGTATCTCCAGCAACTCGTGATGGAATCACTCGGAAAAGAGCAAGATTTGAATCGAACTGTGGTCAATCAGGGAATTGTGGTTCTCGGAAATAAAGGGGCAACAGATCAACATTCATATGTTCAACAGCTCAGAGATGGACTGAACAATTTCTTTGTCACCTTTATAGAGGTTTTGAAGGATGGGAATACCCAAAGCTTGGAGGTTGAATCCAAAGTGACATCCGGGGATTATCTTCACGGATTTTTTCTGGGAACCCGCCAAGCACTTGCTGAAAAGGACAGGGAATCCGTCACCATCACAGTCAAAGAAGTTTCTCCCTTTGTGGTTGGAATGCTGATCGCATTGTTTGAACGGGCTGTCGGCCTTTACGCCTCATTAATCAACATCAATGCCTACCACCAACCTGGTGTCGAGGCTGGCAAGAAGGCCGCCGGTAAGGTGATTGAAACACAGCTCAAGGTGTTGGATTTTCTCTCCCAACAACCCGGCACGGGGTTTAGTGTTGAAGAAATCTCCAAAGGAATTGGCGCGAAAGATGACGTTGAACACATCTTCAAAATATGCGAATATCTATCCACAGATCAGAAAAGAATAATATGTAAGTCGTTTGATGAAAGCATATTAAAACGTAAATATGCTATAATTTAATTTCTAATGTTTGTTTATCCAAAACAATACGACGTAATTGTTGTCGGTGCCGGTCACGCCGGGGTTGAAGCCGCATTGGCTGCTGCCAGAATGGGCTGTCAAACTTTGCTGCTCACCATGAATGCAGATTCCATCGGACAGATGTCTTGCAACCCTGCCATCGGCGGACTCGCCAAGGGGCATCTGGCGCGCGAAATTGATGCCTTGGGGGGAGAAATGGGCAAGGCCACAGACATGACCGGGTTGCAATTCAGGATGCTGAACACAAAAAAAGGTCCGGCTGTTTGGGCGCCAAGAGCTCAGTGCGATAAAAAGGCTTATCAATTTCGGCTTAAATGGGTCTGTGAATCAGAACCCAATTTAGATTTAAAGCAGGGACAAACGTCAAAAATTCTTCACAAGGATGGGGAAGCCTTTGGAGTCGAAACCACCCTTGAAGTCCAGTACCTCGGAAAGACAATAGTGATAACGACGGGGACATTTCTTCGGGGATTGATGCATATTGGATCGAACCAACAGTCTGGCGGACGAGCTGGCGATTTGGCCGCATTAGGCCTGTCAACGTCACTTAAAGAAATCGGCGTTGAGCTTGGTCGGCTAAAAACCGGAACTCCGCCACGACTTTTGAGACGCTCAATTGACTTCTCCAAAACAGAAGCTCAATCGGGAGACGAACCAGTTCCTTATTTCACATTTTGGAAGGATGATTTGTTCCACATGGAACAATCGGCCAAAAATTTGGTTGGCAGTGGCCGTTCTGCTGGGAAATACCCGCCAGGATCAATCTTAGATAAAATCAATGGCCAATTGAGTTGCTTCATAACATTTACTACACAAAAGACCGCGGAAATAATCCGCTCAAATCTACACAAATCTCCTTTGTATTCAGGCACTATTGAAGGAATAGGACCGAGATATTGCCCGTCAATTGAAGATAAAATTGTGAAGTTTCCAGAAAAGGAGCGGCATCAAATTTTTCTTGAGCCGGAGGGGGTTGAAACTGACGAATTCTACGTCAACGGCTTCTCAACAAGTCTGCCGTTTGAAGTCCAGGTGGAATTGGTCCGGACAATCATAGGCTGCGAAAACGCTGAAATCATGCGTCCAGCCTATGCCGTGGAATATGATTTCGCCTACCCAACACAATTATTGCCGTCCTTGGAAACAAAGGCTTGTAAGAATCTGTTTTTAGCCGGACAAATCAACGGAACCTCCGGTTATGAAGAGGCTGGCGCTCAGGGAATCATCGCCGGGATTAATGCAGCCAGAAGAGCCAATTCCCTCGATCCAATCATCCTTCGGCGCGATCAGGCGTATATCGGAGTCCTGATTGATGATTTGGTTACTAAAGGCACGACTGAACCTTACCGTATGTTCACATCGCGCGCTGAATATCGACTTTTGCTCCGTCAAGACAACGCCGACATGCGGCTTTCAGACATTGGGCATGAAATCGGTCTTTTACCCGAACGTAAATATTCAATATTTTGCTCCAAACAAAAAGCCATATTTGAAGAGATAAGTCGTTTATATTCAACATATTATGTAAGTAATTCTTTGGCAAAAGTACTCTCCAGACCTGAAGTTGGCTACAAAGATTTGCCGAATCGCAATGACGCTCTGTCCGAGGAAGTAATCCAGCAAGTTGAGATTGCCATCAAATATGCCGGTTACATCGAACGGCAGGAGGTGGAAGTTGAGAAATTCAAGAGCTTGGAGGACAAGCAGATTCCCGACTCTTTTGAATTTTCGTCGGTGCCAAGCTTGCGCCTTGAAGCCCGCCAGAAACTTTCAAAAATTCGTCCAACTACCATCGGTCAGGCAGCCCGAATTTCCGGGGTGTCGCCTGCGGACATCAGCATCCTCATGGTTTGGTTGAAGCGTTGGGGCGGGGCTGGCGAAGGAAACGATTTGTCAACCGATGCCGAAACTTGCAGTACTTGCGAATCGGAACTCGACGGGTAATGTGAAGTGATTATTTGGCTGGGCGTCACCGGTTTGCATTCATCATGACCGCGATTCTGCCGGCTTGAGGCAATCCCAATACGCCGACCAAGGGCGTACCGATTGCGCGTGCAAGTGTGAAGGATTTCTATTTCAATTTAGGCGCATGGTTTTTGGAAAACATGAATCACATGTACCATCTGTTGAAGAAGACTGTGAATTCTTGAAGTCGCGCGAACGCTGGATCATTTGCCTGCTGGGGCTGTTAGCGGCAATGCACGTCTTCATTTTTTCCGCCGCGTTTCCCTTCTTTAATATCACGGATGAAGACATGCACTTTGACCTGGTGGTAAAATATTCGCATGGGCACATTCCCGTCGGACTGGAAACGATCTCCTCCGAGTCGGCACGATACATGGTGCATTATAGCACGCTGGAGTATTCTGTCGCGCCAAACCAGCTTCTCGGCGGAAAGTTCCCGCCGCCGGAATGGACTCAACCGACAAACGAAACCAGTGAAAAATTATTCGGTTATAAAGTGAGTGCCAGAATTGGGACAAACTATGAAAACTCACAAGCTCCGCTTTATTATGTGCTGGCGGCAGTATGGTTTCACGCGGGCAAAGCGGTTGGCCTTCACGACGGATCCCTGCTTTTCTGGCTTCGTTTGCTGAATATGCTTTTTGTGGCCGCCTTGGTATGGCTGGCGCATCTGACGGCGCGAAGCATCTTCCCGGAGAATTGTTTTTTGCGGCTCGGGGGCCCCGCATTGCTGGCGTTCTTTCCGCAAACAACCTTTTACTCGCTGAACAATGACGTGCTGTCGCCGCTTTGCTTTGGCGCGGCGTTCATTTGTCTGGTGCGTTTGCTGCGCGCAGACGTGCCCAATGTCCAGATGGGAACCGCGGCGGGTTTGACACTAGCGGCCACTTTTCTGGCCAAGACCAGCAACCTGCCCCTGATCACCGTGTCGGTGGCGGTTGTGATGTTCAAAGTCTGGGGTTTGGCCAGGAGCGGGAAATTCCGCGCCGGCTTGCCGTCCATGGCCGGCCTTGCGTTGTGCGCGGGTTTGCCGATTAGCGTCTGGCGCGCGTGGGCCAAGTATAACTTTGGAGATTCCACCGGTGCCGCGATGAAAATGCGTCTTCTCGGCTGGACCTACAAACCGTTTGGTGAGTGGTGGCATCATCCAATTTTCACGCTGCATGGCTTCTGGACGTTTATATCAAAACTTGTGGCCACTTTCTGGCAGAGCGAATTTCTCTGGCACGGCCAGCCGCTGGCTTCACCGGTGGTTGATATCATTTATCTGATTTTGTCCGGCAGTTTTGTCGGAATCGCATTATTTGCTGTTTTACGGCGGCCTGCCTTCATGCCCGAATCACATCGTCAGGCGCTTTGGCTTGGTTTTGCCTGCATCATCGCGGTAGTCGGATTTCTCGCCGGACTGTCCATCATCTTCGATTTTCACTACTGTCCTTATCCATCGTCGGAATACCCCTACTTTACGTCCGGCCGGCTGGCGCTCGGCGCGCTGATTCCGTTTCTGCTCGTGTTTACTTTGGGGATAAATTACGCGCTGAATAAATTCCGCGACGCGGTCAAATTCATCGTGCTGGCCGGCTTGATTTTATTTATGCTCATTTCGGAAATTGTCATTGACTGGCCGATTTTTGGTAGTGCATACAATTGGTTTCATATGTAAAATGCGCGCTAGCAAACAAAATTACTCCACGGCTAGGTCCTCGGCCTGTTCTTCCACAACACCATGCGCCACATCACTGGCCAACTCACGATTGACCCTAAAAATCTGGAGCAACTGATTTCTGGTCTGCAAATCCAAATTCCGGGATCAAACCAATCAATCACCAGCACCGGCCATTGCAACAACCGATCAAAAATCACTTCCTCGACTCGCTTACACTACCAAGGAAACGGCCGAGATTTTGGGAATGTCGCCAGGCACAGTTTACCGGTCGCGGTAGGGACCGGAGTTGCCTCCGGCCCAGTGCTTGTGACCTGATCCGGTTTTTGATGAACCCATGCCGACATGGTTTCATAACCCGGCGCGAGAAACTAGACGTGGCCGCTCAGACGGATAACTGGCGAATACTACTGCCACATAAACTCCGGCACTATGATTGTCTCGCCAGCTTTCACCAGCCTCTAGAGCGTTCGCAATTCAGTTGGTTTCATCTGGGCAGAATTCATCTTCAAGCCACCCGTTAAAGCGGGATCCGTTACGCGGGAGACAGAGCAGGTGAAGCGTCCATCGTGGTCTCGCCGGACTTCACCAGTTTCCAGAGCGTTCGCAATTCAGTTGGTTTCATCTGGACAGAGTTCATCTTCAAGCGACCCAGTCGGGGGCGGGCGCGGCGGCCGCGCTCCGCTCCCCGACCTGGACCCGCTCTAAATGTCACACTTGGGCAATTACCCACTCAGTGTGCAATTTACGCGAGTTCCGAAACGTATTTGGAGCGTTGACGCCAGAGGAAAAGACAACGGCTTTGCAGTGTATGCTTAAGCAAATCAACGCCCTGCCAGGGAAATTGGTATTGGAAGTTTATGAATTAGCGGACTTCAAAAGAGGTTCGCAAAAAATCCAGATTGGCTGTCCGACATGGATTCGAACCATGAATAACGCCTCCAAAGGGCGCTGTGTTACCATTACACCATCGGACAAACCGGAAAAACAGTAAGCTTTCCGCACCATTCGCGCAAAGGGAAAATCATTAACAGCAATTTTTGCAAAGAAAGAAGGTTTGCCCGCAACATCTCTTGCCCGCAAGATGTCGTAATTCGTAATGAACAACGTTTCAGTTGAAACAACTCCGCGTGTTGCCGCAGCCGTTCCTCCGGCGGCGCCGGCATCAGACTTTTCCAAGCCGGTCAGGCGGCCAAAGAAAGGCGTGCTCAAGATTGCCGCCGAGGTGCTTAATCATGGCGGACCGGGCTATCTCCAGTTTGCCATCACGAACATTTGCAATGCGGACTGCGATTTCTGCGGTTTTGCCCGCTCCAAGTTTGATCCCAAAGCCCGGCACAGCGTGACGTTGCAGGAAACGCGCGACGTCATTGACATCGCCGTCAAAAATCACATCGGCTATCTGTTGTTCGTTGGTGGCGAACCGATGGTGCATCGCGATTTGCGTGCCATGACGCGCTACGCGGCGGAGCGCGGGATTCATCCGATGATTTGCACCAACGGGGGGCTTTGGACTGAGGAAAATATGCGCGGCCTCGCCAGCGACGGCCTGAGCAGCGTGATCATGTCCATTGACGCGCACGATGTTTCCAAACACGAGCAGAACCGCGGCCTGCCGGATGTCTGCAGGAAAATCAAACGCGCCAACGAATTCTTCCACTCGGCCGGCATCCAGACCACCGCCAGCATCACGGCGAGCCGGTTGATTGACGATTACGATAAATTGCCCGCGTTTCTCGAAGCGCTCGGTTTCAAAAGCTGCACGTTCAGTTATCCGCTGACTTCACTGGCCAGCAGCTATCTCAGCTTCAGCAACAGCGGGCTGGTCAATTACTCGAAGGATGAATTGATTGAACTGTTTGAGAAAATCAAACGGATGAAACAGCGCAGCCGTTTCCCGGTTGTCAACCCGGCGGAATCGCTGAACGAAATGCAGCGGCATCTGCGTGGCGAAAAGGAGAAGTTCGGCTGCCTCGGCGGGCACAAATATTTTTACCTCGACTGGAAGCTGGACCTTTACCGCTGTCATTTCTGGGAGAAGCCCATGTGCAAAGTGTACGAGTGGGACGACTCAAAACTCATTCGCGACGGCTGCACCCGCTGCATGATTGACTGTTACCGCGACCCGAGCGTGCTGCAATTCGTCGCCATCAGCGCCAGCGACGCCTTTAACAATTTGAAGAAGGGCAAACTGCTTTCCGCCGCGAAAAACATATTCGATTCCCGCAACCTGACTTCCCTCAAGGCCGTTTGGGAGGACCGCAAGTGGATTGGCGGGGTATAATACCAATTTCCAGTGGGAATTCGGTACATGGGTAGGGCGCGTCACTCCGTGCGCGCCGCAATCGTTGTGCGGACGAGCGGCGGGCAGAGGACTGCCCGCCCTACCGAGGTTTGTTCCGGTTGTCATTGAGAAATGGTATAATTCCTGCAAATTCCCTCTTGTCATCCGGCTCGTTCGTGGTAAGTTTGCGCCCCTTTTATGAAGACGGACATTCATCCGAAATATGTGGACGCGGAAATCCGTTGCGCCTGCGGCAATGAGATCAAGACCCGCTCCACCAAGCCCGTGATCATCGTGGGCATCTGCAACGCGTGCCATCCGTTTTACACCGGCACGCAAAAATTTGTGGACACCGCCGGCCGCGTGGACAAATTCCAGCAACGCCTGGTGAAGACTCAAGCGGCTCAGGCGGCTGCGGCAACCCGCAAGAAAAAGAAGTAGCTTTCCGATATTTATCCGCCTGCGCTCTGTTTCGGCAGAAGGCAGGCGGTTTCTTTTTCCAAAGCAAATGCCTGCAAAATTTACGATTTCCGATTTCCGATGGACGCGTATTTCGCGTGGCCATTCATCCATCGTAAATCGCAAATCGCAAATCCCAAATGGACCTGCGACCGCACATTGAAAAATTTTCCAGGCGCTTTGCCGAGGTCGA
>OCZT010006417.1_pt1 | contig 11650 bp, 11 predicted proteins | sample 1539031 | NCBI WGS metagenome assembly OCZT01 (sample SAMEA3539308, study PRJEB22396) | soil metagenome | biome: tundra; feature: field; material: soil | place: USA | collected 2010-05 | depth 0.15 m
ACCACGAACTTCTGACCGTTGGTCATACTGATCACGGTGTCCGGCGTTGTTTCCACGTGCTCAATCAGGTCCGCATTCAGGACCAGGGGAACGTGATTTATGCGCGTCAGACGAATCATGGCACTCGACACCTGGAGTGCTTATCGGATGGGAACGCGATTGTTTGAAGCGGGGCAGCGCGCGGGCGGGATCGGGCTATTTCAACATATCGGCAATGGCGCGCAGTTCTTTACGAATATCCTGGATCAACGAGTCGGCCATCGGCGATGGCGCCGCCGCGAACAACTCAGCTTGAACTTTTTTCGCCGGCTTCACTGCTTTCGCCCCGCGCGCCGGTTCGGTCTTGCCGCGCGTCTCCAGAAATTTCCGCGCGCCCTCGATCGTAAACCGCTTTTCATAAAGCAGCCGCTTGATCTCCAGCGCCATCTCCACTTCCTTGCGCCGGTACAGCCGGTGGCCCGTGCCGGATTTCTTCGGGCCCAGCGACGGAAACTCCGTCTCCCAAAAACGCAACACGTAGGGCTTGATGCCCGCCAGCCGCGCCACTTCGCCGATGCGGAAGTAGAGCTTGTCCGGGATTTCCTGCGGCGCGATAGAACCGGAAGTTTGTTCGGCAGTGTTTTCAGGAACGCTCATTACGAGTACCCTTATCATAATGTCCCCGCTCTCAGGAATCCATCCCGTCCGGGAAGCTTTACGGGCCGGGCGCCCCCTCGATCGCATTTTGATCGCCAAAGGGTCCACCGGACCGCGTGTCCAGGAAATCGTCGATCTGGCGCGGGAGCGCAAGGTTCCGGTGCGTTTCGAACCCCGCGAAATGCTCGATCGCGCGTCGATGGGCGTGTCCCATCAGGGCGTGGTGGCGTTCGGATCGGCCGAGCGTTTCTCGACGCTCGAAGAAGCCATAGCCGGGAAAGGACTGGTGGTCGTGCTCGACGGCGTCGAGGATCCGCACAACCTCGGCGCCATCGTTCGCACCGCGCACGCCGCCGGCGCGTCGGCCATCGTGATCCCCGAACGCCGGGCCGCCGGATTAACCGAGGTCGTCGCGCGCGCCGCCGCCGGTGCGCTCGCCTATTTGCCCGTGGTGCGCGTCACCAACGTGAACCGTTCGCTCGAATCGTTGAAGGAAGCCGACTACTGGATTTACGGCCTCGACGAGCGTGGCGAACACATTTACAACCAGGTGGAGTTCACTGCGCCCACCGCCATCGTGCTCGGTGGAGAAGGCAAAGGCTTGCATGAGCATGTCGCCAAACATTGCGATTATTTAGTCCGCATTCCCATGCAGCCCGGCGGTGTCGCGTCCTTGAACGTCAGCGTCGCCTCCGGCGTCATGCTGTTCGAATGGCGCCGCCGCAACGCGTAGCCATCCCCTCCATCACTGTCGGGGTTCCAAAGAGCGCTCGGGGCCCCAAGAACCGATATGGAACCCCGACAGTAATGGAGGGGATAACGCTACATATCCCGAATTTTCACAAATCTATCTCCCCAATTCTCAATCACATCGCGGTTTCACCCGCCCCGGCTGAAAAAATCCTCGCCTAATTTATAGGCAAGGAGTTCATGTGCTCTTCCAGCGGAGGACGGAATCGACCATTAAGCGCATTACCAGGTCCCTGCGCCCATATGGGTCTGTGTGCATTGGTTTGCCGCCAGTCAATCAAACTGGTCGCACGCCGTTGCGGGCCAAATAAACGGATCTTCGGCCGGCGAAGTTAAGATCAGGCTAAAGGGCGCCCCGGGGTGCCCGATAAATTGTGTTCTTTGAAAATCTAACACGCTTCTGCTTCTGCTACCATTTGCTTATGGTTATTTCTGCGCTTGTTTTTGGGCTTAATCGTCGATGAATCCACGAGGTTTCGCACCCCGCCGGCCGAGGATCCGGGAAAATGTCAATGAGGCGATCCGCGCGCGGGAAGTGCGTGCGGTGTTTCCCGATGGCTCTGTTGAGGTCATGCCGACTCATGTCGCCGTGAAAAAAGCGCAGGAGATGGGCCTCGACCTGATCCTCATCGCGCCGACTGCCGAGCCTCCCGTCGCCAAAGCGATGGACTACGGCCAGTGGCAGTATGAGAACAAGAAGAAGCAGCACGAAGCCAAGCGCAAGCAGCACATCATTCAGGTGAAGGAACTGAAGTTCCGTCCCAACACCGACGATCACGATTACGACTTCAAGAAAAATCACGCGATTCGATTCCTGAAAGAAGGGAATCGCGTGAAAGCCATCGTGCAGTTCCGCGGCCGCGAAATCGCGCATACCGACCTCGGCCGCAAGCTGCTTATCCGCTTCTCCGAGGATCTGGCCCCCTACGGCACCGCCGAAGGAATGCCTCGCCTCGAAGGCCGCAACGCCCACGTGCTGCTAAGCCCCGTGAAAGCCGCCGCGCATTCCCCCGCAAAAGATAAAGACAAGCCCAAACCTCCCGAAAAGCCCAAAGAATCGGCCTGATTTATCTCCACCGACCTTCATGAAAATAGTACCGCCCTCCTCTGCCTTCCCAACGCGGCGCAATCCACACCGCGCGCGGATGCGGTGGACGCATCCAGGATCCGGCAACCCAAACGTGCGCGTTGCCGCGCCAGCCCCAGTATCCGTCGACCCAAACAAATCCCGGCCCCGGCGCGGCGCCGATGAATTCCGCACGCATCGGCGGCGGCGGAACGTTGGCATAGTACACCGCGCTTCCACAGGCGACCATCGAAAACGCCGCCCGTACCGGCGCTACTAACCACGTTCGTTTCATAACTGCCTCCTGCTACTAGAAACGCCGTACCGGCGCCAGGAGTTGCGAGCTTCACTTCGCATTAATGTGTAGCGTTCTTCATGCTAGGTTAGAAATACGTTTCTCCCTCAAGCGAACTTGCGGCCCCTGTTACGGGCAACCTCAAGGAACTGGCGCGCGAATCTGCGGCGCCTTTTCAAACGAAGTCATTTCATTCTCGGCGAGGAGCTTCGAACCTTCGAAGTGGAATTCGCCTCCGCGCTAGGCGGGAAATTTTCCGTCGGCGTGGCCAACGGCACCGCGGCCATCGAGCTCTGCCTCCGCGATGCCGGCGTCACCTCGGGCGAAGTCATCACCAGCGCGCTGACCGCTCCCTTCTCCGGCGTCGGCATTCGCGCCTCCGGAGCGACTCCCAAATTCGCCGACATCGATCCCGAAACGTTGCAGGTCGATGTTGCCGATGTTGCGTCGCGCATCACCGCGAAGACGCGCGCGCTGATGCCGGTGCACCTTTACGGTCAACCCTGCGCGCTGGACCGGTTCCAAAAGCTCGCGCGGAAGCACAAAATTCCATTGATTCAGGATGCCGCGCAAGCTCACGGCGCTCTCTTCGACGGCCAGCCTCTGGCTGCTTTTTCACGCTACGTCGCGTACAGTTTTTATCCGACGAAAAATCTCGGCTGCATGGGCGATGGCGGCGGAATTATTACGGATAACGCCGCGGCACGCGATCGTTTGATCGTGTTGCGCGACGGCGGACGACATGGCGATCAGATAGCCCATAGCTTCGGCGTCAATTCCAGGCTCGACGAATTGCAGTGCTGCTTTCTACGTGCGTTTCTGCCGCATTTGAACGAATGGAACACACATCGCGCCCGCATCGCGTCGCTTTACGATGAAGAACTGCGCGACTGTCCGGGCGTGAAGCTGGTGAAGAGAACCGAAGGTTCCGCTCATCATCTGTACGTGATTCGCGCCGAGCGCCGCGACCAGCTTCGCGCGCATCTGGCCGCGCAAGGAATCGGAACCGCCGTGCACTATCCGGTTCCGTTGCATAAGCATCCAGCCTTCGCGCAGGAAGGCTCTCTTCCGCATGCTGAGCGCGCCGTTACGGAGATCGTCTCGCTGCCTCTGTGGCCCTATTTGAAGGAGAGCGCGGTGCGGCGCGTGGCGGGACAGATTCGCAAGTTCTACGGACGCTGACGCGCCTCGACCTCAACCGGAAATTCGAAGATCTCTCCGGCCGCATTGGCCGTGAGCTTCCCGGCTCCCAACGGTTTCCCGCCGTTCGCGAAAAAGATCGCGCCGTCGGTCGATTGGCCTGGCAGCAGCTTGCTGGCGACGAAGGCAATGGCCGACGCCGCGGCCGCCGCCCTCAGTTTTCCGCCGCCCATCTCGGCCTGCGCATTCTGCCTTCGCTCCTCATACCCGTTGGTCGAATGCACTCGCGTGTTGCCGTTCAAAGCAGCCTCGTAGGCCGTAATCAGTTTGATGACGTCTCCGCGGCCGGCTCTTTCCATCAGCGATTCCACCACGGTGGCCGCCGGGAGCGCGGCGATCGTTCCTCCCTCGGCCTTCTCGAATTTAAAATCCTGCGGCTTCACCTGCCACGACACCGGGGAACCGTTGGAGATCGCCACCTGCAACACCGCGTACTCTTTGATGTGCATCGGAAGGTGAGCCCACATGATGGTCACGCCGCCGCGCGTCAGCGTCCGGTACTTCAATCCGCCGGATTCGAATTCGATGATCTGCGCGTGCAATGCGCCAGTGAACAGGACAGCCGCCAGCAGGAGAGAAGGTCGCGACCGCATATAGGTACATGATAGAGCCCCATGCGTCAGCTTGGGGTTATTTCCATGCCTCCAATAACCCCAAACTGACGCATGGGGCTTACCAGCGCGTGTCTTCGCGGATGGCGCTGGCCAGGCGCTTGCTGACCACGGCTTCGAAATTGTTCGACATCTTCAGCAGCCAGCGTTTGCTCGATAACGGCGAAATCTTGCGAATGTGATCCGTATTGACGATGGTGCTGCGATGAATCCGGCGGAAGCGCTTTTTGTCCAGTTTCTCCTCCAGCGATTTCAGCGAATGATCGCTCAAATATCGCTGCGACGTGGTGATTATGTGGACCAGTTCGCCCTCGGCCTGGAAGGCAACGATTTCCGAGGGATCGAGCAGGTATAGATCTGAGCCGCGGCGTCCCGCGATTTTTCGCAGTGTTTCGCTGGGCGGCGCAGGTTTCATTTGGCGTCTCGCCTTTTCGATTGCTTTTTCCAGCCGCTCGCGCCGCACGGGCTTCAACAGATAATCGATGGCGCCGACTTCGAACGCGGCCAGCGCGTGATTTTCATACGCAGTGACAAAAATAATCAGAGGCGAGCGCTCTCCACCCAACGAGCGCACCACGGCCAGCCCGTCGAGCTCCGGCATCTGCAAATCGAGCAGCACCACATCCGGGCGCAGGTCGAAAATGCGCGAGATCGCTTCGGGGCCGGTGGACGCAACGCCAGCCAGTTCCAGACCGGCGATGGATTCGACGTGCTCGCGCAGAATTTCGCGCGCGATCGGTTCGTCGTCGGCGATCAGAACCCTCAAAGAACCGCCTCCACTGGCCGGGGCACGGAGACGTTCACGGGAATCGAGAAGGACACGCTGCTGCCGCCCGCGGCGGACTGGATCTGAATCTGCGCTTCCGCGCCATAGCAGAGCTGCAAACGTCGCGTCACGTTTTCGAGGCCGACTCCCGATTTTTCTCCGCCCGGCGGACGAAAACCGGGACCGGTATCGCTGACAGTCACGTGGAGCGCGTTGCGATCCAGCCGGGCGCGCAGGCGAACCACTCCGCCTTCCACCTTCGGCGCGATGGCGTGCTTGACGGCGTTCTCAATCAGAGGCTCGATCGAAAGAATGGGAATCGGCACGCGCAACGCGTCCGGATCGACATCGATTTCCACGCGCAGTTTTTCTCCCAGACGGAGCTTTTCCACCTCCAGATACGCCTTCACAATATGCAGCTCTTGCTCCAGGGGCAAGAAGGTTTTACCAGTTTCCAAAAAGTAGCGCAGGATGTCCGCGAGGTTCAGAACCGTGTCGCGAGCGCCTTTGGCTTCGCGCGGAATAATGCCGTAGAGCGTGTTCAGCGCATTAAAAAGGAAGTGCGGATGAATCTGCGATTGGAGCGCGCGCAGCTCGGCTTGCGAAACCAGCCGCCGCATTTCGGATTCGCGGAACTGTTCGATCTGTTCGATGACCAGCGACGCGGCGCGGCCCAGCGCCAGCAGGTCTTCGCTCAAATACCGTCGTCCACCGGATCGCCGGCCGAGCAGCACGTGGCGGGCGTCGCCGGAAGCGCATCGCAAAGGCACAATGACCTCGACGCCCTGGTCCTCCAGCTCCGCGCGCCTGCGCGGAAGCTGACCGACCAGGACAGGACGCCGCAAATCCAGATCGCACAGTTTCGCATCGTCGACCACGGAAGCTTCGGCGCCCATGAACCGGCCGAGTTCGGCGGCGGATTCGAGCAAATACTCAGCTTCATCGCGGATCGGCAGTTTCAGGTGTTGCAGCAAAGGCTCCTGATCGGGGCGGCGGAAGACCAACCTGGTGAGCAGCCTCTGCACCCATCCTCGGAGCATCGCGAAGACGATCAGCAGCAGGCACGCACTGGCCAGCAGCAGAGCCTGATGAAACGGCGTGGAGGTCCGCGCCAACCATCCCATTCTCCAGGCCTCGGCGACGCCCAGCGTGAACAACGCCGCGAGAAAAACATTCGCCAGGAAGCGCAAGAATGCATCGAGCAGAACGAAGCGATAATCCTGCATCAGCACCAACAACGCAAGAGGAATCGCCGCGTGGTGAAACGCCAGTTCGCGCGACCAGACCTGCGCGGCATGTCCTCCGCCCAGGTGCACGAACGACATGGCGAGCAGAAACAGGGACATGGTGCCGACCAGCCGCGGCGTCGTCGCGCGCCGCGTGTGATCGCGCGAGGCGAAGAATCCGGCCGCGGCGAAGCAGGTGAGCAGACCGAATCCGGCGGTGATCATCTGCAAGCCGAGCCGGTGGTACCGTGCACCTTCACGGAATAATTCCGCTACGTGCAGGGCAATCGCCACCGCGCTGAGCGCATATCCGCATTGCACGAGCGTCCGGTAGCGGTTCTGCAGGCACAGGTCGAACAGCACGGCAGGTAACAGACTGAGCACCGAGAATCCGATGGCGACGGTGGCATTGGTGAACGTGCTGCCGGGCGTATTCGCGCCCAGCACCAGCAGCGAGGCGAGGTTCCAGGCCAAGGCCAAGGCTGCGGCCAGCATCGACTTGGTGCTGCCACGGAGACGGCGGGCGGCGCGGTCCTGAATCAGCAAATAGAGGAAGATACCGAAGATCAGGACTCCGGCGGAGTGTCCAAGCGTGTTTACCAGCAGGGACTCGTTCACGGTCCAATCATATAATGATTGGCGAGGCGGCCAGCCAGATTTTGTTGGCCATTTTTCTAAGTTATTGTAAATGAATGTACAAATTTCTAGTAAGAAAAGACTTGACATGCATAGACGCAGATTATATACTTAACCATGGAATAGATGTTAGGAGGATTAAAGACTATGTCACTTATCAAATATACGCCTTTCACTGAATTCGAGACGTTTCCGGTCGGGCTGAAGGCCTTCCAAGACACCGTGAACCGGCTGTTCACGGAGCCGAATGGTCGGCCGTGGTTGCCCCCTGTCGATATCAAAGAGACGGAAAACGATCTGATCCTGAAGGCCGACGTCCCCGACGTGGAGATGAAGGACATCGACGTCCATGTGGAGAACGGTACGCTCACGATTCGCGGGGAGCGGAAATTTGAGGCCGAGAAGAAAGACGGCAGTTGGCATCGTGTCGAGCGTTCCTATGGAACCTTCGAACGGGCGTTCACGCTGCCGGAGACGGTTGATACCGAGGCCGTCAAGGCCGACTACAAGAACGGTGTGCTGACGATCACGATTCCGAAGAAGGAAGTCGCCAAGCCGCGCCAAATTAAAGTAGCGGTCAGCACCAACTAATTTCAGTTGGCGGATTGTTGGGGGTGGATGAGTTCCGCCCCCTTTTTCTTTTTCATGCGAGAATTGCGGGTTGACTACTGTTCGCGTGAATTCGAAAGGCGCCGGCCGGGTTGCCGACGGGCATCCGTGGATTTTTTCGAGCGATGTTGTCGACCGCAGCGATGCGCAGCCGGGCGATGCGGTGAAGGTCGCGGACCCTCGGGGCAGGCCGATCGGCGTCGCTCATTACAGTTCCACCTCGCAGATTATCCTTCGCCTTCTCTCCTCCAAACCAGAACCGATTGATCAGGAATTCTTTCGCCGGCGGCTGACGGCCGCGATCCGGCATCGCGAACGCGTGGTGAAGGACTCCACTGCCTGCCGCCTGGTCTTCTCCGAAGCCGACCTTCTTCCCGGGCTGATTGTGGACCGTTACGGGGCTTATCTGGTGATTCAGACGCTCAACCAGGGGATGGACCGCGCGCGGAGCTTAATCGTTCATTGCCTGAAGGAACTGCTGGCGCCGGCGGGCATTCTGGCGCGCAATGACGCGGCGGTGCGCAAGCTGGAAAGCCTGCCGCTGGAGGTGGTTGTTCTGTTTGGCGAGGTGCCGGAGAGGGTCACGATCGAGATGAATGGCCTCGATCTGGAAGCCGATCTGTTAAAAGGCCAGAAGACCGGTGTCTATCTCGATCAGCGCGAAAATTATCTGGCGGCGGCGAATTTTGCGCACGGGCGGGTGCTGGATTGCTTCACCTCCACCGGTGGATTCGCGCTGCACACGGCGCGGCGGGCCGAATCGGTGGAGGCGGTGGATTCGTCGGCGAACGCGCTGGCGACCGGGGAGGCGAATGCGCGAGCGAACAACCTTTCCAACATCCAGTTCCGGCAGGCCGACGTATTCGATTTTCTCTCCGGGATCGATCGCAGGTACGGGATGATTATCCTGGACCCTCCGGCGTTCGCAAAATCGCGCAAGATGCTGGACGAAGCGGCGAAGGGTTATAAAGAGATTAATCTGCGCGCGCTGAAGCTGCTGCACCCCGGAGGGATTCTGGTGACGTGCTCCTGTTCGCACCATGTGAGCGAGGCGATGCTGTTGGAGATTGTCGCCCAGGCAGCGCTGGATGTGGGGAAAACGCTGCGCGTGCTGGAAAGGCGAACGCAGGCGGCCGATCATCCGATTCTGCTGACGGTGCCGGAGACGCTGTATTTGAAATGCCAGATATTAGAGGTGTTGGGTCATTAATGCGGCGCCTGTCCGCATGCTTACGCATGGCGGTTCCGTGTCGAACGTGTCGAACGTGGCTTGCCAGTTCAGCACCACCTGCGGTATGGTGTCTTAAGTCGTTAACGCCCTCAGTCTCATAATTTTTGGAGGATTTTCCGGAATGCTTTTGACCTCGTTGTCCGCCTTTTTCAGGCGCGCCTTCCCGGTTCTGTTGACTATTTTTGCCGCAGCGCCGTTGCGCGCGAGCGAGGCAGAGTTAAAATTGCCGGACCTGCACTCCGCGTCTTTTCTGGGCGGCGCGATCAGCGGACCCTCGCTGCTGATGATCGGGTTGGGGATCAGCGCGCTGGGCTTCGTCTTCGGCATTGCGATGTACATGCACCTACGGAACCTGCCGGTGCACGAATCGATGCTCGAAATCTCCGAGCTCATCTACGAAACCTGCAAAACCTATCTGCTGACGCAAGGTAAATTTTTGCTGATTCTGGAAGCCTTCATCGGCTCGATCATCGTGTTTTATTTCGGATTCCTGGCGCCGAATGGCTCGACGTTCGGCCTGCCCTGGTTTGAAGTGGCCATCATTCTGGCGTTCAGCCTGGTGGGCATTGCGGGCAGCTTCGGCGTGGCCTGGTTCGGCATCCGCGTGAACACGTTCGCCAATTCGCGCACGGCGTTCGCCAGCCTGAAGGGCAAGCCTTTTCCCTGTTATGCGATACCTTTGAAGGCCGGCATGAGCATCGGCATGCTGCTGATCAGCGTGGAGCTGTTCCTGATGCTCTGCATTCTGCTGTTCGTTCCGGGCGATTACGCGGGGCCCTGTTTCATCGGATTCGCGATCGGCGAATCGCTGGGCGCGGCGGCTTTGCGCGTGGCGGGCGGCATCTTCACCAAGATCGCCGACATTGGCGCGGACCTGATGAAGATCGTGTTCAAGATTAAAGAAGACGACGCGCGCAACCCGGGCGTGATTGCGGATTGCACGGGCGACAACGCGGGCGATTCGGTGGGACCGTCGGCGGACGGCTTCGAAACGTACGGCGTGACGGGTGTCGCGCTGATTTCGTTCATCCTGCTGGCGGTGAACAGCGACCTGGTGAAGGTGGAATTGCTGGTCTGGATTTTCGCGATGCGCGTGATGATGGTGATCACCAGCGGCGTCTCCTACTTCCTGAACGACGCTGTCGCCAAGGCGCGTTTTCAGAACGTCGACAAGATGAATTACGAGACGCCGCTGACCACGCTGGTGTGGCTGACGTCCTTCCTGTCGATTGGCGCGACGTACCTGGTTTCGTATTTCATGATTCCGGATATCGGCGGCGATGCCACCATGTGGTGGAAATTATCGTCGGTGATCACCTGCGGCACGCTGGCGGGCGCGGTGATTCCGGAACTGGTGAAGGTGTTCACGTCGATGGACTCGGCACACGTGAAGGAAGTGGTTTCGTCGTCGAAGGAGGGCGGCGCGTCGTTGAATATTCTTTCGGGACTGGTGGCCGGCAATTTCAGTGCGTACTGGCTGGGCATGGCGGTGCTGGCGCTGATGACGGCGGCTTACACGGTGAGCACGTACGGCATGGAGGGATTGATGAAGGCTCCGGCGGTGTTCGCCTTCGGTTTAGTCGCCTTCGGGTTCCTGGGTATGGGGCCGGTGACGATCGCCGTCGATAGCTACGGCCCGGTGACGGACAATGCGCAATCGGTTTACGAATTGTCGATGATCGAGACAATTCCCAACATCCGGAAAGAGCTGAAGAAGGATTTTGACTTTGACGTGAATTTCGACCTGGCCAAACATCACCTGGAAGAGAACGACGGCGCGGGCAACACGTTTAAGGCGACAGCGAAGCCGGTGCTGATCGGCACGGCGGTGGTCGGCGCGACGACGATGATTTTTTCGATCATTGTGAAACTGACCGACGGTCTGAAGCCGGAGCTGATCCAGAATCTGTCGCTGATGCATCCGCCGTTCCTGCTGGGCCTGATTACCGGCGGCGCGATGATCTATTGGTTCACCGGCGCCTCGATTCAGGCGGTCACCACCGGCGCATATCGCGCGGTGGAGTTCATCAAGGCCAACATCAAGCTGGAAGGCGCGACCAAGGCGTCGGTCGAGGATTCGAAGAAAGTGGTGGAAATATGCACGCAATACGCGCAAAAAGGCATGTTTAACATCTTCTTAACCGTATTCTTCGCTACCTTGGGATTTGCTTTTATTGAGCCGTACTACTTCATCGGCTACCTGATATCGATCGCTCTGTTCGGGCTGTATCAGGCAATTTTCATGGCCAACGCGGGCGGCGCGTGGGACAACGCGAAGAAGATTGTCGAAGTGCAGTTGAAGCAAAAGGGCACGCCGCTGCATGACGCGACCGTCGTCGGCGATACGGTGGGCGATCCGTTCAAGGACACGTCGTCGGTGGCGCTGAACCCGATCATCAAATTCACAACGCTGTTCGGGCTGCTGGCGGTGGAACTGGGCGTTTCGATGACGGAGAAGCAGGGCGCGAGCTTCAGCACCGCGTTGGCGGTGGTGTTCCTGTTGATCTCGATGATCTTTGTGTGGCGCTCGTTCTACGGGATGCGGATCGTCGGGTCGTCGAAGTAGGATCTAGTGCTTAATTGCGTAAGTTGATAATAGTATTCCGGAGTTGGCTGCCCTTGAC
>OCZT010006418.1_pt1 | contig 11649 bp, 9 predicted proteins | sample 1539031 | NCBI WGS metagenome assembly OCZT01 (sample SAMEA3539308, study PRJEB22396) | soil metagenome | biome: tundra; feature: field; material: soil | place: USA | collected 2010-05 | depth 0.15 m
TTGGAAAATTGTTTCCTAAAGTGTGGGAATGGCATGTTTTCTGGATGTTGACAGCTTTTCTATCCATTATTCTTGCTTTTCTGAACTTGTTGCCCATTCCGGCTCTGGACGGAGGGTATGTGATATATCTGATTTACGAAATGATTACAGGTAAGAAACCAAACGATAAGTTCTTGGAATATGCCCAAACGGCTGGTTTTTTCCTACTGATGGCATTGCTTATTTATGTGAATGGTAACGATATTTTTAAAGCGATATTTAAATAATTTAAAATTATGAATCCAGTTGCAATTTGCTACCTCAAATGTGGAACTTGTCAGAAAGCCGAAAAATGGCTAAAGGCAAGCAATATTGAGTATACATATCGTCCGATAAAAGAGGAAAATCCAACGGCTGATGAACTGAAAATCTGGCTAAAACAAAGCGGCTTGCCAATAGCTAAATTTTTCAACACAAGCGGCTTGCTTTACAGAGAACAGAATATAAAAGATAAGATGAAAGTACTTTCAGACCCTGAACTGATTGAGATTCTTGCTTCTAACGGAATGATGGTGAAACGCCCCATTCTGATTGCCGGAGACAAAGTGCTGGTGGGTTTTAAAGAAGAGGAATGGCAACAGCTTTTTAAATAATCAACCGGTCGGTTATCGACTCGTACAATTTCTACACATTTCGAATTGCTTCCGGTTTTGAAGGATTTTTCCTCTGAAACTGGAAGCTTTTTTGTTTTGCCAGTTGTTCATGAATGAGTCTTCGCTGATATTTCCAAATGAAAACTCCGACAATTTGTCAAAACAGCATGGTAAAACATTTCCATTAGAATTTACCACCGCTCCGTTCCACAATCTCCAGCAATGATTGGGTTGTTTAGCTTTTAGTTGATATTTGCCGTTCTTGTTTTGTTCGTATCGTGAGTATTTTTTAATTATAGGCATCAGTTTATGCCCACTCTCGAAATCGTAGAGCTGAGCGCTTTTAAAAGTCAATCGATCGGCACCCAATGATTTTGTTAATTGCTTCATTTCCTTCATTTGGTGTTCATTTGTTTTGAGTACCAAAAACTGAATTTCTACCAACGGTGTAACCGACTTTAATTCCTTTTTCAAAGCCACAACATGCCTTATTCCGTTTAATGCTTTCTCTAGTTTTCCTCCTACCCGGTAGGTCTCGTAGGTTTCTTGCGTACTTCCATCCACTGAAATTATCAACTTGTCAAGCCCAGAAAGCACAAGCTCTTTTGCTCTACTATGGGTTAAAAATTGAGCATTTGTTGAAGTTGAAGTGTATAATCTGGCTCTATGTGCATAGTTTACCATTTCAAATAGCTGCGAATTAAGTAAAGGTTCGCCTTGAAAATAAAAGATAATGTGAGCTAACTTAGGAGCAAGTTCGTCTACCAGTTTCTGATAACGTTTATTGTTAAATTTTATGTGAGCTGGAGACTGATTTGTTTTATTGCCAACCGGGCATTCCGGACAATGTAGATTGCAAAAATTTACAGGTTCCACCGAAATAAAATAAGGTGAAGTGTGACTATAAGTTTTTATACCTAAAGTGGATAGGCTGTATGACAATTGGAGCTTGGAATAGTTTACAAGTCTTCTAAATGTAAAATATCTGAAGGATGAGAGCAAATATATGAGTATAGACAATGTGATTATTTGCTAATCGGATTAATATTGAAAGTTATTTTTATAAAATAATATACAAAAAAATGTCAAAGACAATTACAAAGTAAGTAATAATTAGCGTAGAGTTAGTATATTTGTGACAAAATAAAATATAATAAAATCAAAAAATATAAGTTAGTATGTTTTATACAAATTGATAAAAGAAAATTCAAGAAATATTAGTTATTACATAAATAGAAAATTCAAATAAAATTCAAATAATTCACTTCACAAAAATTTTTATGAGAAAGCAATTGTTTTTCGCATTTTCAATGGTTCTAGCCTTAGTTTTTAGTTCTTGTAGCAAGGATTTGACTGCTTTAGACCCAAGTCTGTTTAAATGTAATCCTAACCCACTAGAGGTTAAGGGAGGAAAGGTTGACGCTACCATTACTGGTACGTTTCCTGTAAAGTATTTCAACAAAAAAGCTACTGTTACAGTAACTCCGGTGTTGAAATTTAACGGTAAAGAAGTAAAAAGTACTTCAGCTACTTTCCAAGGCGAAAAAGTAGTTGGTAATGACCAAACTATTTCTTACAAAGCTGGTGGTACTTATACTATTAAAGCTTCTTTCAATTATGTTCCTGAAATGGCTAATTCAGAGTTGTTTCTTGAATTTAGCGTTTCAACTAAAAAGAAAACCTATGCTATTCCTAGCGTAAAAGTAGCTGATGGTGTTATTGCAACATCTCAATTGGTTTCTACAAGCGCAAAAGAAAATGCACCGGTTATTATCGCTGATAAATTCCAACGCATTATTCAGGAAAAACAAGAAGCAGATATCTTATTCTTAATCCAAAAATCTGATCTTCGCAAGAGCGAAACCAAATCTGCTGATATCGCAGCATTGACTAATAAAATCAAAGAAGCAAAAGAATCTCAAAACAAACAAGTTTCTGGTTTAGAAATTTCTGGTTACGCTTCTCCTGATGGTGGTATGGATTTGAATACCAACCTTGCTGAAAAACGTCAAAAGAACACAGTTGACTTTTATAACAAAGAGTTGAAAAAAATCAAAACTACTGTTGCAATTGATTCTAAATTTACTGCTGAAGACTGGGCTGGTTTCCAAACATTAATGGAAAACTCAAATATTCAAGACAAACAAGTTATCCTGCGCGTATTGACTATGTATACAGATCCAGAACAACGCGAACGTGAAATTAAAAATCTTTCTGTTGCGTTTAAAACCATTGCAACCGAAATCTTACCTCAGTTACGTCGTTCAAAAATGAAATTGACGGTTGATGTTACAGGTAAATCTGATGTTGAATTGACTCAATTAGCTAAAGAAGATGCATCTAAATTATCTGTAGAAGAATTGCTTTTTGCTGCAACTTTGACAAACAACTTGTCTGAAAAGGCTGCTATTTATCAAAAAGCAACAGAACTTTATCCAAGTGATGTTCGTGGTTTCAATAACTTAGGTGCAGTTCAATTCCAACAAGGTGATGTAGCTAACGCTTCTCGCAACTTTGCAAAAGCATTGGAAATTGAACCAGCTTCAGCTGACGTTAACTACAATGCAGGTTTAGCTGCTATGGCTTCAGGAGATTTGTCTAAAGCTGAAGTATTGTTCGGTAAAGCTGCTGGAACAAGTGCTAATGTAGGTCAGGCTTTAGGAGCAATCTATACAACTAAGGGTGACTATGCAAAAGCAAAAACTTACTTCGGTCAAGCACCATCTAACAATGCTGCTTTGCTTCAAATCTTGAATGCTGATTATAGTGCTGCTACTAAAACATTGGCTGCTGTAGCTCAACCAGATGCTATGACAGCGTATTTAGGCGCTATCGTTGGTGCTCGCACTAACGACCGCGAAGTGGTTTATAGCAACTTGAAGAGCGCTGTAAAACAAGATAGTTCTTTGGCATTGAAAGCTGCAAAAGATCTTGAGTTCTCTAAATTTGCAACTGATGCAACTTTCCTTTCAATTGTAAAATAAGAAAGCCAGCAATTAAATACCTAAAATCCGATGTGCTTTTTGTACATCGGATTTTTTTTATTGCTAAATTTGCGACTGACTTTTTTTGTTGTAATATGGCAAATTGTCATACAATATCCGCTTTGTCATATTTGGCTAACATTTTGTATATAGAACTTTATCAATAATATGTTACTTGTTCGGAGCATAATCATCACCGGTTTATGTTTTCTCGAAAAGTTTTAAAGAAAATTAGTTGATATTCTATTCAACAACATTTTCATTTTCGGGCATTTAACTGTATCTTTGCAAGAATTTCAAAAAAACAAAATAATTAGAATATCAGAATGAAGGAAAATGAATTAATAGTAGCCAAGATTGTTGAAGGAATACAAGAACGAAAAGGAAAAAATATAGTGGTTGTAAACTTAAATAAATTACATGAGGCACCATGCAGTTATTTTGTGATTTGTGAGGGGGATTCGAATGTACACGTTAATGCTGTCGCTAATTCAATTAAAGACTGGGTGCGTGACGAAATAAAAGTGAAACCATATGCAACTGATGGTTTTGAAAATTGCGAGTGGATCGCAATGGATTACGGACAAATAATTGTACATGTTTTTCAACGTCATACGCGTGCATTTTATGATATAGAACATTTGTGGGCAGATGCTGATTTGAAACGATTGGAAGATGTCCTTTAATCTGTATTTTTGAATATATTTAGCAAATTTCAAAACAAGATTGTGTATTTTTTGTTCTAGGTAATTAATCAACAAAATAACGATAGGAATAAAAAGATGGAAAATAAAACACCAAACTCCGTAAAACCGAATAGTAAGATGCCGAAATTCAACATTTCGTGGATTTATGGAATTATCATTTCTGTTTTACTAGGTATGTTTTTGTTTAGCGAGAATACGCCGACAAAAGAAGTAAATTACTCTTCTTTCAAAGAATTTGTGAAAAGAGGGTACATGGAAAAGATTGATGTCTATTCCTCGAAGGGTGTTTTGGAAGCTCAGGTGCTGAAGGATTCAATGAAATACGTTTTCGGCAAGGATGTGAAGGCATACGAAAAGGATCGTTTGATTACGGTTAAGGTACCAGCCGAAGAATTCTCAAAATTCAATCAAATTGCCGAAGAAAAATATGGAATTAAAAGCGTTGTAGAATACAAAGAAGGGCGTAATTATTACGATATTCTTTGGGGATTATTTCCTATTCTGTTGCTTATTCTGTTTTTTGTGTTTATGAATCGTCGTATGTCTGGTATGGGTGGTGGCGCAGGTGGTGGCGGAATTTTTAATGTAGGAAAATCTAAAGCTCAACTTTTTGACAAAGGTGATACTACAAATAAAATTACTTTTAAAGATGTGGCTGGTCTTGCTGAAGCTAAACAAGAGATAGAAGAGATTGTTTCGTTCTTGAAAAATCCTTTAAAATACACTGAACTCGGCGGGAAAATACCTAAAGGCGCTTTACTTGTTGGTCCTCCGGGAACAGGTAAAACATTATTGGCAAAAGCTGTGGCTGGGGAAGCTGATGTGCCTTTTTTTTCAATGTCAGGTTCTGATTTTGTGGAGATGTTTGTTGGAGTTGGTGCTTCGCGAGTTCGCGACTTGTTCCGTCAGGCAAAAGAAAAATCACCATGTATCATTTTTATTGATGAAATAGATGCAGTGGGTCGTGCCCGCGGAAAAAATGCTAACATGGGAAGTAATGATGAACGGGAGAATACACTGAATCAATTATTGACCGAAATGGACGGTTTTGGGACAAATAGTGGTGTGATTATTTTAGCAGCTACTAATCGTGCTGATATTTTGGATAAAGCCCTACTACGTGCAGGTCGTTTTGATCGTCAAATTCATGTCGATTTGCCCGATGTTCATGAGCGAAAAGAAATTTTCAATGTTCACCTTCGTCCTATTAAGATAAACGAAACCGTAGATGTGAACTTCTTATCACGTCAAACTCCCGGTTTTTCCGGAGCAGATATTGCCAATGTGTGTAATGAGGCAGCACTTATTGCGGCTCGCAAAAATAAAACGTTTGTTGAAAAGCAGGATTTTCTGGATGCTGTTGACCGTATTGTAGGTGGTTTGGAAAAGAAAACGAAGATTACTACCGTTGCAGAGAAGAAATCAATTGCATATCATGAGGCAGGTCATGCCACCATTAGTTGGATGACTGAACATGCAAATCCATTGGTTAAGGTAACTATTGTCCCTCGTGGAGAGGCTTTGGGTGCAGCCTGGTATTTGCCGGAAGAACGTCAGCTGACAAATCGTGAACACATGTTGGATGAAATGTGCTCAACCTTGGGCGGTCGTGCTGCAGAAGAAGTGTTCTTGCATCAAATGTCGACTGGAGCAATCAATGATTTGGAGCGTGTCACCAAACGTGCATATGCAATGGTTGCTTATTTTGGCATGAGTGAGCAATTAGCTAATATGAGTTATTACGATTCGTCTGGCAATTCTGATTATGGTTTCACAAAACCTTATAGCGAAAAGACTGCTGAATTAATTGACTCAGAAGCAAAAAACATTGTAGCCGTCGCTTACGATCGAGCTAAAAAAATATTGACTGATAATGCAGTTGGCCATAATGCTTTGGCTGAATTACTTATCGAAAAAGAAGTGATTTTTGCTGAAGATTTAGAGAGGATTTTTGGAAAACGTCCATGGACCTCGCGCAATGATGAATTGATGGCGCAAAATGGTGAAGAGATAGAAGAAAACGTTGCTGAAATCATTGAGGCGCTTGAAATTCCTGAAAAAACATCTGAAGAAAATACAGATAAATCTGAGGATAGTGCAAAATAATTCTTCACGTAAAGAAATATTTCAACGAATAGCAGCCGCTAGTAAAAGGCGGCTGGCTTTTGTTGATTCCACACCAACCGTTGGGGCACCTATTTATAAGTCCGTTTTGCCAGATATAATTACTTGTTTTAAGAATGAGTTGGAAGCCATTAACGGTCAATGTGTAGTTTGTGATAATGAAACTGATTTGTACGGCAAATTAAAATCATTTGTAACTAAAAAAGAATTGCCCTATCTTTTTTGTCGAGATACTTACATTGTGCACCAATTGCAGCAGAATGGAATTCCATTATCTTTTGATGAAGCTAATTTTGAAGCTATGCAGGCGGGTATAACTGGCTGTGAATTTTTGGTGGCACGCACTGGTAGTATACTCGTGTCTTCATCATCTCAGTCCGGTCGCCAATTGAATGTATTTCCGCCAATTCATATTGTGTTAGCGCATGTCTCACAATTAGTCAATTACCTAGATGATGCACTTATTTCTATACAACAAAAATATGGCGATGATCTGCCGTCCGCTATTTCTACCATTACAGGTCCAAGTCGAACAGCCGATATAGAAAAAACATTGGTACTCGGAGCCCACGGACCAAAAGAATTTATTGTTTTTCTTTCCAAAATGTAAAGTTTTCTTATCTTTGTAGGCTGTTTCGATTTCTCAGGCAGCAATTAATATCCTGTATTAATTGTCAATTTTTGATCACATCCTTATTGAAATACATATGAATAACTTTGTAATACGAACGCTTAGTGGAATATTATTTGTTGCGCTAATTGTTGGTTCCATTTTGCTTAATCACTTTACTTTTGCTGCTGTTTTTGCGTTGATAAGTGGGTTGGCTATTCTTGAATTTCATAAGCTGACAAATTCGAACAGTGTGAGTGTAAATTTAGGGGTTGGCTTGTTTGGGGCATTGTTACTCTTTCTCAGTTCTTTTTTACACGCATCAGGAATCCTTACTGGAGTTGGCTACTCAATTTATGGTTTTTATATTGTAATTATTTTAGTCACAGAGCTGTATCGCAAAAAGACTAATCCTCTGCACAATTGGGCTTATTTTATTATGGGTCAGGTATTTATTGCATTACCATTTTCATTGTTGCCATTTATTGCTTATATTTCCGGTTATCAACCTCTGGTTCTTTTGGCTGTATTTGTAACCATTTGGGTGAATGATACTGGGGCTTACTTAGTGGGAGTTACTTTAGGCAAGCATCGTTTGTTTGAGCGAATCTCGCCAAAAAAATCATGGGAAGGTTTCTTTGGTGGGGCATTAATTGCTTTGCTTTCTGGTTATGTTTTCTCATTACTTATTCCAGAGATTAATTTGATTCAGTGGTTCATCTTTTCAGAAATTATAGTAGTTTTCGGTACATATGGAGATTTGATTGAATCGCTGATGAAACGAACAGTAAATGTAAAAGATTCGGGGACTATTATTCCTGGACATGGCGGAATACTCGATCGTTTTGATAGCATGTTGTTGGCTGCGCCAGTCATTTTTATTTATTTGACTTTTCTATTTAAATAGGATATAGGTGATGAAATCATTTAACAATATTCTTTTTAAAGCAATGTCCATATAACCAAACTTTTAACTCAGAATCGGTTACTTGTAATTACTTAAATCTATCTTGTTCATTAGCTTTTTTATTGATAATCTACCAAAAGGTGTAAAAAGATATTAGCATGGAATATAATTTTGATGAAATCCGCTGTTTTAAGAACGAAGAGGTACATGCTGCATTAGAGCGTTTGAGTGACGAAAAGCAATTTATGAAGCTGATGAGTACTATTTATCCATTGTTGCCAAAGGAGATGATAAAACATCGACTAATGACTTTTCAGTCGAATTTTGCCTTCCAAAAGGAAATTGTTTACCCTTTTTTGCAATACCTTGAAGCCAATAAAACCACAGGGATTATGCTTAATGGTGTTGGGAAGATTCAAAAAGATAGTGCTTATCTTTATATTTCAAATCATCGTGATATTATTCTTGATTCAGCTCTCCTTTGTAGTAAGTTTATTGAAAATGGTATGGATACTGTTGAAATAGCTATTGGTGATAATTTGTTGATTTTTCCTTGGATTGAAGATTTAGTTCGAGTTAATAAGAGTTTTATTGTGAAACGTGGGCTTAGTGCTCGTTCGGTTTTGGAAAGTTCTCAGCGTTTGTCTGCATATATTGCCTATACTATTTCTGACAAAAAACAGTCAATTTGGATTGCACAACGTGAAGGTCGTGCTAAGGATTCAAATGATAAGACTCAGGAAAGTTTGTTGAAAATGTTCAATATGAACGGTCAGGAATCTTTTACAGAAAACCTCGTAAAATTGAATATATGTCCTTTGTCAATATCCTACGAATATGATCCTTGTGATTTTTTAAAAGCAAAAGAGTATCAGCTCCGGCGTGATAATCCCGAATTTAAAAAACAACCGAAGGATGATTTAGTTAATATGGAGACTGGGGTGATGGGTTACAAAGGAGGAGTTGTTTACGAAATAACGGGTTGCATAAATGACGAATTAAGAACTATTGGTCAGGAATTTAGTAACAAAAATGAGCAAATTGCACAAACAGCCCTTTTAATTGATAAACGAATACACTCTAATTATTTTATTTTTGCAAACAATAGAATTGCCTACGATTTATTGAATGGCGAAGAGTGTTTTAAACATGAATACTCATTGATGGAAAAATTAGACTTTGACCATTACTTGTCTAAACAGATTGCCAAAATTGATATTGAAAATAAGGATGAGATTTTTTTGAGGAAAAAGCTCCTTGAGATGTATGCTAATCCGTTGATTAATAAATTGGAATCTTTGAAATGATATTCTATTAAACAAAAAAAGGTATCGTAACTCGATCCTTTTTTTGCTTAATGTTTCTGGATAATTAATATCCCAGAATTTTCAACATGGATTTGTAACTTTGTTCTTTAGCGAAAAGTTTTGTAAAATACTCGCCATCTTCATCTTTATCAATAATAACTAATTTGGGTGCTGGTATCAAGCAATGTTGAATTCCACCAAATCCGCTTAATGATTCTTGATAGGCACCTGTATGAAAGAATCCGATATATTGTTCTTGTTCTTCACGCATTTTTGGTAAGAATACGGCATTAGAATGAACTTCAGCATTATAGAAATCCTCACTATCACATGTCAATCCTCCTAAATTTACTCGTTCGTATTCCGAATCCCAATTATTGATGGCTAAAAATACATAGCGTTGATTTATAGCCCAAGTGTCTGGAAGAGTGGTCATGAATGAACTGTCGATCATATTCCACAATTCACGATCATTTTGTTTCTTTTGGTTTACAATCGAATAAAGCATTGCGCCACTTTCACCGACAGTATATGAACCAAATTCTGTAAATATATGTGGTTCGGGAACGCCATTTTGATCACAAATAGTTTTAATCTGAGCAACAATTTCTTCAGCCATGTATTCATAGTCGTATACCATGTCAAGGTGAGTTTGAATCGGGAAGCCTCCTCCTATATTTAGGCTATCTAGCTGAGGACATTTCTTCTTAAGTTCACAATATAAGTTGACTGCTTTGTTCAATTCATTCCAATAGTAGGCTGTATCTTTTACTCCCGTATTGATAAAGAAGTGTAACATTTTTAGCTCAACCTGAGGGTTGTTGGCGATATGTTTAGTGTAATAAGGTATTATGTCATTGTAGCGTACGCCTAATCGGGATGTGTAAAAGTCAAACTTCGGTTCTTCTTCTGCAGCAATTCGAATACCAACTTTGAATGGATTGTCGAAGTCTTTTAGAAATAAATCCAATTCAAACTTATTGTCTAAAATAGGAATAACGTTTGAGAAACCTTGACGAATTAAATTCTGAATATTTTCAACATACTGTGGTCGTTTAAATCCATTACATATCACGTATGTGTCTGGTTTTAAAAGCCCTTGTTCATGTAGTGATTCCATTATATTAATGTCAAAAGCTGACGATGTTTCCAAATGAACACCATTTTTGAGTACTTCTTCCATGACAAATGAGAAGTGTGAGCTTTTTGTACAATAGCAATAATTATAGTCTCCATTGTAGTCAACTTTTGCCATAGCTACATTAAACATACGCCTGGCTTTGTGTATATTTTGCGAAATTTTGGGTAGATATGCTACCCGTAATGGAGTTCCGTATTGTTTGATGATATCCATAAGTGGTATACCGCACCATTCCAATTCGTTTTCTATGATATTGAATTCATCGTTAGGAAATTCAAAGCTTTGTTCGATAAGGTCTTTGTACTTGTTTTTCATTTGTTTGTATTGTTTTGAGTGTGAATGAAAAAAGTAAATGAGTCAGATTGCTTTTATTTGATCAATCTAACTTAGTTGGATTGAATTTATTTATCTGAAAAAGCTTGCAAAATTAATAAATAAAACTGTAACCAAATGTTTTTGATGATATTATTTGAAAAAATTATATGTTCTTAGTAATTGCCGTTTGCTCTTACTTAAACTGTTTCGAAATTGTATATTTTGGGGTTATCCTCAAATAGATTGATTTAGAGTTGTGATGCTTCAAGTTTAGTGGTTCGGATATTTGTCCAACTAATTTATGTTTTATGTATTTTTACTTAAATATCGAAGTCGAAATTGAAATTTTACCGAATTATTTTGAATCCTAATGTAAATAATTTATCTTTACGATTTATTTGTTGATTAATTTGTGGCTATATCTTCTTCTGAAGATTAATTGACTATTTAATCCTAATTAATAATTTCGATATATGAGAATATCTTTACTATTTACTAAAGGTTTTTTGTCTTTTCTGTTTTTGACTATAACTATGTGTGCATTGAGTCAAAATAATAGTTATTTAGGTTTAGATGGTGGATTTGAGGGGTTGTCAACTATTGAGAATACCGCCACAGGAGATGCTTTACCTAGAGCAAATAAATGGGTAAAGGCAAATGCAGCTTTGACAATATCTAAAGAGAGTACTGTTGTCAGAAGTGGAAATAACTCATTAAAAGTAACAACATTGTCAGCCTCAACTTATCGGGTATGGTCGCCACTGATAACAATTCCGGAATCTTCTACCAGATGGGTTGTTCAATACTATCGTAGAGGAGCAAGCGCTGCAGATGGTATTCAGAGTATAAGCAATATTTATAGAGGTGCGGCTGAAGCAAAAGCATCTACATATAATACAGTATCAGTGGCAAACGTATGGGA
>OCZT010006419.1_pt1 | contig 11647 bp, 8 predicted proteins | sample 1539031 | NCBI WGS metagenome assembly OCZT01 (sample SAMEA3539308, study PRJEB22396) | soil metagenome | biome: tundra; feature: field; material: soil | place: USA | collected 2010-05 | depth 0.15 m
AGCACCGGCCTTCTAAGCCGGTGGTTGCAGGTTCGAGCCCTGCCTCGCCCACCATAGAAAACAAAAGGGTTGCCAGTTTCGGCAACCCTTCTTCATTTGGCATTGTGGGGGATTTTGGGGGGACCCTAGCGGGGTCTCCGTCGGGGAAGCGTCTTTACCGCGTCACTCTTTGCCTCGTTGCGTGTGTGGGAGTAGCGTTCCAACATCTTGGCCGACATCCAGCCCGCAAGTGCCTTCATCGTAGACTCGGGCACGCCGGCTTCTCCAAGAGCCGAGATAAACGTGTGCCGCAGATCGTGCAGTCGACAGTTCACTCCGGCAGCCTTCCGGCACGCCGTCCAAGCTGTCTTCCACGACCCCATCGGTTTGGTCGGGTCCAGGTCGTAAATCGCAACAGATCCGGTCAGGTGTGAGTTATGTCCGTCAAAGCCATACCGCTCACTCGGAAAGATGTAGTGATTCGGTTTGGGGTTCTCGAAGCGTGAACGCCATTCGACCAGGATTTCGAAAGCCTCATCGTTCAGGGGGATGACGCGGCCCTCACCTCCGGGAGTCTTGGAGCGCCCGACGGTGAAGGTCCGTTTCTCGAAGTCCACCTGCTTCCACTTGGCGCGCCCTTCGGCCGCGCGCACACCCGTATGCAGGTAGATCATCAATGCTGGAAAAAGGGAACGGCTGCGACTCTTGGTTGCAGCTACGAGGATATCGTTTACTTCAGCCAGACTCAGAGCCCTGCCAACATCTTCACGTTCATAAAGTGGATGGAACGCGGGCTCCAGTAAATGCCAGAGCTGATGCTTACGGAGGACCATGCGCAGCACACCTGTCTCCATGTTGATCTCCCTCCCGGACGCTTTTTTCTTTTGCCGCTTACGTTGAAACTTTGAGATGGCATCATTGTCGATCTCAGTCAATAGCTTCCCGCCAAACTCCGGCAGCAGGTGGCTCAATTTCAAAGTATTGATCTCGCGGGTTGATTCACTCCAATGAGCATTGCCAGCGAGCCACGTCTTGGCCGCTGTTCGAAACAAGAGCGGCTTCGGTCTTTTGACCCCGCCTGCAGATTCCTCCATGGCCTTGCGCCGGGCACCCTCGATCGAACGCGCTACCTCCCTATTCCGTGTGTGCGCCGACTCGCGGACACGCTGGCCCATAAACTCGAATTCGTAGCAGTAAACTCCGCCTCGTTTGAATACACCCATTTTGTTTTTCCTTAAGACCCTGAACGCCCGTTTTATAGGACAGAGATATCCTGTCGACCTCGTCACGCTGTCTGCGGAGAGGCCAATTGGGCAAGTTGTGTTATGAGTTGTTGCCGGAGTCCGCCCACCGCGGTGACCTGCGGTGGATCGGACTAGCCGGACGCGTCTGCCTGCGGATAGAAGTGGTCAAAAATGCCGGCCACTAGGCCGCGCGCATCCGTCTACTCGTCTTCATGGTCATCCTCATCATCGCCGTCATAATCGCGATCCGCGGGGATCGTGCCATCGTCGATCAGTTCGTCGATCGACTCTGCAGTAATGCGGACAGATCTCCCGATGCGGACAATATCAAATTTTCGTCCGTAGACCATCTTCCACGTAGTTTTGACGCTGAGGTTGAGTCGGCTTGCGGCCTCTGGAACCTTCAACAGATGTTTCATATGAGCCTCCTTCCGTCGAAATTCACCGTTACCGGTGTTGTGATCATGAGAGCGAATCGACAACAACAATCCCTCGACTTCCTTCAGCTTCATTCTCACTTGCCTCAATTCCTTCCCGAGTGGCTTAGGTGATCTGATCGCCGCTTCTTACAAAGGCAAGCCGTGAGTTAGAACTCATGACCTCAGTAAAACGCTTCGACTAAGTCTTGGGAATGAGCCTTGGACACGCGAAGACAAAAATCGCAGTTTGGCGCTCAATCGAAGGTTTGAGGGGCATGTTCATGGACTTCTGAGGACTCCATGGACTTTTCGGACGATGGTTCCGGTAGCGTAAAGAATCCGGAAGCAACCATGAACTCATCCAGCATTAAGGCCCTTGCATAGCGCAGCACCGATTCGAACAATAACGTACCAGCCAGTTCGTTGTGCTTAACGTCACAGGGATTCTTGACGTTGAGGAACTACCTTAGTGATGTCGCAACCTATTTCGCAGCACAACTGATGTCCGAACTCTGTAGATGGAACTAACCATATATAACGCGTATTGTCGGGAGGAGCGGCTAACAGAGGACCAACTGTTCAGCCGCATCAGTGAACTCACGTCATGGCAGACGAGGATCGGTAAACTCTTCAATTTAGTCGAATGCGAGAAGCGATCCGCTTCGGAGGTCTCAGCGTATAGGGCGTTTGAGACCTATACTTGTTTTCTCTTGGATGAAGCGCAGCAAATATTGCAAGCAAAGCTTGCAACTCGTCTCCAGGAACTCCCCATAGAGCAGATTGAACAAACATTGAAGCAATGGGAGGATGATCCAAAATTCGCGTCGGTATATAACCGTGCGAAACTCACATCAAGAGAACTCTCCTTGAGGGAAATTTTGGACGAGCGAGCCGCCTTGGCCCCATATATGGAAATTCAGGCGACATCCGCGTTTGGTTTAGATGAAGGCAGTGAATTCTGGCCAGTACTGACCCCCGAAAGTCTAACGATAGGAGGGCGTCTGCCCGAGTTTAGTGGATTTTGGGTGGTAGAAGCCGCCGGATCGCCTACGGCGGAAGATTCCGATAGTAAGGGCGCTCCGGTTAGCGAGAGCACAACGCTTTCGCCTGCGCACTCAAGCTTGCCGAGTCATAGTAAGAACGTTCGTAAGCCGATCGAGGAGTGGACCCCCTACAACAAGATGATTGCTTTCACCCTGATCAATTTAGGGCCGGGGTTTCACGACACCGCGAGGGTCGCTAGTCACATTTCGGCAACTAATCCAGCTCTGCGGGAGACGCTAAAAGATGCGGTGCGCGAGTACGAGAATTCAGAGGCCCGAATGGAACAAGTGCGTCTCAACAAGGGTAAGAGGCCGAACCTAATGCTGAATACAATATTGAGATTGAAGGTAAACGGCCAATTGAAGCGAAGATTTGAAAAATCCGTATCCAACGTACGGGCTGGCCTAAAGCAACTTGGGGTTGCTGGAGCACTTCCGTTGTCCGTACAGTCCACCGATGTCCATGGCGTCGGTCTAGAAGTTGCCGAAATATAAGCTAATTAAATAGTTTGTCTTTGACTGTCCAAGGCCTCTTTCCAGAAATTGGAATCGGCGTTGTACTCGGAGCATGCAGCCGACTGAGAGTCAAACGAACGGGTCGATACCGCCATTTTCTCCACCGCCGCAGCCCATGGCCGTGGAAGGTATCGCCCCTGAACTCCGCGCTTCGCCCGAAGCGCGGGCGTTTGCCCATGAGGGTTCCCAGCTAGTTCTGGATGCATCCGGTAAGACGCCAAGTAGAATCGAAAAAAATGTAGAGGTTGCGGATTTGGAAACAGATCGCAACCGCCGGCCGCGACCTTACGGGGCTAGGTCAACAAGCCGCCGCGGTAGGGCAAGAAATGACCCGTCTGAGCAATTGCACTTTCCCCTTTGGTCCGACGGCATGGAAGACGCCAGCGGTAGCGTACTGGACAATCCTCTAGACGTCTTGCTGGTCGGGAATCCCTCTGATGTAGTACCCGTCGGAGATACATCAACCCAACAATCACAGCATTGGTCGAGGCAGCGTCAGAGAGCGTCATTTCTGATTCAGTCACCGTGCGACTGTCTCAACGGGTCCGAACGCATCCTCTATGAAGCACTCTTGGCGGCAGCGACACAAATAGACTGCACCGGCACGCAGTCACGCGGACTTGTGCAGATGGGCTATTCGCTGCTCTCCGCTGCTACCAATATGTGCAAGCGGAGTCTCCAGCGCGCAATTCGCCGATTGATTTCGAAGCGCTTCATCGCGGTGGTCTCAGCGGCAAACAGCCATGGGGGAGAAAGCACGGTTTACCGCGTGTTCAGCTCGAGTGAAGTTGGCGAAGCTTTGCGCGCCTCCGGGTTGACGCGCTGGGTTCAAGTCGGCGTGGGCCGAAAGCCAACGGGGATGGGTCCGTAGCGTTGATTGCCCCCTGCGCTGCTCCTAGCTGCTGATTCGAAGCAGTTTTCGAGGTCTATCGCAACACCAACGCTTGGCGAATGCCGAGAAATTCGAGGAAACAGAAGATGGATGACCCTACAGTTGTACTGGAAATTAGCGAAGAGGGTGCTTTGGACATCAAGCACACGAAAGCAGTCGCTGACACTCGCAGCCCCCTTGAGAGATTGGAGGCAGCTGCGGTGGAAGACCACCAAAACGTCGCCATCTTGCGCGAAATGGTATGGCTGATCGACGCCCAACCCGACTTGCCCGGTTTCGCGCAGGTCTGTCGGCACCTCCTGGCAATAGCTTTATTGGTGTCGGCCCTTCCTAACGCCGCCATTAATGAACTCAAGAGGTGGCTGCCTCTGTTGCGTTGGATAGTATCGGACCCGGCCGAATTGGTGAAGAGAATCTTCCCCGACAATACGACGGGCTGTAAGCGTAATCGCAAGAAGTTCCTCGAAACGAAGACGCCAAACCCAATCCTCCGGTCTGATTCGACGAAACGCTGCACAATGTACAGCGCCCTGTGGCCATCTCAGCCAGACCAAGATCTCGAGACCCCTTTTCGCCTGCTGCAGTCAAGGGTGCTCAGTGCCCACATTGCCGTGATGCGATTCGAAGTCGGATTTGAGGATTGGCGGTGCCGACAGGAACCTTACGAGGGCTTTTACTCTTCGATCTATACCCCCACATGGGCTCTACGTCACTTCTCCCAGCCGGAGGGGATTTGGAAGACTGCGTTGAAGAGGATTGACTTCAACGCCACCCAAGCGGAAATGCCGGAAATGCTGCGGTCGCTGGCTAGCGAGATTGTCGCGGATTGGGAACTGCGCAAGGATGACAACCGGGTATGGCAGTCGAGTGATCAGGAGGAGAAGTCTGCTGCCAACGAGACTAAGCCGGCCAAGCGGCTCGAGGTAAGGACGCTGCGCACCATCGCAGGGTTTATTGAATGGGGCTTGGATCCGGAGAATCACGATCGGAGGACTGGACACGGCGGGTCGGGAAATCCTAACGGGGGCTCACGGTTTGTCGATGGGGCCGGCGATGACCTTGAGGGCTCCGAAAACGCAAACGACAGGTCGGGCAATGGTGACGACGTCAGTTTACCGACTGCTGATGCCCAAGGTGGCGATCGGGATTCCATTACCGTGCATCTTCCAACACGCTGGCGGCGAAGTTCCAAGGGATACAAGGAGTCGATTGCGGCCGGAGACCATCCGGGTGAGGATCACTCCTCCCAACCGCTCCAACTTGCCGACGACGAAGTCAGTGCAGCAATGGCAGCCGGCGGAGCAGTGGAGATGGTCAACCAGGTACTCCCGTGGGCCTACGGGAACCTTGCCACGGCGGAGGTGGCTCATTTGCTTACTGGTCTAGAGGAGTCTGATGATGAGCAGTAAACCAGAGTCGCTGGAGATGTCGGCACTGATCGGAACCTTACTCTGGACAGGGGCATCGCTCGAGCAGGCACTGTCCCTGCAAGTACTTCTCGGTGGTACGCCTGCGCCAGACTGCGACCTCGCTCTGCGGATCGGTGCACCGGTCCTAGAAGGTGACGCGCCCACTTCAGAGTGGCGGGTGCGCGTTCTGAGGCTGCCTTACAAGAACGACACCGGGCCGCCCGCAGAACAGGCACGAGTGCCGGTGGACTTTCTCTGTTTACCCGATCCGGTTGGGGGCTCTGCCGCGGTCCAGCAACTCCTGACAACCCTGCGCGACGATGCAAAAGACCCATTGGCGCAGCCAGATATTATGACGCACACACCGCTGCAAATCTTCTCTCGCGAACCTGCCTGGTACAAAGAGAAACTACAGAAACTCTTGGACAAGCGCGATTCCCTCGGACGGATTACTGCGACCAAGATCAGCCACGTGCTCTTCCAGAAGATTATGGAACGTACAGGCGGAGATGTTGTTTCGGCGGCTTTGATTACTCGAACCGACCACCACTTGGCCTCCGTTCGTCGCTATTACGCCACCCCTGACGTGCGCGATCTTCAACAGATTTACGTCGATGCGGTAGGTGCCCTCAATGAAGAGTTGGGACACGCAGGCTACAAACAGCCAACAGAGGGGTCCGTAAAGCTCGCGCCAAGGGGGATTTCGGTCGGAAGTGCATTGTGTCCGACAATCGACGCCGTTCAGGATGCCGTGCGACGGCTGAAGGAGGAGATTCTGCGGTTGATTTCTCTTGATTCAATGTCGTCAACTACAGCAGACTTCGTTCGCGCGCACAATCTCTACACCTTGTACTCTGTTTGGAGCTTCGGATTTGCCGTTGGTATTCGTGGTGTGCGAACGCCATATCTTCACTCGGACGAGGTAAATCAGGACACTGGATTCGCGGTCATTACCGATAAGGACTCCGGGACCGGCTATAAGTCCCGGTTGATCTGGGTGCCAGAATCCAATCGCGAGCAGATGAAGTTGTATGACACCTATCTGTCTTCAATGGCGAGGGCGCGCGGTATCGAGGCACTCACCCGGAAGAGGTCATGTTACTTCCTCGGAGACAACCTCAAAGTGCGTGAGGTCCGGCCGAGGACAGTGGTCCCATTTACTCGAGATTACCTGGCATTCCCTGCCAACGTTGCGAGGCATTTCGTCTGCACTCAGTTGAGAGAGCGAGGCGTTGCTCCAGAGTACATCGATTTATGGATGGGGCATTGGGCTAGGGGAGAAGAACCATGGGGCGCACTTTCAACGTTGTCCATTCCTAATTACAAGCGAGAGTTGGAGCGCGTGCTTCCTAACCTGCTTGAGAAACTTGGCTTTGAGCCAATCTGCTTGCGATATCGCGGAGGCTCGAAGTGACATCCTCCGCGGAGCCTCTGAGCACTAATGTTTTTGATGACCCATCCCTTCTCAATCTCACCAGGCGCCAATCCAAAGACGTGCTTCCTGCCTTATTGGAGTTCCTGACAGAATTCCAGCCCCGCGTCGGGCAGATCCTGTCTGGCATTGAGTCAGGCAAATGGACGCGGAGAAATTTGCGACATCTCGAACGTCTGGTCATTCAGAACGCACCTGATTCGCAGACGCAACGAGGTTTCCTTCGGGTACTACGCAAAGCCTGCGCTTTTTGGGTGGTGCGAGAGCGTTCCAATCTTGCATTGCCGAGGATTCCGGTCCTTGTACCTGAACAGAAGAACCCGTTCCGCCACAATTTTGTTAAGATGCTCGAGCGGTACGCAGGGTGGAAGCATGTTCTTGAATTGTGGCTTCGTACTCTGGCCGCGATTGATACCGAGCAGCACAACGCTTCGGCCCCAGCTATCGAGATACTGGTCGTCTCAGCAGTTCTTTATGGCGGACTCCACAATATACCTTCCCTGTTGGCGCTGCTTCGAGCTGTTCCGGAGGCGGATTCGCGCACCTTCTGCGTCGATGGACGAATGCATGTGGAGTTGTCGCTCTCATGGCGAGGCATCAAGGACGTGGAATTCCGCAGGTGGCAACCTGATCCCCTCACGGCCACGCTCTGGAGTCGCATTCGCCGTGAGACTTTGCGAGATCTGTTTCAACCTCTCATCGTTGATGGGGTAGAGGCGAGCGTCCCTGACAAGGAACTCACAAAGCGACTCGATGTGCTCCTGCGCAGCGCAATGGAGCGGACTGCTGTAAGCGACCCTACGTTCCTAGGCGGAATCAGCAGGTTGTTGCAGGCGGCGCAAACCGCCGCATATATCGAGCTGCCACCCATTCTGGCCGCCTACGCCGGTAGAAAGCTGGTGTCGCATTCATTGCAGCGGAGTGCTCTGCGGCGCCTTTCAAAGGAATCCATTCCTTCTGTAGTAGATCCGCCGTTATCCTCCAAGAGCACTTTGGAGAACGATGAATCTTGTTCCCTTGCACCGCCCTCTCGCGTCCCCGAGGATCTGGAACCGCCATGGTTAATAGAGTTGCGCGAGCTTATGTGCGCTGCGACCATCGCTGACCTTCGGAGTGACTTGGTAAAGGCGGCCCTCAGCAGTCAAACGAGTCCATTTGCGAAGCGGATGGCCGACTTTTGCGACTCGCTGGCAGCAGTTCGAACCGCAGGCGGGAAAATGCGTACGACAGATTCGGCGAAGGCGATTGTGATCGAGCTGGCGCGGTCCATCGGGCCTTTTGTGAATCCCCAAGATCCCGCGGATCTTTCCACGGAGGCATTGGAGACGGTCTACATGCAGATGATCGAGAGCACGGGCGTTTTGCCGGATGGCGCAGCCGTCAGCGATGGACTTCCATCTGTCTCAAAGAGACGGCGTGATCTTTCACGGGCGATAATGGAGTTCCACCGCTACATGATGGCCCGCCACAACAAGGAACCGATCGAGGACATGGGGCTACTGTCGGCTCAGGCCGGTTTAGTTCGAGTGAATGCGAACCCTCTTACGCTTGAGGACTATATTGCTACTCTCGACGAGATCGATAACACTTGGCCGGATGATTTTCCGGAGCGCAAGAGAATCGCCCGAATATTGGTGATTCTGTGCTTTCGTTGTGGCTTGCGGCGGCTCGAGGCTTTGCATCTGTTCATTGAGGACCTTCTGCTTGGCGCCTACGTGGAGTTGCTGATTCGGCCATCGGAGATGCGAAAGGTTAAGAGCAGGAACGCCAAACGCCGCCTAGCTTTGCTTGCGCTTCTGACTAAAGACGAACTTAAGGAGATCCTTGCCTGGCGCGACGCGCGTGTGGATGAGGTCCGTGCACGGCGTAAGACGCGTACATCCGATGAGGCGAGCCAAACCCCAGACTTCCTTTTCGCGAGTGAGCGCGAGAATCTTGCGGTTGTGCCGCAGTCGATTATCGAGCAGATCAATCTGATCCTCATAAAGGTAACCGGGGATAAAACGATGCACCTGCACCAGCTAAGACACAGCTTCGCGACCTGGACATGGTTGCGATTGATGTTAGCCGACATGGAAAATCCTCCAGACCTTTTCCCACACCTCGAGATGACTACTGCATGGTTACGTGAGGGATCTGCCTTCAGGAAGGCGATCTACCTGCACGAGTGGCCGACTCGCAAGCATGCGTACTTGGTTGCAGAACTGCTTGGACACGGCAGCCCATTCACAAGCGTGGAACACTATATACACCTGGTCGACTGGCTATTAGCAGCGCATCTCGAACGATCACCACTCATGCACCCCAAGGATGCACTGATTAAGTTGGCCAGTGGGACCCGACGGTCGACACTTCAACGTTGGGAATCAAATGGACAGCCTATGGCAGTGCCCCTCAAGCTCTGGTCAAATAGGACTTCGAAACAGCCAACCGTCAAGGAATCCGAACCTCCACGAGTACAAAGTGTGCAGACCGCAACCACGGTCTGGCCCCTATACGATTTTCTGCGCACGGCCGACACAGTCGACCGCCCGCGCGAAGAGGTTTTCAAGAGATTTGGCTTCGATGAAAGGGCAGGCTGCGGATTTCTCGAGCGGGTGCTGTATTTGCGCGACTTGCCATCTGGGAACAGCGGCAGTCGTCCTCCCATGGAGGAGGTTATTCCGGATCTCCGCAATCCGCAGCAAAAACGAGTTCTCGCTTGCCCAAGACGTCCAGACCAAGCGCCCGATAAACAGGTGATCGAGCACTTTTCCCCAAGGCTTGCGACATTGGCCTGCGAGCGGCCAGAACTGGTACGGGATGCACTCGACTGCTACGTGCATCGAGTCTGGCACAGCCGGGGAGGGATTGTCGTTCTCCACAGCCCCGCGGAAGCTAATGAAGCGCTAGCCTATATCGAATTCCTTACCGAACTGGGCATCGCACGCAAAGACATCCGTTGGTTCAGCTTCCGCAAGGCAGAACGATCAAGGCATCTCGCGGAATGGAAAAGGATTCTCGGGCTCAATCGCCATAACGCAATCGAAAGGCTCCGGCCTCCAAACGATAAAGCGGATTCCGCAGAAGCGTGGTTTGGGATCGCGCCGCGACTCGACGGATACGTCGATGCGACGAACCTAAAGAACCCTGGCGCCTTCGGCTTTCGATTCCTCATGCTGATGGGATTCATTGCCTTCGGTCGTAGTTCGGCAGATACGTCCGGGACCTGACAGCTCCCATTTTCAAGCCGATGAGAACATCGTCGCTACTCGGGAACGTTCGTCTTTCGGTTCTTCAATGCAGAATAGGATTTTGCCTGGGGCGGAGAATTGCATCGTCAACTCGCCCGGGGACGCGATGTGGATGCCGGCGGGCAAGAGAAGTGCTGGCCACGTGGCGGGGGAGGAGTGACGCGCCGGAGGGGGCGAGCCTGGTGCTTAGTGCCTCGAGTGCCTCGACGACGCTTGACTTTTGCCTGGTCTCGGCAGTGGCTATGCTGCGGGCGATCCGCCATCTGTTCGAGCCGGAGAAGAAGCTCCTGGCGGTCATTCGTTATTGCGCGCTCGCGCAATAGAAATCCAAGAAACGAACGTTTGATAAGAAGGCATTATCATCCCTTTTAGGCGGAAGACCACTTCCGCCACGAATTTGTCGATCTGCAGCACCAGATTTGAGAAATGGAGGCTCAGTGAGCCGGGACCCCGAGATTTTGCCGCCCACACCCTACGCCGCCGGCTCCGAGGGATCTGCCGGGGCCGCGCTGGCGATCACGCCGCGCGGCGCCGAGTTGATTCCGGCTCCGGGCGATCCGATGTACGAAACCGATCGGATGGTAGAGGAATATATTCGAGCGTCCAAAGCGCCTGCGACTCAGCGCGCCTATATGTCGGACTGGAAGCACTTCGTCGGGTGGTGCGAGAAGAGCGGACTTCTGTCCCTTCCGGCCGCGCCCGGCACCGTCGCGCGCTACATCACCGACCTGGCGAAGCCTGGGGACGGTGCGAAGCCGCGCAAACCTGCCACCATCGTCCGCTGCCTGACATCGATCAATCGGATGCACAAGGTTGAGAGGTTCGCCTCGCCGGCGAGCTTGAACAACAACCCGGGGGTGGCAGACACGCTCCACGGCATCCAGCGGCGGCTGGGAATGAAGCAGCAGAGGAAAGAGCCGCTGACGCGGGAGCGCATCGTCGAGGTCCTGGGGGTTCTCGATGGTCCGATAGCGGCGGCGCGCGACAAGGCGCTGCTGCTGATCGGCTTCGCCGGCGCCCTGCGGCGGTCGGAGCTGGCCGCCATGCGGTTCGAGGACGTGACCTGGCACAGGAAGGGCATCACCATCAACCTGCCGCGCTCGAAGACCGACCAGGAGGCCAAGGGGCGAACTATAGAGATTCTGTGGGGCGTTCACAAGCAGACCTGCCCGGTGACGGCGCTCGAAAATTGGCTGAAGATCTCCCAGGTAAGGGAAGGCATGGTATTTCGCAGCGTCGGACGTCATGGGAGCATCGGCAAGGGGTTGCACCCTAACTCCATCGGCAAGCTGATCAAGAGGCTTGTTAAGAGGACAGCGATCGAGTCTCCGGAGTTGTACGGCGGCCACTCGCTGCGTGCCGGCTTCGTGACCGAGGCCTCGGCGAATGGCGCGACGGATCTGCAAATCATGAAGCAGACGGGTCACACCTCGGCGGAGATGGTTCATCGCTATGCTCGCGCCGATCAAGAGGACAAGCA
>OCZT010006420.1_pt1 | contig 11646 bp, 7 predicted proteins | sample 1539031 | NCBI WGS metagenome assembly OCZT01 (sample SAMEA3539308, study PRJEB22396) | soil metagenome | biome: tundra; feature: field; material: soil | place: USA | collected 2010-05 | depth 0.15 m
CCATAAATAGCTTCTTCAATATCTTTTTCAGTAATAAGTCCTTTTTCCATGGCTTCTTTAACCGACGGCCTGAAATCGTCGAGAAACATTGTAATTCCTGCCTTTATGCATTCAGCAGCCGCCACAGGCAAAGAAGTATAATATGCATGTGTGGTGACAAGTTGTTTAAAAGCACCGCCGTCAGTTGAAATAATGCCCCTTAATCCCCATTCTTTCATTGCAACATTGCGCAAAACAGGATTAACGGTACAGGGGATTCCATTATATTTGTTATATGCGGCCATAAAAGCCTGAGAGCCTCCTTCTGTAACTCCTTTATAAAAACCATAGGAGTAATATTCATGCAGAAGTCTCTCATCGAAATCAGAACTCGTATATGTCCTGTTGTTTTCATTGCTGTTGGCCAGAAAATGTTTCATAAGCGAAGCAGTTTTCCAGTATACTGGATTATTACCCTGGAGTCCTTTAACAAATGCAGTTACCATGGTGCCTGTGAGGAAAGGATCCTCTCCGTAACACTCCTCAGTTCTGCCCCACCTGATATCCCTCCCAAGGTCAGCATTTGGCGCAAAAACAATCAGCCCGGCAATTCCAAAATTTTTATTCTGCGCAAGGAACCTGCTTTCTGTAGCCTCCCAGTCTGCAACTTCCTGAAGCAATTCAGGATCCCACATTTCTGCAAGTCCAATTGATTGAGGGAAGGTTGTAGTCGGCGAGGCTTTTGCTCCTTTCACTGCCCAGTTTGCAGCACCACTGTAAGCTAGGCCATGAAGTCCTTCAACAGTGTGGGTGCCTTTTATTCCGAGGCGCGGAACAGAAATTCGGGTTGAAAGGCAATTTATCTTCTCATCTGTAGTCATCAGGGAAATAAGATTCCTGATCCTATCATCATCCGAAATAGCGACATTCTGAAAAGGATAAGTCTGTGCATGAGTAAGCATGTGCACAAAAGTCAGGCTGAAAATCAATAATATTTTTCTCATTGGACAAACAATTAAAACAGACAATTCCAATCTTTCTATGCCTCAAATTTACAAATTTGTTAAGCAAGATGCCGACAAAAATTGAGATTATAAATGATTATTCAGAAAAATTTAATTATCCGGATCTGAGCAGATATAAATTAATTTATACTACTTGCTCCTGTTCCTAAAAATATGGAGCCAGATGTTAATTAATTCAGGTTGCCGAGGTAGTTACTTATTTATTTTACTCTTATGATCTTCTGAAGCGAGAATGGCTCTCCTTCCTGTGTAATACCCTGAATATTAATAACATATTCTGATCTGTTGTCGGAACTCCAGAATTCCACTCTTGCTTTGCCATCATTGCCAGGCTTTACTGAAGGATTCCAGTAAAGAGTATTTCTGAAATCCGGAATCCGGCTTCTTTTGATAGCTGCATCTGTATAGTCGGGAGAAACGAATGAAAATACCGGATCAATTGCTCTGTAAGGCAGCCTGATAGCATAATCAGGAAGTGTAACATTGCTGAAATCTCCTGCCTTGGTTATCAAGTTTACTAATCCATAAAAAAGGTAGTCGCCAACAATATACTTTTCTCTGACCACATCAATTTTCTCAACCATCTCAGGATCAATTCCGGCTATTATGGCCGGATCTTTAACCATTACACCATCAACGAATAAACCTGGAGGTGAATCATAAGGTTTGTTATTATCGGGATCGTTAATTGTAATTTCGTAAACTGACTTTTTGTTCTTCAAAAAAACACCTGTCAGTAGCTCAAAGAAGACTTCCTGCATTACCGGAAGCGCTATGTAATCCTTCATGATCAATTCCTGATCGGGTTTGCCATAAAATCTTTTGGTTGCAGGAATTGAAAACATGCGGTTAACTTGGTTACCTGTTGAAGATATTCCATATATTTTCCTGACCTGCAGATTAACACTCCATTCCGAAACATTACCCGGAATGACTTTACCGGCAGAATCTGCCGAAACTGCTGATTTATAAAACTTATCAGAAAATGGCGATTCAATATTAAGAGATTGGCTTTTGATTGCCACATCTGGCTGGACAATATAATCAGTGACTTTTTCATCAATATTAATCCTGAAGCTGAAGTTCCCTTCCTTATCTGTTTTGGTATATTGAAAAGAGGCATTCTTACCGGGATGCGACAACATTATATACTTATCAGCATTCTCAGACTTCTTCTCGCCCGATAACAGTTTTCCTGAAAGGAAATGATCATCTTTTTCTGCCTCATATCTGTAAACAGGCATCTCATCTGCAAGGATTGTGTTCCAGTCTATCCAGGTGCTTCTCACATTCTGAAGAAGACTATCTGTGGCTTCAGGAGACATCTTCCTGATATCATTATTTATGAGCGGACTGGACGCTGACAAACCAAACTCTGAACCAAAAATCAAATAATCATTTATATCTGCGAAAAAATGACTACTCGTCAAAGGTTTAACCGATATGCTTAAACTGGTTGAATTCAATATTTTGGGAAGCCTGTTACCAACCTCCAGATCGAGCGATATTTTACTTCTGGTTCCAACGCTGTCGGCTGAATGAATTGTTAATTCATGATTCTCCATTTCAGGCGTGTAGATAAACCTCTCTCCCATTGGTTTACCCTTTGAATTAAAGACAGTTATCTGGTTGATACCTGACGGCAACTCTTTTTTAGGGATAAAGATTCTTGTCGTTTCATCCTTAATACCCTGGGCACTTATGCGGTTAATATTTCCCCGTGTCTGAATAAATAAATAAAATAGATTGCTATTTTCCGCCCTGTATTTTTCAGTTGCTAAAACATCTATTTCAAGAATATCTGGTTTAAGATTATCTACTTTAAGGTTAAGGCCTGAACTTGCCGGCGATTGGAAATAATTCATAATGCCACCATCTGAAGTAAAAGAAGCAGCAGAATTCATATTTCTTTTGAATACTCTTGAACTGAATGCGTTATAAATATGCACCTCCCTGGAAAAGCAATTGAAGGGAAGGAAATTTTTCATCCAGTTCGTATAAGATCTTATTATATATGTCCCGGTGGTCAGTGTATCGGGTAAAACTATCTGTCCCTGACCGCTGCCTGAGTCAATCCATATCTTCTTCTGAAGAATTGGACGGTTCTCGGGATTAAGAAGTTCGAAATAGGCAATTCTACTGTCTGATGAAGGTTTAAGGCTTTTCCTGTCAAGCACGTAAACATTAAACCACAAATCCTCTCCCGAGATATATTCATCCCTGTCAGAGTGAACATATATTTCTTCTCTCGGAACAGCTTTAGTAAAATCCTGGAATTTTTTAGTCAGATATTCTGTCATATTAATCGACCCCTGACCAGATATTCCTTGCAGAAAGAAAACTGTAATCAAAAAAAGAATCGCCGGTTTAATTTTTTTTATCATTTATAATACTTTCATCGGTAATTTTCTACTTATTATCTGTCCAGAATGAAGGTTCCACATTTGTACCTCTCACAGTGCAATCATAGCAACCCTTTGAATATGTAGTCACTACATAGGGTGGCATAAGATTGCTTATAATTATCCATACAGTACTATTCAGACCCGAAGGAAGGGGGGCTCCGCCACTTATAGTATCAGCAATGCAATTGCCAGCAGAGTATGGGTCAGGCATTCCTGCAAAGTGATCCTTTATAAAAATCCTTTTGGAGGACATGGAGGAAACACTGAAATAGCCAAGTACTTTTTCATTTGGATTATCGAGGCAATAAACATTACTGGAGACAGAGGATGGTATTATATCATACAGGCTTCCTACCTGCTGTGACATATTTTGAAGCTTGTCCCAGTATTGGTATTCATCTTCATTCAGAGAATACTGGTTCACAAGGATGCTGTATTTAACCTTTAACCGGTCAGTCTGGTTCGAAACAAAATTTAACGGATACCTCACTATCTTATCTTCAGAAATAGAAGATGTGTTTTTTATATTAATCATATTGGAATTTGCTGATACCCAGCATGTTTTGTTGGGTACAGCATACGGTAGTATGAATTCCCAGGTTTCAGTAAATTCCCATCTGTAATATTTACACTGGCTTGAAGGATCCTGGGTGTTCAAATAAACCTGGCAGCCTTCCTCAGCACTGGAAGTATTGGTTCCAGCCTGAATAGTAACTTTTTCATAATATACACTATCGATAGGAGGAACAGGTTTCAACTCAATCGGGGTTGATTCATAAGTATGATTGTTTGCAGGACTGTTTATATTGATATGCAAAGTATAGAATCGTCCTATTGAACCCTGAAATTGTGAGTTGTCTGTTAGATAAATACCGGCCGCAGTTTCTGCAAGGAAGTATGTATTGCCAATGTCATCGGATAATGAAACAGTGCACCCTTTCACAGGAGTTGCATTGCTTTTTGCTCCAAGAGGAAGCGATCTTGACAGTTTAATAGTATATGGCCCCGGCTGATCAGTTATCATTCCTTCAACTACAAGAAGTTGTTTATCTTCACTTGTCTGTGGAATAAATTGCGATATGCAACTTCCAAGAATAAATAATATAAATAATAATAATATTTGTAGTGTATACTTCATAATAAACTTAAAAGTCAAAATTAAAAGTAACCGAAGGAATGGCCCTGCCAAACACTGACAATTTGTAGCCTTTGACCATGTTCGCATCGTTTTTAAAATAAATGGAGTAAACGTTTTCACGTCCCAGAAAATTATAAACTGAGAATATCCAGTTAGGATGTGCTATTCTGTGGGATTTCAGGTTTCCGCTTACTTTTAAAGAAAGATCAAGTCTTGAATAATCAGGAATTCTGTATTCATTCCGGTCCGAATAAGTCACCAGCAGCTTATCGCTTATGTCGTATGTGGCTATAGGGTAAGTTATCGGCCGGCCGGTACTGTATGTATAGTTGGAAGAGAAACTTATCCTGCGGGAGAAGAGGTAATTAAATGTAACCACCAGGTCGTGGGGCTTATCAAAGTTAGCCGGGAACCATTTTCCTCCGTTTATAATTTCATCACTAAAGGTACCAATGCTCCTTTCAAATGTCCTGGAATAAGTATAACCTATACTGTAGCGAAACTTTCCTTCTGTTTTCTTAAGCACAAGTTCTAAGCCGTATGCTTTGCCTTGAACATTTACGATATCTTTCTCAATGTTCTCATCCATTATCAGATTTGTTCCACCCTTAAAATCAACCATGTTACTGATTGTCTTATAGTACATCTCTGCAGAAGCCTCAAAATTATTTTTAAATAACATTTCATAAAAGCCAACTGCAACCTGATCGCCGATCTCAGGTTTCAGATAATAATCAGAAAGTTTCCAGGTATCTGTAGGGGCAATTGATGTTGAGTTTGAAAGAAGATGCACATATTGTCGCGTTCTGTTATAATTGATCTTGAAAGAATTTTTGTCTGAAATACGGAAATTCAATGAGACTCTCGGTTCAAGTCCGCCATAGCTTTTCATAACTGAACCAGACTTGAAGTTTAGCGTATCGATAATCGTCGACGTGCTTTTTGAATAATCCGGATTATAGATCATAACCGATTTCGGCCCTAAAGCATAATATTCAGAATAACGCAATCCGACATTAACCGACAGAAAATCAGTTAATATCAATTTATCGTCGACATATAATCCTCCTTCCCAGGCATGTTCTCTTTCGATGCTATTCGGCATAACGAGAGAGGAATCACCTTTGGGAAGATAGCTGCCAGGCAAAATATTATATTTTGTCATATCGAGACCAAAATTAATCTCATTCCTTCCCAGAAACCAGTTAAAATCTGCTTTAAAGCTGGAACTGTTTACCTTATGTGCCAGTACAAATGCTTCTGTAGGGATATACTGACTCGATATATCATAATTGTACGAACTGTTATTGACTGAAAGTGAGGAAAAGAACCTGCTGTTGAAAAAATGTCGCCATTTTAATGCAAAGATATTGTTGTCGTAACTATAAGTAGTATCAGAGTTAAACCGGAAAGAGTCATGACTGGTGTATGCTGAAAAGTCAATTTTATTATTCTTGTTAAAGTCGTAAGTAAGTTTCCCGTTCAGGTCATAGAATGATGCCCTGCTGTTATGAAGAGATGGGTCCTTTATCAACCCGAATATCCAGTTTGAGTAAGTGGTCCGGACAGTCAGAATATATGTCAGCGTGTCTTTTATGATCGGGCCCTCTAATGACAAATGTGCGGTTATCGGACTAATTCCGGCGTTCCCGGCAAATTCATTCCTGTTTCCTTCCTTTGCTCCTATATCAAGAACTGAAGAAATCCTGCCTCCGTAACGGCTGGGTATCCCGCCTTTATATAACGTAACATCTTTTATTATGTCGGAATTGACTGCGGAAAAGAATCCGAAGAAATGTGAAGAATTGTATATCGGTGCTCCATAAAGAAGAATTAGATTCTGGTCAGCAGATCCTCCTCTCACGTTAAATCCTGATGAGCCCTCTCCGACTGACTGAACACCGGGAATTAAAAGAACACTTTTAATAATATCCGATTCGCCCATTGCTGTTGGAAGCAATCTGAAAGATGTTATATTGATTTTTTCAGCTCCAACTTCAAATCGCTGGAGAGTAACGCTTTTCTGTGCTGATACGACTGTTTCTTTTAAAGGAATCATAACACTATTCATGTCAACATTGAGTTCTCCTGTTCCATAAAGATTCAGATTGACTGATTTTTCCTTCATCCCGATAAAGGAAAACTGGAGCGAATGAACGCCGCGTGGAAGAGTCAGGGTATAATAACCATACTCATTCGAGATAGTGCCTATCGACAGCTTCTGAACAAAAACCGTAACGCCTGATACAGGGTCCTTGGTCACCTTATTTTTTATATAGCCTGAGATAACAACATTGCCCGGTTTCATTTTTTCAGCTGGATTTCCAATTTCCACTGATGCGTTTCCAACCATCTGCTGGTTTTCAGAAGATACTGAAAAATCAGAAGGGGGAAGAAACTTACTATTTTTCTCAGTTGCTGTAGTTGATACTTTAACAGCATAATTATTTGTAATTACAACATTGCCTGAATTGTCAATATAGTAATAAAGAGATGTGCCTTTAAGAAGATTATCCATAACACATGAGAGTGTCGTACAATCTGGATAATCACCTAATCTGAGATCTTTTACCCATTCATCCATGTAAAAGAATTTTACAGGAAGAGTGCTTTCAACCCTGGTAACAAAATCTGAAAATGAAATATCCTTATAATTTGATGATATCCTGTATTTTTCCTGTGCGCCAAGACTAAAAGGCAAGGATAATATAAAAAGGAGTGCAAGAATCTTTAATTTCATGAACAGAAGTCTAGTGGCTTATACTATCGTAATACTTAATCACAGGAATAAAACTTTCAGGATTTTTTTTGGAAATTTTTATCTTGTTTTTCTTTATAAAATCTTTGATCACTATTTTATCCTGGGCAAGAATCTTTAATAATCCGCTTTTATTTGTTAACTGATGAACTATTCCGTCTTTCAGTAAGTAAATATGAAATGTCTGAAAAAATAAATCATACTTATCATCAACCGCAAGTAATTGAATCTCTTTCTTGTACTTTACATATAACGATGATTTCCCCGCATATAAAACATTAACATAACCTTTTATATCCGGCAGACTATCTTGCAGAGTGTTTTTAAACCTGTATGTTTTATAGCTAGATACAAGGGTGAAACTGTCGACCATCTCCTTATTCAGTTTTAAAATAGACCCCTGAGGTGTGGGTGTTATAATCTCATCATTATAAATATCATAACTGATATTTAAATTATTATATGATTTACCATTAATTGAAACTGAGCCTGGTAACAAGTCTTTGGAAAATAGGAACTGATCACCTTTTATATTGCTGTAAAGGTTGTGCCATGCTTTGCCGTTATACAGCAGCTGATCGCCTTTAAGAGGATCCTGTTGCAACATAATTGAAGCGATTCTCTCAACCTTGGCCTGGGATGCATTGAGATAGGAACACGTAAAAATTATAAATAAGAAAATGTAAAATAGTTTTATTCTGTTCATCAATCAGGTTTATGGTAACTTTTGTACAGGATTCTCAAGCTAAGAAATTTTAAAAGTCCTAAAGGTATTAAAAAGTAACGCTCAAACTAATATAAGAAAGATCATTTAATTTTTTTTAACAATTCACATACTAATTTACTAATGCCGATTACCTTAAACACATAAGCCAGCTGATTGTCATCAGAAGCGGATTAAGAATAAGTATGGCTTTTTTTATTACTATCGTCAGTCTTACCTTCAACGAAGTCCATTTCAGACAACCCGTAATACATGCACCAGCAATTTCCACAAGCTCCTTTTTCTCCAAAAAGTCTGACAAATTGATCCCAGTTGGACCTGGTTAAAGGTTCTAATGTAAGTTGATTAAGAAAGTCCGGTTTTGTATTGTCCTTAAGCATATTTACCTGTTTGAGAAAATCCTTGTAATTTTAAAATTATCTGCAGGATTTGGTATTATTTCTTCTCTTGGAGCCAAGGAATCATTGTTCCTCAGATTTCTTTAATTCCCTGACAGGTTTATCAATAATCTCGAAATCAGGCAAAACATTTTTATTATCTGTTGCTTTCAGTTGCTCAAGCTTTCTACCGGCAGGCAGTACTCTGCTTTCCCATGAACCTATTGCGTCATTGTAACCCTTAAGCGCAGTCTTTAAACCACCGCCAACTTTATCAAGATGATCGGCAAATACATTTACCCGCCCGTAGAAATCCATTGCTGCTTCCATTATCTGTAAGGCATTTTCCGTAATATTATGCTGCTGCCACGACATCGCCACCGATTTAAGAACTACTATCAGAGTTGTTGGCGTGGCAAGTATTATTTTATTATTCATTGCATCCTGTAGCAATGTTTTATCAGTCATCAACGCCACATTCAGGGCAGATTCAACTTCCATGTATAATACAACAAAGTCAGGAGTATTATCAAACTGTGACCAGTACTGTTTTTTGCTCAATTTATTCACATGGTCACGCAGATCTCTGGCATGTTTCGAAAAAAGAAGATTCCTGGCGTTTTCGTCATCTGTTTCCAGTGCCTGCAGATAAGCGTCAAGCGGCAATTTTGAATCAACAACAACATGACTGTTCCCCGGCAGGTTTATTATCATATCGGGTTTCAGCACTGAGTCTTCTCCTTCCGTATAAGCCTGCTCAACAAAATCACAATGAGCCGATAACCCTGAAAACTCAACAACCCGTTTGAGCCCTATCTCGCCCCATCTTCCTCTTACCCGTGGGTTCCTGAGCGCATTGACCAAAGCACCTGTTTCTTTCTGCAAACTAGCATTGGTTATCTGAATATTCGATAACATTTCTGTTACCTGGCCAAAAGTCTTTTCCGAACCTTTCTCAAGCTCTTCGATCCGCTTTTTATAACTGTCGATTGATTCTTTTACAGGTTTGAGCATTTCGGCGATTGCCGACTTCCGTTCATCAAGATTTCCTTCAGCTTCTTTAACATGAGTCTCAAGCTGAGATTTTGCCAGATCAAGGAACTGCTTATTATTTTGTGTCAGTGCGTCAGAAGCAGCAGATTTAAATGTATCTACCATCACTTTCCTTACCTCTTCCAGGCTATTTGCCTGCGCTTCTACTTTCGACTTCAAAACACTATTCTCTCTGCTTAGAGAATTAAATTCATCAGCTTTTAAGATTAATTCTTTGTGATGCAGGCCTGATAATTTCGATTTTGTGCCAAGATATGCGATCAGAGCTCCTGTTACCAAACCTATAAAGATATAAAGTGCTATTTCCATTGTGCTATGATCTATTTATTTCCAAATTTAAAGGATTTAAGCGTACGAATGCTGTTCTCTTTCCATTTTACTAAATTTGCTATCTTCGCAATATGCAATAAACAACATAATAATTGTGTATGTTCCTGACACTCATTGACGAATACGAGGGGTTATGGGAAAAAGCGGCCCCTTACAAATCTGTACATTTCTTATTTTAGACTATTAGCCCCACTTTTCTTCTAAAGTGGGGCTAAATTATTAATATTAAGAATAATAATTTGAACTACATGTATAAGCCCCCTACATGGGGGGGGTTTGGGGGGTATAATTTATTTCAGAAATACCTCCAGAACCGGTATTTCCACCTGAGGCTTTTGAACCGGAAGGGAAAGATCCAGATCATTTTTCCGATCCTCATCACCGGTTCTGAACCTGATTTCTGAGGCATCATGGAGGAATTGAACATATTTTACCTTGTCAGCCATATTTGAAAGTGTAAGGCTTCCTAACGGGTACGCCAGCAAATGAATATATAGTCTTTTAGTCACCGGATTGTATGTGAGCAACGTATTTGAAGGGGAAGTAAAGCCCGATGGCGCTTCTGTGCAACCATATATCGAACGATTATTGAACTTCATCCAATCACCTATTGCTTTCAGTCTCTCCTGAGCCCGCGAATCAAATACGCCACGCGCAGTAGGCCCTACATTCAATAATAGATTTCCTCCCTTGCTAACCGATTCTATCAGAAGCTCGATAAGCTGTGCCGGGCTTTTCCAGGTATATTCATCACGATAATAGCCCCAGGAACCCGAGAAAGTCTGGCATGTTTCCCATGGAACTCTTTTGCCGTTCATTTCAGGCCATTTCGAAACCTGAACCTGTTCGGGGGTGGTGAAATCCCATCCTCCTTCCGTATTCTCAAGATCAAGTCGGTCATCAACAATAATTCCCGGCTGAAGAGAACGGGCCATCTTCAAGAGGTTTTCAGAATCCCAGTCATCATGGTCTTTGCCATGTTTGCCAGGAAAAGAAAAATCAAACCAAATTATACTTATTTCTCCGTAGTTCGTAAGCAACTCCCTGACCTGATTTTTAATATACTCGCGATATTTGCTCATCTCCCTTCCTTTATTCAGTCGGGCATATGCTGAATCAGAAGTCTGTCGCAACGGATGATTGCTGTCGATTGTATAATCGGGATGGTGCCAGTCAAGAAGTGAATAATAGAATCCAACCTTTAATCCTTCAGCCCTGAATGCTTCAACATATTCTTTTACTATGTCTTTCCCATACGGGGTATTTGTTACTTTATAGTCGGTGAATCTGGAGTCAAACATGCAGAAACCTTCATGGTGCTTTGCAGTAAGAACCACATACTTCATACCTGCAGCTTTTGCCATCTTTGCCCATTCATGGGGATCCCACATGTCGGGGTTGAATAACTCAAAATACTTCTGATACTGTTCGTTAGTCATTCTTTCGGCATTTTTTACCCATTCATGACGGGCAGGCAAAGCATATAAGCCCCAGTGGATGAACATTCCAAAACGGGCGTCAGTCCACCATTTCATCCGTTCAGCTTTCTGGGCCTCTGTTTCTTTAGGCAGCTGAGCGAAAGTGAACTGTGTTGTGAATAACATAGAAACGAATAAAAAAACTGTCAGTAAGGATTTTGTTTTCATAGAGAGTGAATTTATTATCTTTTTATTATAGGTGACAAATATTACTATAAACTGCTTAACAGTAGCCCTGATAAAGTCATTTATATTTTCGGGCTTCACATGGTTATAAACACAGGTAACGATCATGTCTGTTTTATTTTCAGTAAAGTTAATGATTAGACTTAAAGTTCAAACTGCTTCTTATATCAGATCGGAAGAGCGTCGTGTAGGG
>OCZT010006422.1_pt1 | contig 11644 bp, 6 predicted proteins | sample 1539031 | NCBI WGS metagenome assembly OCZT01 (sample SAMEA3539308, study PRJEB22396) | soil metagenome | biome: tundra; feature: field; material: soil | place: USA | collected 2010-05 | depth 0.15 m
CCCGGCACGGCTTCCGCCCGAGCAAAGTCGCCTTCCTGGCCTGGCACGCTTGGGGGGATAAGAAACGGGGCGCCTGGCCGGATTTGCTGCCGGCGGAAAAGCGCAATGAATACGACCTGCGCACGATCAAGAAGTGGCTCGAAGTGTTCCTCTATCGCTTCTTCAAGACCAGCCAGTTCAAGCGCTCAGCCGTTCCCAACGGCCCGAAGGTCGGGTCCGGTGGCTCGCTCTCGCCGCGCGGCGATTGGCGCGCCCCGAGCGACTCCGAGGCCGTAGTGTGGCTGAAGGAGCTGCGGGACAACGTGCCCGGATGACGCTGGCGGAGCCGCAGCCTCGCAATTGCGAATGCTCATCCTGCGCAGACGTTGGGAGCGAGCTGGACTCAAGCGCCCGCTGCCTGCCGGGGGCTCTATCGGCGCTACGGCACGAGTGTAACGCGATAAAAGCGCTGCCGATCCGGGCTAAGCGCGTCGTAGCCCGTGACGAGGTTGTTGGTGGCGAAGATAGGGCTGCTCGAATTGCTCCAGTAGAGTTGCGCCAGATTGGTCTTGTACTGCAAGAGGTAAGTAAAACCGGTGGCGCCATTCCAGGTCATGGTGAGGGTGCCATTGCGCACGCTGACGCTCTGGAACAACGGCGGCAACGCCACCGAAAGGCGGGCGACAAGGCTCGTGGCCCGGCCATAATTGTTGGTGACCACCACGTGATAGCCGCCGGCGTTCATCAACTGCACGTTGGTGAGGGTAAGCGTTGCCGAAGTGGAGGTGAGCGCGTTAGTCCCGTTGAACCACCACTGGTAAGCGAGCGGCGCGGTGCCGGTCGCGGTGGCGGCAAACGTGGCGTTGCTGCTGACAAATACCGCCTGGTTGGTGGGCTGGACGACAATCTGCGGGGGGAAAGCCAGGCCGAGCGTGACCACGGGGCTGGTGGCCGAGCCGTAGTTGTTGGTGACCATGACCTGGTAGCTGCCGACGTTGGTCAACTGCGCGTTGGCGATAGTAAGCGTCGAGGTCGTGGCGGCGAGCACGTTGGTCCCGTTGAACCACCACTGGTAACCCAATGTGGGAGAGCCTGCCGCTAACACGGAGAAAACTGCGTTACTGCCTTGGACCACGATTTGATTGGTGGGCGGCACGATGATGATCGGTGGCGACGCCAGGCATTTACCAGCCGTATTGTCGTTATAGAGGTCCTGAACTTCCACCGCGGATAGCGCCCGGTTGAACCAACTGACTTCGTCAATCAGGCCATTGAAGAACTGGCCCACATAACTGCAACTCCCGGCCGCCGGGCTGTAAAACCCTCCAATGAAGAAAGGACAGCCAGGATCCACCGGCGAGGCTCCCGGCGTGCTCTGCGCGTTGAGGACGCCGTTTACATACAACCCAAGGACCGTTCCATCCCATGTCCCAACCAAGTGACTGAACTGGCCGATGGGCATTTCAGTGGTGCTCAGGACCTTATAAAACGTGGTACTGGAGGTCGCGAATTGAAAAGCAATGCCCACACCGGCGCCGCCAATGCGTGCCACCAACTGGCAGTGTCCATAGCTCTGGCCGAAGATCAGATCCTGGCTTATCGGATCGCTCACCTGGGCCAACGGCTTGATCCAGGCTTCGACCGAGTAGTTGGACGTAACCAGGCTCGGCGAGTATGGGATCTGGACGCATTGACTGTTGCCATTAAGACTGAAGGCTTGCCCCACCATGCCCGAAGCGAAGGCCGCGCCATTCAGCAAAACGCCGTCATTGGGACCTGCGCTGTCAAGGCCGTTACCCTCGCCTTTCCACCAGCCAATCAAACCTGGCGGCGGCTTCATACATGTCGGAATCACCGTCAATACCGCATTCGAACTGACCGCCACCCCATAGAGGTTCGTGACGGTGACCCGATAATTCCCGGCGTCGCCCGGCTGCACGTTTAGAATCGTGAGTGCGGGCGTGAGCGAGCCCGTGATGTGCGTGCCATCGGTCAGGTTGGTCCCGTTGAATGACCACTGGTAACCCAAGGTGGGAGAGCCTGCCGCCAGCACGGTAAAGACGGCATTGCTGCCGCGGAGGACGATCTGATTGGTGGGGGGCACAACGATGACCGGGGGGCACATCAGACACTTGCCGGAATTATAGGCATTATAGAGGCCCTGAACTTCGGCGGCAGTCAGGGCGCGGTTGTACAGTGAGATCTCGTCAATATCCCCCCAGAAAGGGAAATTGTTGAAGTTATCGTTGACATTCCCAATCCCAATACCCGGATAGTCCGTGGGAATGAGGGCGCCAAAGGGCCTGATGGTGGTGGTAATCTGGGCGGCGAGGGTTCCGTTGGTATAGAGACTCAGTTTGCCGGAAGCGCCGTCCAGAGTGCCCGCCACGTGCCACCATTGGCTGTAAACCAGCGGCGCCTGCACCGACGCATAGTTGCCATTCGCGTCGGTAATCCCAAACGCAACGAAGTTATTGAGTTGCATGCTCAATGCATAAGGGTCCAGGCCAGAGCGGTTGTCGCCCCGAAGAAAGATGCAGTAGCCGTCACCGCGTGGCCGGATCCAGCCTTCAATGGTCAACGAATTCGTCAGCGCATAAGCCGGTTGGTCCGCAACCCGGATCCCGCTATAAGTTCCCCACGTTAGATTCTCCGGGTCGCAAGCGAATGCCTGCCCGACGATTCCAGGGGTGAAGGAGATGTTTGGCATGGCATAGGCGTTGTTCCCAGCGGCGGCGTCAAAGCCGTTGCCGTCGCCCTTCCACCAGCCGATCAAGCCCGCCGGCGGAGGCACACACAATCGCACCTGCGACAACACCGCATTCGAGCTGATCGCCACCCCGTAGAGATTCGTGACGATGACCCGGTAAGTCCCGGCATCGTTCGCCTGCACGTTCAGAATCGCAAGCGTGTCGGTGCGCGTCCCCGTGAGATGCGTGCTGTCGGTCAGGTTGGTCCCGTTGAATTGCCATTGGTAGCTCAACGGTGTCGCGCCGGTAGCCGTAACGGTGAAGACGGTAGTGCCTCCGATGCGAATATCCTGGTTGGTGGGCTGCACGATAATTACCGGGGATTGCCCCAGCGCAAAACCTTGGAACCCGCCAGCCACCAGTGAAGCGGGCGGTGTGGGCGCCGCGTTTGTCGGATTGCCCGTTGGCATGGTGATGATGGCAGAAACCCCAGAGCGATACCCGCCATTGGTAAAGCCTTGTTCATAATTGGTATAGGGCCCGCCCCAGGCCCGCACTTGGAATTGGCCGACCGCACCCCCCGCCGTGCCGGGGCCAGCCACTCTCGTGCCCCCGGCAAAGATGCCGGGACGGGGCACGCCGACGGTTGACGCCGCGCCGAGCATTACGAAACGATTCGAGCCAACCGGCGCCCAATAGAGAGCCGCCTTAATGTTGTTGCTGGCGGTGACTGGAGTGCTGTCTGGCAGAAAAACCAGCAGGTTCGAGCTGTTGTTGCAGAAATTCACCGTGCCATTGGTGCTCTGTGCCCGGGCGCTGCCCGCCAGCGCTACCAGCGCGAGCACGCCGCCAAGCGCCAGGGCCGGAATCCCCGCTCCACACCTCCGCAGCAGCCTGATGGCCAGGGTGCGTCTGGCCTGAGCGCGCCGGGGTAACGAGGCTGGCACCGCTACGCCGCGCGCTGAGCGACTGCGCGCCCCGCCTTCGAGGGCTGCGTAATATCCGGAATCCGCTGTCGCTGTCGTTTGAGCTCTCATGACGTCCTCCATATGATTCACGGATTGGTCACCCGATAAAATCCTTGCGGCTTGCTCGGGATAGGCCCCGTCCAGGTCGCGCCGGTTTGGTTTGCGGCGAGAGTGGTCCATGAAGATCGGTCAGCCGAGAACTGGACGCTGTAAGTGGTCCCGCCCGGATTGAGGATGCTCAATACCACCATCCCTGCGGCGGCGTGAATGCTCCGGATGCCCGCCTGGAGGCCAAACTGGCTCATTAGCCCGGAGTCATGATAGGTTTGGACCCAGTTCGTGCTCGCCCCCAGGTTTTGAGCGAAGAAGGACTGCGCAATGTTGATCACGGGCCCACTGACGCCGAAGGTCCCGTTGGGATCAAACCAGCCATACCCCGCGTAAAACGTGCAAGCGTCCGAGAAATTCCGGTTGGTGATGTTGTAAACAAAGACATTCTCCCCCTCCAGTCCCGGGAAGGTCATGTTGGTCCCCGCCAGGCCCTCGCTGATGGCAATATGCGAGGCCAGCAGCGAGAACTTGTTCGTGCCGGCATAGAAGGTGGTGCTGGTGCCCACCGGGACATTCCCGTAAAAGGTCAGCGACCATGAGGAGACCGAGCTAATTACAAATCCAGTCCCCGGGGGCACGTTAAAATTAGTGGACCAGCCATTCGCTGAATAAACCGAGGGGGCAGCGTACTGCTGGTTGGTCACATTCCACAAATACACGGCCGTACCAAGGGCCGGGTAGGAAGGAGAAACCACGGCGGTCAGGGTGTTATCGCCGGTATCGAAGGGATTGGCCACAAAGTTGTAACCCGCCGCGATGGGTACGGTGGCGTATCCAACGACCTGGCAGCTACCCGTCGGCAGCGATGCCTCAAAGAAAACTGCCGCCAGGGCCGTGCAGAGGAAATGCGTCTTGATTTTCATAAGTGGGCAAGAAATTGCCTTGTCGTGGTCTGTCTCGTTGTGCGCAACAGTGCGGCGATACTACCGAACCGGCTGGCCCGGAGTCAATCGCGAATGCTTATTCTGCACAGACGTTCGGACCGAAGAGAACTCAGTGCCCGTTCCTCAAACCCGGGAGCGAAGTCCGAAGTTCGTCGCGGTAAAGGCCGATCTTGTCGAGCGGGACCGGTTGGAAGCCGAGTTTCCATGCGGGGGAGTCGCGCCTGAGGGCGAAGTCTTTTGCTTGGGCCGGTTCGCCGGGCGGGCGGACGAAGGATGAGGCGGCGTTCGTGAGGTTGTTCTCCAGCCGGAGCATTGCAGGCGTCGCGTGCCAATAGACGTTCAGCCATTTGCCGACGCAAATGTTCCGGGCCACGACGTTGCCCTCGGGCGGCACCCCTTTGAACGCGGCGCCTTCGATGGCCGGCCCGCCGGGCGGGCCGTAGTATTGGTCGAGGGTCTTAACCGCGGGATAGTGCTCGCGGTAAAGCCCCGGCGGCATCCCGGCAAGGCTCTGGCGCATGGTCTTGTCAACCATGTCATGCCAGACGGGCGAAGAATCGAGGCCGCGCCCGTCAAGTTCGACCGCGTGGTTGCACTCCACGAAGATGTTGTTAACAACTTGATGGTCGCGGCCCCCGCCCAGGAACGCGGCGCGCTGCACTTTGTAGAAGATGTTGCCGAAGATCTCCGTGCCGCTGACGCAGTCGTCCATGTACATGCCCATCGAACCCATGCCGACGCCGCCGGTGTCGTGCACGAAGTTGTAACGGATGCGATTTCCGCGAAAGGTGTAATCGCGTCCGGTGTAGATGGCGCCCACATCGCCCGTCTCCAGCGCGATGTGATGGATCTCATTGAACTCGATTAAGTGGTCGTTGCCGTTGAAGAGAATCGCACAGTGGGGATGGTCGTGGATGAGGTTGTGCGAGGCCCGCTGGCCAACGCCGCCGATGAGCACCGCCGGCACATAGCACTTGGACCACCGGCCCTGGCGCGCGAAATGGCAGTTCTCGACAAAGTGCCCGCCGGGCCGAAGGGTCTGCCGGTCTCCGCCGTCCAGCGAAACCCCACCATCGCCGGTGTCGAAGATGTCGCAGCTTACGACGCCATGGCCGGTCCCGCCCTCGATCGTGACGCCGTAGTCGCCGATGTTGCGGATCACGCAGCCGGCGATGCAGTTGCTCGCGCCGCCGTAAAGTTGCACAGCGCTGCCGCGGGTGGCCTCGAGAATCAGGCCGCGAAAGGTGACGTGGGAAACGTCGGTAAGCTTTACCAAGGGCTCGGCGAGCAGCGAGAGAAGAACCTCGGGCTGCGACAGCGGACCAGACGCTTGCTGAGCCTGCGCGGGCGGCCAGAAATAGAGCACGCCGGTCTTCCGGTCGAGGAACCACTCGCCGGGCTGGTCCAGTTCCTCCAGCAGGTTGAGGAAGTAGAAACGCTGGCCTTTGCGGAAACCATAAAGTCCGTAGGGCGCGGCGGTCTTGATCAGCCGGTGCTCGAAATCAATCGAGGCCACGTGCTCATACGAGTTAGCCCAGTCCCACGACCAGTAACCGTGAACCCACATGTCGCTGGTGTCCTGCCACTGCCGTGGGCGGTCGCCGTTGTAAAGGAACCCCTCCCCCAGCTTGCCAAGCCGGCCGCCATGTTCGTCCTTCGTGGCGCCGGACTCAGGGATGCCTGCGATCTTCTCCCAGTCACCTTCGTTGGGCCAGCGCGCCAGCGTCATGGGACGGCCGCCGAAGAACAATTCGCAGTGGGCGGGAGTAAGCGGACGACTGAAGCCGCGCGAGGACATCCTGCCAAAGTCGGTCACGCCGAGCGCGCCAAGGTCCAATTGCCGGACGTGGCCGCGGGTGGCTTCGGGCAGCCGTGCCAGGACCTTAGGATCTGTGACGGGGTGGAAGCCGGCAAGCTTCCTTGCCCCGAGCAGGCGCACATTCTCGCCTTCGGCAGCCCGCCAGACGATAGGGGCGTTTGCCGTGCCGGAGTCCGCGGCGGTGAGTTCGAACGCGTTGGTGCGGACATAATCCCCGCTTCCCAGCCAAATGGTTGCTCCTCCCTTAAGCCGGTCAGCCAGTCGGAGCCTGCGCACCTCGTCGCGCGCGCGCTCCAAAGTGGCGAAGGGCTTGGCCCGGGTTCCGGGATTGAGGTCGCTGCCGTCAATCGAAACAAAGAGCTGGGCCGCGCGGCCAGGCGGGATCGCCAGGAGGATTGTGCCGAGAATCAGGAGGTGGGCTGGTCTTGCATTCATAAGAAGTTGAACTCCTTGGGGAACCAGGCAAGGGCCAGCTCGTAATCGGTGGCGTGCTGGAGCCCCCCGAGATCGTGCGGGAGGGCTTGCAATGCCGTGTTCACTGGACCAGCATGGCGCATTGCGCACAGTAATGCCAGTGCAAGCGGATGTCGCAGCGTACCCCAAATTACAGGCGTGACATCGTTGCGGCTTATCTGGTAATGTGGAACAATAACGCTGGATATATGAAGACTCTGAAATCAAAGGACCGGAAGAGTATCTCACCCGCGCGCCGGTGGGGCTTTACGCTGATCGAACTGCTGGTCGTCATCGCTATCATCGCCATTCTCGCTGCGCTGCTGCTGCCCGCATTGACCAGGTCCAAGCTCAAGGCCCAAAGCGCGACTTGCGTCAGCAACCTTCGCCAGCTTACCACTGCCTGGATCATGTATGCCGACGACTACGCTGGCGTCCTGGTGCCAAACTATCTTTCTTCTCCCCTGGCGTGGATTGACGGGACCAGCGGAAGTGTGTTCATCCTCCCGGGCGCGACCAATATAAATAGCCTAAAGGCAGGGCTCCTGTTTCCCTACAACCCCGCTATCGGAGTTTACCGATGCCCGAGTGCAATCAAAGGACCGAGCGGCGTACCCCCCAATGTGCGCGTCGTGCGCAACTACTCTCTAGAAGGCCGCATGGGCGGAGCCGGTGCTGTTGATGCCGCACGATATAACGTTTCCGACACCTCCTGGGTACTCGGCCCGAATTATGCTCAATACAAGAAAATAGTTGAGGTAAAAACGCCTGTCCCGTCTGAGGCGCTGACCTTCCTGGACGAAAGCATAGAAACTCTGGACGATGGTTACTTCGCCGTAAACTACAACGCCGAGAAAACCGCGTGGCAGAATTCCCCAACCGTTCGGCATGGGCTATCCGGCGTTCTCTCTTTCGCTGACGGTCATGCCGAACGCTGGCGTTGGAGAACTCTAAACGTGGACCAGGGCCTTGACGCATCTGCCACGGGCAACCCGAATACCCTAACGGACTTAAAGAGGATGCAGCGAGCGGTCCTGCGTGATCCTGCAGGCGGTATATAAGTATCAAGCCGCTTCCCGAGTATCGCGCCTTGTCCCTCAAAGCCCCTTCATCGCGGTGTCCATCGCCGCGAAGAGCTGTCCCATTGTCGCCTCCGTCTCGTCGCCCATGTTCGAGATCCGGAAGGTGGTGCCTTTGATCTTCCCGTAGCCGCCGTCGATGAGGAAGCCTTGGTCCTTGACCAACTTCTGCAGCTTAGGCACATCCACCACGCGACCGCCGGGCCTCGCCCCATTGCTCACGCACGTGAGCGTGATCGACTCGAAGCCCTTTTCCGGGAACAGCGTGAATCCGTGTTTGGCCGCCCAGTCGCGCGTCATCTGGTTCGTGCGGCGGTGCCGCGCGTATCGGGCTTCCAGGCCTTCGGCAAATATGTCCTGCAGCTTGGATTCCAGCGCAAAGACATGCCCGATGCTCGGGGTGCTGGGCGTCATGTTCTGCTCGGCGTTCTTCTGAAACTCGACGAGGTCGAAGTAATAGCCACGGTCCTTCATGGTCGCGGCTTTCGCCAGCGCAGCGGGCGAGCAGACGAAAATGGCCGTGCCGGGCGGCAGCGCGAAGGCCTTCTGTGTCCCGGCGAGCAGAACGTCGATGCCCAGCTCGTCGAACTTGAGCGGCACCCCGCTCATCGAGCTGACTGAGTCCACGATGAACATCACGTCCGGGTATTTCTTCTTTAGCGCCGCGATCTCAACAATCGGGCTCATCACCCCAGTCGAAGTCTCATTGTGGATTACTGTGAGCGCGTCGAACTGGCCGGTGGCGAGCTTCTTGTCCACATCCGCGGCGCGGATGGGCGAGCCCCAAGGCACTTGCAACGCTTCGGCATCCTTGCCGCAGCGCTTCGACACATCGAACCACTTGTCTGAGAAGGCGCCGCACATGCAGTTGAGCACCTTCCGGGCGACCAGATTGCGGAGGGCGCCTTCCATCATCCCCCAGGCGGAGGAAGTGCTGATGTACACCAACTGCTTCGTGCTGAGCAATTGCTGCAGTTGGGGTTGAATTTTCGCGTAGAGGTCTTTGAAGCCCTGGCCGCGATGCCCAATCATCGGTGTGCAGAAGGCGCGGAAGGTCTTCTCGCTAACCTCAACGGGTCCCGGAATATGTAGTTTGACGTGTCCCATAAAGTGAGTGAATTCTTTCACGAGCGCGGGACTAAAGGCAAGGGATTTTGGCATTCCCCCCGTGAGAATGGATCGGGTTTATCTGGGCTGGATTCGAGCTTCAGCCGGATCTCAGGCGGCGCGGGCCACCGCGAGACCGGTTCGGAGAACCGGCATCACTTGGCCTCGAATCCGACGTCGATGTCCATCTTCACAGACATCGCCTGCTTCTGGCCGCCCATGTCCATCGACATCGCCGTCTCGGAGTGAGTCTTCCCGTCCCCGGCAGTCGGCAGGAGCTTCCCGAGGTCGAAGGTGCGCCCGCCGGTGCCCTTGCCGGTCATTTTGGAGAGGTCCACCTTCATGGTGGGCATCGCCGGGTTGAGAATCTTTTGGTTGGCCGCTTGCTGAATGATGGTACTCTTGGTGGTAAGGCTCTCGCCGTCCAGCGAGACGACCTCGTAGGTGGCTGTTTGATCAATGGTCATGCCCTGCGTCTTGAGGGGCAGCTTGACCTCCCACTTGGCGCCGAGGCCAACCGCCTCTTCGGGCAACGGCACGGCGAGTTGAGTGTAGATCTCCTTCATCTGATCCATGAACTGGCGGGCTTGGGGATTGTTGCTGGGCGGCGCTTTGAATTCCATCCCCTTGCTGAGTCCGCGGCTCGAAATCGTGCCTGAGCCCGACATGCCCTTGAGTCCGCCAAGGGCCGACTTCATAACTTCCGCCAACTCCGGTGTCGTTCCGGGCTCGTCGCCTATCCCCGTATCACCCATGACCAACTCGCAGGTGATGTCCCCATTCTCGGCTACGCCTTTGACAGTCGCCTCCAGGGTCATTTTGAGAGTCGGCAGTTTCATCGCCGGGGTTGCCATCTCACCAACTTTCGTCTCCATGCCCATCTTTATCGTCATGGCTAACGTCTGCTTGTCGCCCGGCTTGGGATGCAGGCGTAACACCTTGCGCGGCTCGGCTCCAGGTTCGAGCAGCTTGACCGGCGACGTTGACGTCTGCGTTGCCGCGACTGTTTCTCCCCCAGGCGCCGCCGGCGGCGGCGCCGTCAGGGCGGCGACTTTCTGGACCACGTAGTTGGACCGGAAAGCCACCAGCTTCACATTCCAATCCGGGTAGTTCTGGCGAAAGGTCGTCAAGGCAGCCTTGGCTTCCTGGTATTTGGCCTTGGCGGGCTCAGCCTTCCCGCTCGTGTTCAGGTCATCGGCCTGCTGAATAAGACTGCGGATTTGCAGGTATTCCTCGTCCGGCCCTTCCGCCCGCGCCGGCCACACCCCCAGCAGCAACGCCAGGACCAGCAGACCCGTAAGCCGTCTTACGTGGATACGAATCTGCCCCGTTAAGGTGACGCCGGTAAAGCAGATTTGACTACTCGTATTGCTCATGCCTCACAGCCTAGAGTGCTGCCTGATGACGTCAACGGAAAATGGGGCTTCTAACTCAAGACGCACATGACCCGCCGTCCTCTCCATCGCCACAAAAACGTTGTCAGGCAGGCGGAGCTGGCGTAAAGGAGAAGTCGGAAACCATGCCTCGCCTGCAGCCATATATGACCAAAGTTCCCGTTTATCTTAGCCTGGTGGCCACGACCTTAAGCCTGGTGGTCGCGGCGGCTGCCTCGGAGCCGAATCCCGCCGTCAAACTCGACGTGGATGCCACCGACGCCGCGCGCAAGATCATCCATGCCCGCCTGCAAATTCCGGCCCACCTCGGCCCGCTCACGCTGGTCTATCCCAAATGGGTGCCAGGCGATCATGCGCCCACCGGTCCGATCACCGACCTGGTGGGGCTGAAGATGAGCGTAGCCGGCAAACCCATTGCGTGGCGGCGCGACGCCGAGGACATGTATGCCTTCGTGACCGACCTGCCTGCGGGCGCCAGCTCCCTCGACGTGGCACTGGACTATCTCTCGCCGCCGGGCGCGGACGGCTCCGCCTCTGGAGCGTCGGCCACGGCGCAATTATTGGACCTCAGTTGGAACGAGGTGCTGCTCTATCCAAAGGGAGCCACAGCCAGTGAGATCCGATACGCCCCGACGCTGCGTTTGCCCGCAGGCTGGCAGTTCGGCACAGCGCTTGTGCCCACGGATCGAACTGGGGACGCCGTCCAATTTGAGCCGGTGTCGCTCGAGACCCTGGTGGACTCACCGGTCGTCGCCGGCGCGCACTTCCGCACAGTGGATCTGAGCCCGGGCGGCCAGCCGCCGCACTTCCTGCATATCGTAGCCGACAGCGCGGCGGCGCTGGAGCTGAAGCCCGAGGACAGCCGCCACTTCTCGCACCTGACGGCCGAGACTGGCGCTTTGTTTGGCGCGCGGCATTACCAGACCTACCATTTCCTGCTGACGCTCAGTGACCACGTTGCACACTTCGGACTGGAGCACCATGAATCCAGCGACAACCGGCAGGGCGAGAAGTATCTCATCGACGCGGACTCGCTGAAGCTGAAGGCGGGCCTCCTGCCGCACGAGATGGTTCACTCCTGGAACGGCAAGTATCGCCGCCCGGCCGGGCTCGCCACACCGGATTACCAGCAACCCATGCAAGGGGAACTGCTTTGGGTC
>OCZT010006423.1_pt1 | contig 11644 bp, 11 predicted proteins | sample 1539031 | NCBI WGS metagenome assembly OCZT01 (sample SAMEA3539308, study PRJEB22396) | soil metagenome | biome: tundra; feature: field; material: soil | place: USA | collected 2010-05 | depth 0.15 m
ATACCGTCCCATTATAGACCGAAGGTCCGCCGAGAGAAGCCGTGCCGACAAGCCCCCCGTTCTTACCGATCACAACGCCTGAGGGATTGGACCCGTCGTTGCCGCCCGTGAAGCTGTAGAGCGTCCTGAAGACCCAGGGGCCGCCAGGCGAGCTCGGCGGCGCTACGGCGAACACGGTGCCGCAGCCGCTGAGGTAAGTAGTAGAACAAGAGGGATTCCCGCCCTGTGCCATGACGCCGTACAACACTCCGTCCTTGCCGATCACCACACCGGAAGGGCTAACCCCGCTGCTGCCACCCGTGAAACGGTACAGCACTGCTATGGTCCAGGAGCCGCCTGGAGAGGCCGGCGGCGCCAGGGCGAACACTGTGCCGTAGCCTGCCCCGCCGCTGCCGCCTGTGAAGCTGTAGAGCTGAGCGTAAGTCCAAGCCCCGCCTGGAGACGCCGGCGGGGTCAACGAGAACAAGGTGCCATGACCGTAGGTCGTGGATCCGTAAAGCACTCCTCCAGCCCCGACCACCACACCTGCGGGACGAGAACTGGCGTCAGTCATAAACCTGTAGGGCACCCTGAAGCTCCAAGTGCCGCCTGAAGACGCCGGCGGAATCAACGCCTACACCACGCCACAACCCTCGGGGTAGCAGTTGCCGCCTCCGCCGAGGTGCGTGACGCCGTAAAGCACCCCGCCCCTGCCAATCGCCAAAACACCGGTGGGAAGGGCGCCGTCGGGGCCCGCGAAATTGTGGAGCACAGTGTAAGTCCAAGGCGCGCCTGGAGACACCGGCGGGGTCAGCGAGTACGCTTGGCCAATGCCTCCGCCTGCGTTGGTGGTCCCATAGAGGACACCGCCGCCGCCGATTACCAAACCGTTCGGATCGGCCAGGCCTTCGCAGAGCAGGGTCAGCGTTAGCGGTGGTGGTTGCGCTGAGGCGTAACCAGTGAGAAGGAGACGCGCCGTCAACGGTGGCCCGCCAGTTGTGTGCAACAACCGGGGGGTGGTCATGTTTCATTCTGATCCCGAACGACGATCGCCGTCAATCAACCAGATTCGCTTGCCAGCTTCAACGTGCAAGGCTCGCCGGGAGCGCCCGGTATAGGGTGCTGCCCGTCTTGTACTTCTACACGAGATGCTTCTAGCCAAGCCCGGCGAGCGCATAATAATAGATGCATGGCTTACCGCGTTGCCCTTTTGCTTCCGGCCCTGGCGGCCACGCTAGCTGCCCAGTATGGCACGACTCCGAAAGCCTCCGAGCAGGATTACCCGGTGCGTGCCAAGCTGGAGAAACTGTCGATCGGCGCGGAGTACCTGGTGCACAGCTTCTCCAGCGGCCGCGAGATGTTCATCGCCAAGGACTACCTGGTGGTGGAAGTAGCGCTCTACCCCGCCAACGGCGCAACCCTCCTGGTGAATGCCGGCCATTTCAGCTTGCGCGTGAATGGCCGCAAGCAAGCGCTCACGCCCCAAGGCCCGGAAATCGTGGCAGACTCGCTGAAGTATCCGGATACGGAGAACGGTCCGCGCGCCGTGGCCGCGTTGGGCCCCGTCGTCCTGGGACAGCCCCGGCCTGTCGAGCGCTTCCCGGGCGATCCGAATGCTAAGACCGGGCGGCTGCCTCCGCGGGTGCCTGAGGATAACCCCAGCGGGCTGGACAAAGAGCCACCCGTAAAGGCCGAGGAGTTGGCGGTCCAAGCTGCCTTGCCCGAGGGCGAGCACCACGGACCAACGAGCGGGTTCCTGTATTTCCCTTACCGCGGCAAGGTCAGCCGCATTCGCTCGCTCGAATTGGTCTTCGCCAGCCCAGCCGGCAGCACTACCTTGCCGCTGCTGTAGGATCCGATTACGATACGGTGTTGACCAACGCCACCGCGACCACCACCGTCCCGGAGAACGCCTACAAGCCGCTGCCACCCGGCGCGTCCTACGATCCGCTGGTTCCCGCCTCCGCCGCATTGCCCGAACTCACCGCGCGCTCGGTGGGCTGGGGACTGTTCCTGTGCGTGATTTTCACCGTGGCCTCCGCATACTCGGGCCTGAAGGTAGGCCAAGTGATGGAGGCGGCCATTCCCATCTCGATCCTGGCCATCGGCCTGGCGCGCGCCTATCCACGGCGCTCCAGCCTGCTGGAGAACGTCATCATCACGGGCATCGGCGGTCTGGCCGGCTCGGTGGTCGCGGGCGCCATCTTCACTCTCCCGGCGCTTTATATTCTGAAGCTCGACCCGCACCCGGTCCAGACCATCTTCATCTGCCTGGCGGGCGGCTGCCTGGGCGTGTTGTTCCTCATCCCCTTGCGCCGCTATTTCGTGCGCGACATGCATGGCCTGCTCCCCTACCCCGAGGCCACCGCCATCACGGAGGTTCTGGTCACCGGCGAAAAAGGCGGCTCGCAAGCCAAGCTGCTGCTGCAGGCCACCGCCATCGCGGGCGTTTACGACTTCTTCGTCACCACGTTTCACGTCTGGAAGGAATACCTGGATTTCCAGTTCGTGCCCGCCCTGCGCACGCTCACCGAGCGCGCCCGTATGGGCCTCAGCTTCGACGCCATCAGCTTCATCCTGGGGCTCGGCTACGTGATGGGACTGCGCAGCTCCATGATTCTCTGCGCCGGCGGCGTGCTATCGAACCTGGTGCTAGTGCCGCTGATTTGGATGATCGGCAGCCACATCGGCAACGCCGCGGTATATCCGGCCCAAATCCCCATCGCGCAGATGACCGCCGCACAGATTTTCCGCGGCTACGTGCGGTTCGTGGGCGTGGGCGCCATCGCCACGGCCGGCATCTTCGGCATTTTGAAATCCATGCGCGTGGTGGCCGGATCGTTCGCCATCGCGGCGCGCGCATTCCGGCGCGGCCACGATGCCAATGCTGCCGGCGATGCCGGCTTCGAGCGCACCGACCGCGACATTTCCATACTGGCGATACTGATTGGCGTGGTGGTCAGCGCCATCGGCGTCGCCATCTTACTGGGCAATCTGGCGGCTTCCCCCGCCGCGATCCTGGTGGGCCTGGCGCTGACGCTGCTCTTCTCGTTCTTCTTCACCTCCGTGGCCGCCAATGCCATCGCCACCACCGCGCGCAACCCGGTCTCCGGCATGACCATGCTGACCATCATCATCTCGTCGGTGGTGCTGTTGCGGTTCGGACTCTCCGGCACCACCGGCATGTTCTTCGTGATGACCATCGCCGGCATGGTATGCACCGCGCTTTCGACCTCGGGGCAGGCCATCACCGACTTCAAAACCGGCTACTGGCTGGGATCAACGCCTGCCGCGCAGGAGAAAGTGAAGTTCCTGGGAGTGATCGCGGCTTCGGTGGCGGTGGGCCTGACGATTGTGCTGCTGGCGCGGACGTTTCAATTCGGCGAGGCCGCGCCGGGCGACACGCGCGTGGTGTTGGCATCGCCGCAGGCATCCATCATGAAGGCGCTGGTGGAAGGCTTCATGAGCCGCCAGCCGGTGGCCTACATTCTGTTCGCAGCGGGCGCGTTCATCGCCGTCATCATGGAGATGCTGGGCGTGCCCGCCTTGATTTTCGCGCTGGGGATGTATCTGCCGCTGGAGTTGAACACGCCTGCGCTGGTGGGCGGATTCCTGGCGCACTTCCTGGGCAAACGATCGGAAAGGGCAGGCGGCACGCGCGGTTCGCGCATACGCGAGCGCGGCGTGATCATCGCGTCGGGCCTGATGGCCGGCGGCGCATTGGGCGGAGTGCTGGGCGCCGCCTGCCGCCTCATCCCCAGCTTCACCGAAGACTGGGTCAAGACTCCGTTTTACGGCAACGAAGCGGTCTCGCAATACGTATCCGCCGCGTTGTTCATTTGTCTTTGCGTGTACTTGTGGTACGGATCGCTGCATCGACAGAAGGAGGAAAATAAATGACACAACCACTAATAGCCAACGCAATCCTAGGGATCGATACGCTCTGGGGCGGCGACGTGATGTGCCCCTCCGGCACCGGCCGGTTCATCGCGGATTCCTGGTTTTCCGATGAGCCGTTGCCACCCGCTTATACCGATCCAACCGCGGCGCGCGTGCGCGAATCCGGCGGCGTATCGGCGAAGGCGCCTGATCGGCAGGCCATCGAAGCGTACCTCGCCGCGGTGGATGTCCTGGGCGCCATACGCGGTCTGAAAACGGAGACCGCCGCCATGCCCGGTCTGCGCGGCGAGTACCTGCGCGGGCTGGCGCTCTGTTTCGAGACCATGTGGGACCTCGCCATGGAAATGCTCGGCAAAGGCGAACCGGTTCCCTATGAACGCTGCGTGGAGGCCTCCATCGGTCAGCCGCCGTCGCAATCCGAGCCCACGGCCAAGCGCGAACGCGTCGCGGAACTGCTGGGGCGCGCCGGACATGCTTCGCGCACCGGCGACGAACTGCTGGCCGCGGTGGACGCGTGGCGCAAAGCGCGCTTCGTTCCCATGGCCGTGATTCGCGGGCTGGGCGCGGCCGTGATCGCGCAGTATGACGCGCTGAGCGCGGCGCAGCTTTCGCCGCATCTGCCCGCCGAACTCGAAACGGTGCCGCGCGCCAACATCCAATTCCTGCCCATCCAGGACGCTTGGTTTTCCGGCTCGATGAACTACCTGGGGCGCGCCCGCCGCGCGGACGGCACACCGGAATACGAAGCCACTTACGAGATCAACGCATCGCTGGAGATCTCGTACCCGGAGTTCGTGCAGCTTGTGAGCCACGAGGTGGTGCCCGGACACGTCACCACGTTCGCCTACCTGCAGAACCTGTACGCGCGCGGCCTGGTGGGCTTCGAGGCGTCGGTCCTGACCATGAACACGCGCGCCGCCGCGCTGTTTGAAGGCATCGCCAACAACGCCATCCTGATCGCGCACGGCGTCACCGAAGTGGAGCAGTTGCCCGATGACGACCTGCAAATCGGCGTGCTGCTGGCGCTGTTGCAGGATGACGCCAAGAACCAGGCATCCTATCTGACTTGGAAAGACGGCGTGCCGCAATCCGAGGTGGCCGCCATCCTGCGGCGCGATTTCCTGGTTTCGCCCGAGCGGGCGGGCAAGCTCTCCGGCGCCTGGGGACGGCATCCGCTTCTCGGCCGGATGTACCTGCCTGCGTACCGCGCGGGCACCGATCGGGTGGCCGAACTGCGCCGCCGCTATCCCGCGGAACGGTTGCTGCCCGTGCTTTACGGTTGCGCGGGCCTGGTCGACGTGACCACGGTCGAATCGGCCTTGTAACTGTGTCTTGTGGCCTGAATCTGCTAACCTGCCCAAGAGGTCCCCATGAAATCTCGCAGCGTGCAGCGGACGCGACGCGATCCCGCGCTTCCACCCTTTCGGTTGCGTCCGCTCAATACCATGAATTTCCCGCAGGCGCTGCGCGATGCGATTCCCACGCTGGCGCGCTGCTGGGGCCGATGTCTGGTGCTCGCCTCCGTCACCGGACGCGCGCTGAACGACCCATTGTGGGGCAAGCGTGTGCGCGTCAAATTCCAGGTAGAGGAGAGCGGCAAACTGACCGGTAAGTTCGACGTGTGGGTGGATGTGGACCCGGAAGCCGCGCGCGGCCTGGCGCGCACGCTGAACCAACTCGCGGACGAAGCGGAAAAGGCGGCGTCCGCCGGTGGAGACCCGGTGGCGGGAGAATAGGAGCATGAGAGGCGGCGGATCCTGGCTTCGCTCGACGCGCCGGGAGTTTCTGATCCGCGCGACGGCGGCGGGGGCGTTCTGCGCCGCCGCTGAGGAGAACGAACCGGTCCGGGTTATACCAGTTCCGGACAACGGCATACAGCCGCAGGTTGCCGTCGCCGTCGCCGGCCTGCAGATCGCCTATTTCGCGGGCGACCCGAAACACGGCGATGTCTTTTATGTGCGGTCGGACGACTTCGGCCGGACCTTTTCCTCGCGTCTGCGGGTCAACAGTCAGGAAGGAAGCGCCATCGCGATCGGTTCGATTCGTGGAGCGCAGATAGCTCTCGGAAAACAAAACCGGGTGCACGTTGCATGGAACGGATCGGACACCGCGGAACCCCGAGGACCGGTCAACCCCGAAGCTGGCGGGCCCGGGTCACCGATGCTCTACGCCCGGCTGAACGACCTGGGAAGCGCATTCGAGACACAGCGAAATCTCATTCAGGAGACTTTCGGCCTGGATGGCGGAGGATCGGTGGCGGCCGATCGCAATGGAAATGTCTACGTCGCATGGCACGGTAAGGCGCCGGGTGCGGCCCACGGCGAGGCAGGGCGGGAGGTCTGGATGGCGCGCTCCGAGGACGAAGGCCGCACGTTTGCGAAGGAGCGCGCCGTATCGCAGGAACCAACCGGCGCTTGCGGATGCTGCGCGATGCGGCTGTTCGCCGATTCCCACGGCGTCCTTTACGGCCTGTACCGCTCGGCCACCGAAAACGTGCACCGCGATATTTACCTGCTGCGTTCGGCGGACACGGGCAGAACTTTCTCGGTGGCGCGCCTTCACGCATGGGACATTAACGCATGTCCGATGAGCAGTATGGCATTTGTCGAAGCGCGCAATGAAGTGTTGGGGGCGTGGGAGACGCAAGCGCAGGTCTTTTTCACGCCCGTGAGTCGTGGCATCGATGCGGCCAAGGCCGCGATGATTGCGCCGCCAGGCGAGAATCCCAAACGTAAATATCCGGCTCTCGCTCGGAACGGGCGGGGAGAAACTTTGCTCGCATGGGTAGAGGGTTCCGGCTGGCAACGCGGCGGCGTCTTGGGCTGGCAGCTATTTGACCGGGCCGGGCATCCATTTGTTGCCTGCAAAACGCGAAGGGATGTACCGGTCTGGAGCTTCCCTGCCGTTTTCTCTCGCCCCAACGAGGGCTTCACAATAATTGTCTGAGGCGCGGTGACATCAATGAACAATCTGGCCTTCTTGTTGGACCGCGCCGGCGATCACGAGGGCGCCCTTCGCGTTCTCCGCAAATGTCTCTCCGGCCGACGCAAAGTCCTCGGCGAAGATCACCCGACACCGTCGCCACTGCCGAATACCTGAGGAAGCTGGAAGAACAGCAACAAGCCGCACCGCCATCGGCGTAGTCTACGCCTGCACCGCCTCCGCCGCTCCGCGCCCGATCCACTTACCCTGATGCGTGTAAGCGCCGCGGGCGATGTCGGGTACCCGCTCGATAGCTTTGTCGATGCCCAGGTCTCCGATGCGCAGCATATAGGGCAGGATGGCCTGCGCCACGGCCACGCTGGTGCTGCGTCCCATGTCCGCGGTCAGGTTGGGAACGCAGTAGTGCGTCACGCCGTGATACACGAACGTCGGTTCGGCAATAGTTGTCGGGCGGCTGGTTTCGACGCAACCACCCTGGTCGATGGCCACGTCGATCACGGCCGCGCCCGGCTTCATGGTCTCCACCATGGCGCGCGTCACCACGTGCGGCGTGCGCTTGCCCGCCACCAGCACGGCGCCGATCACCACGTCCGCCGAGGCCACGAATGCCGCCACCGATTCGCTTTCCGCCAGGCAGGTCTCCACGGTGGGGATGCGCTCCATCAGTTTGCGCAGCTTTTCGGCGTCCACATCCAGCACCGTGACGCGCGCGCCCGCCGCGCAAGCCGTGCGGGCCGCCCAAGTGCCCACCACGCCGGCGCCCAGGATGACCACGCTCGCGGGCGGTATGCCGGGACTGCCGCCCAGCAGCACGCCGCGTCCGCCCGAGCTCGAACGCAGCAGGTGCGCCGCGATGGGAACGGTCATCTGGCCGGCAATCTCGCTGACCGCCCGCAGCACCGGCAAGCGCCCGTCATCTTGCTGAATCATCTCCAGCCCGATGGCTGTGATGGATTGTTCCATCAGCCTGTCCAGCACCACGCGGTCGGCCACGGCCATGTGATAGAAGGCCATGAGGATCATGCCGTGCGGGCATTGCCGCAACTCGGATAGCACGGGCGTGGAGATGCGCGCCACCAGGTCCGAGCGGTGCAGCGCATCGTCTTGCGAGTACACGATGCGCGCGCCGGTGCGGGCGTACTCGGCGTCTTGAAACCAGGCGCCTTCTCCCGCGCCCGATTCCACCCACACGGCGTGTCCGGCCTCCACCAGATGCCGCACCACCGGCGGCGTCAACGCAACGCGGCGGTCAAACGGCCGGCCTTCTCTGATCAACGCAATGTTCATAAACTCTGCGGGCGGCGCGCTCGACTCCACGCAGCACAGCCTTGGATGGCGGCTTGCCCAATTCGAAACGGCGGGCCTCGATCCCATACAGGGTGAGCCGCCGGGGCAGCCCGCCCAGTGTGCGGCTTAGCGCGATGGCTTCCGCCAAGCCTAGCGCGTGCGAGGACCCCACCCGCGGCCGGCCGGCCAAGGGCGCCGCCAGCGCGTCCCACGTCGAAACCGCGCCCGGACGCTTGCCGGTCACCACCGCATCCACCAGCACGGCTTCGTCCGCGCCCTGCCACGCGTCGATCAGCGACAGCGCGTCGCCGGCGTGTTCGCGCACATCGATCCCTTTCTCGCGCAGGCGCCGCGCCACCAACGGCCCGGCCGCGTCGTCGCCGCGATCGGGATGGCCGCAGCAGAGCACCAGCATATCAGGGCACGCGCTCGACCTTCACAAAATGCGTGGCGCAGGAGATGCACGGATCGTAGTTGCGCACCGCCTGCTCGCACTTGGCCGTGATCTTGTCCAGCGGCAGAGACGTGAGCTGCGGCACGAAGTGCCACAAGTCGTCCTCAATGCGCTTCTGATTCTGCGCGGTCGGCGGCACGATCTGCGCGTTCAGGATCAAACCGCGCTCGTCGATCTCGTAGCGATGATACAGCACGCCGCGCGGCGCTTCGGTGGCCGCATGCCCGATTCCCGCGCGCACCGGCGCTTCCACACGCGGCGCGGCCGGCGGCTCGTATTGCGCGATCAGCCGCAGCGCCTCTTCGCAGGCGAACACCAACTCCACCGCCCGCACCACGATGCCGCGAAACGGATTCAAACAGGGCGGAACCACATCGCACTCGCCGGCTACCTGTTGCGCCGCCTCCGGCAGTTTGGCGAAGTTGAGATTGAACCGCGCCAGCGGTCCCACCAAGTAGGCTCCCCGCTCACGCAGCCGGCAGTGCAGCGCGTTCGAGTATTTCACCTGCTGCTCCATAAACTGGTCGCCGAACTCGGACGCGTCGATATCCAAACCTTTATTCGATACCAGCCGGCCTTCGTTCAACGGGTACTCGTCGGGATGGGAAAGCGACACGAATTCGTAATCCTGCTCGAAGTCCGGAAACTCCAGGCCCGCCACGATCCGCGCAGCGGCAATCGATGTATCCCGCGCCCAGGCCAAATCGTCCACCAGCGCCCGCAGATCGGCCTTCGTGGGGACCTTGTGAAACCCGCCCACCGTCACCGATATGGGATGGATCTCACGGCCGCCCAGTGCGATCATCAAATGGTTTCCGATCTTTTTCAAGCGCAACGCCAGCTCCACCAGCTCGCGATGCTCGGCCGCCATGCGGATGGCATCCGGGAAGCCCAGAAAGTCCGGTGCGTGCAGCATGAACACATGCAGCGCATGGCTCTCGATCCACTCGCCCAAATAGATCAGCCGCCGCAATAGCCGCACGGCGGGGTCCACCGTGATGTCCAGAATGCGCTCCAGCGCATGCACGGCGCTCATCTGGTACGCCACCGGACAGATCCCGCAAATGCGCGCCACGATATCCGGGACTTCCAGATAGTGCCGCCCGCGCAGGAAAGCTTCGAACAGGCGCGGCGGCTCGAAGATCCCGAGCTGCACGTCTTGCACCTGGTCGCCCTTAAGCTTGACGTGGATAGACCCCTCGCCTTCCACGCGCGTGAGGTAATCCACTTTAATGCTTCGGCTGTTGCCGATGGCCGCCTTGCCGCTCATGATTTTTCGCACTCCTCTCCGGCCTGCCGGAACTGCCAGGCCCACGCGCTGTAACTCCGGAAGGCGCGCACGATGTCGTCATCGCCCCGGCCCAGGATGCGGAACTGCTCGGTGAGCGAAGCTGTATTAGGGCTTTCCATGGGGCCGAAACAGCCGTAGCACCCGCGGTCGAAGCTGGGACAAAGCGCGCCGCATCCGGCCTGTGTAACCGGCCCCATGCATGCGGCTCCGCGCGCCACCGCCACGCAGACGTTGGCGCGGCGTTTGCATTCCAGGCAAACGCTGTACGTCGGGATGTTGGGCTTGCGCCCGGCCAACATGGCGCCGATCAACTCGATCAACTGGTGCTTGTTGATGGGGCAGCCGCGCAGCTCGAAATCCACCGGCACGTGCTCGGCCACCGGGGTGGACATCTTCAGCGTGCGGATGAAGTCCGGATTGGCGTAGACCATGCGCACAAGGCCGCCCACGTCTTTCCAGTTGCGCAGAGCTTGAATGCCGCCGGATGTGGCGCACGCGCCGATGGTCACCAGCGTCCGGCATTGCCGCCGCACCTGCTGGATGCGCTCGGCATCGTGGTGCGTGGTGATGGATCCCTCCACCAGCCCGATGTCGTATGGGCCTTTCCGCATGATGCTGGTGGCTTCCGGAAAATAGACGATATCCACCGCGCGCGCCACGTCCAGCAATTCGTCTTCGGCATCCAGCAGGCTGAGTTGGCAGCCGTCGCAGGAAGCGAATTTGAACACGGCCACTGTGGGGCGGTGGCTGGTGATTGGTGGCTGGTGGCTGGTGGTTTTGTCTTTCGCGACAGATTTAGAGCTCATTTGGAATCACCTACAACTCATATCTTCCAAACCAGGACCGCACCTCGTGATACGGGAAGATGGGTCCGTCTTTGCAAATGAAATTCGGCCCGTACTGGCAGTGGCCGCAGAAGCCGATGCCGCACTTCATGTTGCGTTCCAGCGACAGATAGACGTCGCCGGGCGGCATACCGCGCGCCTCCAGCTCCCAGATTACGTAGCGCATCATGATCTCCGGCCCGCAGATCATGGCCACGGTATGAAACGGCTGCAATCTCACCAGGCGGAACAGGCCGGTCACCACACCCACGTGGCCGCGCCAGCTTAAGCCGCCGTAGTCCACCGTCGAGAGTACCTGCGTGTCGGGCAGGCGCCCCCAATCGTCCAGTTGCTTGCGAAAGATCAGATCCCGCGGGCTGCGCGCGCCATACAACACAATCAGCCGGTTGTAGTCGGCGCGATGCCGCAGGATGTAATGGATGGCCGGACGCAGCGGCGCGAGGCCGATGCCGCCCGCCACGATCAGCACATCCTTGCCCCGCGCCACCTTCAGCGGCCAGTGCGACCCGTAAGGACCGCGCATGCCCACCGCATCGCCCGGCTGGCTGCTCACCAGGGCCTGCGTGGTCTTGCCTACCGAGCGCACCGTGTAGAGCAACCGCGCACGGTCCTCCGGATCGCCCGAAATCGAAATCGGCAATTCGCCGTTGCCAAACACGTACAACATGCTGAACTGCCCGGGCGTGAAGCCCGGAAACGGCTCGCCGTCGGATGGCTCGAGCGCCAGCGTGAAGGTGTCGTAAGTCTCCTTGCGCACCTGCGCCACGCGCGCCATGGCCGGCGTCATCTCGCTGCCTGTAATTTGTTCGCGCTCCAATTCCGCAACCGGCATAGCAGCCTCCTCGTGGGGCAGGACTCCAGTCCTGCGGCCGGCGTCCACGCCGGCTGTTCGCGAGCGGGTCTGGAGACCAGATCGGAAGAGCGTCGTGTAGGGAAAGAGTGTAG
>OCZT010006424.1_pt1 | contig 11643 bp, 9 predicted proteins | sample 1539031 | NCBI WGS metagenome assembly OCZT01 (sample SAMEA3539308, study PRJEB22396) | soil metagenome | biome: tundra; feature: field; material: soil | place: USA | collected 2010-05 | depth 0.15 m
GAGGGTTCGAAGGAAACAGAATTTTAATATTACTGCGCCTTCGTCCTACTCTACAATAATCACTACTTAACTTAAAAAGCCGTCCGATGATTCGGGCGGCTTTTTTAATGTGCTCTCCCTTCTTATAAATTCATCCTTAGCGTATCAGGCCCCGCTGTCTTGCCTATATGGCATTTGCATTCATCTGTTACAATTAGAAATTCAGCCGATACTTCAGCATTCCCTTTCATCCCGGTAAAAACTATTGCCTGCGGAAATATGCTGAATTCCTTTGTATACTCATCTGTCATTACTAAATAACGTCCTCCGTAGTCTCTGGTCTCTCCATGAAAATAATAAACCTTTCCCGTATTTTTATTCTTCACTGTTACTGTAAGAGAATCAACAACTCGGTTGTTTTGATCTATCACTGTTACCCCTATGCTCATAAATACAGCAGTACAGATACATCCCGAATCATGATTTTCTATTAATGCACAGGAATAGAACAAAATACTCACTAAAAAAATCAATGCCGAATATTTCATATTAATAAAATAACTTCCTTATAAGATTTGTAATTCCATTATTCATTTGTTCCGGGCCATAAACAAACCATATGAAAGTTCCTATTCCGATTTCAGGAAATCTCTTAGTACCTTAAAAAACTTATCCGGTTCTTCCACAAAAGGAAGATGACCGCTTTTTTCAAACATAACGAACTCTGCCTTCGGTGCATACTGCTTGAATTGGATAGAGAATCTTGGCAGTGCTACCCTGTCAAAACGTCCCGCAAGAATAAGCATAGGCATTTTCAGATTCTTTAGATCAGTCCTGAAGTCTATATTTGTGATATCCCCTCCAATTAGAAAATCACAATCATACCCGGCAATTCCATAATAAACCTCAGGATTTGAATTGTATTCTAAAATTACAGCCTTGGCAGCATCATAGAAATAAAAAAGCCCCGCAGGTACTTCAGCATAAAGCTCCCTGTGTATTTTATCCTTCGAGTGGAATCCCTGCGATCGGACTATCATTAAACTGTCCCAGATTTCAGGGTATTGATTCCTGATTTCATAGTTGCAGTTATCGTTGTTCGCCTGCCACATTTCAGCGCTGAAAAGAGTGTTTGCAAGAATTAATCTTTTTACTCGATTTGGATACTTTAAAGCGTATGCCTGTGCTACCATCCCTCCATATGAATGACCAAGCAGGTTAATCGTTTCGAACCCAAGTGCTATGCGGAGTCCTTCGATATCCTCAACATCACGGTTAAACGAATATTCCTTTGAGTTCTTTGCTTTGTCGGAATTCCCCCGTCCGAATGCATCAAAACAGATTACCTCGAAAGAATTTGCCAGCGTTGAAAAAGCAGGATGAAAATAGTGAGAATCACCGGGACCTCCCGGGATAAGTAGTAGCGGCTCACCGCTTCCCTCTATTTCTACCCATAACTTTGCCCCATTTATAATTAAATATTTCCCCTCTGGATGTATTGAGCTTTTTTGACCCAAAATAGGGAAGGAAAGACATAATAAATAAATTGCTGAAAATATAATCCGTATAAATCCGGTTCTCATTATTTGCCTCCTTATATTAAATTGTTTTACCTTCCAAATATATGATAACTTATAAAATATTAATCGCCTAATGAACAATTCTTCCCGCTAAGTCTATCCTAAAATACTCATGAACTCCCAACTATTGCTGATACAACCGCATTTATAATTTATAACTTTGGCAATATATAATTATTCATTTTCAAAGATGAGAATTAAGGCTTCTCTTATTATTTCCAAATATGAGAAAATGAAGGATTTTAAGGCGAAAAAGTGTTGAAAAATACATAAAAATTATTTTTAGATAATAAAAAAATATTGTATTACCGCGTAATCTTATTTTTTAGGATAGGCAAGGTTTTTGCTCTGATACTGGCGAATTGTTCGTTATTGTTCATTGTAATTTTATTTGCTCATTGAAGTTTCAATAGTAATAAATAAAAGTCATTCATAAATAAATCTTATGTTCTCTTTTCGATTCAATTTCTCTCCATACTACTCCCTTATTCCTAGAGGCGTCCATGAAAAATTTAAACACAAAAGACTTTAAACAGAAACTAATCGCGATTACTTCACAGGATCCGGCTCAATGCTATCAGTGCGGTAAATGCTCGGCAGGTTGTCCTGTAAGAGAATTTGCTGAAGCTCCCCCCAATAGAGTTGTAAGGTATGTTCAGCTTGGCTTTTATGATAAGGCGATGACCTCACCAACTATTTGGCTTTGTGCGGGATGTCAGACATGCACAAGCAGATGCCCCCAGGAATTTGATCTTGCTAAGTTTATGGATGCTGTTAGGGAAATTGCACTTACTTCTGGGGTCGCTTCCGCCGATAAAAAAACCGAAGAATTCCATAAAGCTTTCCTTAAACAAATAGAGAATTTCGGAAGGGCCTATGAAATTGGTTTGTTGATAGATTACAAATTAAAATCAAAAGATTTCTTTCAGGATGTGGATCTCGCTCCTTCAACATTCTCAAAAGGGAAACTTGGCTTACTCCCACATAAGATAAAAGCACGGAATCAGATTAAAAAAATATTTAAAGAATCTGGGGAGGTAAAGAAATGAAATTAGGATATTATCCGGGTTGTTCCCTAAATGGTACTGCAAAAGAATTTAATTCTTCACTCAAGGAAGTCTTTTCTGCTCTAAACGTTGATCTCGAAGAACTGAATGACTGGTCCTGCTGTGGCGCAACTTCCGCACACGTCACTTCGCATATTCTTTCAGTTGCTCTCCCCGCAAGAAATTTACTCATAGCTAAAAAACAAGGACTTGAAGAACTCCTGGCTCCATGTGCCGCATGCTATAACAGGCTTGTCTCTTCCCAAAGAGAACTTAAGCTTGATGAAAAAATGAGAATGAAGGTGGAGGATCTCTTGGAAGAAAAGGTTCTTAATAGTTTACATATCATTAACCTGATTCAGATATTCCAACAAATCGGCTTGGAGAAATTAAAAGAAAAAAAACAGGTCGATATCAGCAAAATTAAAACGGCATGCTACTATGGTTGCTTATTGGTAAGACCGGTAGATATTGCTCTTCCTGATGATATGGAATCCCCCGATTCAATGGAGGCTATTATTAAAGCTATAGGGGGAAAAACTGTTGATTGGAATTTCAAAACTGAATGTTGCGGTGCCGCTCATTCAATTGCTCACACAGACATTGTGGAAAAGCTGTGCAAAGGAATAATTGATAATGCTGAAAAACATGGCGCGGACGTTATTATTGTCGCTTGCCCAATGTGCCATTCAAATCTGGATATGCGACAGCTGAATATTATAAAACATTTTGAAGATCATAAACCAATACCGGTCCTTTATTTATCACAGCTTATCGGGTTAGCAATGGGAATAGATGAAAAGAAACTGGGACTCGGTGTTCATTACATAAATACAAAACCTCTGCTTGAAAAAATAAAAGGGGATGTCGCCCCTGCCCAAGTTCCGAATGAAAAAATAAAGAAGGGGGTCGAAGCATGAAAATAGGCGTATTCGTTTGTCAATGCGGTGAAAATATTGGAAGGACAGTTAATTGTCCTGAAGTTTCCAAGGCATGTGCTTCTTTTCCGGGTGTTGTTCATTCGGAAGATTATAAATATATGTGCTCTGATCCTGGACAGAATTTAATTAAACAGGCTATCAGAGAGAAAAAACTCGACGCTGTCGTCGTTGGCTCATGCTCTCCTCATATGCATGAAAAAACTTTTCGTAAAGCATGCAGTAGTGCAGGAATAAATTCATACATGGTTGAGATCGCTAATTTGCGCGAACATTGTTCATGGATTCATGAAGATATAAATCTGGCTACTAAAAAAGCTATCGACCTCATGCGGTTCGCGGTTGAGAGAGTTAAATTTAATCAGCCATTGCAGACTATTAAAGTTCCCGTAACAAAAAGATCATTGGTTATCGGAGGAGGAATTTCCGGAATACAGGCAGCCCTCGATATAGCTAATGCAGGTTTCGAGGTAGTTCTTGTTGAAAAGGAACCCTCCATCGGCGGGCATATGAGCCAGCTTTCGGAAACTTTCCCAACATTGGACTGCTCCCAGTGTATTCTTACTCCTCGAATGGTCGAAGTCTACCAGCATCCTAAAATTAAATTATTATCCTATTCTGAAGTCAAGAATGTTGAAGGTTTTATCGGAAACTTCAAGGTCACTATCAGGAGAAAGGCAAAATCTGTAAAAGAGGAATTATGTACAGGATGCGGATTATGTGTTGAGAAATGTCCTATTAAGAAAAAAGCTTTAAGTGAATTTGATGAGGGTCTCTCTAACAGACCTGCCATTTATGTTCCATTCCCGCAGGCTGTTCCTAATGTTCCGGTTATCGACAGGACGGTCTGTACATACTTCAAAACCGGTAAATGCGAAATGTGTAAAAAAGTTTGCGGAAGGGAAGCTATAGATTTCACCCAGCAGGATACATTTATAACCGAGGATGTCGGTTCTATTATTGTAGCTACCGGATATAAATTATATTCTATTGATAAGAAACCTGAAACTAGCATTTATAAAGGCTATGGTGAATATGGCTATGGAAAATATAAGAATGTAATAAACGGTCTGCAGTTTGAAAGAATAGCTAGTGCTTCAGGACCTACATCTGGCGAGATTTTACGCCCTTCAGATAAAACTGTTCCAAAGAAAATTGTCTTTATTCAATGCGTCGGCTCAAGGGACGAATCAAAAGGATTCTCTTATTGCAGTAAGATCTGTTGTATGTACACCGCAAAGCATGCAATGCTCTATAAACATAAAGTTCATGATGGAGAAGCTTACGTATTCTATATGGATATTAGATCCGGCGGCAAGAATTATGAAGAATTTGTCAGAAGAGCTATTGAAGAAGATCATGTAAATTATATCAGAGGACGCGTTTCCAGGATTTATGAGGAGGATGGAAAACTTATAGTCAAAGGTGAAGATACTATCGCTGGACTCCCAGTTGTTATTGAAGCCGACCTCGTTGTTCTTGCAACTGCAATGATCGCTCAGGATGAAGCACCTAAACTTGCGCAAACCTTAAGCATATCATACGATAAATACGGATACTTTCAGGAAGCCCATCCAAAGCTTCGTCCTGTCGAAACAAACACGGGTGGTATTTTCCTTGCCGGTGCATGCCATTCACCAAGAGACATTCCTGAATCTGTCGCAATGGCATCTGCCGCTGCTGCTAAATCTTTAGTTCTCTTCGGTGCAGATATGCTTGAACGTGAACCAATTATTGCAAATGTTGATGCAACTACATGCGCCGGGTGCATGTATTGCCAGAAAGTTTGCGCTTATAATGCAATTGAGAAAAAAGAAATTAGAGATAGGCAGGGTAATCTGAAAAAAATTGTCGCCTTTGTTAATTCAGGTCTGTGTCAGGGATGCGGTACTTGTAATGCAACCTGTCCTTCAAAATCAATTGAGCTTATCGGCTTCAAAGATGATCAGATATTTGCTCAGATAAATGCTTTCGCAGAGGTATAAATGGAAGAAAAATTTGAACCCAAAATAGCCGCTTTTGTTTGCAACTGGTGTACATATACTGGCGCCGACCTTGCCGGTACTTCACGCCTCAAACAGGAAACTAATGCGCGGCTCATTCGCGTTCCCTGTACTGGAAGGATTGATCCCGTTTTCATTATAAAAGCTTTTGAGAATGGCGCCGACGGTGTTCTGATTTCAGGATGCCATCCGGGTGACTGCCACTATAACGCAGGTAATTTCCATGCAAGAAGAAGATGGATTTTATTCAAAAACCTGTTGGATTTTATCGGTATTGATTCTTCCAGACTTCATTTCTCATGGGTCTCAGCTTCAGAAGGGAAAAAATGGGTGGACGTTGTCGATGGCGTTATTGATGCTGTAAGAGCTAAAGGTCCCTTTAAACAATACAAAAAAATGAACAAGGAAATTGAAATTCCTGTTGCCGCTGAAGAAGGAGTTTCTGTAAAATGAATGAACTAAAACAAATTTGTAAAGAAGTCCTATCTGAAAATAAAGCTCGTTTCATTATTGGCTATAGCGAGGATAAGAATAAAAGGATTAGACCCTTTATTGCAAGAACTCCGGAAGATGCTGAGAAACTAACCTTCAATCATCATGCTGTTAATAATCTTGCAGTTTATCTTTCTCGTTTTAAGAATAACGTCGATGGCAAAATAGGTATCGTTGTTAAAAGCTGCGATCTTAAAGCCGTTACTGCTCTTATTCAGGAGAATCAAATAAAAAGAGATGATCTTTTTATTATCGGTGTTAACTGTAGTGGTGTTGTACGCGATACTGCAAAAGAGTTTAATAAAGATAATACCCAGATAAAATGTAAATACTGCCAGGCAAAGACTCCTCCTTATTACGATGCCATAGCTGTTGATCTGAAGGAATTTGAAATGCCCGAGGATGATCAGGCAGAATTAATGGCTAAGATTGATAAGATGAGCGCTGAGGAGAGACTGGAATTCTGGAATGCTGAGTTTGAGAAATGTATTAAATGCTATGCCTGCCGACAGGTATGCCCCATGTGTTATTGCGAACAATGTATAGTAGAAAAATCTAATCCCCAGTGGATAGATTCAAGCTCAACATCTCGTGGCAACTTCTCTTGGAATATTATTCGTGCTTTCCATCAGGCAGGAAGATGCATCGGTTGCCATGAATGCGAGAGGGCTTGCCCGATGGATATCCCTCTTACTCTGCTTACTCGTAAAATGGGTATGGTTGCTTTCAGTGAATTCGGTTATAGGCATGGCATGAGTTTAACTGAGCCGACTTTAATTGGAACCTATAGCACTTCTGATAAAGAAGATTTTATTAAATAAGGAGAGGCAATGGAAGAATTAATAATAAGCATAGAAAATCTTAAAAAAATAGTCCATGAGTTATTGAATAATGATTGCAGGGTAATTGGAACAACCATAGAAAATAAGTTTAAAGAAATAGAGAATGCAGAACAATTAGTACTAAATCCTGCATCGGCGCCGACCGGTTCTTCATTTAAAGAATACTTCTTTCCAAGGACTGAACCTCTCTTCTATTACAAACAAAATCATAGTGATATTGAACTGTTTGACCCGGTGCCTGATAAAAGTAAAATTGTCGTTATCGGTGCCAAACCTTGCGATGCAGCCGCTCTCCCTATAATCAGTAAAGTGTTTAACTGGGATTATAAAGATGATCTCTTTAATTCGAGATATGAAAATTCCTTGATTGTCGGAATGTCATGTCATTATAATGATGAATACTGCTTTTGCAATGATACTGGCGGTTCACCTGAAAATTTAAGAGGCTCGGATATTTTCCTTAAACCCCTCGCGAATAATTATTTCAAAGCCGCTTCTGTTACTCCCAAAGGTGTTGCGTTCATAAAAGAGTATCAGCAATATTTTGAACAGGATCAGGGTAAGTTTAAAGCTTTGGAAAGGAAAGTAGAAAACCCAAAGCATTTTGATTACGAAAAAGTTAAAACGTGGCTTGATCAGAACTTTGAAAATAAGTTTTGGGATACTGCAGGTGAAATGTGCCTTGGATGCGCGCAATGTGCTTTTGTTTGCCCTACTTGCCACTGCTTCGATATAGTCGATGAACAGAATGGCTCATGCGCTGGTAGACGTGCTAAAAACTGGGATGCTTGCCAGTTCTCCTTATTTACTAAACATGCCTCGGGACATAACCCCCGCGACAATCAGGAAAAAAGATACCGCCAAAGAATTTCTCATAAGTTTAAATACTATAAAGATAAGTTTGATGAAATACTTTGTACCGGCTGCGGAAGGTGTTCAAGAGGTTGCCCAGTTTCTCTCGATATCCTCCAGATAGTTGAGGAAATAAATTCTCTTCCTGAAAAATCTATTTCAATCCAATGACATTGAGGAAACAATGAATAATATTTATAAACCTGAACTAGTTGAAATAAAAGATATTATTGAGGAAACTCCCGATATTAGAACTTTCAGACTTCAGTTTAAGAATCCCGAATTGCAGAATAATTTTACTTTCAAAGCGGGACAGTTTGCTGAGTATTCTGTCTTCGGGGAAGGGGAGTGTACTTTCTGTATTGCTTCCTCTCCGACAAGACCCGATTACCTCGAATGCTCTTTTAAACTTGCAGGAAAAGTAACTTCTGCTATGACCAAACTTAATGTCGGCGACACAATGGGATTAAGAGGTCCTTACGGCAATAGTTTTCCCCTTGAACAGATGAAAGGAAAGAATGTTGTGTTTATTGCAGGTGGTATCGGCTTAGCCCCCGTAAGATGCATTATCTGGAATGTTCTCGACCTTAGAGATCAGTTTAAAGATATTACTATAATTTATGGTGCAAGAACTGTAGCCGACCTCGTTTATAAAAATGAACTTGAAGATTGGAAATCTATGTCAGGAATTAAAACTGTTGTAACAGTAGATCCGGGTGGTGAAATCCCGGGCTGGAATGGCGAGATCGGTTTTGTCCCTTCAATCGTAGAAAAGGTTTCACCTTCCGGCAGCGATACCGTTGCCATAATATGTGGACCCCCGGTTATGATAAAATATACTTTCCCTGTTCTTGAAAAACTCGGATTCAAAGAAGAAAACATTATTACCACACTTGAAAACAAGATGAAATGCGGATTAGGCAAATGCGGCAGATGCAATATAGGTTCAGTTTACGTATGTAAAGACGGTCCTGTATTTTCATACAAAGAATTAAAAACCCTCCCCCAGGAATATTAAGTCATTATTTAATTAGTCTTAAATAATCAATAGCTTTCCTTATTTCAAGGGCATCAAACATTTTATGTTAAAAAAATTCAGCGTAATGGAATGTCAACGAGGAAAAGTGTTTGAGCACAGCGAGTTTTTTCCGAGCAATGGAGTACAGAAAAATAGTGAATTATATCACATATTTATCAAGTACTTCCTTTTTCCCATCTAAAACACAAATTTTAATTACTTCAAATATTAGCTTTGATTCAAAATAATGTGCATTAAATTAATTATTGGAGGATTAAATGAGAAGAATAAATATACTGTTTATTTCATTAGCTTTCTTTACAGGTGCATTTCTCCTGTTTAATGGTCCTAGGAAAACTGAACCACTTGAATCGACTCAGGGAGACAGAGATGACCCATACGGCGCAATGAAATTCAGGTTTGAAATGATTGCAGGAAATAAAGGATACATTGATCCGCAGTCAAGATTAAACGCAATTGAATACACTAGGCAAAAACTTCAACCCGATAATAAGTTGATGAAAACTAACGGCATTTCTGCCTGGAATCCATTAGGCCCGGGTAATATAGGAGGCAGAATCAGAACAATAATCGTTAGACCTTCCAACACCTCAAATTTACTTGTCGGGGGAGTTGCCGGGGGTGTATGGAAATCAACCGATGGCGGTGCTTCCTGGACTCCCAAAATTGATAATGGCGCTCAGCTCGCAATTGGCTGTATGGTTAAAGATCCTTCTAATGAAAATAATATTTATGCAGGTACCGGTGAAGGCTGGGGAAATGTGGATGCTGTTTACGGAGGAGGAATTTACAAATCTACCGATTTCGGCGATACCTGGACACTCCTGTCAAGTACAATAGGGACAAATGTTTGGAATTTCAGAAATGTCAGGTCGATGGCTTTTGATCCATCCGGCAATCTTTATGCAGTTACTTGGGCCTATAATAATAAAGATGGCGCAGGAAGTTATATGACTAGCGGTGGATTGTATAAATCGACTAATGGCGGAACATCATGGACAGCCATCAATTCAACAACTTTTGCTACAAATTATTTTAATGGTTGCGATGCTGTTCCCTTTAGTGCAAGTAATATTATATTTGCTACTGAAGCGAACGGCTCTACACTTGGAGGCATTTATAGAACTACTGACGGCGGGACTACTTGGAACAAGATTACTGCCAGCCTGCCTACCGCTAATTACAGGAGGGTCGCTTTTGCTAAGGACCCGAATAATGCCAATACTGCATTTGCTCAGTTTGAATCAACTAATTATGGTTCACCTGATTATGGTTTGTCTGGTATATTCAAAACTACTGATGCTGGGGCAACTTGGACTGCATTAACTAAACCTGGAAACATTAGTTCTACTGGCTATTCTTTTCTTAGCACTCAGGGGTGGTATGATAATGTTATTGCTGTCGACCCCTTCAATTCAAGTAATCTTTATGTCGGTGGCGTCGATATGATGAAATCTACCAATGGCGGTGCTTCTTGGTTCCAGTTGACTTATTGGAATTCTTTTTATGGAACTCCTGTTATTCATGCTGACCATCATGCCATTACTTTTGATCCTGTTACTGCAAATGTGGTTTACGCCGGTGATGACGGCGGTATTCAGAAAACAACAAACGGCGGAACTACGTGGACTGATTTGAATAATAACCTTGCTATTACACAATTTTATGGCGGCTCAGTTTATCCCACCGGGACTACTTATTATGGAGGTACTCAGGATAATGGACATTTGAAATTCACCTCCGGTACAAGTTGGAGTGAAGTTTATGGCGGAGACGGTGGTTATGCCGCCCAGGATCAGACTAATTCTCTGGTTGCCTACGAAGAATATGTTTATCTTCAAATGAGTAAAACTACTGACGGCGGGGCTTCATGGAATGCCTGTACTTCGGGGCTGACTGATGTCAACACTGGTCTCTGTCTGTTCATCTCTCCTTTTTCTATGGATCCTCAGAACTCATCTGTTCTCATTGCAAGCTCTGATAAAGTCTGGCTTACTTCCAATTCTGCCTCTACATGGACGCAGGTAAGCAATTCACTTATATCTGGGCAATATGCTACTGCTGTTACAGTTGCCAATGCAGCCTCTCCCTTTTTAGGTTTTGCTGGAACTGGTAACGGACATGTATTTAAATGTACTTCGCTTGTTCTTGCAAATGGAACAAGTAATATATGGACAGATATAACTCCCCCTGGAAACAATGGCGCTTATGTCAGAAGAATTTCTATTGATCCGGCAAACCAGCAGAATATTTATGTCTGTTATTCAGGATATAATAATAATGGTGTTACACCAACAAAACATGTATGGTCCACTACAAACCAGGGAACATCCTGGAATGATGTATCCGGAGACCTACCCGATGTACCTGTTCATTCCTTATTGGTTGATAATAATAATTCCTCTACATTATATATTGGTACCGAGACGGGAGTTTATCAATCAATTAATGGAGGAACCAATTGGATTGCCGCTACTTCAGGTATGCCCGCATTTGCTCCTGTAGATGAGTTGGTTTACCAGCAAGGTTCAAATTTTATATTTGCTTTTACTCATGGTCGAAGCGCATTTGTTACTACTACACCTTCCCCTGTAGAACTCACTAATTTTACCGGCTCTGTCGCAGAAGAAAAGGTTAATCTTAAATGGAATACTAAAACTGAAATAATGACCCAGTCTTTTATTGTTGAAAAAACATTAGTCTCTGGAAATATTAACGGCTCCTTAAATTATATTAAAATTGGTGAAGTTAAAGCTGCCGGAAATTCAAATATTTCGCGGAATTATTCCTTTACTGATAATAACATTACTTCCGGCATTTATTATTATAGGCTTAAAATTTTAGATAATAACGGTGAATTCAAATACAGTCC
>OCZT010006425.1_pt1 | contig 11643 bp, 7 predicted proteins | sample 1539031 | NCBI WGS metagenome assembly OCZT01 (sample SAMEA3539308, study PRJEB22396) | soil metagenome | biome: tundra; feature: field; material: soil | place: USA | collected 2010-05 | depth 0.15 m
ATGACGCCCGCAAGAAGCGCGGCAAGTTGAAGGTGTTCTTCGGCATGGCCCCGGGGGTCGGCAAGACCTACGCCATGCTCGAAGCCGCCCGCCGTGAGCTGGCTGCGGGGCGGGACGTCGTCATCGGCTACGTCGAGACCCACGGGCGCAAGGAAACCGACGCGCTGACCGAGGGACTGCCGATCCTCCCGCGCCTCACCGGCGAATATCGCGGCGTCACGCTCACGGAGATGGACTTGGACGCCGTTCTGGCACGCCGTCCCCAGCTCGCACTGGTGGATGAGTTCGCCCACACCAATGCGCCCGGGGCGCGCCACCCGAAGCGTTACCAGGACGTGCTCGAACTGCTGGACGCCGGCATTGACGTGTTCACGACGCTTAATGTCCAACACGTTGAGAGCCGCGCCGAGGCCGTGCGCCAGATTACCGGCGTCACGATTCGCGAGACGCTGCCCGACACCGCCCTGGACGGCGCGGACTTCGAGTTGGTGGATCTGCCCCCCGAGGAACTGCGCGGGCGCTTGGCCGCGGGCAAGGTCTATCTGCCCGAATCCGCCCGCGCGGCCCAGGAACATTACTTCCGTCCCGGCAACCTCTCGGCCTTGCGTGAACTCGCGCTGCGCTTCGCCGCCGAACACGTCGGGCAGGACGTGCTTGCCTACCGGCAGGCCCAGGGCATCGCCGATTCGTGGAAATCCGGGCAGCGGCTGCTGGTCGCGGTGAGTGCCAGCCCCACCTCAGCGGCCCTGGTGCGCTGGACGCGCCGCCTCGCGGGCGAACTGCAGGCTCCCTGGCTGGCGGTCTATGTAGAACTGCCACAGCCGCTCAACTCCGACGAGCAGGCGCGCCTTGCCCGGCACCTGGCCCTGGCCCGTGAGTTGGGCGCGCAAGTTCTCACGACGACCGATGACGACGTGGCGCGGGGCCTGTTGCGCGTGGCCCGGGAACAGAACGCTACCCAGCTCGTGGTCGGCAAACCGGTGGGCTGGCGGGCGCTCGACCTGTTGCGCGGCGGCTCCCTGCTCAACCGGTTAATCCGTGAGAGCGGCCATATAGATATCCATGCCGTGCGCGCCGAAGGCGAGGCGCCTTGGTTGCGACCGCTGGCCGCGCCGCGCCTGGACGCGAGCGTCGCGCGCGGTTACGGCATTGCCCTCGGCTTCGTCGCCGGGGCCACCGGCTTGAATGCCATGCTACAACACTGGCTGGGTTACCAATCGCTGGCGCTGATCTACCTGCTCAGTGTCGTTGTGCTGGCCATGTTCGTGGGCCGCGGCCCGACGCTGGTTGCCGCCACACTTACAGCGCTGCTGTGGAACTTCTGCTTCGTGCCGCCGGTATTTACATTTCGCATTACCGGCGTTACCGACCTGATGCTCTTCTGCACCTACTTTGTGGTGGCACTCGCGATGGGCCACCTGGCCGCCCGCCTGCGCGCGCAGCAAGCCGCCGAGCGCCGGCGTGAGCAGCGCGCCACCGCTCTCTATCTGCTGACGCGTGAACTGGCCCAGGCTTCCGACTTCGCGGACCTCCTGGCAATTATCATCCGCGAGGTGGGCAAGGCCACCCAGGCTGAGACCGCCCTCTCGCTGCCGGAGGAGTCGCAAACCGCCTCCCTCACTCCCTATTTCGCCAGCACGTGGGCCATGGCTGAAAAGGAGCAAAGCGTCGCCTCCTGGGCTATTCTTCATCGCCAGCCAGCCGGTCGCGGCACGGACACCTTGCCATCGGCCGAAGGACTGCATTTGCCTTTGCTAGCGGGCGACCGCGCGGTGGGCGTGCTCAGCCTTCGCCTCCGCGACCCCGCGGCGCTCCCCGCTGACCAGCGTGACCTGCTCGACGCTTTTGTCCACCAAATCGCGCTCGTGCTCGACCGCCAGCGCCTCCGCGATGCCGAGCAGCAAGCCAAGCTGGTCGCCGAATCCGAGCGTCTGAGCAAGACGCTCCTCAATTCAATCTCGCACGAAATCCGCACTCCCATCGCTGCGATCACCAGCGCCGCCAGCAGCCTGGAAGCGAGCAGTGCCGCCACGGCAGGGGTGTTCGAGCGGACCATGGTTGGCGAGATCCAGGAGGCCGCTCGGCGGCTGAATCGCCTGGTCGGCAATCTGCTCAGCATGACACGCCTGGAATCTGGACACGTCAAAGCGAAACTCGATTGGTGCGATGTGGCGGACTTGGTCCAGGTCACGCAGAGAGAAATCGAGAATGACCTGACGCAGCACAAGGTCACCGTCGCGATTGCCCCGGGACTGCCGCTCGCCCGCATGGACTTCGTCCTGATGCAGCAGGTGCTGACGAATCTCCTGTTGAACGCGGCCGTCCATACACCCCCTGGCACAGCCGTGCAACTCAACGCCGCCGTCAAGGCCAACACGCTGGCCTTGACCGTCGCGGACAACGGCCCTGGCCTGCCGTCGGACGCACTCCCACTTATCTTTGACAAGTTCTACCGTGCCCCAGCGGCGCCGGCTGGCGGCACCGGCCTCGGCCTGGCGATCGTCAAAGGGTTCGTTGAAGCGCAAGGCGGCCAAGTCAAGGCCGAGAATCGTCCCGGCGGCGGGGCTGTCTTCACCATTCGCCTGCCCCTCACCAAACCGCCAACAGTCGCAGCGGAAGCGAGCCTATGAAGTCAACGCCTCAAGCCGTTCACTGTCGTTAACTCCCGCCACCCCATGCCTTCCCCCCTCCTACCCATCGCGCTGGTCATTGACGACGAAATCCAGATGCGCCGACTCTTGCGCGTCTGCCTCGAGGCCAATGGCTACCGCGTCCTGGAAGCCCCGACCGGCAAGGACGGCATCGCCCAGGCTGCCCAACACCCGCCCGATGTGGTGATTCTCGACTTGGGCCTGCCCGACATGGAAGGCGTGGACGTGCTCAAACGCCTGCGCGAGTGGAGCCGCGTGCCCGTCGTCGTGCTCTCCGTGCGCGACCGCGAGGAGGATAAGATAGCGGCCCTGGACAACGGAGCGGACGATTACGTTACCAAACCCTTCAGCTCGGGTGAGTTGCTGGCTCGGCTGCGCGTCGCTCAACGCCACGTCGCGCCGGCATCCGAAGCCACGGTCTTCCGCTCCGGCCAGTTGGAGGTGGATTTGGCAGCTCGGGTCGTGAAGCTCAAAGGCAAAGAAGTGAGGTTGACCGCCACAGAGTATTCGCTGCTGCGCCTCTTCGTCCACCACGCGGGGAAGGTCCTTACTCACCGGCAGATCCTCCGCGAGGTCTGGGGACCGAACTATGTCGAGCAGACCCATTACCTGCGCGTTTACCTGGCCCACCTGCGCGAAAAGTTGGAAACCAACCCCGCCCAGCCCGAACTCCTGATCACCGAGCCCGGTGTCGGCTACCGCCTGGCCAGCAAGGAGTAACTTGCCGGATGGCCAACCGGCGCTTCACCCCGTCATAACTGAAGTGCGTGGCGCCCCCACATTAGGCTTGCCAGTCGGCGTGGGCATGCGAAAATAGCGGGGTAATCGTTATTAATAACAGAGTTCGAGCAAGCTTGGCAGACTATAGGCGCATGAACAACTTCCGACCGGGGAGGGCTCGTTGAGCCGCCCCTTTCCTTCTCGTTCGTATCATTCCCGGGAACCGCTGCATCGCCGAAACGGAAAGATCCGTGCTCGCGAGGTGCGGGTGCTGGACGAGACAAAGCAGCAACTCGGCGTCATGTCTCTCAACGAGGCCTTGCGCATCGCGATGAGCAAGGGGCTCGACCTGGTCGAGATCGCTCCCAACGCCACGCCCGCTGTGTGCCGGATCGTGGACTACGGCAAGTTCATGTACGAGGAGGCCAAGAAGAACAAGGACTCACAAGCCCGCCAGTCTTCGAGCAAGATGAAAGAGCTGCAGCTCTCGCCGATGATCGACCCGCACGACTTCTCGATCAAGCTGGGCCGCGCCATCGATTTCCTGTGCGAGGATATGAAAGTCCGGATCAAGCTGCGCTTCCGCGGGCGGCAGAAAGCCCATACCGAATTCGGCTTCGCGGTGGTAAACCGCTTTGTCAAAGAGGCCGCTCCTTGGGGCCAGGCGGATTCCCCGCCCAAGATGCTGGGCGACCGCGACCTGAACGTCGTCCTTAGTCCCCTGCCCCGGAACAAGCGCGCTAAACACCCCCACCCGACGGAGACCCCGGTGCCCCAAGAGTCACCAGAACCGTCCGAAGCGCCAGAATCGCCCGAAGCGTCAGAATCGCCGGTCGAGCCCGGTTCAGGTTCTTAGCCAATAGACTACTTAGCCTTCGGCTTCACCTGGAGGGTGGATACCACCTCCCGCACACCATCGGTCTCCATCGCCAGCAGGATGGCTTTGCTAATGTGCTCAGGGTCGCTCACGAAGCCTGACAGCGTGACCACTCCCGCGGTGGTGTTGACCGAAATGTTCAGTGCCGAGAGATCGCGGCTGGCGAGAAGCTTGCCTTTGATGGACGCGGTGGTGCGCGCGTCGGCGGTGGCATCGGCGATTGCATGACCGGCCTCGTTCGCCTCGCGGCGGACAATCTTGCCGGTGCGAGCCAACTCATCCTTAATGTCCTCGGGGCGCAGGTGCAGCGTCCGAAGCTTGTCCTGGGCCGCGTCACGGGTCGTTTTGGCGGCATTCTCGACCTTCTGCCCCGCCGACCGCACACGGGGATCGTTTCGGTAGTTGCTATAGAACCAGACTGCCGCCGCGCCGAGGCCGAGGCCCAATACCAACACCAGGAAAGTTCTCATGCGTGAAGAGGTTTACTCGTTGTGGGGAATCTTGATCGTGCTGCCGCCGATGAATTCACGGATCACCGCATCGCCCGGGACGATGTCGAAATTGCTCAATTGCTCCTTGCTAAGCCCCTCCACCGATTCCAACAAATGCTTCACCCGGCCAAAACGGATGAGGGCGTCGAGGAAGCCAGTGTACGTCTGAAAGTCCTCCAGACGAGGCAGGTAACCGTTCGGCCCGCAGAAAAACGGCTTGAGGACGGGCAAGTCGAATGGGAAACCGCCGTTGACCACATGATCGGCCAAGCCGCTCAAAGGGATGATGCTGAACAGCTCACCGGAGCGCACGTAATGCCAATGCAGGATGGTCAGGAGCGGGCTGTGGTTGCGGTGCTGCACGTCGCGCAGCATTCGCCGGAGCAATCGGATGTCAGTAAAATGCGTGCGCTGCCGGCTGCTGCCGTCGCCCTCGAAGAGGACGTTCTGCGTCTCGATGTAAAGGCGGAACTGGGACGACGCGGGGATGCCCTCGGTGATGGGGGGGTAAAGCCCATGCAGACAATCGAGCAAGAGAATCTGGCCAGGCTCCAGCTTGATGGGCTTGGTGGCGACACGGCGACCCTCTTTGAAACTGTAGATCGGCTTCTCAATGGTTTCGCCGGCAAGCAGGCCGGTGAGGTGCTGGTTGAGCAACTGAATATCCAGCGCCTCAGGCGTCTCGTAGTTGCGGTCGTTGATCCAGTCCGTGGGATGCTCGACGAGCGACCAGAAATAGTCATCCAGGTTGAGCATGAGGAAGCGCAGCCCCTGCTTCTGGAGGCGTTCGGTGAGCTTGACCGTCGTGGTGGTCTTGCCTGACGAGCTGGGGCCGCTAACCCACATCATGCGGAGCGGGTCGCCGGTGTTCAGGCGCTGCATGACCTTCCCGGCGGCCTCATCCAGCGACTGCTCGTAAAGAGCGAGCGATTCATCCACTAGCGGTTTGATCTTGCCGCTGCGGACGATCTCGCTCAGTCCGGCGACGGTGTCGCAGCCGCGCTGCCGGTTCCAGGCCAGCGTCCGGTCCATCCGCTCCCGCGGGAATCCGTTGCCGGCGAACTTCTCAGCCGTAATGGCCCCTTCCCGCAGCCAATGCCGGCCCCACCGATAACATGAATAGGCGTCGGCCGTATTCTGGAAGCCGTAACTGTGCAACGCATGCAGCACCTCGTCCTGGATGTTCTCGATGGTCGGCGGGAAATTGGAAATCAGGTGGTGTGGGTCGGAATTGAGGCAAACCACAACCGCATCAGCCAGGAACTCGGCGATCCTGTCTTCGGTGCCGTAGGCGTTGAAAATCGTATCGTTGACGCCGGGCACGAGGTCCTGCTGGAAGCCGCCGATGGATGAGGCCGCGCCCAGGATCGCCCTCCGGATGCGCGCAGCATCGAATTTGACCAAAGCGCGATTGCGCTTCTGGACTTTAACAATGCGGTTTTGGACTGCCATGTGACACGACTATACACGAGCTTCAGGGCCTGACAATGCAGTTCGCAACCGCGAACCTTTCTGAACCTGGCGCAGACATCCGGACCACACAAACCACTCCCGGGAGAACTGGACGTTGCAACCCGGAAACAAGCTGCGAGAATAAGGCGGAAATGATCGCAAGACGGAGCCTCCGGACAGTCCGCGCCACCGTGGTCGTTGTATGCTCCGCCACGATGCTGGCCGTGGCGGGAGACACGGCCCCGGACTCGCCGCGCACGCCAGACGTCACACCAAGCACGGCAGCGGCCGAGGCTGCCTGGAATTGGCATGCGCAGAATACGGACATCGTCCAGTGTCACCCGGGCTTTCCGGCCAGCTATTCGGGGCCAAACAGCCTGAGCGGCGCCAACGAAGTCAAGGAGACTGTGTCGCTGGACCTGTATGCCGGGGCGCGTTTGTGGCGCGGGGCCGAGGCGCACGTGGACGGGCTAATGTGGCAGGGATTCGGATTGAGCAAGACCGTCGGCGTGGAGGGGTTTCCAAATGGCGAGGCCTTCCGCCTGGGCACCGACGTGCCCAACGTAAACATCGCGCGCCTCTTCATTCGTCAGACCATCGGCCTGGGCGGCGAGCAGGAACCGGTCGAGGACGGCCCGCTGCAACTCGCCGGCCGGCAAGACGTATCGCGGCTCACGCTGACGCTGGGGAGAATGAGCGCCAAGGATATCTTTGACAACAACGCCTATGCCAACGACCCGCGCACGCAGTTCATGAACTGGGCACTAATGGCCAATGAAGCGTGGGATTACCCGGCGGACAGCCTCGGCTACACTACCGGGTTCGCGGCGGAACTGAATCAGCCTCATTGGGCGGCTCGCTATGGTTTCTTCCAGATGCCTGAGGTTTCCAATGGCACTGCCCAGGACTCACACTACCTGCGGGCGTGGGGAATGGTGACCGAGTTCGAGCGCCGTTACGCCGTGCATGGGCACCCGGGAGCCGTGAGGCTCCTCGCCTTTCTCAACTCAGCGCACATGGGCAGCTACCAGGACGCATTCAACCGTCCCAACCGCCCCGCCGACATCGAGGTGACGCGAGCCTATCGCTACAAGTATGGGTTCGGTTTGAACGTCGAGCAGGAGATCTTCAAGAACATCGGGGCGTTCGCAAGGCTGGGCTGGAGCGATGGCCAGACCGAGGCTTGGACCTTCGCCGACGTGGACCGTACGGCCACGCTGGGCCTGAGCATCAAAGGCGAGTTCTGGAGCCGCGCGAACGATACCGTCGGCCTGGCAGGCATCCTCAACGGCATCTCGCGCGAGCACCGTGACTTCCTGGCCGCGGGCGGCACAGGCATCCTCGCCGGGGACGGGAATCTGAGCTACGGCTGGGAGAAGATTATGGAAGCCTACTACGACTTCCAGATCTGGAAGACCTTGCACGGGGCGTTGGATTACCAGTTCATCAGCGACCCGGCGTTCAACCGCGCGCGGGGGCCGGTCTCGGTGCTGGGCGCAAGGGTGCACTGGAGTCTTTGAGGAGACAACTCGCGTCACAAGGCCAAGCTCACTCTGGGAGTTGCGAACTGGCATAGAGTTCGTGGCTGGCGGCGGCCTGGGGCCGAACTCCAAGCCCTCGGAATGGTCCGGCTGAACGCTGCGTGGTGAATCCAGAAGGCAAAAGGCTCAAAAGGAGCAAGAACCGCCCTTTAGACGCGCACTCCACACGCTCCCTGCGCTAGACCATCGCTAGGCGTACACCATCCGTACACCATCCATACACCATCCGTACACCATCCGTACACCATATATACGCTAGAGCTCCGCTAGATATGCACCTCTGGGTCACTGGTATGCCTGGGAAGCGGGTCGCTACCGGCCGGAATAGCCGGGACTCGCCCTCCCGGCTATCGCAGGAAGAGTACGAGGATACCGTCAACTGTCGGGCGACCTATCCTCGCTCAGCTCCCGCTTGATTCTGGCCAAGGCCTCGGGGGAAATTCCATGACTGATCTTGACGTTGAGCTTGTTGGTGAGGAACTCATCCAGCGTGACCCACTTGCCCTCGATCCGAAGACGGTGTGTCCAGGCGCACACTACCTGCAACTGGCTTTGCAGGTTCCGAATCTCTCGCGTGGACTCCTGAAGTTCGGCCAGCGTCTGCTCTAGTTCACGCCGTGCCTCACGTTCCTTATCCCGGCTCCGCTTGAGGTGGTGCGCCGCATACCCAATGATGGCAAAAGCCAGGAAACAGATGAAGCTGTTCCAACACCGAGTCACCTCTTGCGGATAGTGATGGCCGGAAAGTATATCGACCAGAAACCAACTCGCCCCGCTTAACAGCGCTATGTTGAGCGTTGCCAGCCGCCCCATATACCAACCGCACACGCCAACCGGGATGAAGTAGAAAACAAAGAAGAGCATCTCGTAGCCGGTCACGTAGTCCACATAGCTCACCGTTGCGAGGCACAGGAGACTCACCACGATGATCTTTACGCGATGGATCAGGGAGAGCTCAGGCCCGTCTTGTCGATCCGTTTGGGCGCTTGTCATGCGGGGCCGGTTGTACCGAGCTTCATACGGCTAAACCTCCCGCAATAGCAGTGGATTCTCAATATGCTTTTGCACCCGTTCCCCAACCACGACGAGAGCAGCAAGGAACTTGGAGACATGGGTCTTGAGCTTACCTTCAGGACTTGAAGGGCGGCCCCAGCGCCGCGGGGCCGCGCTCGCCGGTCTTGAGGCGCAGGGCGTCGAGGACAGGCAGCACGAACACCTTCCCGTCGCCGGCGTGGCCGGTGTGGTCGGCGGAGTAGATCGACTCCAGCACGTGGTCCACTTCCTCGTCATGACAGATGATCTCCAGACGGACGCGCCTGGTCAGTTCCAGGCCCATGAACTCGCGGTGTTCCGGATGGGCGGTGTCGTGCTCCTGGCCGAAGCCGCGGGCGTCCGAGACGCTCATCCCATGGATATGTTTGCCGACCAGGGAATCCTTAACCCGGTGCACCAGGTCGGGAGGGATGAAGGCAAGCAGGTATTTCATACTCAATACTCAGGTTTCTCAGATTCGAAGCTCGGATACAGTATCGGCAGCAGCAGCAGGGTCAGCAAAGTGGCGGTGACCAGTCCGCCGATGATCACGACGGCAAAGGGCCGGGTGGTTTCAGCGCCGACGCCCGTGGACAGGGCGGCGGGCAGCAAGCCGAGCGCCGCCATGAGTGAGGTCATCATCACGGGGCGCACACGTGATACGGCTCCTTCAATAATGGCTTCGCGGAGGGGGTTGCCGAGGCGGCGCAATTCGCGCACCCGTTCGACCAGCAGCACACCGCTTTGGATGGAGACGCCGAACAGCGCGATCAGCCCGACCATTGCCGAGACGGACAAGTCCAGCCGCGCGATGAGCAGGGCGAGCACGCCGCCGACGGCGGCGAAGGGCACGTTCAGCAGGATCAGGGTGGCCAGTTTGCCCGAGTCGAACGCGGTGAAGAGCAGGAAGAAAATGGCGATGATGGTGACGGGCACGACGAGGGCCAGGCGGTGCACGGCGCGCTGCTCGTTCTCGAACGCGCCCGTCCAGACCATCCGGTAGCCGGGCGGAAGCCGGACGGCGGTGTTGGCCTTGGCTTCGGCCTCGTGGACGAGCGAGCCAAGGTCGCGACCACGAACGGAGAGCTTGATGGCGATGCGCCGCTCGTTGCCCTCGCGCATGATCCGGGCCAGCCCGGCGCGCACCTCGACTTTGGTGAGGGCGCCAAGGGTCAACCGTTCGCCGTTAGCGCCAAAGACGGGGATGTTGCGGATCGAATCCAAGTCGGAGACGGCCTTGGGGGCCACCTTGACGACGAGGTCGAAGGTGCGCTCGCCTTCGAGCACCTGGGTGGCGGCTGAACCGCCCAGCGCTGTCTCAATGACCGACTGGATGTCGGACACGCTGACGCCGAAGCGGGCGATGGCCGCGCGGTCCACCGTGATCTGGATTTGAGGCTGGCCGGTGAACTGGTCGGTGCCTACGTCCTTGGCGCCGGGCACGGCGGTGATCACATCGGCGATCTTGTCGGCAAGTTCCTGGAGCTTCTCGGGATCCTCGCCGTAGAGCTTGATGGCCAGTTCGCTTTTAATGCCGGATACCGCTTCGTTGACGTTGTCCTCGATGTATTGGCTGAACTGGGAGTTGATGCCCGGGATGGCGGCCAGGTGCCGGCCCATGGCGTCGGCCAGGGCCTCGCGGTTGGAGGCGGTCTTCCATTCGGAGCGGGGTTTGAGGTTGACGTTAAACTCGGCGACATCGAAGCCGTTGATGTCGGTGCCGTCATCCGGGCGGCCAAGCTGGCTGAGCACGTTCTCGGTCTCCGGAAACGAGGCGAGACGGTGGCGGACATTGCGGACAATGTTGGCCGCCTCGGAGGGCGAAATGGACTTGGGCATGAAGATGCGGACCCAGAGGGCGCCCTCGTCCAGCTTGGGCAGAAACTCGGACCCAAGGAAGCAGTAGGCCAGAGCGCCGCCGGCGAGCAAAACGCCGGTGCCGACAAAGATGAGCTTGCGGCAGCCCAAGGCGAAGTTCAACACCGGGCGGTAGAGCCGGATGAGTTGGCGCACGATCCACGAGTCGCCCTCCTGGGTCCCGTGCCGCACGGCGAAGCTGAGCAGCGCGGGCACAACGAACACGGCGAAGATCGTGCCGGTCACCAGGGCATAGGTCAGCGTCAGGGCCATAGGACGAAAGATGCGCCCCTCGACGCGCTGCAAGGTAAAGACGGGAATGAAGGCGGTCAGGAGGATGGCTTTGGAGAAGATGATGGGCCGGCCCATCTCGCGAACGGCCTCGACAATTGCGCCCGGGAGGGATTGCGGCTTGTGATTCCGCTCGTGCAGGATACGAATGAGGTTCTCGGCCACGACGACGGCGGAATCGACAATGATGCCGAAGTCAATCGCGCCCATCGAGATGAGGTTGGCCGGGATGCCGCGCAGATCCAGCAGCAGGTAGGCGCCCAGCAACGAGACCGGCACGGCCAGGGCCACAACGAGAGCGGTGCGGTAGTTGCCCAGCCCGAGAAATACGATCAGCACGAGTATGACCAAGACGATGCCCTCGATCATGTTCTGGCGCACCGTGTGCAGAGTCCGATGAATCAGCTCGGTGCGATCGTAGTGGGACACCATCCGGATGCCGGGAGGCAGATAGTGGGCATTGATGTCTTGGACCTTGACGTGGATGCCATCCAGAACGGTGCGGGGATTTTCGCCGCGCCTCATGATAACGATGCCCTGCATGGCGTCGTCGTCATCGCTGAGACCGTTGGCGGTTTTAAAGAGCATGCCCACGCGGCCCAGGCGGACGGCGTGCCCGATAGCGACCGTGCCGATGTCGCTGATGCGGATGGGGGTGCCAGCGCGGCTGTCCACAGAGATCGCGCCGATGTCCGCGGTGTCCCGCACGAAGCCCAGCCCGCGCACGACGT
>OCZT010006426.1_pt1 | contig 11641 bp, 18 predicted proteins | sample 1539031 | NCBI WGS metagenome assembly OCZT01 (sample SAMEA3539308, study PRJEB22396) | soil metagenome | biome: tundra; feature: field; material: soil | place: USA | collected 2010-05 | depth 0.15 m
TCCAATATAAAAAGGCAGTCAGATTCAGTAAGGCACAGATGTTATCAACGAACGGAAAAGTGGAAAGTGTTGCCGGTTGTCTTCTTCCTGATTTCGATGAAGTTTATGCCGAATATAAAAACATGTATGCAGCAATCAAAAACGAAAAGGTTGCCGAAGTCAAATCCGGATCCAAGAAAATCGTTGTCTCTTTCCATGATGGAGAATACTTGAGCGGATACACAATATACGGAACAGCCGCAGACCTTCTCGAAGAAATAGGAGCCGCGAGATATGTTGAGGGATGGGGAAGTTTGATCTCGGACGAACTGGTAAAGACGCTCGGAGAAGAGTTTACTTACGAAGAAGCCGTTGCGTATATGCAGCCCTCTAACGACGCAAAAACGGCAAAGAAAGGCGAAGCTCAGGCGAAGATAGATGCCATTTATGCACTGGCCAAAGAAACGGGGGAAAAGCAGTTATTGTCCTCGTGGTCAGATGATTGCAATGATCCGGAAGAAGATTGCAGTCTGGATATGGTTTATGAGTATGCAATGCCGGACGGATCCATTAAAAACGAACGATCACATACATGGTAATATGCCGCAAAAAAACATTAAATAAACCCTTTGTTTCTATTGATTTTACTACATAAATGTAGTAAAATAAGCTTATTAAATAAAAGGAGGATCAAACGTGGAAAACGAAAAATTGGAAGAAAAAAAGGTAGTAGTTAAAAACGCGTGGTGGCTGCTTGCATACCCGAGCTCTATTTTTTTTGAAATGCCAGACGGACAGATTAAATTCACTGCCTCAAAACCGGCGAGAAATGTGAAGGAATCAGAATTGAGAGATTACAAAGGACATCACCCTAAGTACGGCACCGGCCGCAATTTTCCGGATTATATGTTTCGGTTTTATGGATTAGAAAAGTGCTAGGAGGCGCAACATTATGAAAATCTTGAAGACAGCAACAACAATCCTTGTAAAGGCTGATTATTCCGCCACGTTCGTGTCAGAGGCAAAGAAGTTAGGCGGCAAGTGGAACGGCGATAACAAATCGTGGGACTTTGACATTGAGGACGAGGAAAGGGTAAAGGCTCTTCTTCGAAAGATCTTCGGCACAGACGGAGACTCGGCCGTGGAAATGGTCAGAGTGGAAATCGACCTCAACAGCATAGACACCATATCAAACGGAACATTTGAAATGTTCGGCCGCACACTCCTGCAGCGCAGATCCCGCGATTATGCAGTGATGCAGCATGACAGTGTTATTGTTGTTCGCGGAGGCTTTAGCCATACTGGCGGGTCAGTAAAACACCCTAATCTTGGTCAGGCAGACGACACGATCATCGAAGTCAAGAGCGTCCCCCTTGAGCTCGCAGAAAAAGCCGTTGCAGATTATCCTGACGCAATCCGCATTATTGGAGATGCCAAGATTGACCGCTCGGCACTTGAAGCAGAAAAGGCAAAGCTACTGTTAAGACTTGCCGCAATCGAAAAACTGTTAGCCCCCGCCGTCCAAAGCAAAGAGATCTAACAGTTTTGTTGCAACCACAAGAAATGCGGCTGTGATAATATCATATCACAGCCGCTACATGGCAGATATACTCCCCCGAAGCGCAGGAGACTAAAATAATGGAGTACTTTGAGGTTATGTGTCGTCTTCGATATCACGTAATAGGTGTTGACCGCTCAATCGCCCTGCAGGGGCTTCCTGTACAAATCTAAAGCAAGGAGAAAACACTATGATCGGTGACAACATTAAGCGGATCCGGAAGAGCCTAAGTTTAACGCAGCAGCAATTAAGCGAAATAAGCGGGGTTGACCAGCGGGCAATCAGCCGCTATGAGTGTGGAACATTTGCGCCTACGATAGCGACTGCAAAGAAAATAGCAGCCGCCCTCGGTGTCCGGCTGGAAGAGTTGTCCAAGGAGGATGATGAATGCTAAATTTTGAGGTAGGGAAAGTTGAACCGGCGTTTGTCGGACACCCTGAAAGTACAATGTTTGACATTGACCAGAGCGGATCAGTGTTATACGTATTTTTTGATTCTCCAACAGAAAAAGACGTGCAGCAGTTTTCTGCCGAATCTCGGTTTGAGATCCGCTACGCTGTAATTGACAGCTGCATTGATATTCTTGTCAAGTTCGGAGATCTGAACTGGATGGACGCGCCGTTCTCGCCGCATCTTTCCAAGTCTGACAACATTTCCAATATTGATGATGGACAGGGTCTCGCGCTTGTTGTTGTCTTTGCCGACGGAAGAACAGGAACCGTTAAGGCCTTGCGCCTGATCGGTCTTGGAACAAATTTTTCAAGGGCGCTGCGAGACGAAATCAACGACCAACTGCGCGTGCCGTTTGATGAAGAAAAGTACAACGAGACACAAATAAAGCTCAATTATTTCACAATCAAAAAGCTACTTGAACGATCGTCGCACTATTACAAAATCTAAATAAAGGAGAAATTATTATGAGCAAAAAACAAAATACCGAAACTCAAAAATGTCGTGTTTGTGGATGCACCTGGTCTAATGCTTGCGTCAATGATGACGGAACAACTTGCTATTGGGTATCGCCGGACTTGTGTTCTTCCTGCGCCGGTACGGCCGCTGCAAAAGCAAGGCCGCTAATTTTTCGAACCGACAGCCACGGCATCAAATATGCACAGAGAAACGGCATCAAATATGAGGTAGAGCTCCAGTATGCCAAAGGATATAGTGCACAGATAAGCGACGTCAAAAATCATAAGATACTCTTTGAAGGTCGCGTATCCGGAGTTGTGTTGCAAACAAGTGAGGCCGCAATGGCATTCTGCAACGAAGTGTTATCCGGAGAATTATCGCTAAACGGCATTGAGATTGATTATCATTCCTCTTTGCTCCGAAGTGAGCAGAGGAAAGCCGCCGAACTAGAGGCAACTAAAACCGCGTTCGCCAAAGCTGCGGCCGCGAGCGGCATTAAAGTCGCCGACATTCTACGCGTCACACTTATGTTGGCTGCTGTAAGTGACGAGTGCCAGCGGGAGATCTGGAAAGATCATCTCAAAGATGCAAACGTTGTCAGCTGGAAATGTCTGTATGTCCCTGATATCGCGGACGAACACCCGCGCGGGGAAAAAATGTCCAATTAAACAAAATCATTATTTTGTCATGAAAGCCAAAACCCGAAGATGCCTCATAATGGGACTTCTTCGGGTTTTCGTGTTTTGATCGGTCGTGCAACCGGTACATTATGCACTGTTTTTTGTATAATCATGCAGAAATAAGCGGAAAAAGGTCTTACTAAAGCCTCAAATTAGAAGCAAAAAAGAATCTCTCTTTTGCTCTTTCAAAGCATATTGGCGCATGGTAAAATAACCAAGACAGGACAATCTCTAGCGGTTAATCTAGGCTCCCCGAAAGGGGGGATCGCTTATGGAATATTTAGTAATGATGTTTCTGATACTTCTTGTGTCAGCCGTGATTCTAAAAACCTCTAAAAAGCAATAACCGTCCGGCTGCAACCTGACGGTTATGAAGTGTAAATCTTTGTAATCAGCAAAGGGGGGCAACCGTTAAGGGGTTGTCCTGTCTTTATTATATATTATATTGGGGATACGTCAACAGCCGGTTTCTCGCAGCGCTCAAATTCGTACACCCACACCCATGGATCCGCGTCCCACCCGTTTATGTCAATATCAGTCTTTTTGATGGTTGAGTTCCAAAGTCTTATAAATGCAGACACCCAATTATCCAAGCCTTGTGGATAAGCAGTTCCTTCGTTTTTTGCTCCGGCATCCGTTATATCCCGCAATCTTTCGACTCTTACGGAAGTCACCTTGAGGAAAATTCTTGCTGCTTCTCTCGGCATAAAAAGAGATGGAATCCAACCACTTTTTTTAAAGAACTTTAACAATCCTTCAACTCTGCTCGATGATATATCTATGATTTCGCTAATTTTTCCATCTGCTGCATATTCAAACTGCATGGACAGCTTTTCCAAGAAGTTCAATATTTTCCATGTTTCCCGAACCCAAAGGATATCACCAACGTTGTAGGCCGACTTGATATACGTCGAAAATTCCTCATAGTCGCTATGTTCAAACAGTGCATATGTTCCTATTAGCGTCTCATAATCCAGATTCCTTTTTGTGGTTGTGATATCCGGATCGACTTCTATCGTTTCAAATGAGTATGTTCCACATGTGGAAACGGGAACGTTTTTAACGATCCGTCTCGTTTCTATCTTTCTTCCCTCAAGAATTGATTTGACCATTTCTGTGTTGAATAAAACCGGCTTAATCATTTTGTTTTCTCCTCCCCTCTCTGGCAGCACGGTCAGATATCAAACAAAGACTGTTGTCCCGGCATAAAGGATACCTCTTCCGAATAGTCAACCGGATCCGGCTTTTTGTATTTTTCTGATAGTTCTTTCATTTCCCTGGCTTTCTTTTGTAACTGCTGCATGCCCCTGATATCCTGAACGGTTAGTTTGTTAGGCTTACTGACCTGCCCTGTTGGGATGTTTCCAAGAGCGACATCTTGGTTGATTCTCCGACGTGACATGTCCTCAACGGATAGATGATCTACCATCACAAAACGAATTCCAGATATCTTTCGGTTTGTTCTAGTTGTGTCAAAGGCAATTTGTATATCGGTGAAACAATTGATCTCTTCGACTGCCTTATCTAATACTTTTCTTTTAAATTCATAAAATTCCAAGTATGAGGAACTTTCAATATAAAGAAGTTTTCTGAGTTCATCTAAATATATTTTCCATTCTCCTAGTCCACAATAACTTTTTATCAATTCGTACAATCTCAAACTGTACTGACTTTTCATAGGCAATACGTTAATGAGGTTGTATTGTGTAAAGCGCCCTTTAATTTGGAGTAGATAGGGCGCCATAAGCTCATCAAATCTCACCGTAACTTTTGTGCTTCCCTTGTCAATATTTACACGCTGCAGCCATCTCATAAGTTGTATCTGTTTTCCCGTGTCCACCCACATAGATTTATCAGACAGCTTTTGAATAGCATCTTTAAAGTCCTTGAGATTTTTTCCGTTGTATTGTATTCCCATGATTTCACACAACTCGCGAATATCTACGGTGATATCTTGAAACTCTACATCTTTTGTTGAATCTATTTGAGAGCATAAATACATAATCGTTTTCTGTTGCACTAAATCCAATTTATAGCGTACCTTTTGAACAAGATCGTTCTGTTTAACAACGTTCATCCAACGCTTTTTCTCTATTATGTTGTTTTTCATGATATCACCGTCCTTTTTTTGATATTATCATAAAAATCAATGTACGTCCACCACTTTAAGTGAGGACTGTTTTCATGTACTTTATGGACGGTTTTCGCGTACTTAACGTACACCTTTCGTCTTCCAAAAGAACCTATTGGGGTTTTGGTGTCTTTGTTTATGTTAAAACCGTCCTCCAAAAAGTAGAAGACACCTTTTCTTTTCCATGGGCATATATTTATAGTTAAACTTAACAAAATTTTGGCGTCTAAATACATAGCGGATGATTTTCATGTACTTTTAGTACGGTTTTCATGTACTTTTAGTACGGTTTTCATGTACTTTTAGTACGGTTGTGGATAACTTTTTATGACTGAAACGCTTACTGCCGCAGGAGTTTTCGGCTCTCCTCGCGCGCGCGTAAAAAGAGAAAAAGACTAAAAGTATATAGTAGGGTATCGTTATCGCCCTGCCATAATTTTAAGGGAAGGATCTGTAAATTTGCGTTGTTTTTTCTTTCATGTGCTTTTTGTAGTGATAAGGTTTTTTTATAGTAGTTGCTCGCTTATAAAAAAGTCACCTTTTGCGTACTAAACGTACACCTGTGGATAACATTAAGATGTGTCAAACAATTACGAGAGCACACGTTGTGCGCACTTTATGTACACATTACGCTTGTGTGTCCACATTACATGTACTAAAAGGACACATTACGCAAACTATTTGAAAAAAAGTGACAGCGACGGCCGCGTCCGGAAGCTGTCAAAGCAGGGAAAGTCTTCTGTCCCTGCTTTGCGTAATTACTAATGAATCTGCGGTAAACGTGTGCAACTTGCACACACTAGTAATTACTAATGAATCTGCGGTAAACGTGTGCAACTTGCACACACTAGTAATTACTAATGAATCTGCGGTAAACGTGTGCAACTTGCACACACTAGTAATTACTAATGAATCTGCGGTAAACGTGTGCAACTTGCACACACTAGTAATTACTAATGAATCTGCGGTAAACGTGTGCAACTTGCACACGCGAAACTGTAATATAAACTCTGTTGACGTTTACCGTTACTGGGTGTAACATTATGTCAAAATGACAGAATGACAAAGAAACAAAATGCCACACTATCACAAGGAGGGTATAAATGATAACGTCCATATTTAACCACAAGGGCGGTTCAGGAAAGAGCACAACAGCGGTAAATCTTGCGGCAGCTCTTGCCCTGAAAGGATACAAGGTATTGCTGGTCGATCTGGATGCTCAGTGCAACGGATCGAAGTATGTCGGTACAAAAGATTTTGATGCGGTTTCGGGGATTTCGATCTATGACATATTGTTTGACAATATGAATCCAAAAGATGCCGTAAGAGCAACCGGCATTGATGGATTAAGCTGCATTCCGTCTTCTGTGCGCATGAAAAATGCTTCGACACGGCTTTCACAGGATCCGTTGTCTGGACCCGGAACAAAGCTTTACAGTTCATTTCGCCGTAGCAAGATAAAAGAGGATTATGACTTTATCTTTTTGGATTGTCCGTCAGAAATCGACGTGATAACCGCAAATGCTTTAAACGCAGCAGATACCTGCATCATTCCTGTATTTGCAGACAAGTTTTCAATGGACGGACTCATTGAGACAAATAGCGCGATAGAGTCCGCTGCCATGAACGGCACCGGAAGCGAGATCTCCTTGATGGGCGTTGTGCTTTGCAATTATCGTGGATTTACGAAAGTGGCGGCAGAGATTGCAAGCGACCTCAAAGAAGCGTTGCCGGAAAATCTATTTGAAACAAAAATTAAACAGTCTGCAGCTGTGCCGACATCCATTGCAGCAGACACGCCGGTTGTTAAGCTAGACCCGAAATCCGGCGTGGCAAAAGAGTTTTTCGCACTGGCCGACGAATATATCGCCCGCTGCAAAAAAATGTAAAGGAGAAAAAACATGAGTCTTAAAGATGCAATGGCAAAGCAACCAAACAATAAAGTAACAGCGTTCAAAATCGAAACATGGAAAATACATCCAGACCCTCAAAACGCAGTTCTTTATGGCATATTTGATCCGGAACATAACGCCAAGGATGCCGAGCTCGTAGATAGCTTACAGCAGGTCAATCTGATCCAGCCGATCACCGTCCGTCCGCACCCGACGCTTCCCGAGGAATATGTAATCGTATCGGGACACAGAAGACACGCGGCGCACGTCTATGCACATATTCCATACATCGCCTGTTATGTTCTTCGTCCCGAGTCACAAGATGATTTATTGCGATTAGAAGCAGCGTTAGTACAGACAAACACGACAACGCGCGACCGCACGCCGGAGATCATTGCAAGAGAAATAGATTACATGGAAGCAACGATGAAAAAGTTAAAAGAGGCGGATCCCGAACGTTATGCGGGCCGGATCCGAAGCATGGTCGCCGATAAGGTTGGTGTATCTGAGCGCACGGTAGCAACCGTCCAAAAGATTAAAAACAACGTCTCTCCGGAAACTTTTGAGAAATATACCGCTGGTGAAATTTCTCAAAAAGAAGCCTCTTCCGAGGCTGATCGCGTAATTACGTCCAAAACAAATGATCTTGTTTTGTATCAGGATGCCGCCGAGTCCGTCCGCATTGCGGTACAGGATGCCTTTTATAGCAATATTCCGGCCGAAATAAAAGACAAGTTTATCATTTCCACGGTTGCCTTTAAAGATTATTGTGATCAGAGAATGAAGTCGCATGGATACACCGGGTGCGGATCCGTAAGCGTACAATTTAAGCCAGGATGGGGCGCAGAAATTAAGACAGAGGGAAATCCAAAAGTTAGGCTTATGAAAAAAGACATGTGGGGCGCTGCCAGCGCCGCAGACCGGAGAAATCATCAGACGACAATACCTCCTAAGCCTGAAACAAAACCAACAGAAACAAAAGCAAAAACGAGCCAGATAGTCGAGCCAGAAAGTAACGACGATGATAGTTTGTTAATCGTGTCTCGCCTTACCAAAAAATTAGAGGATTGTATCGCGCGGCTTGCGGACAATCCCGCTCTTGCAAAAAATGACGCTATTCAGACAGCAGTCTTTACACTTGCCACAAAAATCAGAAGTGCAGACAGAAACTTAACGGAGGTTGAAAAATGAGCAAAATGCTAACGAAACGCTATGTAATTCGAGAAGACCAAGAAATCGTACTGGCAATAAACAAAATAAAGACAGGGGTAGATTCGAGCCAAGTGGTTCGAGATGCCTTGGATATGTATTTTGCCGCAAACAACATGAAAGTCCCCGAAAAATAAAAAAGACCCCCGAGGGGGATCGAAAGGAAGCAAAGTATGGCGGAGTTTCCAGACAGCAGCCATTCTGAGCAGTATGATCCGAACCACAACGAGGATCCAACCCCACTGTATCAGATAGCGCCCGATTATTCAATTTATGATTTAATGCAAAAGGGGGAGTATATGCACCTTATTAGCCGCGAGCAGCTTCCCGGCATTCTGCGCGGGATCCACGAGCAAAAAAAAGAGCTACAGAAACAAATACACGAGCTGCAGGCGGATGACCTCGACATGATCGAGGGAATGTCTGTACGAGCGCAGCAAGTCTCTTCTGCACCTCTTGCGGGGTGTGGGACGTACGATGCACACGACAAAGTGCGCGACATACTTGTTAAGCTAGAGGGCAGAAAAGCCAGTGTAATTAATAGCATAGAACAATGTTTGGCCAAATACGACATCATCAAAGAGATCCTTGACGCAGTTGACGAGCTGCCAAACGACCAGCGCCGGATCATAAAGCGCTGCTTCTTCGACGGAATGTCACAAACCGATCTGTCAAAAGACCTCAACATTGACCGCACGACAGTCTACCGCAAGATGCAGGTAGCTCTCGATACGCTATATGAGCTGCTTAACAGAGGTGAGAAAGATGAAAAACAGTAAGATTAAGCGAGGTCTTCTGGATTGTTTTGATTTTCTTGCAATACTGGGAATGGGCCTTTTTATATTTGCGGTTATTTGGTATCCAACGTCGGTAGGAAATTTTATATTTCCAAGCGGCGAGCATTTGGAACAAAGCGAACATCAAAAAATAGTAAATTGGTGCGAAGAAGTTAAAGCTCGCGTCGAATCTCCCGTTGGAGGCAAATTAACGGAGGAGTATAACAATACTGTCACAGAAACATTTGAAAAATACATAAACAACGAATACTATGAAGATAGCATTGATAGCATGAGGACGGTTGAATCTGCTTATAACGCGTATTACATTTGGAGCACATATGGAGATGAAAAGAGCGAGATTTACAACAATCATAGCAACGAATTAAAACTGGAGCTATCTGCTGACATCTTGTCTCTTGAACAAACATTATCAAAGGAGCCGTTATGATAAAAAAATTAGTTCTCGCGTTGGTAATTGTTGCACTCATTGCAGCAGACATTATTATTTATTTCTACAATTGGGCACTTGCTATAGCTTTACTTCTTGGCGTTGTGCTGTTATGGGATATCATTCATCACGTCAAAGAAGATCACGCAATCTTCAAAATCTGGAAAAAAGAAATAAAACAAAAAGACGAAAACAAAGAAAGGCCTTATTGAAAGAGGAAAAACAATGAGTGCATATTTTGAACAAGTCATGATATTGATAATTAATATTTTGGGCGCGATGGGATCAATCGCGATTGTATTGGTTTTTTTATTTCGCGTATACTCTCATTGGGAAAAGATCAATATGATAGATAAGATGACAGATGAGCCTGTGTTTCGGGGCGGTACGGAAACACAGGGCAAGATAATCACCCGAGAAAAAGCATGCAAAGAACGGCCGAAACCCCGCAACAACAAGTGATGTGATTATCGCATCACTTGAAGTGCGAAAATCGCATTTCTTGAAGGAGTTAGAAGTCTATGGGAAAGAAGAATGCTCGACACGGGCTTAACAAGAAGTTGCTTCATGGGAAAATAAAGCTATGGGATATCCCGGAGACGTACAGACCTATCTCGGCATACATTATGGCTATACGTAATGCTCGGTACACAGACGGCACGGAGGCAGATATAAAGCGAAGAAAAAACGAACTTCGAGAAATTGAAAACCTCATGTTAGAAGACATAGCACGAGTGACCGAGCAAGGGAAGCAGCTCAAACGATTGCACGACTCTTATTTTGAATCTCCGCACGGGTTTAATCACTTGGATGATGCTGAGCCATTAATTTGATCAAAGGAATACATATAATCTGTCAAAGAGGCAAAACCAAAAAAATGAAGCCGTTTGCTTTAACAAGTAGGCGGCTTTTGCTTTAATAAAAGGATGAATGATAGGGGTGTTAGGTGCCGAGAATCATTTTTTTAGCCTGAAAAAACTCTTCTTTCGTGAGGCTTCCCTCTGCATACAGCTTTGAAACGATTTGGAGATTTTTAACAAGATCACTATCTGTCGCTTTGAATTTAGGACTGTCTATCGTGGGATCATCACTTAACCCCTTTACATATGCGGGGGACACATTGAAATACTCGCCGATAGCCCGTGCCGTACCGTCGCTCATTTCGTATCGGCCTGTAGCCCAGTTAGACACCGTTGCATGTGAAACCTTGAGATGAATAGAAAGCTCCTTTTGGGAAACCCTCTTTATTTCCAACAATTCTAGCAAATGATTCATTTATTTCACCTCTGAAATAATTATATTGGAATTGAAACTGTTTTGCGCATGAAATAATTAAGCGGACAAATATATTGACAATTAAAGTAAACTGACATATTGTAAAGCTAAACTTACATGAATACGGGAAACGGGGGAGTGCGATGCAGCGTTCGTTTAAGGAGCTTCGGGAAAAAAAGAGATATACGAGCACAGACATAGCCAAAGAGTTAAAAGTATCCCGAGCGGCTATCTATTTTTGGGATCAAGGAACAACCCGGCCACGCCTGAACAAAATAACCCAATTGGCAGCACTGCTGGAAGTCTCAACAGAAGAGCTCATAAAGGCATTCGATGAAACGTTAAGCCGGAACAAAGCAGAAGAAAATGAAGCAAGAGACGCGCATAAATTGTAAAAATCAATAAACCTGAAACATATCAAGCGAAATGCAACACTTTGCAACGTTGTCAAGCATATAACAAGCAAATATACTATGTTTAAGATGTTATCCCGGAAAGCAAAGGAGAGAAGAACATGAGAAAGATTACCAGCATCACAACCATCATTATCCTGGCATTTGCAATGTCCGTGTCAGGCTGTTCTTCTCGCGCGCCGGTTGCGACTACATCTGCCACCGTAACAACATCTGTAACAGAAACTAAGGAGCCCACAGAAACCGCCGCAATGACGGCAGCTGCCGTTTCGGCTCAGATATCTGAGCCGACGACATCGGAGACAACTGCCCCGGAGCAGACAACGGCCGTATCAGAAACGACCGCTGCGACTTCGGCAAATGCCACT
>OCZT010006427.1_pt1 | contig 11641 bp, 13 predicted proteins | sample 1539031 | NCBI WGS metagenome assembly OCZT01 (sample SAMEA3539308, study PRJEB22396) | soil metagenome | biome: tundra; feature: field; material: soil | place: USA | collected 2010-05 | depth 0.15 m
AACGACGCCACGCGGTTCCTGAATGGCACAGGCGTATTCAGTATACCTCCAACAGGAATTTCTTTGCCCACCCATGGGTTCATCATGGGATCACAAAGTGTAGATGTACCTTTGTCGGTTGCTGGGGGAAGTCCCGCGAGTCGAAATACTGCCAATGAAGTAGGCGTAGCTTTGTTAGTTTTGTTGGAGTCTGTCACACTAACCAAAGCATCCATCTTTGTGATCAACGCAGGTGGGGCGGGATACACGTATGCAGGCATCTATTCTTATGATGGAAGTACTAAGCTGATTGATGCTGGACCGCTAGACTTTTATACTGCTAATCAGGTAGTCAGAACAGGTACGTTTTCTTCAGTAACTTTACCTGCGGGTTGTTATTGGTTTGCGTGGGGGCAAGATAATGGAGGACCAGCGGGAGGTACCCCCGTAAAAGTAACAACGGGAGGGTATTGCGGACTTGCTAACGCAGTAAGTACAAAACTTGGCTATGCTGCCAATCCCATCACAGGGTTCATAGCGTATACTACCCCTGGGGTTCTTCCAGCAACGCTAGGCACCATTACTCCCTATGCGTATGCAGACACAAACTGCAATGTGCCAGAAGTAATGTTCCAGTAACAAGGAGGACTCAGTGAAAGAACGAATCTTGAAATTCCTGCGCAGTACATTTTCGGAGCCAGATGGGACAGGCAGTGCTAGTCGAGTGCTTGCAGGGTCCACCGTGGCTTCCTGCTTGGTGTGGATTTCATACATCGTCATCTCCCAGCATCATCTCCCAGACTTGGGCGGGGCGTCACTGTTCGTGTCTTCCGGCTTTTCAGGGTACGCTGTCAACAAGGTGTCCTGCGTTTTCAAGAAGGACGACCCGAAGTGAGACGCCTTGAGCGTCACAGAAAGCCCGAGATTACCTTGCCCACGATAACTAACTTGGCCACGATAGTAGTCCCGAGCAAGTACCCAGACATCTTCGAAGGCTGCAGGGCAAGTCTTGCGCAGTTTGCCCCTAGCGCACCTAAGATTCTGGTGCGCGACGGTGAGAGCATAGGGAACCCCGAGGGCTGGAAGGTCATCCAAGGGCCTGATGAGCCATTTGTGTACGCACGCAACGTCAACCTAGGCATCCAGGCGTGCTCTGGGGATGTTCTGCTGATGAATGACGATGTACGACTTTTCAGATCGCAAACCCTAGAAACCTTACAGGCAGTACTTGCAACGCACCCCAGCATTGGTATACTCTCCCCGCTCGTTCTCGGACAAGCCTGCAATGTCGGTTGCCCGGGTAGCCAGTTAGTCCAAGAGGCCGACGTATTTGTGGCGTTTGTTTGCGTCCTAATTCGAAGAGATGTGTTCAATCGCATTGGACTCTTAGACGAAACCTTCATAGGGTATGGATCAGAGGACATTGACTTCTGTCGAAGGGCTCGGGAAGTTGGGTACAGGTCTGCTACCACATCAGCGGCCCTAGTCATGCACGGTCATCAAGGAACAACCTGTAGCACCTCCCACGATAGGGAGAGGAAAAGAAACCCAGAGGCGTACTCGTTTCGTCCAGAACTTTCGGACAGAAGGTATGCCGAGAAATGGGGAGGAGTAGATGCAAGACCGCAGACTCAGCCGAAGCCGAAGCTTAAGACCGAGGACACCACAGGTGGCCCCAGTTAATCCCTGTCCACTGGTGAGTGCAGAAGACATCCCCGTGTACATTACGAACAGAGACAGACTGACCACCACGAAAGACTTGGTGAACTGGTTGAAATCGGCAGGCACTAGACGAATCATTATTCTGGACAACGCATCTTCTTACCCACCGTTGTTAGAGTACTACAAAGTGCTTCCCGATGGAGTGACTGTGCACCTCCTAGGGAGAAACCTAGGACCATGGGCATTCTGGCAAGAAGGGCTGCACAGACTGCAAAGTACTCCGTACGTCGTCACAGACTCCGATCTGGTACCTGCGAGCGAGTGTCCTAAGGACTTGGTGAGCAAACTCAACGTTCTTCTTCACAACCGCCCTGAGAGCGGCAAAGTAGGCCCGGGTATAAAGGTCTCAGATGTCCCCGATGTGGCCGGAAGCGGCTGCGACAAGCGGGTGGAAAGCTCCTACTGGGCAACGCGGTACAATGCAGAAGCGTTTCTTGCCCCCATAGACACTACCTTCGCTCTGTACGCTCCCAACTCTGACGGTCAGATAGGGTCAACGTTCGACAACCCCAACAACCTGCGCATGGACACGCCATATTTGGTTTGCCATAAGCCCTGGTACATCCACTTGCCCCTATCGGAAGAGGAAGAGTACTACAGGGATCACAGTGATAAGCGCTGGTCTCACTGTTCCGTGTCAATGTCCCCTTCGGATACCGCTCCAGGGTTGAAGTCAGCAAAGGTCAGCATCATTTTGACCAGCTACAACCGTCCCAAGCTCATAAAGGAGGCCGTTAACTCGGTACTCTCTCAGGACTACACAAATTTCGAAGTGATAATCGTAGATGACGGGTCAACCGAGGAGACGACCAGAGTCATAAACAGTTTTGAAGACCCCAGGATCGTTAAAATGTTTCTGGGAAGACGTGAATTGGACGGAGCGCGATACTGCCACGCTATCAACGCAGCTCTAGAGGCATCCACGGGGGAACTTATAACCCACTTGGCTGACGACGACCTGTATCTGCCGCGTAGACTACAGAGCATGTTGAATGTTTTCCTAGGGCAACCCAAGGTTTGGGTGGTTTATGGACAGCAACTTGTGCAGACGTTCGACGCGACCATGCAAAAAGTCAAAGAAGAGGTGAGACCCTCCGTAGGGATCACCAGGAAGCCCCAGGGGTTCGTAGATCAACACAGTTTCATGTACCGAAGAGCCTGCCTAGACTACCTGAGCAAGCCCTATTGGCCTGCAACCTCGTGGTGGGCGGGAGATATTGAGTTCTTCAACCGTCTGGTGCGATACTGGGACTTCCACCCTTTGTATGAGGTGCTGGATGTTCACAGATTTCATCCGAACAGCATACAGAGCCGCATGATGAGCAGCAAAGACCCTGTGTATGAGGCCGAGATATGATCTCCGTGGTTGTGGCCGTGAACGATGAGGGTCAATTCAAGGACAACGTGCTCGCTTCCCCAGGATTGCAGGAGATCAAGGCACAGATCATCCCCTGCAGAAATGCAAAGTCTGCTGCGGAGGCATTTGAGGCAGGGAAGAGACAGTCCACAGAGCCCTGGATCGTCTACAGCCACCAGGATGTGTATTTCCCAGAGGGTTCTGGGCGAGAAATAGAGAAAGCCTTGGAAACTGAGGAGCAAGATCGTATTCTGGGTTTCATAGGCTTGTCGGGGACGCCGAACAGCGATGTTTCACTAGCCGGTTGGGTAGTTGATCGCGTCACGAATGTCATGGACTACCCGGCATCGAGTTCAGCCATCACCGTTGATGAATTGGCGGTGATTTTGCACCGCGATTGCAAGTACAGGATTGATCCGAGGTTTGGATGGCACCGCTGGGCGACAGATTTGTGTCTGCAGGCCGCTTTTGATGGGAACTACGCGAAAATCCTTCGTGTGCTTCTCCATCACAACTCCAAACACGATAACAACTGGCCCCCAGAGGTCTACGCGAGCGCTGAGGCGCTTTTGGACAAGTACCCGCAGCTAAGTGTCATCCATACGCTCTGCGGGAGCCTGACGAGGGCTCAGAAGGCTGTAGAATCGCCCAGGACGCTGCGCAGGTGGAGACTCAGATGAAATGTGACGTACTGATTGTCGGTGCAGGCTTTTCCGGTTTGGTTATGGCCGAGAGACTGAGCAACGTGCTGGGAAAGCATTGCATAGTCGTGGACAAACGCCAGCACATCGGCGGAAACGCCTACGACTACTACGACGCGGCTGGAGTCCTGGTGCACAAGTATGGCCCTCACTACTTTCACACGAACTCAGAGAAGATTTTGAAATACCTGTCTCAGTTCACAGAGTGGCAGTCATATTTCCACGTTGCGAGGAGTTTTTCTGACGGAAAACTATGGAGCTTCCCGGTAAGCCTCGTGACCTTCGAGCAAATGCTTGGAAGACCTAGCACAACTGAAGAAATGGAGCAGTATCTCTCTTCCCACAGAGAAAGAATTGATCACCCTGCCAATCTGGAAGAAAGCCTACTATCAAAAGTGGGTTGGGAGCTTTACACCAAGTTTTACAAGGGTTACACGACAAAGCAGTGGGGAAGAGACCCAAAAGACCTCGCCCCCTCAGTATGCTCGCGTATTCCTGTCAGAACCACGAGAAACGAGAACTACTCGGAAGAAAAATTCCAGTGCATACCTGTAAAGGGTTACACGAAAATGTTTGAAGAGATGCTGAGGCAATCCCCAAGGGTTCAGGTGTTTCTCGACCAAGATTACAAGACTCTGCAGTGTGAATACGACCATCTGGTCTACACAGGCCCGATTGATGAGTTCTTTGACTACGCGCACGGCCCTCTGCTCTATCGTTCTCTAAGATTCGAGCATGAGTCATTCGGCCCCGAGTCTTTGAAGGACGGCTTCTGGCAAGGCTCTGCTCAGGTTAACTACCCAAACAGTGAGGAGTTCACGCGTATCATCGAGATGAAGCACTCGACAAAGCAAGTTTGTGAGAATTCCACCATTGTTCGGGAGTACCCCGAGACTGTCTTTGGTAGGGAGCCATACTACCCAGTCCCTGCCCCCGATACCGACTTGGCATACGCTCACTATAAAGTGATGGCAGACAAACGCAAGGATGTGACGTTCGTAGGACGGTTGGCTACCTACAGGTACTACAGTATGGATCAGGTAGTGGGTGCATCACTCAGCACTTTTGAAAGACTCAGGAGAAACTTAGATGAAAGTAGTAACGGTGGTGGGAACACGTCCAGAGATCATAAAACTGAGTAGAGTCATGGCGGCGTTAGATTCCGCCGTAGACCACAAGATTATCCACACGGGCCAAAACTACGATTACGAGTTGAACAAAGTCTTCTTCGATGAGATGAGCATTCGCAAGCCTGATTATCAACTCGACCACGAGCCTAGCACTTTTTCAGAGTCTATTGGCGACATGATGGTTGGCCTTGAAGAACGACTTAGGGCACTGGACCCCGACGCCCTACTCATCCTTGGCGATACGAATAGCTGTGTCGCGGCGGCTTACGTCGCCAAGCGTCTGAAGATCCCTCTTTTCCACATGGAGGCAGGCAATCGCTGCTTTGACGAACGCGTTCCTGAAGAGGTAAATCGACGTATCGTAGACACCCTCTCCGACATCAACATGCCTTATAGTGATCTCGCCCGAGAGAACCTGATGCGAGAAGGGTTTCCGACTGACCGAGTGATCAAGACAGGCAGCCCCATGAATGAGGTGCTCGGTCACTACCAAATAGACATATGGGCGTCCAAGGTTTTGCAGAGAAAGGGACTGAACGAGAAGCAGTACTTCGTCGTCAGTTGCCATCGAGAGGAGAACGTAGATTCTCCTGAGAAGTTCCATCAACTGTGTGGTCTCCTTAATGCCTTGGCAGACAAATACCACGAAAGGATCATAGTATCCGCCCACCCCAGAGTGAAAAGCAAGTTCACAACGTGGGGAGACTTTAGGAATGAGGTAGAGTTCTACAAGCCTTTCGGATTTTTCGACTACTTGAAACTACAAAAGCATGCGCACTGCACGCTGTCTGATAGTGGAACAATCACCGAGGAGTCAGCCATTGAGTGTTTTCCTGCACTGAACCTGAGGGAAGCGCATGAGCGCCCCGAGGGGATGGAGGAAGCATCCGTCATCATGACAGGGTTTAACGTGGCTAGGGTTCTGGAGAGTATAGACGAAGCGCAGACCATCATGCTCATCCCAGATGACTACCTCAGCAGGTATGCATCCAACAAGGTCGTTCGCATAGTTTTGTCGTACGTAGATTATGTGAATAGGAAAGTTTGGCACAAGTAAGACTCAGGAGGCAAGATGTTCGCAGGATACACAGTACTTGTGACCGGGGGCACAGGCACCTTCGGCAACGCAGTTGTTCGTAGATGCCTTGCGGAAGATGTAAAAGAGATCAGGGTTTTCTCACGAGATGAATGCAAGCAAGAGGTCATGCGGGATACCTTACAAGATCCTCGGGTGAAGTTCTTCATCGGGGATACCCGAGAGTACAGCAGCCTCCTAGCACCGATGCAGGGGGTAGATTTTGTGTTCCAAGCTGCAGCTCTTAAGCAAGTTCCAGCCTGTGAGTTTTTCCCTCTGGAGGCTGTAAGGACCAACGTGCTTGGTTCCGAGAACGTCTTCAATGCTGCTATGGCATGTGATGTGAAGAAGGTGATTGCCCTAAGCACAGACAAAGCAGTGTACCCCATCAACGCTATGGGCATCTCCAAGGCCATGATGGAACGTCTGCTGTGCGCTAAGGCCCGGGTGTATTCTTCCCCGGTCTTCTGTACTACCCGCTATGGCAATGTCATGGCGTCCCGAGGCTCAGTCATACCCAAGCTCATCGACCTGATTCTGGCAGGGAAGCCCGTAACGGTTACGGACCCCGAGATGACAAGGTTCATGATGACGATTGATGAGGCAGTTGATCTCGTTGTCTATGCTTTTCAGAACGGCAAGCCTGGGGATTTGTTCGTAAAGAAAGCCCCTGCCGCTACCCTTTTAACCTTGGCGAACTCTCTGAAAGAGATTTTCAACTCCAAGGTGGACAGCAGCATCATCGGCACTCGACATGGGGAGAAACTGTACGAGACCCTGGTTACCCGAGAGGAGATGTCCAAAGCAGAGGATCGCGGGGACTACTTTAGGGTTCCCATGGATGCTAGAGACATGAACTACGCCCTGTACTTCAGTGAAGGTCAGAAGACATCAGTCACCGAGTATACGTCCCACAACACGCATCGCATGGATCAGGCAGAGACAGTGAAACTCCTGTTGACTCTTGATTGTGTGCAGAAGGCACTCAGATGAAAAAGATTCTACTGTTGGGAGCCACAGGAATGCTCGGTAGTGAGGTCTACAGGACCCTCCGAGACAAGTACGACATCACCATCACAGCGCGCGACAAAGACAAACTCAGGTTGCTAGGTAGAACTGGGAAGTTCCTAGAGTTCGATGCCGAAAAGATGATGGCAGACTATGCGGTGAAGAAGAACGAGTACTTCTCAGAATTTGTGAAACAGGCTGGGGATGTGGACTACGTAATCAACGCAGTTGGGGTGATCATACCCTTCGCAATGCAAAATCCATCCCTGACGTTCTTCGTGAACTCAGCCCTCCCTCACATCTTGGCTCGCCAATATGGAGAGCGCCTAATTCACACCACCACCGATTGCGTATACTCAGACAACAAGGCACCGTACCACGAAGCGTCAGCGTGCTCTCCTGCAGACATCTACGGACTTTCAAAGAGCCTCGGTGAACCACACAATTGCCTGACAATTCGCACATCTATCGTAGGCCCAGAACTTATCGGCCATGCAAGTCTGCTCGGGTGGTTTTTGAACGCTGCGAAAACTGAAAAAGAAGTGTCTGGCTACACTACACACCTATGGAACGGCATCACCACACACCAGTTTGGTCTCGTGTGCGATAAAGTCATGTCCCATGGATACAGGAGTGGACTGTTTCATGTGTTCACAAACCCCGTATCGAAGTATGAGACACTCTTAGCCTTCAGGGAAAGATTCGGGTTGAGCTGTCACGTCATGCCCCGTGAAGTCGCCCCTGTAGACCGAAGGTTGTCTACGATACATGGCTTTAATGGTTGGCTGGAGATTCCGACTTTCCAAAAGATGGTCAAGGAGATGTAATGATCTACCTGATGCCCGAGATCGCCAGTGCACTGGGTGATGACACATTCTGGACATGGGCGCAGAGGGAATTCCCCAACAGCGTTATGTCCTCTCCAACGAGTGTCACGAAAGACGACGTTCTACTGAGGTACTCTACCAACCAAGACCCTCTGTACTTCCCAGACAATACCATCGCCCTGATGTGGGAATTATATCCAGAGATGAAGGTGATGCTGGGAACTGATCTGTACGACTTCAAGATCGACCTCATTAACAAATGCGGACGAGGTGCAGCCAAGTTGACTGTCACATCTCCCCTGATGACACCTTACTATGCACACCTCAATAGGGCTGTGGACGTTCTCCCCATAGCGGTGAACACAGAGCTGTTCAAGCCGGGAGATAAGCAGGCTCTTCGTGCCAAGTATGACCTGCCTGCCAATAAGCAGATTGGCTTCTGGTGTGGCAACACCCACCACATGAAGGGCTTCGACAGAGTACAGGCGTACGCTGCGCAGCACCCAGACATTTACTGGGTCATCGTGTGGAAGTGGCCGCAAGAAGCAGGCAACTTGGAGGGAGCAAGGAACTACACCCTAATACCGCAGCAACAGATCGCGGAACTGATGGGAGCTTCCGACTTCTTCCTGTCTTGCAGCAGACTCCGACCTTTCTACATGGTGGAATGGGAAGCCATGGCATGCAACATGCCTATAGTGATCACAGACGGTATGCAGAAAGACTTCGTACCTTCGGCTAACCCTCGGGACGACGTATTCAGACTCGGATGGGACAGGCACACAGCCAAGAACACATGGCTGAACTACATCAACAATTTCATAGCGAGCAAGCATGAAAATCCTGATCGCGGTAACAACGTGCCACCAGTACAAGTACTTCGGGACACTCCACGAAGATTCCTTAGGAGGCCCCCGCGTTAATCTCATTCGAGAGACGTGGAAGAAACTAGTACCAGCAGGTGTTGACCTCAAGTTCTTCTACGGACGCAGCGACAAGGCTCCCAAGGACGACGAGGTTTTCTTAGACGTACACGATGCGGTCTTCGCTTTGCCTAGGAAGGTCCAAGGCATCCTTAGGTGGGCTAGGGAGCACGGATACGACGGTGTTCTCAAGTTGGACGACGATGTGTTCTTGAACATACTCGCCTTCCTCAACAGCAGCTTCGCAGACTACGACTACCTCGGGTGCGCTACCAACCCTGGGGGTTCCCAGGTTCCTTTTACGTTCGTCTGTGGGTTCGCCATGTGGCTCAGTCGCAAAGCCATGGATGTCGTGGCCGATGCTGAGGTTCCTTGGGTGGACTTCGACAAGGAGTTCAGCGTAGAGTTGTACAACAGCCTCGACAACGTTGGGAAGATTCCATGGTGTCATGACTTGTGGATAGGGCAGGTACTTGCTGAAAAGGGAATCATAGCGCAGGACGACGAGCACTACATCGTCAGTGTTTGCGAAGAGAACGGTGGCCCTAGCACCTATCCCTTGGACAAAGCCTATGCGGTACATCTCACACCACGTTTTGAACTCATGCATGAACTCTACGACAAGGTGACTCATGATCTCAATAGTAATAACTACGTACAATCGCCCCAACCAGTTGAGGAGAACACTGGAAAGCATAGCGCACCAAGGCCGCTTCGAGGTGGTCATAGTAGACGATGGAACGGACGTTGAGACGAGAGTCGTTTGTGAGTTAGGTGCAAGACCTGCAAGAAGGTTGATCAGGTCCAGTAACTGGCTGACGTACCTTAAGCTAGAGAGACCCAACACTGCTTTTCGCAACCCGGCTTATCCAAATAACGTGGGAATCACGCATTCAAAAGGGGACATAATCCTTCTACAGAATGCAGAATGCTACCACGTGGATACCAACACCGTAGCGAAACTGACAAACGCAGTAAGCGACAATAACGCGGTGTTTGCAAGGGTCACATCTCTTCTTCCAGACGGAACAAAAGGCGATCTATACTGTGGCAAAGAGAATCCCAGACCGTATTTCTTCTGCGGAGCTATAAAGCGCGCGTGGTTTGAAAAGCTACGAGGTTTTGACGAAGATTACACGGGCGCGGGTTTTGACGATGATGACTTTGCCGACAGACTTAGAGCTTCTGGTGTAAGTTTTGAATTCAGTGACGTAGAGGTTCACCACCAATGGCACCCACCAGTTCTGGGCATGGCAGATTTTGCCCCTATGCAGGCCCTGTACAACAAGAAGAAAGCCGATATGGAAGCAGGTTCAATAGGCGTAGTGAGGAATCTAGGAAAAGACTGGGGAAGGCTATGAAGATTGCAGTCATAACCCCAACGAAGCCGAACAGAGCACAACTCCTTGAGGAGTGCAGGGCTTCGGTACGAGAGCAAACTAGAGCAGCCGACACGCACGCAGTTGCCATTGACGGTACCCTAGAGGGTCCGTCCGCTGTACGCAACAGGTTGATCCTAGAACTGCCCCCAGAGTATGACTGGGTTGCCTTCCTAGATGATGATGACGTAATGCTACCAGACCATCTCAAGGTGCTGAGCTCAGCCTCCGAGGGCGCAGATGTGATATACAGTCTGTGCCAGATAGAATGCAACACCCGTGAGTTCGATCCCGAGGCCATCAAGCAATCCAACTACATTCCCGTGACAGCGCTGGTTCGCCGCTCGATATTCAATCGGGTAGGAGGATTCTCGGACGTACCCTTGGAAGATTGGGTACTGTGGCAGAAGATCTCCGACGCTGGTGGGCGCTTCAAGTTCGTACCTAAGGTGACGTGGACATACAGGGTACAGAGCGATAGTAGAAATTTTGTAAAGTAGGACTCAGCATGAAAACTCTCATAGCGTTGATCAATTGTCACTCTAGGAAAGCGTATGCAGATGCCCAGAGAGAGACATGGATACCTAGGGTTCCCCCAGGGTTGGACTACAAGTTTTTCCTAGGCCCCTCCGAGCGTACACCAGGGCCGGACGAGGTGTTCCTGCCGTGTGACGACTCCTATCGGGGTCTGCCCAACAAGGTACAAGAAGTGATGCGATGGGCTCGGGAGCATGAGTACGAAGTAACGGCAAAGATCGATGACGATGTAGTACTGAAACCTGAGCAGTTTTTGATGTCAGGGTGTCAGTACCAAGAGTTCTCAGGGCACACCAACACTGACGGGGGAGCAATAAAGATTCCCTGGGGATTCTGCTACACCCTGGGAAAGAAGGCCATGGAGATCGAGATTCTCCAGGCCGCCCGCGACGAGGTAAAAAAAAGACCCCGCTACTACGGCGTGTCCAAGCGATGACGGGGAAGAAGATGGCGCCGATCTGTCGGACCTTGGGGATCAGCCGCGCGTGTGCGTATCGAGAGCGCGTCGGCCGGCCAGCGCGATATGCGCGGGCGGACGACCGCATCGTGACCGCGCAGATTCGCACGGTGATTCGCACGCGGGCCTCCTACGGGGCGCGTCGCGTGCGGGCGCTCGTCAATCGCGAGTTTGCGACGGCGTACACCCTGAAGCGCATCCAGCGCGTGATGGAGGTGAACGGCTGGAAACTCCCGCGCTCCACGCGACGGCGGACCGGCCGTGCACACCGCGGCCTGATCCAGCGCGCGGTGTCGAATGAACGCTGGTGCAGTGACGTGCTCGAGATCGTGTGCTGGAACGGCGAGCTCGTCCAGCTCGGTTTCGCCTTGGACTGTCACGACCGCGAAGCGCTCGCGCAGGTCGCGGCGCCGCGCGATCTCCGCGGTGGAGACATCCAGCAGCTCATGCAGCGGGCCGTGGCGTCGCGCTTCGGCGCCGGCGAGCGCCCAGACGCGCCGCTGCAGTGGCTCAGCGACAACGGCAGCATCTACACCGCGCTCGACA
>OCZT010006430.1_pt1 | contig 11638 bp, 12 predicted proteins | sample 1539031 | NCBI WGS metagenome assembly OCZT01 (sample SAMEA3539308, study PRJEB22396) | soil metagenome | biome: tundra; feature: field; material: soil | place: USA | collected 2010-05 | depth 0.15 m
AACTGGCACCGTATATGCGGGGCTGGCGCAGCTATTTCGGATTCTGCGAAACGCCGGAGGTGTTGATTGGCTTGACCCGCTGGGTCCGGTTGCGACTCAGGGCGGCTATGTGGCGGCAGTGGAAAACACCGCGCCGTCGCCGGGCGGTTCTGTTGGAACTGGGGGTGCGAGAGCCGCTGGCGAGCAATACCGCCGGGAGCGGTCGCGGTCCTTGGTATCTCGCGAAGGCCAAGGCCCTCTCTGTGGGGCTTTCTAATGCGTACTTCAAATCGCTTGGGCTTCCGTCCTTATTCGAGGACTGTTAGCGTAACCGTCTCGAACCGCCGTGTACGGACCCGTACGCACGGTGGTGTGGCAGGGGTCGGCGGGTGACCGCCGCCCCTATGCCGATCACGCGCTCGACTGGCACCCAACGTCCCCTACCATGATGTACCTCAACCCGTCGGTACTGGAGGAACTATGAAAGTGTGTGTCTCTTGTTTGTTGCTCCTTCCGTTGTTAGCAGCCTTTGCCGACCTCCTAGGAACGGCGAGCAGTTTTGCCGTCCTGGGTGCCGCGGCGGTGACCAATACCGGAGCGACCACCCTCGGCGGGGATCTCGGTGTCTCCCCAGGAACCTCGATTACTGGCTTGGGGACCATCACCCTCACAGGAGCGGTACACCAAAATGATGCGGTCGCGGCTGGGGCTCAGGGCGATGCAACCACAGCGTACAGTACCCTGGCAGGCATGACTAGCAGTGGAACCCTGGCGGGTGATCTGAGTGGGGCTACTATCGGTGTAGGTGTCTGGGATCTGTTCGAGGTTCCATTCAATCTGGATACTGGTGGAGTCCTCACTCTCAACTTCGGCGGAGTCGGCGGTAAGAACATCGTCTTCCGGTCGGCGACCACGATCATTACCGGAAGCGGCTCTAGTGTTAAAATTATCAACGGCGATTCGACTGACCACGTGTATTGGAGGGCTGGCAGCGCCGCGACCATCGGAACAACCACGTCGTTCGTGGGAAGTATTATTGCCTACGATCAAGTCGCCATGCAAACCGGTGCAACAGATGGGTGCGGTAACGTCATCTCGCTGACTGCCGCAGTGACGCTGGATAATAACACCATCGCCACTGGCTGCAGCATTGATACTACTACTGGCACTACTCTCGCCACAGTAGCGCCGGTAATAACTTTCACTGGCCCCCCCACCGTGTTGGTGGTGACTCCGGAACCCGGCACATGGCTGCTTTTGGGCTCTTGTATCGCCGTGTTGGCGGCACAGAGAAGGTGGGCGAGGGCGACGCGACCAACATCAAAGAGCTGATGCAATTGCCCTCTGGAGCTTAGGATCTGTGCGAGCTTGCGCTTGCTCCAGAAAAGGCCCCCTTCTTCGAGGAAGACTGATCGGCAAGGGAGGGCACGCCGGCTCGGTGCCGATCCCGGGTTGAGTCAAAGCGGCACTCGATGCGTGGAGGAGACCAGCGGAATCAAAGAGGGGCGAGTCTTCCGGTCCATCAATAAGGCCGGCAAGATCCGGGGGTGACGGAATGACCCCATATGTGTGCGCTGGGAAGTCGTCAAAGACGCAGCGCTCGGGCGGTTATCGAGGAGCTCGTCTCGCACGATTCTCGTCGCACATGCGGACGGCTCTGGACTGCTCGGCGTGCTGGTGGCCCCGGCGGACGCGGTGGTGTTCCTGGCATCGGCGGCGCCGGACTACATGAGCGGCACGGTGCTCACGGTGGATGGCGGGTGGATGGGACGGTAGTACAGCCGTTCGGAAGTACGGTCACGTATTACGGCACAAGCACTCAATAGCGCAGAGGGTACCCCGGTCGTGGCTCGGATCGGAGCCGCGCGCGTCAGCAAGCGATATCCCGATACGTTCGTGAACTTCTGAGATGGCTCGGAGTAGTGCATCCAAGTCGCTACAGATGCATTGGTAGAGGCGGTCGAGTTCGCAGCGCTTTTCTTCGGCCAGGGTACGATCCCACGGAATGGCGCCAGCAGACCTGCAGCCCAAAGTGCGGCCGACTAGGGACGGCCGCTTGGACCCTCTCTGCTGAGCCTTGTGCTGACCCCTGGCCCAAACCGTCAGGGCGCTTGGCGTCACACGAATGCTACGCTCCATGCCAACATTTCTGTAGACTATATCCAACCACGCATCCAGTACCACGCCAATCCCAAGGTTTCGTGCAAGGTAACCTCGTTCCGTTGAATCGCCTGCCAACTGGGAATCAACTCCTCTGATAATTGTCCCCACTCGCGGTACCCTGATGCCGCTGGCACCACGATTATTCCTTGTTTCCGGAAACAAGCTTCGGCGCGGAGCATACTTTGCGCCTCGACTACCAGCGCAATCGTGGTAATCCCATGACTGCGTAGGACTTCCGCTCCGTAGAGGGCGTTCTCGTACGTCGAGCGGGAGCGCTCCTCGGTCCAGATCATCGTTTCGGGTATGCCGTCGCGCTCCAGCATCTCTCGCATGGCGGTAGAACTCGGTCTTCCTCCCGCCCGTTGCGGCCCTCCGCAGACCAATAACGGCAAGGGCTTCCAATGATGGTAAAGGTAGGCAGCATGTACGCCACGCTCGAGAGTTGCTTGATCCGGAACAGGATACGGCCGGTTGGGCCGTGGCATACGCACGGCCGAAAGGAGCACCACGATGGCCTGCGCCGGGGATGCCGGAAGCAAACGGCCTGAGTACCGAGCCTCCAGCGGGCGTGCCAACAACCAATCGACCGGCGGCCACGACATGAACAGGAAACCTAGTATACCGATGGTCGACAGTGCCCGCCGCCGACGCACCAATCCAGCCAAGGCAACCAGCCCAAACACGAGGATGAGTGGCTCGGTGTATGTCATCGAAGTAATTCTACCCGTTTGAAGGATTCTGCGGTGAACAAAGCACGACCAGTTCTTGTCCGACTGGTGTCCCGTCAACGCTACTCAGCATCGACGGCGTGGTCCCCGCTGGCCCGCCAAAAATGGCCCCCTCCCCCTCCCCCGCCGCTAACAACGGAGCCGGAAACAAAGTGTGGAAGCGTGCCGGGCTTCTGCTGGATGTGCCGGACGCATGGAAGTGTGGCTGGCGCACCGTGGCCGCACTGGACTGACGCCGGAGGATCGAGTTATCTTACGGCCCGGTTTTCAAAGGCAAGCGCGGAATGTCGGGTCGGTCGCGGCGTTGTTCCGGCAGTTTACGATGGTGCTTCGAGGTGGACTACAACAAACCGGTCGCCACCATCCAGAAGCGGCTTGAGGCCGCGCGTTTGTTTCGCATCTGCATCACGCACTTCACGGGGCTGCGCTGGCAGGGATGCTGGCCTGGGTCTCCTTTACGATTGTGGTATTGACTGTTGGGCCGGCCCTCATCCCGCTGGCAGTCTGGCTGTCTAAACGACCCACCGGCCGTTCGGGCGCTGATGAAGGACCTCGCCGGCAACAACCTGAACGCGGCCAACGTTTCTCTCGCAGAACTCTCCGCGTTCGAGGACGAAGAACGATAACGGCGCTTCAAACGCCCGCCGCTCCCGAAAGGATCAAGCCGTCCCACAGATCGGCGGCTGAAAAATAACGCTCCATCGTGCGGTACATCCGTTCGCTGAACGCTCGTCTGCCGTCGCTCCACTGGAGGTGAAACCAGTTCACCAGGGTCAAGGGCAGCAGGAACCGAATGTTCCGATCATCCAGTCCAAGCGAATCGCAATAGCGGTGAATCAGCGGCGGCACCTGGTTTAGCAGCCAGGCAGGCCATTGATCCGGCCCGGCGGTCTCGGTGGGGAAAAGGGACAGGCAAAACGTGAGGAGATCGTACAAGGGCAGATCGATCAGTCCGAAGGTCTCCCAATCGACGATGTAGTATTGGTCCCGGTGCGAAAGAAGATTCTCGCTGAACAGGTCTCCGTGTTGCGGGATTACGGGGAGAGAGGCCAGCCATTCGGGGGAAATGGCGGCAGCCAGCGCTGAGCAGCCTTTCTGTACTACGGAAGATGTGCCGAACCGCGAGACCGTGTCGAGCGGTTCGGAAACCATTCGCCGCCAGCGTTCGGGGTCCGGGTAGGCGTTCGATTCGCGAACACCCGCATGAAAACCGATGATCGCATCGGCGGCACTTTCTAGAGCATCCGGCGAGCGATGCTCTTCTATCTGGAAGCGGGTTCCGGGCACGCCTTCCATCCAGAGAGTCCAAAAGTCCTGGATCTGCCCGAAATGGAGCGGCCGCGGCACAAAACGTGGGGCGCCGGCGTGAGCCCTTTGCAGGCCGTCGAATTCCCGCCGTAGAAGCGTCGGTTCCCGTTGGAGCTTGGTGACCACTCGCGGAAACGTTGCGCCGCCATAAAACCAGAAGAGATTGATGCTGCTGCAATGCGGGTGGTAATTATTGTGAAACAGGCAGGTCCATCGGTCCCGCTGAGGAACGTTCCAATCAGCGGCCCTGCTGAGCAGAAACTGTTGCCATTCCGCGATCATAGGTTATTTGCGCGCCAGGATGGCGTAGGAATACTCCAGATATTTGAGCAGACCGGAAAAGTTCAGAGTGCGGCGCACGGTGCGGTGCAGCCAGTCACCTCCGCCTCCCCCGAAATTGGAGAGATAGAAAGAGGATGCGCCTCCCTCCAGGGGAACCAGGTAACGGGGGTGGTTATAGCTGGGAGAAGCGATATAGAATTCGCTCTGCTGAAAGCCGGCCTTTTGCAGGAGTTTGCGGTATCCGCGACTGGAATAAAGATAGTTCCGGTAGCCGTCCTCGTGGCCGTGCCTGCGCGCGTACCAATGCGCCAGCGGCCGCGGCAGAACGGTGACAAACGGCAGGCCGCAGTGCGGATCGGGATATCCGATGAAATATCCCGGCACATAACGATTTTCAATGCCCACGTAAACATATCCGCCCGGGCGGAGCAGACGGTGGATGTTTTGGAGCGCCGTCTTCTGCAGTTCGCCCGGGTCGCCTGACTGGCCGGCGGCGACCCACTCCAGAACGCCGTTCAGGGCCACGAGATCAAAACTTCCCGGCGCGAACGGCAGCTTCCAGATGGAACTGCGGACGATGCCCACATTCAAAAGCCGCTCCTGGGTGAAGCGTTGCCGCATGAACTGAATCCGTTCCAGAACCGGCTCCACGGCAACCACCTCGCGGTAGCGAAGCGCGAGCGCGTGGGAATTAGTCCCCATTCCGGCACCGATATCGAGGACGCGGCTGTCGGCGGGAAGCCGCACCAGGTGGTGCCAGTTGGCCCGGTCGAGATTGAGGATCATGACCGAGGCTCGTTGCACCTCGGGATCGTCGTAGTCGAGCAGGGCAGATTTCCATGAACCGGTTTGCGCGCGCCGATTCACCTCGGTCATCTGCCGGATCGGAATCTCGCCCCAGTAAGGGAAGTCCCGCAGGAAATGCGGTACCCCATCGATGACAGAAGTTGAAGCCTTGCAGGCTGGACAGACGAATTGCTCTGGATCGCCCCTGAGAGCGGTCCCACAATCTGGACAGATCAAACCGGTAACCCTATTCATTTCCAAAATATTACGTGCTTGCGGCCAACGCGTTTTTCTAAGTTGCTTCTATTTCTTTCCCGTAGAGGGAACGAAGCAGGAAGCTGTCACGGAAGCTAGTACATTTATAGCAGAATTCCAAAGAATGCGCCGTACTACAGGGTCTAGGACGTTCCTGGCGGGCGAGACCGGGAAGGGATGGGACGCGAAGCGCCTTAGCAGAAGTACCGCAAGCAGTCCCAATAATCGGTCAAGATTCCCCAGGATTGGCAAGGTGCAGGAGCGGAAGGAAATGGCATATCCGCCCGTAGAATCAAGTGTTTCCATCAATTATTCATGAGATTCTCCGGAGCCGGCGCTATCCCGGAAGAACAGTATGTCGTTGGCATCGAGATTGCTTTGGAACGGGTCTAGTCGAAAACTGCACGCGTTAAGAGAGGGATCGCCTGTATATGCTAAGTCCTGAATTCCTGGTTCAAGCCCATCGCCGCATCAAGGATCGGAAGGTGAAGGCGCTGGCGGTGAACACGATGCGCCTTGTAGGGATACGACATCTCGTCATCCGGATGGACACCATCAATCTGTGCAACCTACGTTGCAAGATGTGCTACTACTCCTCCGACTACAATCGGAAGAAGGACGAGATGGACCTGCCCTTCTTCAGGAGCATTGCCGAGCAGATCTTCCCGAAGACCCGGTTCCTGTACCTGAGCTGTGCCACGGAACCGACGATGAACAAGCATTTCGCCGATATCGTAAGGGCGACCGGTGAGTATAAGGTTCCCTTCACGTCCTTTTGCACGAACGGCCAGTTGCTGCGGGAAGACGTGATTCAGGCGTGCATCGAAGCCAAGATTTCCGAAATCATTTTCTCGATCGATGGGGCGACCGCCGAGACCTACGAATACATCCGGGCCGGTGGCAAGTGGGGGCGACTTCTGGAAAAGCTGGATCTATTGGCTTCCATGAAGGCGAGAGCAAACGCCAAGAACCCGGTGACCAGAATCAATTTCACGTGCATGCTCAGCAATATTCGCGAGTTGCCTTCGATGGTGCATTTTGCGGCGGACCATGACGTTCGCAGCCTGCACGTACGACATCTGCTACCGTATGCGGACGATGCCAACAGTTGCAAAGAGCAGATGACGTACCTGCGGGTTTTCAATTCCGTGGCGGAAGAGACCCGGCACGAGGCCGGGCTGCGCGGTGTGGATTTATTCCTGCCCGACCCGGTTGCGCCCCGCCACCCGGCGAGCGGGAAAACCTGCGTGACGGACCCGAGCCAACTGGAGGCCAACCAGTATTGCATGCTGCCTTGGCACCAGGCCATTATCTCCTGGAACGGGGACTACCGTGTATGCTCCACGCATCGCAAGCTGGGAAATCTTCGGGAGCAGACGTTCGACGAAATCTATAACAGCCCGAAGATGCGGGAAATCCGTAACCGGATGCTGTGGCGCAAGGAAGAGTCCTGCTCGTGGAACTGCCGCGAAGAAGCCTATGAGGCCCCGGAACTCGATAACGAGCCCCAGGGCGACTTGCTCAGCATCGCGCCCGCCGGTGAGGCCTGAGAAACGGGCAGCGCGCGGGCGCGCTACTGTCCGGTTACGCAGTCGCCGCCGCGACTCGCGCTAATCACCCGTTGCACGTCGATGGCGCTGGGACACTCTCAGTTCCGCCTCGCAATCTTGCCTGTCGCTGCTCGATCCATCGAGACAGTTGGCCAAGACTCGTCACCCATAGGGTGGAATCCTCAGTGAACGTCCGTAACAGTGAAAGGTAACACGCGCCCCAAGTCTGGTATCCCGGGGTCTTGGGATGAGACGTATCGCTGTGCCAATCGAGAACACCCACGCCGCCGTACTCTTTCAAGGTGGCGACTAACGCCCGGATCTGGTCCGCCTGACCATCGCCTCTCTGCCCTGGCCGATAGAACACGTTGCCGTCCATGCAGAACACGGGCAGCTCCAGTACTTGAACGGGCCGCCCAGCGGCAGGGAGCCACGGATGATATGGCAATGCGACGTTGCGTCGAAAGCCGAGGTGGTCGTTAAAAGCAATCGAGCTGTCGTACCCGAAGCCGGCCTCCTCGTGGTGCGCAATGGTCTGTTCCGCTTCGATCGCCGTATGCCAGAAGTGGTGACGTTGGCCCAGGACCTTTGTGCCTGTGAACTTTTCGAGGCGTAGCCGCTCCTGCGAGAAACGCGCTGCGGCGCCCGCTCTGGCGCAGTAACTGGAGTGTAGCCCGATCTCAAAATCCCTCGAAAGTATGTAATCGAACAGGTCCCGCACCTTCTCTTCTGCTATGTCGTATGCTACATCGTGAAAGTCGCCCCCTTTCTGATATCGGTTTACGGAGGCGAAAAGGAACGTGGAGCGAAATCCCAATTCCGCTTCTAACCGAATCAAGTCCCGGAATAATCCAAAATCGTCGTGCCGCCTCAACGTGTTTCGAATGATGGAGCGGGTTGCATCGACGATATATCCGGCATTTGGCCGACTCAGGCATCCTTTGAGTTCCGCCCACAAGTCCAGACGATCGACATCATGCGAGAGCCCAATGGCCGCGCACTTCCCTGCGGGCCAGAGTGGCAGTGGCTCGCCGGGAATCATGCGCTTGAGCGCCCTACCCAGGGCAGCAACATATGCATTGACTACCGGGATTTCTCCACAGCCGTTCGCAGCCTGCCAGCTCGATGGATATGCCAGCCGGTCATGGTTGTCGTATACCACACGCCCGGCAACGCCCGGCCGGACGTCGCGACGATTGACGGAATCCGTAAGCAGGAGACCGATGGCTCTTACAACGTCGAACGGCAGGACAGGATCAGGGGTGAAGCCGGGCTTCAGGGCATCCTGCCACAACGCACCGTGCTGAGGAGCCTCGGGAACGAACACGGCCGCGCTGCATTCCGAAACTGCTCGGTCCCCATAGAACAAGTTGCATTCGCGCGGAGTCTCTACTTGCCGGGCACGATATCCGAGGATATGCAGCGAGAACTCAATGGCGTATTGTTTCACGGGACACGGCCTTGCGACATAGTAATTCACTGATGGGATTTCCATGTGCACCTCAGCTTCTCTTCGGCCTTGCGCATCAATTGTCTTGGCATCCGAGAGTATTGTCTGCATTCGGCGAGCGTTTGGGGCGTGCCATCGACCCGGCCCGTCTCCACTATAGCCTTCACTGCTTTCACCATCAGCTCCGCTGCCAAAAGCTCGGCTTTTTCCCGCAGTGTGGAAATGCTGTCCCCCGGGTCCACGCTCAGTTCCTGCTGCGAAACGATATCGCCGGTATCGACCCCCGCGTTGACACAGTGAACGGTGACGAATGGCTGGTCGCCATTATGAATCGCCCACGGAATTACGTCGACACCTCGATAGTCCGGCAGCCGGCCGGGATGGGCATTCAGTACCGCGAGGCGCGCGGTGCTCAGCACGGGACGCCGCAGAATACGACAGCCTCCAAGGACTAAGAGATCCGGAGCACGCCGCTCGAGTATTCCGACTGTATCGGGATGGTTCAAGTCTGGGACGGTAATGACGGATTGCGCGTAATCCTCGTATCGGAACGGCACTGCCCTGTTTCCGCGCGCAGCGAGTTCTCGCCTTAAAAACGCGATCACATCCATTGTCGTCTCCCATAGCCCGTACTTTCGGATGGACCGCCGGATTTCGTCCAAGCGGTGCTTCCGCGCACGTTCGATGAGAATTGTTGAGGGAAGCAGGTCCCGCGAACGCAGGGCTCGTAGGATAGACTGCCCATGGGTGCTGCCGTTGGTCAGAAACAGGATATTCATGTTACTTAAGCACGGATTTCCGTTTTGGCATCCTGAGTTCCATCAGCTTTCCCAGTCCCCACTAGTGAGATACCACTCGTCTTTTGCTGGCCCGACTTGGCGTTGGGTCGGCTGCGGTAGCGCCAGCAGAACAACGGGGCTCGATTCGCGCGGCCGGAAACCGCACTTCTCGAGGAGTTGCCGGCCGGGGTGCGTGGAAAGCCAGGGTGCGCTGAGGGTATGCACATGGTGTCTGCGACCCACGGCGGTGGCTTCCGCGAGGAGAACACTGCGAGCCGCGTCGTCTTCCGCCAGCAGGTCGTCGATCGTGCAGTCTTCGCCATTCATATGAAGAATCAGATAGCCGCGGAGCTTGTCGCCCTGACGCGCGGCCAACATTTCGTAGGATTGCGTGGGATGTTCCCGGTACCGCCAGTTCAGATAATCCGCAGTGCGAAGCACGCAGACGCCGGTACGCGGGCTCCATTCCCGCGCTGCCTGCGTGAATTCCTCTCCCCAAGGACCGGAGTAGGCGGCGATCGTCCAAGCGCCGGTGCGCTTCATGCCGTTATCGCGCAATCTCAGGCCGGCATTCACCACCACGCTGAGGCCGCGGGCGACCGCACGAACCGGCACGCGTTTGGCAATCTTGTGGTCGGCGCGCAACGGTTTTGCGTAACGAATCATGGCGGCGTTCGCATCAATCTGCATTCGCTTGTACACCGCCAGCATAGTGCGGCTGGGAAAATCGAAAGCAAAGCCGGCATCTCCGCCGGATAAGCCCTCCAGGCAGGCTCGCTGGAGAGTCAGTGCGAGTCCCAAGCTGCGATGGCTGGCGTCGATGCAAAAATCACCAAGCACATAACTCCGCACTTCTTCTCGGCGATAGTAAGTGCGCCGGGGAAACGCCGCCGCAATCCCGATGACACGATGTGTTTCCGAATCGGTCGCAACCCATACCAGGGCGCGCCCTTCCGGATTTCGGAGGTAGAGCCATGGAAAAAGACGCGCGTGCGGGAGGTCCGGCAGGTTTGATTGCAATACAGCAATCAGTTCCTGGCTTTCCGAGTCATAGTCAACCGGCCGCACCGAAATCGCCATGCGAGTCCTAATTCGGTGTAGTCTTGCTCTGGACAAAAGCTACGATTCGATCAATCGTTTGGAAATTGGCGGGAACGAGATCTTCGTCGGCCACGGCGATGGAAAACTCCTGCTCGATGAAAGTCACCACCTCGAGCACGCCCTGAGAATCCAGCAGCCCGCTTTCAAGCAAATCAGCGGAATCCCTGATCTGTTGCTTGCGCGCCAGCGGAAACTTTTTGAGAATGAATTGCCGGACTTCTGCGTTCAGATTTTTCTCCACCAGATCCTCTCTTGCTAAATCCACATTCCTCACAGTGACAAAGTCTCCTGTTCTCAATAGTTTAGGGAACGAGAGGAACAATAGCAATCCGGGGACCATTTTGGGGCCCGTTTCTTCCGGCTTTCGTATTCATAAAGATGAGGGCACTGTTCATCTCTGAGCCGGGGCAGATTTCCCAGATTTAGGTGGTTCTGAAAAACTTTGTCACTTTCTGATTACTTTTGAAAGAAGGAAAGGCCGTAAGACTCTTTGAGTGCTTTGGAGCCACCCGCTAGGAAGTCTGTCGGAGATAGAATTTCTCGAACGTAGAATCAACAACTTACGAGTGATGCATGGTCTGTAAGTTATTGATTCTTGGTGGGGAACAGTTTCATTCCGACAGACTCCTAGGCACGTATGTCCCATTACCTGCCGCAACGGGCATTGCCCGATGGTCTGCTGTTCGAATTCCGTTTCAGCGCCGAGACGCCACTCGAGATCGCCAGAGACCGAGCATCTCGCATTCTGGCTAGCTAATTGCTCGCAATCTACTGGTGAGGAGCAATATGTCGAGCGTCTGGGTCGCTTCGCGGGGAATCCCAATTCCTTGCCACAGTCAGGAAGACCTACCGGCTCCGTTTCACATCGGTCCAACATGCCCTCTCTAGCCTCATTGCCCACTCTGCGCCTGGATACAAGGCAGCTTCGAAGCATTTGGTGGAGTATTTTGGCACCGCTTCTCCTGTTGCCGCCGGCGATGTTCGGTTATCAAGCCAGCTCCCCCACCGTTGCCAGCCCAGCCACTGCGACCCCCAACCCCGTAACGGGCACCAGCACAACGTTGAGCGTGCTGGGCGCCGATCAAGGGGGAGAGCCAGGGCTCACGTACACGTGGTCGGCCACTGGCCCTGCTCCCGTCACGTTCGGCAGCAATGGTGGGAATGGTTCCAAGAACACCACAGCGACGTTTCAGGCGGTTGGCTCTTATACTCTTCAGACCTTAATCCAGAATAGCGGCGGATTGACCGCAACCAGCA
>OCZT010006431.1_pt1 | contig 11638 bp, 11 predicted proteins | sample 1539031 | NCBI WGS metagenome assembly OCZT01 (sample SAMEA3539308, study PRJEB22396) | soil metagenome | biome: tundra; feature: field; material: soil | place: USA | collected 2010-05 | depth 0.15 m
GACTCCTGTCCGAGTACGTCGGCCAGGAAAAGGGGCGAGAGAACCTGAGCATCCTTCTGGAAGCGGCACGCCGCCGCGGCGAGCCGGTCGAGCACGTGCTGCTGTGCGGGCCGCCTGGGCTCGGCAAGACCACGCTCGCCCACATCATCGCCAACGAGCTTGGGGTGGCGATCAAGGTCAGTTCCGGCCCTGCGATCGACCACCAGGGCGCTTTGGGATCGATCCTCCTGAACCTGAGCAATCGCGACGTGTTCTTCATCGACGAGATTCACCGGCTCAACAGCGTCGTCGAAGAGTCGCTCTATCCGGCGCTGGAGGACTTCCGCTTCGACGCAGTACTGGGTAAAGGGGTGGGCGCGAGCGCGGCTTCGCTGCCCCTACCGCATTTCACATGTGTTGGGGCCACCACGCGCCAGGGACTGCTCAGCGGTCCTCTGCGTGACCGCTTCGGCGCGGTCTACCGACTCGATTTCTACACCAAGGCCGAGCTCGAGAGCATCGTGCGCCGCTCGGCTCGCATCCTCGACATCGAGATCCACGACGACGCGGTGGCGGAGATCGCGCGGCGCGCGCGAGGGACGCCGCGAATCGCCAACCGTCTCCTGCGTCGCGTTCGGGACTTCGCGCAGGTCCGCGGCGACGGGCGTGCGACCGCAGAAGCCACCAGGCAGGCGCTTGCCATGCTCGACATCGACGAGATCGGCCTGGAGCCTCTCGACCGTCAGCTGCTGCATACGGTGATCACCAAGTTCAAGGGCGGGCCGGTCGGACTGGACACCATCGCGACGTCGCTGTCGGAGGAACCGGAGACGATCGAAGACGTGCACGAGCCCTACCTGATCCAGATCGGGTTCCTGGCGCGTACCTCGAGGGGCCGCGTCGCCACCGAGCTCGCGTACAGGCACCTTGGCCTGGTCCCGCCGGACCCGGGACCCCAGCAAACCCGCCTGCTTTAGAAGCCATGCAAGACGTAGGGAGGCTGCTTCTCGTCTTTGGCGTACTTCTAGCCGTGATCGGAGGAGGCATGATGCTATTTGGTCGGTTCAATCTGCCGGGCGATTTCACGTTTCGAAGCGGAGGCGTGACCGTCCATATTCCAATTGCTGCCAGCATCATCGCGTCCATCGTGCTGACGGTGGTCCTCAACGTGATCTTTCGGCAGCGGTAGGTCCGGGCGAGCAGCCCGGACCGTTAACCTCCCCGCTCCGCGGGGAGGACGGCCACGCATCAGCGTGGCCGGGTGGGGCCCGCGCTGAGCGGCGGCCGGAACGTAGACTTCTCGGGCTGTGCAGTTAGTCCTCAGTTGGCCCGTTCGGCTCATCGTCGTGGTGGTTCTGATGTTCTCGCTCTTCGTCGACGGGGCCGGCTATGTCTACCGGATCGCCAATCACTATCCCCTGAGCGGGAACGTGCCCGGCCTTCCCCCGAACTTCGGCGGCTGGCAGCTTTACATCCACAAGGGGCTGGACCTGTCGGGTGGCACCCACATCGACTACCAGCTCACCAACTTTCCCCCCGGCCAGTCCCGCTCCGACGTGCAGCAGAGGACCATCAACGTGATCTCCAAGCGGGTCAACTCCCTCGGGGTTAGCGAGCCCGAGATCCGCGGCGCCGGCAACAACAACGACCGCATCACCGTCGACCTCGCCGGGGTCACGGCCGACCAGGCCCAAAAGACCATCGGGCGCATCACCAAGCTCGTCTACACGAAGTGGGTGAAAGACGCGAAGTCGACGGGCGGGCCTCACCCGGGCTACAAGCCGGCGCTCACGGGACTGACGGGAGATGACATCCAGAGCGCCAACGCCGCCCTCGATCAGAACGGCATCTCCTGGGTTGTCAATGTCACGTTCACCTCGCGCGGAGGGCAGGTATTCGACGACCTCACGCGCGCCAATGTTGCCGCCTGTGCGATCGCCGCCGATGGGACCACATGTCCGGAGAGGTTTCTGACCATCTGGCTCGACCTCACGCAGGCGGACATAGACAAGTGGGACGATCCCACCTACCAGAGCAAGCTCACGACTCAGTACAACGCGGCATGCCTGCCGTCGGCCACGGTTACTTGCGGCAAGGAACTCGTCGACGCTCAGTCAATCACGGAGATCAGCGGGGGCCAGGCCCAGATCAGCGGCCAGTTCACCCAGCAGGCCGCGAACGACCTTGCAACAGGTATCAACGCCGGGTCGCTGCCAGTCGACCTGGTGGTCCTGGCGGTGACACAGATCGGGTCGACGCTCGGGGCCCAGTCGGTCAAGCTCAGCCTTGCGGCGGGCCTGCTCGGGCTGTCGATCGTGATCATCTTCATGATCGTGTACTACCGCCTCCCCGGGCTTCTGGCCAGCATCGCCCTCCTCTTCTATGCGGCCGCCGTCCTGGCCATCTTCAAGTTGGTACCTGTGACGCTGACCCTCGCCGGCATCACGGGCTTCATCCTGTCCGTGGGTATGGCCGTCGACGCCAACGTCCTGATCTTCGAGCGTTTCAAAGAGGAGGTCAGGTCCGGCCGCACCATACCGGCGGCGGTGGATGCGGCCGTCCGCCGCGCCTGGCCCGCTATCCGCGATTCCAACACCTCGACCTTCATCACCTGCGTCATCCTCGCCTTCGTCGGGCCGGCTCAGGTCAAGGGCTTCGCGATCACACTGGCGATCGGTGTCGTTGCCAGCCTGGTCTCCTCCATCGTCGTCACCCACAACCTGCTCGCGATCGTCCTGACGGCCGGACGCCTTCGGCGGCCGGGGTTGCTGGGGGTGGACCGTGTTCGACCCGTCTGAGGAGGTCGCGGCTCCACAGGAGGAGGCGGCGCCGGAAGAGACCAGGGTCGAGACAGGCGCAGAGCAACCATCTCGACAGGAACCTCGCGTGCGGAAGCTCGACATCGTCAGCCGTCGCAACTGGTTCTTCCTGGTCTCGCTGATCATCATCATTCCCGGCATCTTCTTCATGACCACTCGCGGGTTCCTGCTCGGGATCGACTTCGCGGGCGGCACCGAGTTCACTCTCAGCTTCACCGACAAGCCCAGCCTTCAGCAGGTGCAGGCCGCCGTGGTGGCCGAGAGCATCGACGGGACGGCGATCCCAGCGAGTGGCGACAACTACATCATCAGAGCCAAGCCGCTGTCGCCCGCCCAAGAGGCGACGGTCGAGGATCACCTGAGGAGCAAGCTCGGTCCGGTGGTCGTGCTGTCGGTGCTCGAGGTCGGCGGGACCATCGCCGGGGAGACGATCGAGTTCGCCTTGCTGGCAGTCGTGCTCGCCGCGGTCGCGATTCTCTTCCTGCTGGCCATCCGATTCCGCAACGTGCCGGGCGGCTGGCGCGCGGGCTTTCAATTCGGCGGCTCCGCTCTGGCCGCTCTTCTCCACGACGTCTTCCTGCTGACCGGGGTGTTCTCGATCCTGGGCAAGGTCCTCGGCCTTCGCATCGGGGAGATTGACAGCCTCTTCGTGACAGCGGTCCTCACGGTCGTGGGCTTCTCCGTCCACGACACGATCGTCGTGTTCGACCGGATCCGCGAAAACCTGCGCGTGAGCCAGCGGCTCTCGTTCGAGCAGATTGTCAACCTCAGCATCATGCAGACGGCGGCGCGGTCGATCATCACAAGCTTCACCGTCGTACTGGTGTTGGCCGCGATCCTCATCTCCGCCGGCGACACGCTGAAGGGCTTCGCGCTCGCGCTCATGATCGGCATCGTCTCGGGAACTTACAGCTCGATCTTCAACGCCGCTCCTCTGCTGGTCGTCTGGCGGAGGCTCCAGCCTCTCCGATAAGACCGGTGAGGGGACGGGTGACGATCTCACCCGTGGGGTGACTCGGTTGCAAAGCGTGGTGGCGCAAGCGCCTTGCATAGGGGGTGCCCGAAGTGAATCCGGGCTTCCGCTCCACCAGTTCAAGCCACGAAGGGGTGTCATCAAGGTTGTCAGCGAGATGGAGGGTGTTCCAGCTATCGTTCGATTCAGATACCTGACATGCCGACCTGGCCCATATCGTCAATCACAGAGTTGATCGAACCCACGCTCAAGCACATGGGTTACGAGCTGTACTCGCTCGAGCAGTCGGGCCACTCCGGTCGCACACTTCGCATCTCGATCGACAAGTTCGAGCCGATCTCCATCGAGGACTGCGAGCGGGTCAGCCGGGTGGCTGGTCCATTGATCGACCACTCCAATCTCATCGATGGCCCCTACAACCTCGAGGTCTCGTCGCCAGGCGCGGAGCGCCCGCTGCGCGGCCAGGCCGACTACGAGCGGTTCAACGGCAAGCGAGTCAACATCCGCTACCGGAGTGGTGATGCGGATACGGTGGTCGAGGGTCAGCTGGTCGCCGTCGACGGCGCCGGCATAGCCGTGCAGGCCCAGGGGGCGCGCGGTCGCGCACCCGTCGTTCTGCACATTGCATGGAGTGACGTTGTCGCGGGCAGGCTCGCGGTTACCCTCTGAACCGGTCACCGAGAGCCTGGCCGAGGCGCTGACAGCGCTGTGCGCCGAAGTCGGCATTCCCTTCGAGGAGATGCTCCACACGGTCGAAGGTGCTCTTGCCGTCGCGTACACGCGGGCCTTCAGTCCTACAGGCGAGGTCAGCGTGAAGCTGGACACGAGCACGGGGGCCCTGGAGGTGCGCAGCCGCGTGGTGCGGCCCGACGGTAGCGAGATGGTCGAGATGCTGCCGTCCGAGGACTTCAAGCGGATGGCCGCCCAAACGGCAAAGCACGCAGTGCTGCGGCACATCCACGACCTCGAGCGCGACAAGGTGCTTCGCGACGTGGCCGAGCACAAGGGCGAGCTGGCCAGCGGCATCGTGGACCGCATCGAGATGGGCACCGTGTACGTCGACCTCGGCCGAGCAGAGGGCGTCATGCCACCTGAAGAGCAGATCCCGGGCGAGCAGCTGCACCCGGGACGCCCGGTGCTGGTGGTGATCATGGAGGCCCAGCGGAACACGCGCCAGGCGCAGGTCAAGGTGTCACGAGCTTCGCGTGTTTTCGTACACCGGCTGCTCGAGGCGGAGGTGCCCGAGATCAAGGCCGGCACCGTCCAGGTGCGCGCAATCGCGCGTGAGCCCGGGTTGCGCACGAAGGTCGGCGTCTCCTCCACGCAGCCTGGTCTCGACCCCGTGGGAGCCTGTGTGGGACCCAGGGGAGTGCGCCACCGCGCGATCCTCAGCGAGCTCGCGACTGAGCATGTCGACATCGTTCCGTGGTCGGATGACCCCGAAGCATTCGTGGCAGCCTCGCTTGGTCCGGCCAAGGCCGACTCGGTGGCCATCGACCGCACGACGCGGACGGCGACCGTCCTCGTGCCGCGGGCTCAGCTGTCACTGGCCATCGGGCGCGACGGACAGAACGCTCGGCTTGCGGCCAAGCTCACAGGTTTCCGCATCGACATCAAGGCAAGCGATGCGGAGGGAGATGTTCAGGGTGGCGCTGAAGCCTCGAAGTGAGCCTGTGCGCACCTGCGTCGCATGTCGCGTCGAGGCGGGCAAGCGTGCGCTGGTGCGAATAGTCCGCCGTGCCGGCGGCGGCGCCGCTATCGACCGCACCGGCCACGCGGCCGGCCGCGGAGCCTACCTTCACGCGGACGCGGCATGCATTGAAATCGCGCGCAAACGAAAGGCCCTGGAGCGAGCGCTGAAAACAACCGTCACACAAAACATCTGGGACGACCTGATTAAGACCAATACCTGAGGTGGAGCAGGCCGGATTCACCCCGGCCGTCACCTAAGCCCCATCGAGCGCCTCCCGGCGTCGCATCACTCCGGTGGGGGTTCCACGGGGGAGGCCGGACTCCCCCTGCTCGGAGGCCTGCCTCCCCCGTGCTAAAACGGTCGACCCGGGCTAGGGCCGATAATCATACGTTCGAGCATGAAAGCACACGAACTCGCACGCGAACTTGGGATCAGCCAGAAGGAGCTGGTCAACTTCCTCCAGCAGAGGCGGCTGACTCGCAACGCCGCCGCGCCGCTTGCGCCTGGAGCAATCGAAGCCGCCCGATCGGCGTTCAAGCCGGCGTCGGTGGCGGTTAAGATCGCGCCCAACGGGGACCGCCGCGCGGAGCTCCCACCTTCGCTCTCGGTAAAGGATCTCGCCGAGAAGCTCTCTGTGAGCCCGGTCGAGGTGATCAAGAAGCTCATGGCCTCGAACATCATGGCCACCATCAACCAGGTCATCGACTTCGGGACCGCGGAGATCGTCGCGGACGAGTTTGGGTACACAGTCGAACCCGTTTCGAGCGAGGACGTGGTCTCGGTCGAATCCGCCGAAGGCGAGGCGGTCGTCACAACTTCGCGTGAGGAGCTGTTCTCACTCGCCAACGAGGACCCGAGCAAGCTGCTCGCTCGTCCCCCGATCGTGACCGTCCTCGGGCACGTGGACCATGGGAAGACCTCCATCCTGGACGCCATCCGCAAGACGAGGGTCGCGGCGGGCGAGGCCGGAGGCATCACCCAGCGCATCGGTGCTTACAAGATCGAGACCGCCGACGGTCATGACATCGTCTTCGTCGACACGCCAGGCCATGAGGCCTTCACCGCGATGCGCGCGCGGGGCGCGCAGGTCACCGATCTCGTGGTGCTCGTGGTGGCGGCAGACGACGGCGTCATGCCCCAGACAATCGAGGCGATCCAGCACGCGCGCGCGGCCAAGGTACCGATCATCGTGGCCATCAACAAGATGGACAAGCAGGGCGCCAACCCCGATCGTGTCCACCAGGAGCTTGCGGCGCAGGGCATCGTCACGCGCCACTATGGCGGTGAGCACGAGTGCGTCCACCTCAGCGCGAAAACCGGTCAGGGAATTGACGATCTCCTGACCACGATCGTCTTGTCGTCCGACATCCTGGAGCTGAAGGCAAACCCGGATCGGAACGCGATCGGCACCATTGTCGACGCGCATCTGGAGCGCGGCCGCGGTCCCGTCGCCACGGTGCTGGTGCAAGGGGGCACGCTGAAGGTCGGCGACGACTTCGTCTGCGGTCACATCTACGGCCGCGTTCGGGCGCTCGCCGACGACCGAGGCCTTAGCGTGATGGCGGCCCCGCCTGCGACGCCGGTCGTGGTGTCCGGTATGAGCGAGGTCCCGCATGCCGGCGACATCTTCCAGGTCGTCGGGTCCGAGAAGGCTGCACGCCAGATCGCCCTCACCAAGCTCACCGAAAGGCGTACCCAGGAGGCGGCGCGCGACTTCGCGCCCCGAATCACCCTCGAGGAGCTTGCCCGCCGCGCCAAAGAGGGCGAGGTCAAAGAGCTCAGCCTGGTGGTCAAGGCTGATGCGCAGGGAACGCTCGAGGCGGTCCTCAGCGCCCTCCAGAAGATCGAGGACCCTGTGGTGGCAATCAAGATTGTCGGCCAGGGAGTGGGGGCCGTGAGCGACTCGGACCTGCTGCTCGCCGGTGTGTCCAACGCGATCATCGTGTGTTTCAACCTCAAGGCCACGCCGGCGGCCGCGACGGCAGCGGAGCGTGCCAAGGTCGAGGTTCGTTATTACGACGTCATCTACAAGCTGACCGAAGACGTCGAACGCGCCGTCAAGGGTTTGCGCGAACCGACCTATCGCCAGATCCGCGAGGGCAAGCTCGAGGTCGTCATCCCGATCAAGATCCCGCGGCAGGGCGTCATCGGCGGCTGCCGCGTGGTCGAAGGCAAGGTCACTCGCGGCGGTTGGGTCAAGCTGATCAGGGGAAAGGAGCAGATCTTCGAAGGGAAGATCAGCTCGCTCAAACACTTCAAGGAGGACGTGCGCGAGATGTCCGCCGGCCAGGAGTGTGGCGTCGGACTCGAGGGCTTCGAAGCCTTCCAGCCCGGCGACGTGATGGAGACGTACCGCCTCGAGCGGGAAGAAATTTAGGCAAGGCGTGTCTTGCTGAAAGCGGAGGTCGTGATGACCAGCTACCGCGCCGATCAGGTCGGCGAGCAGGTGCGCGAGGAGATCATGTCTATCATCCGCCGCGATCTCAAGGACCCACGGATCGGGTTCGTGAGCATCACGGCGGTGCGCATGTCGCCTGACCTGCGACAGGCCCGGGTCCGGGTCAGCGTGCTGGGCAACCCGGAGGAGAAGAAGGCGTCGATCGCGGGCCTCATCTCGGCGACGGGCTTGATTCGCCACGAGCTCGGCCGCCGCCTTCAGAACCTCAAGTTCTCGCCCGACCTGCGATTCGAGATCGACCCATCGATCGAATACAGCGTTCACATCGCGGAGCTCCTCAAAGAGGTCCTGCCTCCCACTCCTGCCGTGAAGGAAGGCGTGGATGAAGGCGAGGAGGGGAAGCCATAACCACCGCCAAGTCCAAGACGTCCCACCTCTACGACGAGATCAAGGAGCTCATCGACGCGAACCAGGACATCCTCATCTTCGGTCACAAGGACGCTGACGGGGACACTCTCGGCTGCAGCCTCGCGTTTGCCGAGGCTCTGCGCTCCGCCGGCAAACAGGTATGGGTGCTCATCCCGCCCCCGCTGCCGCAGATGTACACGTTCCTTCCCGGCTTCAACGAGATCCAGGAGGAGCCGCCGCGGGGTATCGACCCCCAGCTCGTCTTCTTCTTCGACTCCGGCAACCTCGAGCGTTCTGGCAGCAGCGTGAAGCGCATCGCCTCGCATGCCACCATCGTCAACATCGACCACCACCCCTCGAACTCGCGCTTTGGTGACGTGAACGTCATCGACCCTGAAGCGTCTGCCGTCGGCCAGATGGTGACGGAGATGCTCGACCACTTCGGCTTTCCCATTACGCCGACCATGGCCACCAACCTCTATGTCGCGCTGCTCACGGATACCGGGGGTTTCCGGCACGAGAACACGACGCCGCTGGCGCTCGAGGACGCTGCGAGGCTGGCACGCCTGGGCGCCGATCCAGGGCACGTCGCGACTCTGGTCTACAAGATGCGGCCGGAAACCACGCTTAAGCTGAACGGCCTGGCGCTGGCGACGATGCGAGTCGAGTTGGAGGGCCGTCTGGCGTGGGCGAAGGTGACGCGCGGCATGCTGCGCGAGGCCAGCGCGGTCATGGCCGAGTCGGAGGGCATCATCGACACCCTCAACAGCATCGCCGGACTGGAGCTCGCGGTCCTCTTCAAGGAGGTTCAGAACGACCTGACCAAGATCAGCGTGCGCAGCCGGGGCGGCGTCGACGCTGCCGCGATGTGCGCGATCTTTGGCGGCGGGGGCCATATCCGAGCGGCCGGGGCCGAGATCGAGAAGTCGATGGATGAGACCGTGAAGCTCGTGCTTGCGGCGGCCAAGGAGGCGATCGTTGCCGCCTCGCCGAAGAGCTGACCCGACCGGGTTCTCCGCCGGCGTTCTGAATGTCGACAAAAGCGCCGGGGAGACCTCGTTCACCGTCGTCAGCCGTCTGCGCAGGCTGACCGGAGCGCACCGGGTCGGCCACGCCGGCACCCTTGACCCTCTGGCCACCGGCGTGCTCCCGATCCTGTTTGAATCCTCCACGCGCCTGGCCGAGTTCGCCCTGCGCCTTCCCAAGACCTATGTGGCCGACCTCCACCTGGGATTTTCGACCGCGACCGACGACGCCGAGGCGGAGCGCGAGCCGGTCGGTGATCCCAGCGCGCTGACCTCGGCGGACATCGTCGTCGCACTGGAGGCGTTCTCCGGCCGCATTCTCCAGGAGCCGCCGGCGTACTCCGCGGTCAAGGTCGACGGCAAGCGCGCATACAAGCTTGCGAGGCGGGGCGAGGAGCCGCGGCCGCACGCGCGCGAGGTCGAGGTCTACCAAGCGCGTGTGCTGGACTTCAGACCTGGAGCGGAGGCGGTGGCGCGGGTCGAGATCCGCTGTAGCAGCGGGACCTACCTTCGCTCCATTGCGCGGGACCTCGGCCGGAGCCTTGGCGTGGGTGGCTATCTGGGCAGGCTGGTCCGAACCGCGTACGGTCCGCTTGTCATCGACTCGGCCGTCAAGGTGGACGAGCTGACCACCGCTGAGGAGGTGCGGAGCCGGCTGCTTCCGGGCGAAGTCATACTGCCGGACATGGAGCGGGTCCGGCTCAACGTAGAGCAGGAGGCCATGGTGAGGCAGGGCCGATCGGTGCGGGTCCTACCGGAGCCCGGTCCTGGTTTGATCAGGGCCCACGACGCGGGGGGTCGCTTGATCGCCCTCGGCCACGCTGACCCACTTCGCCGGACATTTGTGCCCGAGAAGGTGCTCACCTGATAGTTCACATGGGGCTCCCCGTGAGCCCGATCGGCGAGGTGACCTTGACCGTCGGGAGCTTCGACGGCGTGCACCTCGGGCATGTCGATGTGATCCGGCGCACGGTCGCAGCGGCCGTGGCAGACGGAACCAAGCCGGCGCTCATGACGTTCGAGCCCCATCCGCGTTGCGTTCTCGACCCAGCCAACTGCCCTCAGTCGGTCACGACGCTGCAGGAGAAGCTCGCCCTCGTGGAGTCGTTGGGGATCGAGCACGCGATCGTCATCCGTTTCGATCGGGCGCTGGCGGCGTTGTCGCCCCAACAGTTCACGGATCTTCTGGCGAGCGCGATGGATGTGAGGCGGTGGGTGATCGGATTCGACTTCGCGTTCGGCCGCGAGCGTCTCGGTAACGCCGAATGGCTGCGAACCAATGGGCAGGCGGTCGACGTGGTACCGCCCTTCACCCTGAATGGAAAGGAGCTGCACAGCTCGGACCTGCGGCGCCTCGTCACCCTCGGTGAGATGGAGGAGGCAACCCGCCTTCTGGGACGGGAGTACTCGATGGCGGGCCCGGTGGAAGCCGGCGACAAGGTTGGCCGCCGCCTGGGGTTCCCGACGGCCAACATCGGCATCGAACCGAACAAGCTGGTCCCCGCCCTGGGCGCGTATGCGGGAAGGGCAATCGCGAAGGAGGGAGGGTTCACCGCCGCGCTCTCCGTCGGCTACCGACCAACGTTCGGGGGCACGCAGCTTCGCGTCGAAGCGTTCCTGCTCGACTTCGAAGGAGACTTGTACCAGCAGCGACTCGATCTGCGTTTCGTCCGCTACCTGCACCCCGATATCACGTTTCCGAACACCGACGACCTGGTGCAGCAGCTGCGGCGCGACGTCGCCGATACGCGGCGGATCGTCAAGCCTTGAGCCGCGTCGTGGTGATCGGCGGCGGCTTTGCGGGCTTCTGCGCCGCGCTGGGAGCCAGACGCGCGGGAGCGGAGGTGACCGTGGTGGCGCGAGCCCCCGGCGCCACTGCTCTCTATGCCGGCGCGATGGAGGTCGTGGACGACCTCGACGCCACCCTCAAAACAGAGCCGCACCACCCCTTCACGCGTCTCGGGCTCGACCCGGTGCGCCTGGCCACCGAGCTGGACACCGCAATCCAGGCCTTGCTCCTCGCGCTCGAAAAGGGCGGTCTCAAGTTCGAGGGCGGATGGCGGACCCGCGGCCTTTACGCCGACATTCATGGACTCGCCCGACCCGCCAACCTGGTGCCCGCCACCGTCGCGGGTGGCGAGCTGCGCGCGCTCGCCGGTCGCCGGGTGGTGGTGGTCGGAGTGCCGCAGGTGGGCGACTATGACGCCGCCTCGACGGCGCAAGCGTTGAAGGAGCTGCACGGCATCCAGGCATTCGCCGAGGATGTATCGATCCCGGACCTGCCGGCGTCAGCGTCGCTCACCGACCTCTATGGCCGGCGGGCGCCGGGGCTGGCCAAGGCCC
>OCZT010006432.1_pt1 | contig 11636 bp, 8 predicted proteins | sample 1539031 | NCBI WGS metagenome assembly OCZT01 (sample SAMEA3539308, study PRJEB22396) | soil metagenome | biome: tundra; feature: field; material: soil | place: USA | collected 2010-05 | depth 0.15 m
CTATCCGGTACCTATACAGTACCTAGTGGTTCCCTATACAACACCTAGTGAACACCTATACAACACCTAGTGAACACGCCGTAAATGCCTGCAATTCAAGTACATCCGGGCGGTGGCGGAGACCGAAGGCCAACTGCGAACTTCAAACGGGACCGGAACATCCAACATCCAACATCCAACATCGAACGAACCTTGAACCTTGAACCTTGAACGTAAGTCTCGTGCGACGGCGCAGTTAGCTGGAGAATCCTCGCCCAATTGGCCATTTGCCATCGGCCATTTGCGATCCCCGGTCACGGCCACCCCAAGCCACACGGCGGCGAAGGCAGAAGGAAGAATGCAGAATGCAGAAACGCAGGACAAGGCCATCCCAAGCCACCCGCAGGCTCCCCTCAGGCTTACTGGTAGCCAACCGGTAGGCACCCTGAGGCTACCCCGAGGCTCCCCTCAGGCTACCCCGAGGCTCGCACAATGCCGCCCTAAAGCCGCCCCAAAGCTCCACCAACGCCACCTCAAACGTCGTCCAATGAGCCTTTGGCCATCGCCGGTTGGCACTCTCGCGGGTTACTGGGGCGGCAGGACGCGCCGCGCACGCAGCAGGGTCTGGATGCGGTTGTCGTCGCGGATGGGCGAGTTGGGATCGAGGCTGCTGATGTGCACCAGTTCGGAGGAGTGGATAAACAGTTTGTCCCCGAGATATATGCCGACGTGGACCACCTTTTCCGGACCACCACGCCGGGGGCGGCGCCCGAAGAACAGCAGGTCGCCTTTCTTGAGTTGGCTTAGATCCCCGTCCAGCGGCACATCCTCTCCCTGGTGCGCCTGCTGGCCGGAGTCGCGCAGGAGGTCGATGCCGTTGATATAGAACACCGTCTTGCTGAAGCCGGAGCAGTCAAATCCTTTGGGCGAGTTACAGCCCCAGAAGTAGGGCCGGCCGATGAATCTCCGGGCCGTGCGCTCAATGTTCTCGCCGGTGGGCTGCCGCGCCGCTTTCCACGTGTCGAAGTCCGTGGCCGCTTTCTTGGGCAGGTAACCGGTCCGCCGATCGGGCAGCTCGACCTTGTACCAGTCGCCTTCCTCGCCGGTCTTCCTGACCAGGTCGCACAGGACGACGTCGGACACCGGCTGCGCATCGGCCTGGGGTTGCTCCCGAATGAGGTCCTCACAGGCGGTCACAATCAACAGCGGTCCCCGGTTCCACGCCTCGACCTGCTCGCGGTTGCAACGGACGAAGGTGCCTTTCTCCAGCCAGGAGACATAGCCGTCGCCCGACTGAGTCAGGTACCATCTAAACACCGCGTTAGTGGAAGGCTTCCAGACGCGGACGACATTGCCCATGAGCACCTGCGTGCCCATTTCGGCTTTGTGCTCGGGCTGCTCGCGTCCGCAGGCGACGCTGAGGCAGGAGATGCCCCAAACCTGGTCGCCCAGCTTCTCGTCGGGCAGCACTTTGATGTGGTCGGTCACCTTGGCCCCGGTCCGTTCGACGGCGCGGACGGCTGCGACTTTGGCTTCCGCCCGGTCCACCTCGCCGGTCAGGACGAGCGCATTTCCCTGACGTTCGGGGCCCACCTTGAAAATGGCCAGCCGGCTGACGGGCGCGTATTGGTCTTTGACGCTCTGAATGGCGCGGATGACCGGGTCGGAGCTCTTGGCGCCCGGCTCGGGAGCGGCGTTTTTAAGGTGCGTGCAGCCGCAGAGCGTTGCCACGAGAGCCGCGGCCAGCATCCCCGAGAGACAATTGTACTTCTGTGTGTTCACAACTTATGACTGTGGGCCATAGGCAACCGGGATTCCGGCCCAAAAGCGAGCGGAATTGGGCGCCGGGGCTTTGCACGGGCGCGACTTGATACCGTCGCCATAGCCCCGAGGTGGGGCGCGTCACTCCGTGCGCGCCGCCGGCTCCACGGAAGTCGCTCCGGCTCGATCCGTGGTCGGCATTCACGGCGCGCACGGAGTGACGCGCCCCACCACCGTCCGCAGCGGCGGTGCCCAGATGCGTCGCCCTCGCGTTTATGGTGGACGCGGCGCTGACCGGTGGACGATGCTTGAGGCGACCGCGATGCATTTCGGTCTCTCTAATTTGAATCGTGCTCGTCAGTTTGAGCGATGCGGCCTGATCACCCTAGTGCTCCTGGGTGTTAGGTGGACGGCCTGGGAGCAAATCAAGTCCGCCCCCGCGACCAACGCGGCGGTCAAGCTGGCTGCCCCGGGCTTTGCCGGCTCGCGGAGCTGCCGGGAATGCCATGAGAAGTTCTACCAGTTGTGGTCCACCTCGTTCCACGGCTTGGCGATGCAGCCCTACACGTCCGAGTTGGCCCGGACCAACCTGACGGAGCAGAAGACAGAGATCGTGGCGGGTAAGTATCGCTTCCTTGCCGACCTTAGCAAATCAGTCGTCATCGAACGCACTGCCGCGGGCGAGATGCGCTACCCCATCGCGCAGGTGATGGGTGGCAAGAACGTCTATTACTTCCTCACGCCGCTCGAGCGCGGCTGGCTCCAGGTGCTGCCGGTGGCCTATGATGTCCGCCGCCGCGAATGGTTTGACACGACCGCCAGCGCGATGCGCCATTTCGGCGACCGCCGCGACGAGGCGCTTTACTGGAAAGAGCGGCAGTTGACGTTCAATACGTCGTGCTTCGGTTGCCACGTCAGCCAGCTTTCCAAGAATTACGATCTAAAGTCCGACAGTTACCGCACCACCTGGGCCGAGCCGGGGATAAACTGTGAGACCTGCCACGGCCCTTCGGGCGGACACGTGCGCCTGTTCCACGAGCTGCCCGCTAATCAACATGCCCCGGACGACATCAAGCTCGTTGTGCTCAGCAAGCTCACGACTGAGCAGCGCAACGCAACCTGCGCCCCTTGTCACGCCAAGATGTCGCCCCTGACCACGAACTTCGCGCCCGGTGACCGGTACTTCGATCATTTCGATCTCGTTGGGTTTGAGAGCCCCGACTTCTATCCCGATGGCCGCGACCTGGGGGAGAACTATACCTATACTTCGTGGCGAGTCAGCCCCTGCGTCAAAGCCGGCCAACTGGACTGTGTCCATTGCCACACATCGAGCGGGCGTTACCGGTTTAAGGAGAGCGCGCAGGCCAATGACGCCTGCCTGCCTTGTCACAAAGCGACCGTGGAGAATGCCCCTGCCCACACGCACCACAAAGCCGGCACCGCCGGCAACGAGTGCATCTCCTGTCACATGCCGATGACAGAGTTTGCCCGCATGCGCCGCAGCGACCACTCGATGCGCCCGCCCACCCCGGCGACGACGCTGGTTTACAATTCGCCCAACGCTTGCAATCTCTGCCACACCAACCAGAACGCCGCCTGGGCTGACAAGTTCGTCCGGGAATGGCGGAAGGAGGATTACCAGAAGCCCGTGCTGGAACGCGCCGCACTCATCGCCGCGGCCCGCAAGCAGGATTGGAAGAAGCTGCCAGACATCCTGGCGTATCTCGGGCGCCCTGACCGGGAAGAAATGGAGACCGCCTCCCTGGTCCGCCTGCTCGCTGGCTGCCCCTCCGAGGAGCAATGGCCGGTATTGCGAAGCCTGATGACCGATCCTTCGCCGCTGGTGCGAGCGAGCGCCGCCGAAGCCCTGGGCCAACGCCTGGACCAGCCCAACCTCGCCGCGCTGTGCAAGGCGGCCAGCGACGATTTCCGGCTCGTGCGCGTGCGGGCCGCCGCGGCCCTGGCCCCCGTGCCGGAGGAAAGTCTGCCGGAGGACCAACGCGCCCGGGTGCGGAGCGCGCTCGCCGAGCTGATGGAGTCGATGCGCTCCCGCCCCGACGATATGGCGTCGCATTACAATCTCGGCAATCTCCATATGTCGCGCAGCCAGATGCCCGAAGCAGTAGCTGAGTTTGAAACGGCTTGCCGCTTGCAGCCGGACGCGTTGCCGCCCCGCGTGAACGTCGCCCTCGCCTACAACGCGCTCGGCCAAAATGACAAAGCGGAAGCCAGCCTGCGCCAGGCGCTCAGTCTCGATCCTACTAACTCAGCCGCCCACCTGAACCTCGGCATGTTGCTCGCCGAGATGGGCAAAATGTCCGAGGCCGAACAAGCGTTTCGCGCCGCGTTCAAGGCGGACCCCAAGTCGGCCCAGGCCGCCTACAATCTCGGCGTATTGCTGTCTAAGGAGCAGCCCAAGGAAGCGCTCACCTGGTGCGGCCGGGCGGCTGAGCTACGCCCGGAGAACCCGCAATATGGCTACACGTACGCCTTTTACCTCTATCGCGCGGGCCAGCTCGACGAGGCGCTGAAGGCGGTGCGATCCGTCCGCCAGCGCCATCCCGAGCATGAGGACAGCGCGTTGCTCGAACGCCAGATCGTGCAGAGTCTTACTTCTCCGGTCCGTAAACCAGCACCTTGAACGTGTCCGGCACTGCGGTCGGCCGCCCCTTCTTCCCGCCGGAAGGCTGGTCGGAGGCCGCGCCGAACTTGGCGCTGGCCAGGTAGATCTTATGTGTCCTGGGGTCCAGCGCCATCGTCTTGGCGCGCGGCTCGGTCTTAAGCGTCTGCACCACCGTGAGTTTGTCCGGAGAATCCTCATGCGCGATGGTCACCGTGCCGTCGCCGCAGGAGCAGAAGGCAAGCTGAGTTTCGGCATCGAACTTCGTCGCGTCCACGCCCTGCCCGATGGGCACGCTGGCCACTACTTTGCCGTTCGTGCTATCCATCATCACCATCATCTTGTTGCCGCAACCCAGGAACAGCCGCTTGTGCGCGCCGTCGAACGCCATGCCCGAAGGTTCTTCGCCCGGTGCGATCGGCCACGTGTTCACCACTTTATGTTCCGTGGTATCGATCGCCACGACTTCGCTCTTGTCTTCGAGGTTGTTATAGACCCGCTTGGCCGTCGGGTAGGCCACGGCAAACTCCGGCTTGCCGGACAGCGGGATGGTGGCCACCACCTTACCCGTCTTGGCGTCGAACACCGTCGCCGATTGTCCCCGCCCATTGAACGTGTAAACTTCCTCCTGACCCGGCTCGAATAGAATCGCGTCCGGGTTCTCGCCGGTATCAACCTTCGAGTTCGTCTTGAGCGTCTTCAGATCAAACACGCTAGCCTTATTCTCACGGCCGTTGCTGGTGAAGCCCAGCCCCAGCTTGGGCGCGATCGCGATGCCATGCACGCCCGGCGTATCTGCGATTTGGCCCACCACCTCCTCCTTGTCGATGTCGATCACCTCCACCTTTGTGCCATGGCTGACGTAGAGCCGCCGGGCAAACTGATCAACGGCCAGGTAATCCCAGCCACCTTCGCCGCCGACCGGGATCTCCTTGAGGAGCTTATACGGACCTTCTGCGCGGCCATTCGGAACCGCCAGGGTGCTGAGCAGGCCGAGTGCGGCCACACCGAGCAACCGACAATATGTCTTCATAAATTCTGTATGGGTGTTTGGTTTGCTAACTTTGTCCGCAACATACGCCCCCCCAGCCACATCGCCAGAAGAAAAGCTTGTGCGTGCCCAAGGACACGCCCCGAGGCGGGGCGCTTATTCCCTGAAAAATAGTACTTGTCCTTTTGGTGCTTTTAGTAAAAGTTAGTCCCACTATGAAAAGGATATTCGCTATTATCGTACTATTGGGAATTGTAATGGGCGCGGTGCTGACGGGCTGCGAGAAGCCGGCAACGACCACCGGCACGGCGGACACCAACGCCCCTGCCGCCCCTACGGCGCCGGCAAGCACCAACAAGTAGGACATTTTCCCCAAGTCAGTTACGGGGGTGTCACTTTCACGCCGGGCAAGGGTTTTGCCCGGCCTTTTTTATTCTTTCGCTTGGATTTGCCCGGCCAGGAATTACACTGGCGGCATGAAGATACCTTTCTGCCTTTCTCTGACCGCGAGCTTGCTGCTCATCGGCTGCGGTGAAAGCTCCAACCAGCCCGCCCAGCCAACCAATGGCGCCGCCAGCAGCGGCAACCCGTTAAGCGCACCGGCGGATTACGTGGGCGCGTTGGGCAAGGCCCAACAGACGGCGGTCAAGACGGTCGATACAACTTCGCTGAACCAGGCCATCCAGATGTTCAACGTGGAGAATGGGCGCAATCCCAAAGACCTGAACGAGCTGGTCGAGAAGAAGTTCATTCCGAAGGTTCCCGACGCACCTCGCGGTATGAAGCTCGAGTACGATGCCACCGCCGGAAAAGTGAAGGCGGTGCAGCAGTGACCGAACAAATCGTCATACTGGATTTCGGTTCCCAATACACGCAGGTCATTGCGCGCCGCGTCCGCGAGTGCAACGTCTATTCAGTCATCCTGCGCTACGACACGCCGGCGGCGGAGATCGCGCGGCTGAATCCCAAGGGCATCATCCTGTCGGGCGGCCCGTCGAGCGTCTATTCCAAGACCGCACCGTTGCCCGACCGCGCCGTCTTCGCGCTCGGCGTTCCGGTGCTGGGCATTTGTTACGGCCTTCAGCTTCTGGCCCAATATCTGGGTGGCAAGGTTGAGCCGGGCCAGAAGCGCGAATACGGCAAGGGCACGCTCCGCATCAAGGACAGCCGCTGCCCTCTCTTCGCCGATCTGCCGAAGACCATGCAGGTATGGAACTCGCACGGAGACAGGCTGACGAAGCTGCCGGCCGGCTTCAAATCGGTGGCCGTCACTGAGAACTCGGCATACGCGGCCATCGAGAACCGCGCCGAGAAGATGTTCGGCTTGCAGTTTCATCCGGAAGTGGTGCATACGCCGCAGGGGCACCAGATCCTCACCCGCTTCGTCCACGGCGTTTGCGGCTGCGGCAAAAGCTGGACGATGCGGAACTACATTGACCAGGCGGTCGAGACCATCCGCGATCAGGTCGGCAATGAGAAGGTCATCCTGGGTCTGAGCGGCGGCGTGGATTCGAGCGTCGCGGCGGCGCTGCTGCACAAGGCTATTAGCAGTCAACTGACCTGCATCTTCGTCAACAACGGCCTGCTGCGCGGCGGGGAAGCGGCAGTCGTGCGGGAAGTATTCGGCCGCCATTTCAAGCTCAAGCTCCAGTATGAGGACGCGGCCAAGCTCTTCCTGCGGCGGCTAAAGGGCGTCACGGACCCCGAGCGCAAACGCAAGGTCATCGGCAAGACGTTCATCGAGGTGTTCGAGGCCGCGACGCAGCGCGCGGGCAAGGCGAAGTTTCTCGCGCAGGGGACGCTCTACCCCGACGTGATCGAGTCCGTGCCCATCGGCGGCAACCCCGCCGCGATGATCAAGAGCCACCACAATGTCGGCGGGCTGCCGAAGAAGATGCGGCTGCAATTGGTCGAGCCGCTCAAGTGCCTCTTTAAAGACGAGGTACGGGCGCTGGGCCTCGAACTGGGGCTGCCGCGCGAGATTGTTCTACGCCAGCCGTTCCCCGGCCCCGGCCTGGCGGTGCGCATCCTGGGCGAGGTCACCCCGCAGCGCCTGGAGATTCTGCGCAACGCCGACACCATTGTGGTCGAGGAGATGAAAAGCAGCGGCTGGTATTACAAGATATGGCAGAGCTTCGCCGTGTTGTTGCCGGTGCGCAGCGTCGGCGTAATGGGCGACGAGCGGACCTACGACTACACCATCGCGTTGCGCGCCGTTGAATCCCAGGATGGGATGACGGCGGACTGGGTGAAGCTGCCTTACGACCTGCTCGAGAAAGTGTCCAGCCGCGTCATCAACGAGGTCAAAGGCGTCAACCGCCTCTGTTTCGACATTACGAGCAAGCCGCCGGGGACAATTGAGTGGGAGTAATCAGGGATTGGGTTTGAGAGCTGAGAGGTGCTACCCTCACCAGTGCTTCGCTCCTGGCCAACTCCCCCAAGTACGTTGCCGTTAAACATTTCTTTCGCTTCATTCGGCCGGACGCCGTCCGGGTCAACGCGACTGTCAGTGGCTCCACCAACCTGCTGGCCAGCGCCTATCTCCATGACACCAACCGGACGCTGACCGTGGTTATGCTCAACACCTCTCCAGACCCCCTTTCCGCCACCATCGCCGTCCCGGAGCAGCCGCCGGGAATCGCCTCTTTCCGCACCTATACCTCTGGCGCTGCCAACTACTGGCAAACTTCGACAGTTCCGGTCATCAGCGCCACAGCGGCAGCGACCGTCCCCGGCTATGGCATGGTGACACTTTACGGAGTCGCTCCGCCACTGCTCAGCGCTCGCCTCAGCGCGACGGGACGGCTGGCGCTTTCCTGGGGGCACGCGGCGGTGGGCTTCGTCCTGCAATCCGCCTCGAGTCTCACGCCAACGCCGGGTTGGGCTAACGATACCAACACCTGTGTCGTGGCCGACGCGGTCGCGACGGTGACGGTCGTCGCGGCGGAAAAGCCACGTTTCTACCGTTTAGTGCTGCCGTAGTAGGGGGCACAATCTCCCCGTACGTCATCCCCATTCCCAGTGCGCCGAAGTATTTCCGTACTCAGTGGGTCGCCCCGTAAAAGCCCGCACGTTCTGGTACTGGTGCTCACCATCGCCCGGTCGGCACCCTCGCCGGTCGGGCTTTCATTCTCCGGCCCGATCTCCTACCCTCGCTATCAATGAGTGCACGATGGGTCTTATGGTTGCTGCTCGCGGTGCCCGCCGCGGGCTTTGCCGATCCGTTTGTCCTTCCGTGGGACGACGCCCTGCCCGGGGTTGTGACTGATTTCTCAGCCATGAATACGCCCATCGGCCCAGCCGCCCAGGTGAGCGTGGACGCCAACGGCCATTTCGTCGCAAATGGCCAGCGCGTCCGCTTTCTGGGCGTGAACTTCGCCGGCGATTCGCCGTTCATGCCGACGAACAAGGCCGATGCCGTAGCCGCGCGGCTCGCCAAGTTCGGCGTCAATTGCGTGCGCTTTCATCACATGGACGCGTCGTGGGCTTACAACGGCGGCATCCTCGCCTACACCACGACGAAGAGCACCAACTTCAACGCCAGCCAGCTTGAGAAAGTACAGTTCGTCGTCTCGCGCCTCAAGGCGCACGGCGTTTACTCAGACATCAACCTGCTCGTGGGGCGCGAGTATCGGTCCGCCGACGGCCTCGGCCCAAACGTCACCACGATGGACTGGAAGGACTCGCACATCCTCGGCTACCCTGGATTGCGCGCTTTTCCTGTCATTAATTTGGGCGACAAGACGGCTTGCCGCTTCTCCGGTTAGCCTCGCTCCTGGCATTGAGCTTTGTTTACACAACTGTGGTCCGGCTTCTGTCTCTCGCGCTGTGCGCCCCCCTCGTGGCCGGGTCCGCAACGGTAGTGGAAGTGCTCCCTTTGACGGACCGGGTAGTGATGGTTCACTTCGGCGAAGGCCGGGTGATCCATTCCCAACCGGGCCAGCCTTGGGGCCAGGAGACTGTGCGGGTCAGCCCGCTGGACACCGTTGCAGCTTCTCGGACCAACAGCTACCTAGTTTCCAGCACCAACGACGCCGCTTACGCAGAGGCTTTGCGCCCCGTACGGGTTGGGCGCAAGAGCAAGGGCACGGACTTTGCCTGGAGCAACGTCAGCCCTTACTGCAGCCGCGAGCACTGGCTTTATCTGACGCTGCCTCAGCCCATGCAGCGCGGCAAGACCTACACGATTGACACAGCCGCCCTCGCCACCAACGGAAGGTATTGGGCGCTGACGTTCGACGAAACGCGCTCCCGCTCCGAATCGATGCATGTCAACCTGCTCGGGTACGTCCCCGACGCGCCCCAGAAATACGCATACGCGTTTCACTGGATGGGGGACCTGGGTTCGCTGGATCTCTCGGGCTACCGGGGACGATCATTTCGTCTGATTGACCAGCAAACTGGGGCGACCGCGTTCACCGGCCAACTCGCCTTCCGCAAGCCTGCCACCCAGACGGAAACCGGCCAGGCCGCCGACACCCCGAACGGCAATTTCCTCGGAGCCGACGTCTATGAGTGCGACTTTTCATCCTTCACCCGGCCGGGGACATATGTGATCGCGGTGGATGGCATCGGGTGCTCCTTTTCGTTCCAGGTGAAATCGGACGTGTATCGCGAGGCCTTCCGCACGGTCATTCGCGGCCTGTACCACAATCGCAGCGGGGTCGAACTCAAGGCGCCGCAGACCACTTTTTCCCGCCCGGCGCCGCACAACCCGAGCCTTACACCCGGCTTCACCAACAAGCTTCTTTATACCTCCGTGCGTTTTGCGGAGTGGGGCTCGGAAGGAGGGGATGCCGCGACGTTGCTGGCCAAGACCAAGGGGCCGATTCAATCCGCCGGTTGGTACCAGGATGCGGGCGATTGGGATAGCTACTATTCGCACCTGAGCGTCGCGCAGATGCTGCTTTTCGCCTACGAGATGGCACCGCGCAACTTTAGCGATGGTGAACTGAACCTGCCAGAAGGCATCAACGGCGTGCCGGACGTGCTCGACGAAGCGGCCTGGCTGCCTCGATTTCTCTACCGCTTGCGCCACGAACTGATAGCCAAACATTACGCCAGCGGCGGCGTTGGGCTGCGCATTTGCGGGGATGCCTTCGGCTCGGACAATCCGAACAACACCCTCGCCGGTTCCTGGCAGGACACCAACCGCACCTGGGTCGCGTCGGGAGAAGATCCCTGGTCCACCTACCGTTATGCGGGGGCCTGCGCCCACCTGGCTTATTGCCTAAGTCTGACCAGGGCACCGGACCCGGAGGGAATTGACTGGGCCGGCGAGGCCATTGCCGCCTATGCCTGGGCCGCAACCAATACACTGACCGGCGATAACACCAATACCGTCCTCGGCCCCTTGGCTTATCCGCGAGCCTACGCCGCCGCGGCGCTGTTTCGCATCACCGGGGCCAAGGCTTATGAAACCCAGTTCAGCAATGATGAAGCCAGCGTCACCTCCACGACCGTTCTAGCGCAAGGTGACGCCGCCTACCCGGTGATGCTCTACGTCCTGGGCGGCGGCGCGGCCAATTACAACTCGACTCTGCTCAACCGGATGCGCTCGGCCCTGCTGGCGACAGCCAATGAATACGCTATTACCACTTCGTCCAAACGCTCACTGCGCTGGGGCGGCAACTTCTGGATGCCGATGCTGGTCGGCCAGCAAACCGCGCCGGCCATGCTCGAAGTCGCCGCCGGCTATGCCGTGGCAAGAACCACTAATCCCGCCCAAGCCCAGCAATACCTCGGGATTCTCTACACCACCTGCGACTACTTCCTGGGCGGGAACTCGCTCAACATGACCTGGGCGACCGGCCTGGGGGTGCGGCACCCGAACCAGGTGTTTCATATTGATTCGTGGTGCCTGGGCTATCATCCGGGCATCATTCCTTACGGCCCCTGGCGCACCGAAACCGCCAAACCCACCTGGGTGACTGACCACGATTGGCCGAACCTGACCGTCTATCCGGCCATCACCAATTGGCCTGGCAACGAGCGCTGGTACGACAACCGTTGGTCTCCCATGAACAGCGAGTTTACTATCAGCCAAACCATTGCCCCCTCAGCGGCGATTTTCGGCCTGTTGTGCGCTCCCGGCCTGGCGGCCCCCGTCACTCCGCCAGCCGTGCCCATTACCATCACCAACACTCTGACAAACGCCCTGTTGCTCCGTTGGCCCTCAGAATCCACCGGCGGTCTTGTGCTTCAGCAAAGCACGAATCTCAGCGGCGCCAATTGGATTGCTGTCCCCCAATTCCCTGCCGACGACGGAACCAATAAGAGCGTGCT